>Ga0114919_10002557_pt1 | contig 14723 bp, 10 predicted proteins | sample BlataG_FD_88682 | JGI IMG/M metagenome (GOLD analysis project Ga0114919, IMG submission 88682) | Deep subsurface microbial communities from Black Sea to uncover new lineages of life (NeLLi) - Black_00105 metaG | ecosystem: Environmental > Aquatic > Marine > Oceanic > Sediment | place: Atlantic... | reverse complement strand
TGATCTTTTGTCCATACGGTTGAAGACCGGCAGGACTCACCAGATCAGAGTCCACCTTTCCTATCTGAATCATCCGGTCTTAGGTGATCCGGAATATGGCGGCAGGCAGAAGTGGATCAAAGGCATTCACGACCAAAAGCGTCCCTTTGCTCAGAAACTCTTGACCGCAATTGACAGACAAGCTCTCCACGCCAGGAAGTTGGGCTTTGTTCATCCGAGGACGGAAGAATACCAGGAGTTCGATTCCCCTCTACCTGAGGATATGGAAAGCCTTCTAAATCTTCTCCGCAAGTAGTCTCACTGTGCTCCCCGAGGGATGTTATCATCCCGAGGGAATATCAACTTGAAGCAGACGGCGGATGATAACATCCGCCTGGCAGCGTTGAAGGATGACCGAAGAAACCGCATCAGCCCCGCCAAGTCGGGGTCTCCGCCAAGACGGGCGTCCGCCTGGACGCTCTCCTGGCTTCTACCACCTTTAAAACCGCATCAGCAAGCTGATGCACTCCTTTCTTCTTCTCCAACTTTTCCCTTTTGCTTTTTCTCATTTATCAGTCTTAACATAGTTTTCAGGGAGAGGTAGACCACTCCGAGGGAGAGGAGCAGAAGTACGACGTCTGCCACAAGAAGCGTGACGTTCATCTGTGGGATATACCTGGTGAAAAGGAGAATCAAAAGGGAAGCGGTGGTGGTGACGATCATGAAGATGGCAGGGATCACCGTGATTAAGTTCTTTCTTCCCCTCACGGAAAGCCAGGTGGAAACGGCAATAAGGGAGAGGGCGGCCAGAAGCTGATTGGCAGTTCCGAAGATCGGCCACAAGGCGGCAAAGGTATTAAAATATGCCAGAACCCACATCAAAGCCACGGCTAAGGCGGAATTGAACCAGAACTTCTTAAAGATACCGGGCACCTTTTTGAAGATCAAACCCCACAGTTCTTCGAAAAGATAGCGATTGAGCCTGACCGCGGTATCCAGCGTCGTGACCACGAATCCCTCTACCATCAGAATGCCAAAGACGCTTCCCATCGCGATGGGGATGGAGAATGCCCGGTTCAAAAGTTTTCCCACTCCCAAGGAAAAAGCCAGAATGGGATTCGATCTTCCCACATCCGGCCAGACCAAGGCCTTGTACTCGGGGAAGAGGAATGCACTTCCCACCACCAGAAGAACGCATACGGCTAACACCGATTCCAAAAGCATCCCATTATATCCGATGGTGCGGGCGTGTTTTTCGCTGGGTAACTGTTTGGATGACGTGCCGGAAGCGACCAGCGCGTGAAATCCGGAGATGGCGCCACAGGCGACGGTGATAAAAAGCATGGGCCAGATTAAGCCTAAGTTCTTTGTTCCCTCTGCTAAGTTGAAGGCGGGCAGATGAAGCGTAAGGCCTCCTAATCCTCCGCTCAGCAGCCCCAGGAATAAGGCAGCGATTCCCAGATACATGATCTGCACGTTTATGAAGTCCCTGGGTTGCAGGACGACCCATACCGGCACTCCGGAGGCGAATAGAACGTAAACCGACAGGATTATCATCCAGGTCTCCGGGTCCAGCCGCACCGGATAACGAATTCCCATCCATACGGAGAGAATGCATACCGCCGCTGCGAAAAGATATGCATAGGCGACCCTGATCTTCCTCACATACAGCAGGTATCCCAAGAGAGGAGAAAGAAAGGTGATGATGATGACCGACATGGAAGCTATCCCCCCGATGATGCCCAGAGTCTGCCCGTCGGCCGCGGTCTCGGTCCTCAGCAAGGTTTGCCCGAGAGAAAGCCCTAATTTTTCTATGGGCCACTTGGAGGTCAAAGCGGTAGCTGTGGCGGTCAAAAAAGCGGAGGTGACTAAAACGATCATAACGATGGTGAAGAGGATAAACAAGGCAAATCCGGGAGTCCCCAGCGTGCGCTTGGCGATTTGCGCCATGGATCTCCCTTTCTCCTGCAGGCTGACGAAAAGCGTGGTGAAATCATGCACTGCACCGATGAATATCCCCCCCAGGACGATCCACAACCAGGCAGGGACGAACCCGTACAGTATCCCCATGGTCGGTCCGAGAATGGGGCCCGCGCCGGAGATGCTGGAGAAGTGATGCCCGAAAAGCACGTGAGGTTTGGCCGGGACGTAGTCCTTGCCGTCGTATTGGGTAACAGCGGGAGTGGGTCGATCCTTTTTTTCTCCGATCACCCGGCCAACGTAGCGCGAGTAAAAACGACTGCCAAGGCCTAAAATGATCAAGGCCAGGAGGAGATAGAACAAGACGTTCACTTAAGATTTCCTTTTCTCAAGCATACTGCTCATCAGTCCTTTGTAGCTTGAACCTTAAACTCTAAACTTTAAACTCTAAACCTTTGTTGTTCTTCTGAACGGGACCGCGGGACAAAACTCCCTCTGGTGGCATCTTGAGCAGGCGAGCTTCTTCAAGGTAATCTTCTCAAGCAACAGAACAAATGCGTAGGCCAAGGAGACGATCAGAGCCAGCAGGCTCCTCTCCCTTGCAAGCTGAAGAAGGGAAGCAGAAAGGGGTATGATCCAGAGCAGGTGGATGAAGATGGCGTAGTTGTAGTGATCGACGAACTTGGATTCGTCTCCTTTGGGGAAAAGATAAGCTGCCACCTTACCCCATCCGGTGTTGCAGGCCTTTCCGTGATAGAAGCAGCTCACGCAGCGAGAGAGAGGCAAAATCAAGGTCAGAACGATTAAGCTGTAAACGACGTAGGCCAACCCCAGCACTTCCTTTATGCTGGTTAAGATATAGATTCCAAGGGCAAAGGCCCCACCCAGCACGATCCAGCGAATGACGATTACAGCTTTGGGGTAGCTGTGGCAGAATGCCAAATCCTTTGCTGCTTCAGCCTGTTGGTCCATAATGCCTCACCTTCTTTAATTTTCCTCTAAGTTTACGAATTTTGAGGCAGAAGGCAAGCCAAAAAACGGGCAGCATCATGCTTTTGTGTCCATCTTGGTTCTGCCACGGGAAGTCATGGTCTCTTGTTGCGGGGTACCCTTCGGCCTGCGCCCTCAAGGCAAGCCCTTACCCCGGAATGTCTCAGGTTGGATGGACGTACCTTCTGCCAGCACAACGAAAGGTCTTAAGAATCGAAAAAATACTGTCGACAATATGCAACAGACAGCGCAATCTCTGTGGTGCCAATCTGTCCGCTTTCCCCAAAACCGTCTCTTAGAGATCGTTGCGCGGGTGCTTGACAATGCAACGGGAAGGTGCTAAATTGAGTGGAATTCAGAAAGCTAAGGCATGGGCCAAATACTCCAGGTTCGATCGCGGAGGATATGACATGAAAACATTCAGGAAATTCCAGAGCGCCTTGCGGGACAATCTCACCGATTGGGTCAAGAAGCTGGGAGAGGTGGATATTCTGGTGGGAATCCCCAGCTTCAACAGCGAGGATACCGTAGAGGGCGTGGTATCTGCGTGTGGATTAGGTTTGAAGGACTATTTTGAAGGAAAAAAGTCGGCGATAATCATATCTGATGGGGGCTCTTTGGATGACACCAGGGAAAGAGCCAATCAGGCAAAACTTCCGGGTGAGGTGAAACGCATGGTGGCCATTTATCGGGGAATGCCCGGCAAAGGCACCTCCTTCCGGGCGGTGTTCGAGGCCGCCAAGCTGCTCAAGGCGGGCTGTTGCGTGGTGGTGGACTCGGATCTGAAAAACATCACTCCGGAATAGGTGAAACTTCTGGCTTCGCCCATCCTGGAGAAAAAGGCAAGCTTCGTGACGCCCAATTATCTTCGACATAAATACGACGGTTCCATCACCAAGCACCTAGTCTACCCGTTGACCAGGGCCTTATATGGGAAACAGATAAGACAGCCCATCGGAGGCGATTTCGGATTCTGCGGTGAGCTGGCGGCTTTTTTCGCCGAACAGGAGGTGTGGCAAACCGACGTGGCCAGGTTTGGAATAGATATCTGGATGACCACCTCGGCCATAAACGAAGGCTACTCCGTGGTTCAGGCCGGCCTGGGCACCAAGATACATGAGGCCAAAGACCCTTCAATCGACTTGGGTCCCATGTTCCATCAGGTGATATCGACGCTCTTTTTCCTGATAGGCAAGTATGAGAAAAACTGGATGAGCATTGACGGAAGCGGGAAGGTTGAGACCCTGGGGAAGATTTCCCAGACATCGAAATTGGAGTCGGTTCCGGTGAGCTTAAACAAGCTCAAAACCGAGTTCGTGGAGGGATTTCATCATTTCGAGGCTCTGTATCAGCAGGTGGTCTCCCATCAGAATTTTTCGGAGCTGAAGAGCAAGGTTCAGAATCTGGAGAAAAAGGGGGAACTTGACTTCTGTTGCGAGCTCTGGGCCAAGATACTTTACGATTTCGCCTTTATGTACCAGACCTGGAGCAGAAACAGAAGAAGACTGGTCGATATCATAACTCCCTTGTATTTCGGGAGAGTGGGGGCCTTCTGCCAGGAAGCGGCGGACATGGACTCAAGCCAAGCCGAAGAGTTGATCGAGAAAGAGGCTCGGGAATTTGAGAAGCTGAAGCCGTACTTAGTCGATAAATTCAAAAGATGGGAGTAGGATGGTGGCAGGGTTTCATCTCTACGCAATTCCATATATGTGAAGTGGATCGGCAGATACGAACAGGGGCGGGATAGAATTCCCGCCCCTATTGAGGATAGATTGTGATATGGTGCTCTGATCGAGTTAACATAGGGCAAGGTTCATCCTGAAGGGCATTCAGCCCTGCCGAACCGGCTCGACGGTCTGCTATTTGCCGGATGTCGCTTTCCTCTCCCTCAGATTCATCCCGCACTTGAGACAGATGCCCGCTTTATCAAAGATCTGATCCGGGTGCATGGGACAGACGTAACTCAACATCTCCGCTGGTTTTTCTTCAACCTTCTGCACGGTCCTCATCTCCAGCTTCATGCCGCACTTGGAGCACTTGCCGGCTTCGTCAGATACGATCTCCGGATGCATGGGGCAAGTATAGCTTGGCGTTTCCTCTGATTCCAATGTCACCAGCTGAACGATCCTCATCCCTAGCTTCATGCCGCATTTCGGACATTTGCCGGCCTCGCCTGATACTTCGTCGGGATGCATGGGGCAGAAATATTCATCCTGAAGATGGGCCAACTGGTAATACTCGTCTTTGCTCATCAGAGTCTTCTGCAAGTCCTTGCCACAGCACTTGTCGGCTTTTCCCGAAACACTCGGACATGCTTCCATGTGGCACCTGTAGACCTCGTAGAAGTCCTGCTTTACCAACTTCATTCCGCATTCCGGGCACTTTCCGGCTTTCTTTGACCTCACCCCGGGATGCATGGGGCAGGCGTACTGTTCCGCTTTCGAGAAGGAGTCGAGAGTGAGAACCTGTGGGGCGTCCGATTCTTTTGCCCCGGTCGAGCCCTCGGATGAGGCCTTCATCATCATGGGACAGGTGGCGGCTGCGGTTTTGTGAGGGCAGGTCTTGGCACAGCCCTTTTTCCCGTCGGCAAAAGCTCCCAGGGCGACGATCATGAAAACAAACGACAGGACGCAGATCAGCCCCACCAACACGATCCAGTTTCCTCTTTTGAATGGATAAGACATCTTTCCTCCTTTTTTCCGTTCAAGTGTCTCTGTTTCGATTGTCGCGACTCTCACGCCCCATAGTCGCGATTTCAATTCTCATGTCTTGCGATTCCGTGATTCGATAGGATCCTCACCTCCTCACATTTTGGCTTTATACGATCTCAGCAGGGTTACTCATTGTCCCAGGGCACAAGAATCGTAAATTCTGTAACCCGGCGCTCTTCTTATCCGAACATAAGCCGAGAGCCGATAAGCATGCCGATGTCCCGTTTTAGTTGAGAACCCCTCTGATCTTGCCACACAGGGATGCGGACAAGCGCCTCCAGAATGAGCCAGGACATGGAACACTTGCCCCCTGGCGAGAGATAGAGGACTGACTCCCCCGTATTTGACAGGTCCTGTTCATTTGCCCGATCTGGCCAGATGTTCGCGTAGGATAACTCCAATACAGGAGCTAGAGCCAAGCTTGCCTTCTCGCCAATACTGATTTGATGCGCCAGGGCCCAGTCCAGGGAAAGCTCATCGCCAGGCTCCACATCGTCCTTGCCTCGGCCTGCCGCTCCGTTCCAGGTATAGGCTATGTTGAAATCCTTCGCCCACGGGCCGCTGCGACCGGAAATGTACAATCCTGCATTCAAATCCCAGGTCTCTGTAGTAAAGGAATCATCTCCCGTAGGCAACTGCAATCCAATGGTCGGCGCAATACCGAGAGTGTACCGGGACGTATTGCGCCGGTATGCCTTGTACTTGGCAAGAACGAAGAGGTCGCCAAGACCGGTGCTCCTCTCAGTCGTGCTCATCATGGACATCTCTCGGTGCATCACGATTTGCCTGACCATGAGAGTTAGATTCGGCCTGAACCCGTACGCTAGAACAACTGGAAACGCTAAGCGGCTCATTTCTCTGCCCATCGGAGATGGATCATCCGATCTGTGCATGTAACGCACCTGAGTCCGCAGCATCCAGCGATCCTGTGCCGGGGTTAGCCCGGCATCAACGCTGATTCCTCCCGCAAGAGCGCCTGTCGCGAGTAAGGCCTGCGCGCAAAGCACGCCGAGCGCAATGATCATAGATGAGTTTCTCACTCTTTATCCTTCCCGTGATATTACTGTTTGCGTTTGCCCGGGGTGAAATTCGCTCGCCGGATTGCATCATAGATGTCCTCATCATTCAACTCGCTCCCTGATTGCATGGTTACCGTCAAGCGTTGCTCCTTCCAATTGGCTTCGGCCTCTTCCACTGCCGGGATTTTCTTCACCAGTTTTTCCACCGCCCCGTGACAACCCGGACAGTTCATTCCAAAGACCTCGTATATTCGCATGCCGGACTTACCTTGAGCCGCTTCGATGAACATCCCATCCTGGACCGTCCCGGTCATCTCTCCGCACTTGAACATCTCCGAACCATAGTAGGGATTCCCGATCTGGTCATGTTCCTGCAGCCAGACCTTGTCGTCCATGGAACAGTGGAAACTATAGGCCTCGCCGGAGAATCCGAACTCTTTCACGTAGCTCAGCACCGCCTCAGACAAGGGACCAAAGCCCTCTCTCGCTTTTTTCAGATCGTCAGTGGTTAGACCGTCTGATGCGGTCTGAATTGCCTGAAGAGCATTAATCAGTCCGTCCACGCGCCGAGCCATTTGCTTGGCTTCCTTGGCTACTCCTTCCGTCTTATCATCTGCAAGAAGATCCCGCATTGCGAAATAGTGCCCGATGATCTCCGAAATCTCATCTGATGGAGCAACCTTTTTCATGGTCTTACCTTCTGAAGGCTTTTCCCCGGATTTCTGATCTGCCAAAACAACGGTTGTGAAGACCGCCAGAATCAATAGTCCCAGGGTGAACACGACGGTCAGTTTAATGTCCTTTTTCATCTTAGTCCTCCAAGTCAATCAGATTTCGTATCCTCTGTTTTTGTCACCTCTTTAAGACTCCAACCCTTGACAATCGCATATATGGCCGGGATTATCACCAATGTCAGGATGGTGGAACTGACCAAACCTCCGATCATGGGCGAAGCCATGCGCTTCATCACCTGTGAGCCGGTGCCGTGGCCGATCATCAAAGGCAACAAGCCGATCATGGTGGTGGCCACGGTCATGAGCTTGGGCCGGACCCTATCCACCGCCCCCTCCATTATGGCGGAATGCAGGCCGGACAGACTCGTCAGTCTTCCCTCTCTCTGGTAACGGTGGTAGGCCTCCTCCAGATACACCAGCATCACCACACCAGTCTCGGCCGCCAGGCCCACCAGGGCTATGAATCCCACGTAGACTGCCACGCTGGTGTTAAAGCCAAAGAAGTAGAGCAGCCAGACCCCGCCCACCACGGCGAAGGGCAGGGAGAGCATAACTACTAAGCTGTTGGTCATGTTCTTGAAATGAAAGAACAGAAGCAGGAAGATGATCACGATGGTGATGGGTATGACCATCCGGAATCGCTCTGCCGCCGCCTGCATGTATTCGTATTGCCCGCTCCAGATGATATTGTAACCGGGAGGGATGTCCGCCTCCTCGGCCACCACCTTCTGAGCTCTCTTCACGTAGGTCCCCACGTCGATCCCCCTGATGTCCACGTAGACCCAGGCGGTTCGCCGGGCGTTTTCGCTCTTGATCCCGGCCGGTCCCTTCTTGATCTTAATATCAGCCACCTGGGCTATGGGAATCTGCGCGCCACGTGGTGTTGGTATCAAAACCCTTTTCAGACTTTCGATGTTGTCACGCAGCTCTCTGGGATATCGGACATTGATAGGATAGCGCTCCAATCCCTCCACGGTGTAGGCGACATTCATGCCGCCTACGGCGGTCATGATCACGTCCTGAACGTCTCCCACGGTCAGTCCATATCGGGCCGCTTCCTTCCTTTTTATCTCAAAATCCAGGTAGTTGCCGCCTACCACCCTCTCCGAGAAAGCCGACAGGGTACCGGGAACCCCTCTGATGGCCGCCTCAATTCGCTCGCCTATCGCCGACAAGGTGTCTAAGTTCGCGCCCATTATCTTGATACCCACCGGGGTCTTGATGCCGGTGGCCAGCATGTCGATTCTGGTCTTAATGGGCATGGTCCAGGCGTTGGTCAGTCCAGGGAACTGAATGGCCCTATCCAACTCCTCCATTAATCTTTCCGGAGTCATTCCCGGGCGCCACTCATCTTCCGGTTTCAGCATGATGGTGGTCTCGATCATGGTGAGAGGCGCCGGATCGGTGGCGGTCTCCGCCCGCCCGATCTTCCCGAAGACCGACTCCACCTCAGGAAATGAGGCGATGATCTTGTCGGTCTGCTGCAAAAGCTCCTTGGCTTTGGTGATGGATATGCCCGGGAAGGTGGTGGGCATGTAAAGCAGATCGCCCTCGTAAAGCGGAGGCATAAATTCCGAGCCGAGCCTGGAGGCCGGATACAGGGTTATGGCCAAGATGAATATGGCCACAAGAATGGTGAGCCACTTGAAGCGCAGCACCAACTTTATCACCGGCCTGTAGACTCTGATGAAGAATCGCGAGAGAGGGTTTTTTGATTCAGGTCGTATCTTCCCCTTTATCACGGTCACCATCAGGGCCGGGATCACGGTGATGGAAAGCAGGGCAGCGGCAGCCATGGCGAAGGTCTTGGTATATGCCAGCGGTTTGAACAACCGACCGGACTGCTCTCCCAAGACGAATACCGGGAGGAATGAGACGGTGATAATGAGAAGGGAATAGAAAAGCGCCGGCCCCACCTCCTTGGCGGCGTCCATGATGATCTGAGCGTGCTCCTTTTTGCCCCGGTCCCGTTCCAGATGCTTGTGGGCATTCTCCACCATTACCACCGAGGCGTCCACCATCACCCCGATGGCGATGGCGATTCCTCCCAAGGACATGATATTGGCGTTTATGCCCAGGGAGTTCATGGCTAAGAAGGAGATCAAGACTCCGGCCGGCAGTGTAAAGACCGCCACCAAGGCGCTGCGGGCATGCAAAAGGAAGAGTATGCAGATTATGGCCACCACGATGATCTCTTCAATCAGCTTCGTCTTCAAATTGTCTATGGCGCGATATATGAGTCCGGATCGGTCATAGACCGGTTTGATCTTCACCCCTTCAGGAAGGCCGACTTTCAGCTCCTCGATTTTCTGCTTAACGTTCTTGATGACCTCCAGGGCGTTCTCGCCCCAGCGCATCACGATCACTCCGCCCATCACCTCACCTTTGCCGTCCAACTCGGCGATACCCCGGCGAAGCTCGGGACCGATCTGGACCCGCGCAACGTTCCCCAGAAAGATGGGAGTGCCGTTTTCATCGGCGCCCAGGGGAATGTCTTTGATGTCCTGGATGGATTTGATGTAGCCCAGGCCGCGCACCATGAACTCGGTCTCGGCCATCTCCACCAGCCGCCCACCCACGTCCCTGTTTGACCTCTGGATAGCCTTCTTCACCTGGGCTAAGGGGATGCCGTAAGCTGTGAGCTTGTTTGGATCGACCTCCACTTGATACTGCTTGACAAACCCTCCCACCGACGCCACCTCAGCCACTCCGGGAACCGCAGAGAGCTCGTATTTCATATACCAATCCTGTATGCTTCTCAAGTCAGACAGATCAAGCTCCCCGCTTTCGTCCTCCAGAATGTACTCATAAACCCAGCCAACTCCGGTTGCATCAGGTCCCAACTGGGGGGTGATCCCTTGTGGCAAACGTCCGGATACGAAATTCAGATATTCCAGCACCCGGGAGCGAGCCCAGTAAAGGTCGGTTCCATCCTCGAAGATGATGTAGACTAAAGAGAAGTTGAAAAACGAATAACCTCGGACAACCTTGGCGTAGGGAACCGAAAGCATGGCGGTGGTCAAAGGATAGGTGACCTGATCCTCCACCACCTGAGGCGCCTGTCCCGGATATTTGGTGATTATAATGACCTGTACGTCGGAGAGATCGGGGATGGCGTCCAAGGTCATGTTCTGCATGGCATATATGCCGCCCAGGAAGACAAATGTCGCCAGGAGAAAGATGACGAACTTATTATTGATCGAATACTCGATGATCTTTTCAATCATGGCTTCTCTTTTCTCCCCTCTTACTTGCCTTGATCCTTCGGTTCCAGCGGAACCAGCTTCATGCCGCACTCGATGCAGTCGCCCGGTTTGTTGGATAGGACGTGATGATGTTCTTCCATGGGGCAGGTATAGGCGTGTCTGTCTGTCTCGGTAATCGGAACCAAGTACATCCCGCACTCCGGGCAATCACCGGGACCAACCTGAAGGATATGGCTGTGCTCGTCCATGGGGCAGGTGTAAACGTCATCTGCAAAATGTGCCTTCTTCTCCGGCGTCAGATTCAAGTTCTTGTTCTCTGCATGAGCGCGCTCGTGACTCCCAGGTTCTTCCTCAACTTCAGGAGCAGGATGCTCATGCGATTCCGTCTGAGGCGAAGCCTCCATTTTGGCCTTGATCATCTTCTGGATGGCCTCCTGGGTTTTGCTTTCGCTGTCGAGCATGAACTGGCCGGATACCACGATCATCTCGCCAGCCATAAGGCCCTTCTTCACCTCCACCACATCTCCCCGTCCGCTCACTCCCGTGGTGATCTCTCTGGGGGCATATTTGCCTTCTCCCATGTCCACGAAGACTATCTCTCTTTTCCCCGAGCGGATCACCGCCTCCTCGGGGATCAAAATCCTTTCGCCGGATAGCTCCGATTCGATCACCACGTCGGCATACATCTCCGGCTTGAGCCTGTATCCGGGATTAGGAAACTCCAGCCTGATCTTCACGTCGCGGGTCTTCTGATCCAGATAGGGATAGATGTAAATCACCCTTCCCTGAAAAACCTCTCCGGGCAGATAGGACAAGCTTACCTTCGCTTTCTGTCCCAGCTTGATGTAAGGCAGCTCATACTCGTAAATGTGGGCCAATACCCAGACGGTGGAGAAATCAGCAATCCGGTAGAGATCCGATCCCGCCTTCACGTGAGCCCCTTCGACCGCGTTCTTGTGAAGGACGACCCCGTTGGCGGGGGAGTAGAGGGTGAGAGTTTTCTTTATCTTCCGGTCTCGCTTTAGATCCTCGATCTGGCTTTTGTCGATGTCCCAATATTCCAATCTTTTTTGAGTGGAATTCAGAAGCTCCAATGCACCGGCGCGTGCTTCCTCATAGGGGCTGTCCTTCAACTCCGAGTAGTTCTTCAGAGCGGTAAGATACTCCTCTTGGGTGCTGACCAGCTCCGGCGAGTATATATCCAACAACGGCTGGCCTTTCTGCACCACCTCTCCGGTGGTGTTCACGTGGAGTTTCTCAATCCAGCCGGTGATCTTGGTATTGACGATGTAGAGTTTCTTCTCATCATAATCGACGTGTCCCACCGTCCGTATGGTCCGGGTCAGCCCGCCCGTTCTGACTAACGCCGTTCGCAGGCCCATGTTCTGGACCGTGACCGGGTCGATGCTGATGGCTCCCTGGGCTATCTCATCCTCGTAGACCGGGACTAAGTCCATTCCCATAGGCGACTTCCCCGGCTCATCCGAGATGTAGGTGGGATCCATGGGCGCGCGCCAGTACTTTATCTTGCGTTCTCCCGTCGGTGTAGTGGTAGCGGCCGAAGCCGTCTTTATCGGGGTCAAATTCATCCCGCAGATGGGACAGTTTCCCGGTTCCTCGCTGATGATGTCCGGATGCATGCCGCAGGAATAGAGCTGCACACCGGCAATCTCCTGACCCTCCAGGCTCGGCACGGGACCGGAGGAGCCCCTTCCGATAAGTAAGCCGATCGCCACGCCGAAAACCAGCGCGACGGCTGCCACCAATATGATTAGCCGTGGTCTTGGTTTCTTATCAGACATCGCTCATTCTCCTTCTGCAAACAACGATCTGCCTACCATCTCCTCAAGTTTGGCGATGGCCATGAAATAGGAGCTTAGGGCTTGATGATAGGCGATCTCATATTTGTAAAGGGTTAGCTGATTATTCACCAGCGTAAGGAAGTCAACCTTGTCCACCTGATATCCGGACTTGGCGGATTCCAAGGACCCTCGAGCCTGAGGCAGGATGGCGGACCGGTAGAGTTCCACCTCCTGGGTGTATCTGCTCAGGGAGTAGAAGAGTCGGGACACGTTGTACTTCAGGTTGTTCTCCTTGCTCTCATACTTCCGGCGGGCAGACTCAAGATTCAGCTCCTTCTCCTGAACCTTTTTTTTCTGCTTAGACCAGAAGTAGAGCGGAATGTTTATGCCGGCTGAAGCCGAGAAGAAATTCACTCCTCTCACCGGATCCATTTGCACCTCGTCCCGCAGCCGATAGCTGACCGAGAAGGTGAAGTCGGGAAGGTATTCCCGGCGGGACAGACGATAGGCTGATCGGGATGCCTCAACTGAAAGCCCCATCCCTTTGAGAGCCGGATTGGTCCCAACCGCCAGATTCTGGAGCTCCTCCTCCGAGTAATTCAGCCCCCGAAAGGTCAGTTCCTTCGGCTGCCCCAGACCGTCCTGAGGCTGGCGATTAAGCAGGACATTTATCTTTGCCCGAGCCATCTTGTTCATCTCATCTAAGGAGATGAGCTTATCCATCATCTTGGAGACCTCCACCTGGGCTTTGAGCACGTCCTGCTGCACCCCTTTCCCCACCGAGTATCTGGTTTGGGCTATCCTGGCAAAATCCTCCAGCAGAACTTTGTTCTTTTCAGTTATCTCAATCGACCTCTCCAAGAGAACAAGCCGGTAATAGTTCTGGTTTAGCCCGCTTATGACGAAATCCTCAGCAGACTCGTATTCCTTTTCTGCCTTCCTGGCCATGCTCCGGGTGGCGTTCTTCTTCAATCCCAGCTTTCCCGGGAAAGGGATCTTCTGGGTGAACATCAACTCGATCCCGCTCATGGGGGTCTGATCCATGGCCCAGGAATCGGTGGGAAGGTTGGAGAAGACGGTCTTAAACATAGGATCGGGCCAGGACCCGGCCTGGGGCACCTTAGCCTCGAAGGCCTGGTAGCGGAGTTTGGCGGCAGCCAGATCGGGGTTGGCTTGCAGTGCCTCCGATATCAGAGAATCTAAGACCAACTCCTGCGCCAGACTCGAAGCTGAGACCGGCACCGACACGCTCAGAGAGAGTGCCAGAAGAAATGCCAAAAATGTTGTTCTCAATTCCACCTCCTATAGTAAAAAACAGAACTTCGCCCTCTTTCGGGACCAACCAATTAAGTTGCCGTATCGATTCCAGATTTACGGGGAAAAGATAAAACTCTCCCCGGCCAATGGCAACCAATTAATCGGCTGTAAGCTTTACTATAGGAATTAGATCAGAAAAGATGAGTGCAGGATATATAGGGGTTGATCTCTACTGGGGAAGATGAAATTAGGTGTACCAATATCAGCGAACTGACTTGGGTGACGTTCGAACGAACCTTCGATGTTCGACGTCAAGAGGGAGGTCTGTAGTTTATCACCGTTAACCGAAACGACGACCGCCGGTGAATTCTCTTCTTCGTGCTTCTCTGCGATTCGGCAGGAGCACTCGTCCTTTTGAGCATGATTATCCGGCGGAGAAGGTTCGGAATCCTGGCAGCAAGGGCAGGAACAGCAGGTGTGCTCTGGTGCCTCAACTGCTTCGCACGGCCGCACCGAAACAGGGGCAAGAAACAGAGCGCATACTGCCAAAAGTGATATAGCTGCTCGCAGCTCTTTCTTTCGCATCTTCACGGTTTGCGCCTCGCTTAAGAAAAACTCGCGTTTCCTTATTGAAACTTTGTTCTTAATACGACAAAGCTTGTCCTGTTTGTTTGACTTTCCCGCAAAAATGTTGACTTAATCCTGCACACTCTTTCGGTCGCCGCCTGAAAGTTCAAAAAAAAGGAGCAGGCATCTGAATAAAAGGGGGTTTTAAGGGGGGGTAATAAAGGGAAACTCAGATGGCCCGCTCCTGGGCTTTAATGTCGTCTTTTTTGATCTAGCTCATAAACCGTCCTATTCAGTTCACGGGAGGAGGTCCTCCGTGGAAGAGGTAATTGACTAAATACACGATATCTCCCACATTTATTTGACTGTCGCTGTTAATATCTCCCGCCGCTGGTGGATCGGGAGTCGGTCCGTCCCGGTAAAGATAGTTGACCAAGAAGACAATGTCGCTTACGGTTATGGACCCGTCCCCGTTGGCGTCCCCCCGCATGAAGCTGCCCGATTCGACTATCGCGGCCTGGGTGTTGCTCCAGGCTCC
>Ga0114919_10002556_pt1 | contig 14725 bp, 10 predicted proteins | sample BlataG_FD_88682 | JGI IMG/M metagenome (GOLD analysis project Ga0114919, IMG submission 88682) | Deep subsurface microbial communities from Black Sea to uncover new lineages of life (NeLLi) - Black_00105 metaG | ecosystem: Environmental > Aquatic > Marine > Oceanic > Sediment | place: Atlantic... | reverse complement strand
TGTAATTGAAGGAGGTACGTTAGAGTTCAGAATACACGCCACGGATATTGACCAAGATTCTCTCATCCTGGATACCCTGAACGTTCCGGCCAATGCGGTCTTTGTTGATTCGGGCAATGGAGCGGGTTCATTCGTCTTCACTCCCGACTTCACCCAGTCAGGTGTATTCTATGTAACCTTTATCGCCTCGGATGGTTCTGAGGCAGACAGTGAGGTGGTGGAGATAACGGTTACAGAGTTCGGCAATCACACGCCGGTGCTGGATTCGATCGGTCCGCAGACGGTAGCGGAGGGAAATACCTTGGAGTTCAGGATACATGCTTCGGACATAGATTCAGATCCCCTGATTCTGGATACCTTAAACGTTCCGGCCAATGCGGTCTTTGTTGACTCGGGCAATGGAGCAGGCTCGTTCGTGTTCACGCCGAACTTCGCTCAGTCGGGGACCTTCTACGTCACCTTCTTGGCCTCGGATGGTTCTGCGGCGGACAGTGAGGTAGTGGAGATAACGGTGACCGAGTTTGGTAATCACGTGCCGGAACTTGATTCTATCGGTCCGCAGACGGTAGCGGAGGGCGACACCCTAGAGTTCCGTGTTCATGCCACCGACCTGGACCTGGATTCAATTATCCTGCAGACGGCCGATATGCCTATCCATGCGACCTTTGTCGATTCGGGCAATGGATCAGGTTCGTTCTTCTTCGCTCCGGACTTCTCACAATCCGGAGACTACTACATGACGTTTGTAGCTTCGGATGGACCTTCAGCGGACAGCCAGGTGGTTCAGATCACGGTGACCGAGTACGGCAATCACGCGCCTGAGCTGGATTCGATCGGGTCGCAGACCCTGGTGGAGGGAGATACCCTGAACTGAGGATACACGCCGTCGACCTGGACGGAGACCCGATTGTCCTGGACACTGTCAACGTTCCTCTAAACGCGGTGTTTGTGGATTCGGGCAATGGCGCTGGCTCGTTTATCTTCACTCCGGATTTCACCCAGGCTGGAAGATACGATGTGACTTTCTTGGCCTTTGACGGATTCCTAGCTGATAGTGAGGATGTGCAGATCGTCGTCATTGAGTCTGGCAATCATCCTCCTGAACTGGATTCAATCGGATCACAGTTGGTGATGGAGGCGGACACCCTGGAGTTCAGAATACACGCCATCGATCCGGACACGGATCCTATCGCGCTGGACACCCTGGACGTTCCGCTGAATGCAGTTTTCGTGGATTCAGGAAACGGCGCAGGTTCATTTGTTTTCACACCGGACTTTGCCCAGGCGGGAATATACAATGTCACCTTCATCGCCAGCGACACCCTGGGAGCGGCGGATAGTCAGATGGTTGCCATAACCGTGATGGAGTTCGGCAATCATGCACCCGAGTTGGATTCCATCGGCCCTCAGAGCGTGATGGAGAAAGATACCCTGAGATTCAGGATACACGCCACTGATATAGACGCAGATTCTCTCATTTTGGACACTCTGAACGTTCCCCTGAACGCTGTTTTCGTCGACTCGGGGAACGGAGCGGGATCGTTCACCTTTGCTCCGGATACCGGTCAGGTGGGGACGTATTACGTGACCTTCATAGCTTCGGACACCGCTCTGGCAGACAGCGAGGTGGTGGAGATTACCGTGACCGAGTGGTCCAACCGTCCGCCGGTGCTGGATTCGATCGGTCCCAAGACGGTATATGAGGATGAAACTCTGACATTTGTCGTTTCCGCTGCTGATCCGGACGGACCCATCCCAACCCTCTCCGCCAGTAACCTGCCGGACAATGCCGCATTCTACGACAGCGGAAACGGGCATGGGCTGTTTGAGTTCTATCCCGACTTCTTCCAGGCGGGGGTGGAGACGGTGACCATTACGGCAATAGACATCAGTTCGTCGCCGCAGTTGAGCGATTTTGAGAACGTTGTAATCACCATTGTGGACGTCAACCAACCGCCTGAGATCGACTCCATAGGTCCAAGAACCGTGCAGGCGGGAGAAACGCTCGAAATCCGGGTGGTGGGAGGCGATCCCACTGATCCTGACGGAGGACCGCTTTACCTTACCGCGGTAAGTGTTCCGGAGAACGCCACCTTCCAGGACAGCGGCGGTGGTACAGGAGGATTTACTTTCACCCCCGACTATTCTCAGGCGGGTGTGGACACGGTCACCTTCTACTGTACCGACGAGGGTACCCCGCCATTGTCGGGACATGAGATAGTGGAGATCACCGTCACTGAAGGTCCCAATCGGCCTCCGGTTCTGGAACCAATCGGATACCAGATGGTCACTGAGGGCGACACCCTGGAGTTCAGGGTGCATGCCACCGATCCGGACGGCACCACGCCGCTGCTTTACACCAGCGAGCCTTTGCCGACGTATGCCTCCTTCATCGACTCCGGCAATGGTGCCGGAAGCTTCCGTTTCACCCCGGACTTTACTCAATCGGCAATTCATGAAATCACATTCTATGCCAGTGACGGAGAGCTTATCGATCATGAACAGGTGTTTGTCCAGGTGGAAGAAGCGGGTAACCAATATCCCGTTTTGGATTCCATCGGACCGCAGAGCATGCTGGAAGGGGACGCCCTGATCATCATTGTGAGGGGCATCGATCCAGACAGCACCATACCGGAGTTGAGCGTGGACAGCTTGCCCTTTGGGGCCTCCTTCGCCGATAGCGGCGATGGGACCGGGGCATTCGAATTCCATCCGGTTTACGTTCAGGCAGGCGTTTACTCTATCACTTTCATGGCATCCGACGGCGAGCTTGCAGACAGCGAGGCGGTTCAGATAACGGTGACCGAGGCGGGCAACCAGCCGCCGGCGTTTGTCGATTCCATAGGGCCGCGCTCGGTGATAGAGCTGCAATGGCTCGCCTTCGGGGTTACCGCCGCCGACCCGGACAGCAACACCCCCATCTTAAGAGCAAGCGATCTGCCGCCCACGGCAGACTTCACCGACAACGGCGACGGCACAGGTACCTTTGTCTACCAGCCGACTTTTGAGGAACAAGGAGCTCACTACACCCTGTTTGAGGCGATCGACTCGGTGGACACGCTTCTGAGAAGTTGGGAACTGGTGGAGATTACGGTGATAGATTCAAACCGGTCTCCTCAGATCGCTATCGAACCCAATGAACAGATCTTCAGTGTGAACGAGGGAGACACCTGTATGTTCAAGATCATTGGCACCGATCCAGACGGAACCTCCCCTCTCCCGCACGTGGTACCCTTGCCGGAGAACGCCACCTTGATCGATAGCGGAAATGGCGTAGGATTGTTCATCTTTGCTCCGGATTACGCCCAGGGAACGTCTCCGATTCCCACAGTTTACGCCGAAACGGTGTTTGTGGTGGATGAGTTCTACGCCGACACTGTCTGGGTTAAGGGTAAGGTCGTGAAAATAGACCTATATGATGTTCCCGAGCCGCCTGGTTTCGTGCCCATAAACGATACCAGCATAGTGGAGGGAGATACCCTGGACGTTTATGTGGTTACGACCTCGGAGGTCGACATACCCAGCTTACAGGTAATAAACTCGCCGGCAAATGTTGCCTTTGAAGACAGCGGCAACGGTCGGGGATGGTTCCATTTCACCCCAGACTTCACCCAGGGTGGATCGGTATATTCGGTAGGATTCGTTGCCACCAGCAGGGGTTTGGTCGACACCGAATTTGTTTCTGTCTCGGTACTGGATTGGGGAAATCATGATCCGGTGTTAGACTCCATTGGTGCGCAGACCGTGGGGGAGGAGCAGGTGCTGAGTTTCCGGATACAAGCCAGCGACGTAGATGGAGATGCGATAACGCTGGATACGGCTAATGTCCCGCAGAACGCCACCTTTGTGGATTCGGGAAATGGAGCGGGTTCCTTTGTCTTCAATCCGGATTGGACTCAGGCAGGCGTTTACTATGTCACGTTCTATGCCCAGGATACGCCCGGGGCCATCGACAGTGAGGTAGTGGAGATCACCGTGACCAACGTGGATCAGCCTCCTGTTCTGGATTCAATCGGAGCCAAGACCGTGGCGGAAGGGGAGACGCTGCAATTCAGGGTGCACGCCACGGACGTCGACAGCGACAGCCTGGTGCTAACCGCCGCCCAGATGCCTCAGAACGCCGTGTTTGTGGATTCGGGCAACTGGGCCGGATCGTTCACCTTCACGCCCGACTATTACCAGGCCGGGGTGAAAACAGTGTTTTTCACCGTCTCCGATCTGTTGAACCAGGATTACGAGATGGTCGCCATCACCGTGACCAACGTGCCCCAGCCTCCGGATATCGATATGATACCGCTGCAGAGCGTCGTGGAGGGTGATACCCTGGAGTTCAGGATTCACGCCACCGACCCGGACGGGGATCCCTTTGTCTTCACCGTGGAGAACAATCCGGCCAATTCATCCCTGATCGATTCGGGCAACGGTGCCGGATCATTCCTGTTTACCCCCAGCTATCTCCAGTCGGGGACTTATCAGTTCCCCATCTATGCCACCGATACCACCGGCCGGGTGGACAGCGTCATAGTGCAGGTGGAGGTGATCGAGGCGGGAAATCAGCCGCCAGTGTTGATTCTTTCCTCGCCTGATAGCTTAGAACCGGTAGTTGGGGAGACCTTGAGCGTATATGTTTATGCCACCGATCCAGACGAGGACAGCATCAGCTTAAGCATCTTAGGCACTCCCACAAATTCGGGTTTTGTGGACTCAGGCAATGGTGGTGGAGTTTTCACCTTTGTCCCAGATAGCACCCAGGAGGATTCGATCTATCTGGTCACCTTTATCGCCTCGGATGGATCTTTAGCTGATAGCCATACTGTGGTAATGCACGTGATCTCTTACGTTCCGGGAGACGTGAACGGGGATGGTTCGGTCAACGTAGGAGATGTGGTGGCCCTGGTGGATTACCTGTACCGGGGCGGTCCCACGCCGGATCCTCTGGCGGCGGCTGATACCAACTGCGACGGTCAAGTCAACGTGGGTGATGTAGTCTATCTGGTGGACTACCTTTACCGTGGAGGCCCTGCTCCTACGGTCTGTCCTTAAGATGAGGTTGGCCGGCAGGGGGAAAATTAGAAGATGTGCAGAAAAAGAATCTTTCGGTCCATAGTATGTTTAGCGGTTCTTAACGCACTGGCAGTCTGGGCTCCGGTTGCAGCCCGGGGGGGATTCTCGATATCCCTGGGTTCCCCGGTCGAAGCAGATCCGGGACAACTCGGCCTGCCGATGCATTTCGTCCTGACTAAGTCCGATTCCGTGGCAGGGGTGGACATGCTGATGGAGTTTGATCCGGGCATGCTGAGTTGCAGCTCGGTGAGCTTTCTCACCCGTTTTCAGCATGCCACCTACGACAACTCCGTGCCGGGGAAGCTGAGAATCGTGGCCAGGAGGCATCACCCGGATTCCAGCCATCTTTCGCCTCTGGGTCCCGGCACCGACACCTTAGGCTTAATCTGGCTGGAGGTGACCTCCCAGGATCTTCTGTCGGACTTGGACGTACCTTTCAGCTTCCTGGAAGATGCGGCAACACCGTTTGCCGACAACAGATTGGTGAAAAGCGACAGCAGCTTCGTGACCCCGCCCGAGTTGGGGTTAACCGACGGAAGCGTGTTTATCCGATATCCTCTATACGGCGACGTCAACGACGACGGGTACGTATTCACCATTGCAGACGCCATATTCTTCTTCAACTACCTGTCGGGGAGTCAGGGATTCACTTCACGGCAAAAGGCTAACTCGGACATCAACGGGGACGGGGTGCAGGCCAGCATGACGGATTTCATCCGACTGATCACGGTGATTACGGAAGAATAGAAGTTTCCCTTTGGGGGCTGTCTGCCCGGTTGGATCGGGTGTTCATCCGATCGGTTTTAGGTGCCTCTTGGGCGCCTAGAGAAACGAGGAAGAGGATTCTTTCAAAATCAGACAAAAGTGCCTGACAGAAAGGGATTTGCGCGTACGATCGTGATGGTTACATGGTTAGTGGCCGCGGCGGTCGCAGCGCAGAGTAAAAGCTCTTCTTTATCTTCTCTTCCGCACTTCTGAACCTGAAGTAAGGTTCTTCTTTTAGTTTGGCAGAATCCCATTCAAAACCTATAGAGCCTAACTCTTAGTTTAGCTGCTCGGAAACAGGTGATAATCTGCTCTTTTGAGATTGTCCGACTCTCTGTAACCTTCAGCTCCCTTCCTCAGGCGGGATTTTGAGACTGGAAGGAGGTGGAGGTTCTAAAAGTTAGTTGCAGAAAATCAATCTGCTTTGGGGCCTTTCAAATTAGTTTTCCTAAATAACACGTTCAAGTAGGTTTTGTTTACTTGAAACGAGTAAGAAGATGGTAAAGAGACCGACGCTACTCTTCATTCTTTCTGTTTTTATCATGCTTATGTTTGCCGGGGGAGCTCTTGCCGCTAAAGTCGAGAAGGTGTCGGCTGACGGGAAGCAGATTCGGCACGCCTCTGAGGATGCTTATCCCTCCGGGGCCGCGAACGTCATTACCTCACCCAGCAGGTACTCCACCGCCGGCTTCAAGGATGAGTCGGACTGCCGGCCGTGTGCGGAGACGTCCAGGGGGTGACTGCATCGTTGAACGTTGGAGACGCAGTATACCTGGTGACCTTCCTGTACAAGGGTGGCGGTGAACCCAAGTGCCCGGGTATCTGGTACTGGTAAGGACTGATCCTTGTATCAGGAAGAGCGCGCAACTGTCGCGCAAAGCCTATGGGGTAGCCCCTTTTGAGGGGCTATCCCATTCTTATGCCCCGCTTGAGGCCAGTGCCGTTTCTTGGTGGGGCGGGGTTGAACCCCGGCCCCTTCTCTGCGGACAGGGGTGCACGGACGTGCCCCCAGACGGGCCCGTCCGGGCATCTGGGCAACCCCTGTCCGATCAGGAGGGACACATCTACCGCCAGGGCAGTGAGCCGTCAGTTCAGACGGCTTGCCAGGATTTCGAGGGTTCCAGAAGAACCAAACAGAAAGGCCCCCCGGCGCGTTTTTCTTATTGCGGGGCGGTTCAAAACGGCACTCGCTTCAGAAGTCTTGATTCGCGGTGTTTTGTACCTGCCTGTTCAGTACAATTCTCTTCTGGAAGACAATGCGGTCCGAAATACGGTTTGTTTCCTCGCTTAAGCTGCCGGCAAACACGCGTGGGTCCAGCGTCACCGCGAGACTACCGGTAAACCACGTGGTTCTGCCCCCAGACGAGGCAATCTCATCGCTTATGCTCGCGGCCATGATGGACACTGACACCCGTGATTTCTGAGCAACAGCGGGACGAAAGCGTCCGGACAAAAAAATATTAATTTTTCTATTGACAACTGAATTTTATCTTTTTATATAGACGAGTGAATAATTGTACCGAGTTTTGCAAACCGGAATAGAAGGAGGTGAAGAGTCAAAAAGATATCTAATACGTTGGATTAGGTATTGAGGATCAGGCTTCGGAAAACGGAGCGAACAAGTGATAGAATTGACCGTTTGTGAAAAGAGGGAGCACAAGACGAGTCGTTTGAACATGATCGAGCAGGTTGGGACTTACCAGAGAAACGTGCAGATCCGACAGTTAAGCCTAAAGCAGACGGAAGAAATTGGATTTCAACCCACAAATTTCATGGAGGAGTAAGATGAGAAGATCTCTTTTGGTTTTTCTTGTGGTGGGGGTGTCAATTCTACTGACCTCCGGTCTTTCTTGGGGACAGTGCCCCGAAGATCCAAACGACGTGGGGAGTTGTGATACCTTACATGTTGAACCTTATAGCTATGCCTTACCTGGTAGCTACCCCGCCGATGTGGAAGTTGCCTTACGCGTCACGCACGATGTCCCGACCCCGTTGACCGACTCTCTCGGAGGCCTGGTCATTCCCCTGTGCTTTACCTCCAGTAATGCAGCGGCCAACGCCACCATAGACCCGACCAAGAACAACTTATACCTAGCTCCTTTCCCCCCTAACCTCCTGGAGAACAGCATCTTCCAGCATTTGCCTGACATGGCCACTCAGACGGAGACAAACTGGATGATGGATCTTTCCGAACAATACATGACAGCCCCAGGGCTTGCGTGGAGTACCATACTTCTGGATTTGACCACTCAATCGAACATCTTCTGGCTCACCGCGATCGGCGCCGACCCAACGAACCAGATGCTCGGGGACGAAAGCCGGGCGCTTCTGGCCACCATTACTTTCACGATTGACGATACCACAACTTTATGCATCGATTCCTGTTTCCAGCCTCCCACCGGTCGCTTGCTGTTCTCAGATAAAGGGGGTACCGGCACCTTCATTCCCAGACATAATTTGCCTTTCTGCTACATCTCTACGGACGTCAGAGAGATGCCGGAACTCGCAGATAGCAGGCCTCCTGAATTCTCCTTGTCCCAGAACTACCCCAATCCCTTCAACCCTGTCACCAACGTTGAGTTCAGCGTTTCCAGGACCGCCCACGTGAAGTTGGACATCTTCAACATTGTGGGACAGAAGGTGAGAACCTTGGTTGACGAAGAGATGAAGGCGGGCAAATACGTGGTCGACTGGGACGGTAAAGACGAGAACGCACACTGGGTCTCAAGCGGCATCTACTTCTATCGGATGAAGGCCGAGGATTTCTCGGACATGAAGAAGATGCTGCTGGTGAAGTAGGTTAACGGATCGAGTTGATTAAACGGATGATTGCGAAGGCAGGAGGCAAAAAGCCTCCTGCCTTTTTTGGCCAGCGCATTTTGTAGTTGCAGACAGATTTCCAAGTCCAGCAGAGCAGTTCGAGTGCGGTGGACGACTTACTCGGCCCGGTGGTTTCAGAAAGAAACATCTCCTAAGTAATTTGGCGAATCTTTTTCGTATCTAAATAATGGAACTCTGTACCGAAGGAGCGCCAATATGAGAAAGGTTGTTTCATTTCTGACTATTACGGTTTTTTTCTTGTGGGTGAGCGTCGCCTGGGGCAATTGCCCTGAAGATCCAAATGATCGCGGCACTTGCGACACGCTATATGTTGAGCCCCACAAATACATCAATCTGGGGAGTTTTCCCGCCGATGTTGAAGTTGCCTTACGCGTCACGCACGACGTCCCGGGCCCCTTGGCAGACTCCCTCCAGGGTTTGGCTATTCCTCTGTGCTACACCTCCACCAATCCCGCTGCCAACGCCAGCATTGACCCGAACAAAAATAAGTGTGGCTTCAACGACCTGAAACCCAACCCGGACAGCATTCTTGAGAATAGCATCTTCCGTCATTTGCCCAGCATGGCCGATCCGCAAGAGCACAACTGGATGATGGATCTGTCAGCTGCGACGATGGATTTGGAGTGGGATACCAGAATCCTGGATTTGACCACTCAATCGAACATCTTCTGGCTCTCCGTGGTTGTCACGGGGACTGCTGACCAGCGGTACCAGGAAGGAAGCCGGGTGCTTTGGGCTACTATGACTATAACGATTGATGATACCACGACCATCTGCGTTGACTCCTGCTTCTGGCCTCCCTCCGGACGTTTGCAGTTTTCAAATGGGGACGCCACTGTCTTCATCCCCAGACATAACATGCCGGTATGCTTCAATGCTGATACCGGGGGTACCGGTGTTAGAGAGATTCCCGGTTCCGACGACACCAGACCCAAGGAGTTCTCATTGTCTCAGAACTACCCCAATCCCTTTAACCCGTCTACAAATATCGAGTTCAACCTTCCTAAGGCGGCTCACGTGAAGATAGACATCTTCAATATCGTGGGACAGAGAGTCAGGACGCTGGTGGATGAGGAGATGGAATTCGGCAACTATGTGGTCGACTGGGACGGTAAAGACGAGAACGCACACTGGGTCTCAAGCGGCATCTACTTCTATCGGATGAAGGCCGAGGATTTCTCGGACATCAAGAAGATGCTGCTGGTTAAGTAGTCAACGGATTAAACGGATTGATCGGATGAAAGTGAAGGCAGGAGACAAAAAGTCTCCTGCCTTTTTCATCGGTCTATTCTTTGATTGCTGTCAACTGTCAACGGGTTAGACGGATTCAACGGATGGAACAAACAAGACGCTCAGCGGATTCATCCTGAACGGATTCACCGTGAACGGACTCGTCCTGCCCTTCGGTCCTGCCTCGCACTGAGTGCGCTCGGCACGAAGTGAGACCTCAGGGTCGAAGGAAAGGCGCAGCCTGAAGGATTAAACGGATGGAACGGATCAAAGTCCTGTAGGTCGAACATGCCTGCCAGCCATGGGTCGAAGACCTGTTCGACAAGGTGCTGGCGCTCGAGAAGAGAAAGAACGGACGGGAACCAGGACCCGTCCGTTTCTGATTTAGCCCAGCTAATTCACTATAGCTACCGGCCAACGATGGATTTCAACTCGGCCGCAGTGAAGTCGCTCTTTCCTCCATCCGAGACGTGGATGGCTTTGCCCTGCAGAAAGAAAATGACCTCATCTCCCAGAGCCAGGAACCTACCTATCTCCGGCACCTCGCTCAAAAGCTTGAAGTAGGCCTCTGAGAGGTTTTTGACCTTCACCACTTCGATCTTGCCTTCGTACTGGCTGTCCACCCAGAGCCCGTCTTTCTTAAAAAAGGTCCGGTTGCCAATTTGGGCCATCCTGGTGACTTTCTGCTCCTTTCCCTCTGCATCCAGAAACGCTTGTGGCGCCTGGAGCGCGCCCATCTGTCCCCGCGTCGCCTTAGCCCGGTTCACCGCTCCCGCACCTACCATGTCTACCGACGATTCCGCAAACTTTTTCGTCGCCTGAGGGGCCAGCTCATGAGCCGCCAAGCGATAATCAGCATCCACCAAGAAGGAGGTATACTCGGTGATGATGCCGTACTTCTTGGAAAGCCTCACCACCTCATCCACCAACTCCTCGTTCTGTCCGTGCAGCCTCAACTCACTTATCAAATACCCGATTCTTCTGGTGGCCCAGAGCCGGGGGATAAAGTCATTCTTATCGTCTGGCGTGAAATCCACCTCATACCTGAACTTGCGGTCGCTCCTCTGAGCGGCGCCGGAAAGCGTGGCTTTGGTGGTCCCCCCACCCTTGTACTTGCCCAGCACCAGAAGCTGCGAGCCCTTGAAGATGTCTGGGAATTCCTGGGGATAAAGATTATAGACTTCCACACCGGGAAACGAAAGCCTGATATCCGTCAGGATAGGGTAGGATACCTTTTTGAAGAAACCGGAGACTTTAACCTCGATATCCTCGGATGGGCGGACATAATCGGAGGTGGCGTGGTTATCTTGAGCCAGCCGATCCAGAAGACGGGTGTTCACGTCATAACCCACCCCGAAGACAAATATCCGGGTTGAGGAGAGGTTTGCACCTTTCACATTCGCCAGAATGGTGTTGATATCCGTCTGTCCCACCGTGGGCAGGCCATCGGTCAGAAAGATGATGAAGGAAGCTCCGCTTGCGTCCTCGATTTGCTCGAGAGCAGTGATCATAGCATCATTGATGTTCGTACCGCCCTCCGCCTCACGCTTGTCCACAAATGTTAAGGCTTCTCTGACATTCTCCTGCCCTGCCCGAACCAAACCCGTCTCGAAGGTCGTTACCTGGTCATCGAAGTCGATCACGTTGAACCGGTCTCCCTCACTCAGGCTATTCAGGCAAAAAGACAAGGCTCCTTTGGCCTGCCTTATCTTCTCTCCCTTCATGCTCCCCGAGGTGTCGAGGATAAATATTATGTTCTTGCTCGAAGTCTTGTCCGCCGCAACCTCCACCTGGGGTGAGATCATGGCTAAGAAATAGCCCTGGTGATTTTCATCTTCAAAGGGAAGAAGATTGAATCCTATGTCTTCCTCCGACACAGTATAGTAGAGGAAGAAATCCTTGTCCGGCCGGGTATTCTCCTCCACGTAAGTCACCCGGGCATGACGATCATCTTCCTTTTCGACTTTGAGGTTGTGTGAAGGCGAATATACGCTTTTTATCGGGGTCTTGGAATTGATCCTAACCGTAACCTTCACGCTCTGCAGCGGATCTTTGGAGAATTTCTCGGTGGCCAAAGTGTAGCGATAGCCGCAGATTCCTCCGTTCACCTTCAGAACCTCAGAATAGTACAATTTGATACGGGTTTCCCCGTGGGCGGGGATGGGGTAAACCGAAGCCTTGAACATCCCGTCCTTGAAATACTCCAGAAGAGCAGGATCCCTTTTCCTGCGGACTATATCCTGATAGATCTTTCGGGCCTCGTCTTTGTCCAATATCTCTCCTTTGATCTCCTCGCCTCCCACAAACATGGAGAACTTGGAGATGGAAGCGTCCGTCGGAATGGGAAAGATGTAGGTCCCTTCGATGTCACGATGATGGTTGTTTATGAAAACCTGGTCCACCGCGGTCTGCGCAACCTGATTGTCGATCTTAATGTCCACATGATGGTATTTTATGGACAGACTGGGGGGAAAGGGTTTGTCCGGATGCGGCGGCACAGGAATGATGAAACCATCGGCCAGCGCAATTCCACTGAGCAGGATCACCAGAGTCAAGCTCAAGCCGAGTATTCTTTTCATGACCGATCTCCTTTTTTAATAAAGGCGTTTAAGGTTCAAGGTTCAAGGTCCAAGGTTTAAGGCACCAGCCTTGAACCTTAGGTTTTGCTGTCTACTGGCGTCCGTGTACTGCCTACTGCTGTCCTTTATACAGGTCACGAAAAGAATTATTCCGTTGGAATTGTCATTTTTTCTTTCAATGCATTAATCTTCTCTAATCTGTCGCTTAACTTCTCCTTAAGTGCCGGCTCCGCGATCTGGTCAAGATATATCTCTATCAGCTTCTTACCCTCGGAGATGACCGTGGTATCCCGGTTGAGCTTTGCCAGGAGATAGTAGCCGATTGCCACCTGTAGGTAGCCCTCGCGGCTCAGCGGGTCGCCTGGGCTTTCCTCGATGAAATCCTTCCATACTTGGACAGTCGTCGTCAAAGCGTCCATCCGCATCAACGTGTCGTCTTCCTCTATCTTCGGCACTTCGACCTGGTTGACCATGTAACGTTCCATCGGCCGAGTGCCTCGAATTGACATCGTAATGTCTTTCGTTGTCGCTTTCTTTTTCTGCCCTTCCACAGTCAGTTCTTCCAACTCGCCGGTCTTCTCTTCCTCAACAGGGATGCCTGTCTTGCCTGCCTTCTCACGCTTTCCTTCCACCCCTGCCCCCATTTGTTCGGCGTCAGGAGCGATACCTGCCTGTTCTGACGCTACCTCAGCTTCAACCACAGCCTGATCCGTTGCGGCAGGCGCTGAAGCTGGCACCCCTCTCTCTGCAGCAACTTCCGGCGCGGTAAGAGCGCCCAACTCTTCTGCCGCCGTCTCTTCCCCGGCGACTGGCTCGTCCGGGGGAGCCGCCTTCTTCTTCGCTTCTTCCACGTCAACCACTTTCTGTTCTCGCTTGGGCTCATCAGGGAGCCGGGCTACCCTGTCTCGATCCTCTGCCTGGGCAACTTCTCCTTTCTCTGTTACCTTCACCGCGGCCGGTCGCGGTCGCTCTTGGGTTTGCATGCTCTCTTTGCGGGGGACAATTTCCTGGCCCCGGTAATCCACGTAGAGTTTGCCAACGATGAAGACCAGGACAACTGAGATGAGTCCCGCAGCAACCTTGATCTTAAGGGGAGAGAAGGAAAAGAGACCCTGCACCGACTTTTTAAGGCCAGATGCGAAAGATCTCCCTTCCCGCTGGGCGATTTTCTCCCTAACCCGGCTGGAAAACGTGTCCCAGTATTCCTGTTGTGGTTCTTCTGCTTCAATCTTCTTCGCAGTCCCTTCCACCGACTTCAGGAGTGCCAATTTCTGTGCGCATTCTTCGCACGTGGACAGGTGTTCCTGAAGCTCGCTCTCCTCGTTCTTCTCCAACCTTCCATCCAAAAACAGATGGATCAGCTTATCGAATCTCTCACATTTCAACTTGCAGACTCCTTGTATTCCTTCAACATCTCCTGCATCCTTTCCCTGGCCCGGAAAAGCCGTGACATCACCGTTCCCATGGATATTTTCAGAGTCTTGGCAATCTCCTCATAGCTCAAATCCTCGTATAATCTCAATACCAGTACGGCTTTGAATTTCGGCGGCAGCGAATCAATGGCCTTCTCTATCTTACCCTCCAACTCTTTCAAAGCCAGGCGATCGGAAGGGTCCGCCCCGGTCGCCTCCCTCTCCAACGGACTTGCGCCTCCTTCGAATTGACTTTCTGAAATGACGAATTTCTGACGCTTCAGGTAGTTTATGCTCAAGTTCATACATATCCGGTACAACCAAGTGTAAAAACTGTAACCTATCTTGAACGACTTAATGGCGGAGTAGGCATTTATGAAGGTCTCCTGAGCAATGTCATCCGCTGCATCGTGACCCTTGACCATACGGTAGGCCAAAAAGTAAACCCTTTTCTGGTAACGCTTTACCAGAAGATCAAAGGAGCGCAGATCGCCTTCCTGAGCTTTTACGATCAACTCATCGTCGCTTCGTTGGCTGAAAGGCGCTTGCCCCTCATCTTTTCTCATCAACACTACCGCCTGATAGAATACAGATTAACTAAAAGATTATTCCCCGATTTTCAGCAGAAACCGAATAAAATAGCTGGAGCCATTCTTACTCCCGCCTCTGTATCTCTCGGAGGAAGCATGCGATGGTAATCGGCTAAGCCATGACAGCCTGGTTTTGCCAGAAGGTTCAGGCATCTCACAAGTGGCACAAATTGTAGATCAACAGTTCCAGGAGGATCTTATCCGGCATCAGATTGGATTTTGAGTCCACGTCGGCCCGGTACAG
>Ga0114919_10002555_pt1 | contig 14728 bp, 7 predicted proteins | sample BlataG_FD_88682 | JGI IMG/M metagenome (GOLD analysis project Ga0114919, IMG submission 88682) | Deep subsurface microbial communities from Black Sea to uncover new lineages of life (NeLLi) - Black_00105 metaG | ecosystem: Environmental > Aquatic > Marine > Oceanic > Sediment | place: Atlantic... | reverse complement strand
GGCATTTGCCTTTCCCCTCACAACGTTTGCACGCCGCCCCGTGGTCCTTGCAGTCAGGGCAGCAGGGACGAAATGACTGGCCCTGCGCTCCGGGTCGCTCGCGATCCTTTCCGGGCTCGGGCTTGAAGGGACCAAACCTCGGCTCGCGAGTCAGCCCCGCAGGAATTACCCCGGTCAGTGGCTGCCCTTGGTCATCGAGAAGCGGCCTGCCGTTGCGGGTTGGCGACACCAAACAGTCGCTCTCAAGCAGTCCGGAGAGCACCGGGACGATCCAATAGGGCTGATCGGGATCAAGCCGCTCGATCTCGTCACCCGATGCGTTCTCCAGAATGCAGGAGAGTTCCACTCGCTGATCGTCGTCGAGCACGCGAATCGTCAGGAAGCAGGGGTCGGCTTTGGCAATCAGTGGTGGCCGGGGATCGAGATGCAACTCGTAGAACTCGTCGGCCCCCGGCAGCAGATCATCGGCGAGCCCGAGCCTTTCGAGTTCAGCAGGTTCAAAAAAATCGACGAGCTTAAGATCAACCGTCCCGGCACCTGCCGGCAGCACGGTCGAGAAGTTCGCAATGGGCACGGCGAAGTCGCCAAAGCCCCGGCGAATCTCGACGTTGATCTCCGCGTCCTTGTCGGGGCGGCCGTCGGCCTCAATGGCCAGAGGATATTCCGTCAGATTCGCCTCTTTGATCTGCAGATAGTTCTCGTCGAAGGCGGTCGGGATGCTGGCCGAGGGCAGCTGAGACGGAGCGGCCCCCTGTGGCGGAATCTCGACCCAGCGAAAGCCGCCAGGATCTGGAGCGGCCACCACCTCTTTGGTCGCCTTCGCCAGTTCAAGCATCAATCGCGTCGGCCGGGAGACGGCCACCGACTCAACCGTGACATCATTGAGGCCGTCGCGAATCCTGAGCCCGCCGGTCTGTTCTCCGGCCCTGATAACAAAGGCGGCGTCGAGGTCGGCTTCGTAATGCCGGCCTCTCACGGCGGCATCGAACTGCGGGTCCACTGGTGGCGGCGACAACGCCTTGACCGGAATAACGAGGTCAGTTGTGGCGGGTTCGGACAACGTGACGCGAACTCCGCTTAGGGCGTTTTGACCTGCTCCATCCGGGCAGACAAACGCGGCTTGCTCGTCGGCATCGACGAATGCGACCGTGGGTCGGTCGTCAATTGCATCGGGATCTTCAATTTCGGGGGGATAAAAAACAATCAGTGTCAACAGGTGAACCCAGACGACCCAGCCGCCGAAAATCGGGAAGAAAGAACTGCCCTGTGTCATTGGCACACCTTGAATCAGTCTTTGGAGGGAGTCCGGAATACGACAGCCGCCGGCTAACGGAACCGCCCGATGAGGTCCTCAAATTTGTCGACAGAGATATTTCCCTGTCGCTTTTCGTCTTCTTGAGCGATCTCTTCGCCAACGATTTCTGGCCCCGGCGGGACCGGCGGCGGCTTTTCTTCAAGACCTTCTTTTACCCGCCCGGGAATCCCCGAAACGTCGCCGTCGCCTTCAGGACGAAGGGGGGTTGGCTCAATGCGGTTTTGCACCGCCGGCAATTCGATGTCGGCAAAGCGAACCTGATTGGCCCAGCCGGCAAGCAGGCTTTTGGTCCACTGATCGATGCCGACGATCACCAGCAGCAGCACAAGCGCGATTGAAATCGTCATGACCATCGGAGGGGCGACCTGTGGCAGGAACACGGCGTAAATCGCAGCCCGGTCAGCCTCGGTCACCCTCACCATTGACCCGCTCTCCCAGGCGCTGATGAGCCCGAACACCGGCACGACGAAGGCCACAGCGGTCGCCGGCCAGAATCTCGTGGCCAGCAGCCCTCGGACTCGAACCCGAGTCCGATCGACAGCGGCTTTGAAGTCCTCCGGTGTCGCCCGCAGTGCCGGAACGTCAACGAGAGCGGTCGCAAGCAATCGATATGGCCACCAGTCGGCACCATTCGCGGGCCGCTGCTTGAGATCGCGGGAGCACTGCTGAAGTTTGAGCATCCGCGGAACCAGCGTCAGCAGCCCGCCGACGGCCAGCCCGTAGCCTGTGACCGCAGCCCACTGCACCGCCGGGTTCGGAGTTCCATCAGCTGGCGCGAAGAGCGGAGCGGTCGCCATGCCGATCAGCCCGCAGCCGGCGATGACGGCACAGGCCGACCAGGGCCACGCCGGCCAGTAGCCGAAAACATCGGCCAAAGCCCTCCCCAAGCCGTACTCAGACGCACGCAAACGGTCGCTTGTCTCTGCCATGCCGCTTTCACTCCATCTCGACGACCGCCGGCCACACCAGCTTATTCTTGGCGGTCCGCAGCCCCGGCCTCACGACCCGCTTGATCCAGGTTCCTGCCGCCGCATTGCCCTCGCCGTCACAGATCCAGCCTGAAGGGAATTCCCCTGCCGAAGAGGGAGTAAATGTACTGACTTGGCAGGCCTCCAGCAACAACTCGGCGATGGCGTCGGTGAACTGCGCCGCCTGCTCCACCAGCCGGCCATCGTTCGCGACCGCATTCCAGGCCGCATCAAACAGCGCTGGTCCGGCCAGATGCTGCTTGCCGGCGAGTATCCGTCGGGGAAATTCCTGAACCCGATTCCGTAGCTCCGCCGCCACATCGGCTTCAATCTCGAGTCGATCGAGGGCGGCAAAAACTCCTTGGTAGGCACGCGGAGCGGAGCCTGCGGAAAGCGAGGCCTGCAAATCCCGGCCGTGGGTTCCCGAGACCCCAAACGTCTCCACCACCAGATTCCCAGCCGGGACCGTGGGGTGGAACCGCACCGGCCGTTCTGGGGTGGCGGATCCATCGGCAGCCGTCGACTCTCCCGGTGAGCCCTGCTGCGGCTCCCACGCCTCCGGCAGCAGGATATGGCCGACGGCACGACACCAGCCGGCGATCAGTCTGTAGGTATCAGCTTGCAACCCGTCGTCCCAATCGCTCTCTCCAGCCAGGCAGGCGAGCAACGGGGGCAAGGCTTCGACCACCGGATGCGGAACCGCGTCACCAAAGCAACGCCGGCGGTCAGTGGCGAGTTGAAGCTGCTCACCCAATGACCTGGCTGCAGCAGAAAACGCCGCCAAGCGTTCGGTGAGCCGGCCTGCCAAGGCCTCCGCGGAGTTTGCCGCGGGCTGGCCGCGACTGAGCGTCCGGCGGCCGCGGGCGGCATCGAGCGCGTAACCGATTCCGATGGTCGTGTCGGTCGGATGTTCGGCAGAGTCGACCCAGCAGAGCTGCTCCTCGGGGCTGACGCGCTCCGGTTGCCAGCGGCCAGCATCGGTCCGGACAACCCTCGGGAAACAGCACCAGTCAAAGCGGGGATCCCCCGAGAGCAGGTCGAGCCATACCGCGGCATCTTCGTCGCCCTCGTCGATAGCCCCGTGCATGAATGCGTCGAACTGTCGCTGTCCCTCAGTGGTCTCAAACTGCCGACGCAAACCGCGGAGCGGTCTAGCGATGTCAAGTTCGGTTCCCGAATCAAGCTGATCACAGACCCGCCGACCAAAATCGTGCAGCGGCTCATAGTATTCACCGACCGGCGGCTGCGGACAGCAGAGTACAAAGGGGGCATTAAGGTAACGGACATCGGCCGCTGGAAGGGCTCCAGCAGAGAGCACGACCTGCACCCGCCCGTCGTCCGTGAACGACTCGCGCACCACCTCGCCAATGGCCTCGGCAGACGGCTCCCAGTGAAATTTCCAGCGGTCAGCCCGGCTGTCGTGGCATGCAGGCTCCCGCACGAGTCGCTTGAGATCACAGCCGCCATCCCGCCGTCGCGGCGGGAAAATCCCCGCTGCGTTCTCAGGATCAAGCCGATATGCCTCTTCAAGGACCGCTGTCTCGCACATCCGCACCTCTGACAGCAACCGATCGCGGAAACCACCAAGCCTGTCGAGCCTCGGCCCGGCCTGGCGAAGCCCGATCTGCCTCCGGTGGAAGTAATCAAATGCCCGACGAACCACCTCCAGATCACTCCCTTTGGTGAGCAGCCTGCGTTTGATCCGCTCCCAAAAATCCGGCTTGAGCAATGTGCAGGCTGTCGATGCCGCCGCCGACTCGAGATTATCGAGCGTCAGTTTTTTCTTCTGTGCCTGATCGCGGGCCCAATTGAGAAACCAGACCGTCCAGTCGAAGTTCTCAATCGCGTCAATCACATGGTCGGCGGCCGGAGAGTCACACTGAACCACGCTTCCGAGCAGCAGTCTTCTGAGACGATAGCCGACTGCCCCTGTTGCTGGACCGACTCGGAACTCGCAGCCTGCAATCGGGATGATCCGCCCGCTCGGCGACTCTTCGGGCTTGGCTTCAATGCGAAAGCCGTCAAGATGCAGGCTCTTCCTGACCTCCTCAAGCGCGTGGGCCTTTCCCGCAGTGGCGTTGCGGAATGGACCGCTGCCGGCGTCCCCGGTGACGGCGAGGGCGAACAGCAGTCTCCCAACTCCCAGAATCGAGCAGTGGAGTTCCTCCAGCGAAATCGATACCGGCTCACCATCCACTTTCCTCCAGGGCGGCAGACCCGACAGCTTGCGAAGGTTCGGTTGGAGTGCGGGCAGCGCGTCAATCGCATGGAGAACAACGACCGCCGGTCTCTTAGTCGGGGTGGTCCATTGCTTGGCGGTGGTCTTGAGTGCGGCAAACAAACGGTCAATCGGCTGGGTCAGGACCAGCCCCCGAACGATCGGATCGGACGTTCGCTCGCCAGCCCGCAGCGGCGGATGAACCACCCGGCTTGGCGTCTTCAGCCAGGCAACGACATCAAAGAGTTCCCAGGCGTCAATGTCGGCCATCGTTAACGCAGTGGTCTGGGACAGCCTGCAGGACTCGCCCAGCAGGTGCGAGGCCGCAGCCGCGATCTCGCTGACCTTTTTCTGATAGGCCTTCAGCCAACCCTCTGGATTCTGGTTCTGATTTCCCAATTTCAGTTCGGGCCGTTCGGGCCTACAACACCAACGGATCAATGATTGACGCGGAGCCTGTTCGCTTTGAACCTCTGTTCGCTTCCACTGCTCCACCAAAAACCGAATGTCCTTCGGTGGGTTCAGAAACCGCTCCTCACTCAGGGCAAACCGCTCGGCGTGCTCGCTGCACCACCAAACCGCACTACCATCAAGCAAGGCGTCCACCGTGGTGGCAACGTCACTCCGGCGGCCGGCTGCCGCGGCTTCGGCTTGGGCAGCATCCCCCTTCGGCTTGCGGAAGGGGATGATCCTCGTGAGGCTTGTCCCGATTGCCGAAGGCTTCGGAAATCCCTTCATCAGTGATTCCAGGATTGGTCCAGCACGGAGCCACCAGGCGATCAGCCGTTCCTCGGTAAGCGGCTTCGCTTGGCAGGCCTCCATAACAGCCCCGCCGACGAGCTCAGCCGGCGGGTAATCCGGAGCCAGCGATTCCAGCCCGCGAGCTCCCTTCTGGACGTAGTCCTCAAGCGTTGCGAGCAGTCGATCGACCGCCGGCACAAGCTCTGACCGAAGCGGCGACAGGGAGGGAATGGCGTCACCACCGGTTGCGGCCCGCAGCAGACTGACCGCCGCGCAAAGGGCCACGCAGTCGCGATATTCCTTCACCAGCCATGCTTCTAACATCGGGCGACCCCCTGCGGCACGACAAGACAATGCCGTTCGAGGCGTACGGTTCAGATCTTTCCGCTCTGCGGCGGCGCGACATAGGGAACGACCTCGAACGGCTCAGCCACGACCCGCTCGTCTTCCCCGCCCTGCCGATCTGGAAAGGCGATGAACGCCTGAAGGTCATCGTCATACGCGACCGCGTACGGACCGATGATCGCCTCCCGGAAGCGGAAAATAAGATGCTTTTCCGCGCGAGCCTCGCCGGGCCACCGACGGCTCAGCACGATCTCGCGGGTGATTGCCTTTTTCGTCACCGGATCGGGGGGAATTTCCAGGGTTCTTCGCAGCTGGCTCGTGTACCGTTCGCCAGTTTCAAACAGCACCTGATCCCCGGCCTTCCCGAGGGTTTCGTGAACGATGTCAAAGGAGAGCCGGTTGACCAGATCCTGGTCCCACGACACCGTCATGCCCATCGCCATTCGCTGCAGCTTCATGGCGACGATCGCTCCTTTGGCCACCGAGTTCTTGAAGTCTTCCGACCGCACCTCGGCGACCCGGTCCTTCAGGAACCTGATCTTCAGGCCTTTCTCGGCATCGAGCAGTCGTTCCCGAACCCGCGGATAGCGGGCGGCGTTGCCGACGATGTAGACCCAGTGGACCTCCGGCAGTTCGAGCGAGTCGCCAGCCCTGCCCGCAGTCGCCTTGGCGACACTCCCCAGACCGCTGGTCACCAGATCGTTGGCATACTCAATCGTCCGGTCAATCTCCGGATCGATCAGGGCGTCGACCTCCCGCCGCAGGATCCGCAGTTGTTCGGAGTCGTCCTGATAGTTGAAACCCGTTCGGCGCCTCAAATCGTCGAGAATCGAAATGTATGAGATATCACCGGGATCCGCAGAGGTAACCCCATCGCGGCTCAGCAGCACCTTCAACGCCTCAGCAACCTGCCAGATGGCCATGGCAGTCCCGGCGCGGTGCTGGGCCGCATCATTTTGCATCTGGCGAACGTCGTACTGGGTCTGCACATACTGCGACTCAATAACCGGTTCGTGTTCCCGCAGAAACTCGGGAAGCTTTGCTGGACTGGGTGGGTCTTCGGGGAACCCTTTCCAGATCGCCAGCTTGAGCTTGAGCAGCCGATAGACCTGCAGGGTGATGAAATCACCGCCGAAGGTGCGATGCCCTGCCCGGCCGAGCACGCTCACCCGCAACTGCCCCTCTTCCGGCGACTCCAGCCGGACGAGCGACATGTCGGTGGTTCCGCCACCGCAGTCATAGAGCAGCATGTGCATGCCATTGGGGTAGAGATAGCGGAAAGCAGGCATGCGGCCCGGGCCGGCAATGAAGTCGACATAGGCGAAATAGAAAGCCGCCGCCGAAGCCTCGTCGACAACCAGCGGCACCCGTTGCTCAATCAGACTGCGGCGAAACGATGAGGCCGGTTGTCCCGTCGCCCGGTGCGCCGCCCGGGCAACCGTCCGCCGAAGCCGGGCGACTTCCGAAACGGTGAACGTCGTGGGGCAGGTCACCACGATCGGTTCCGGGATTGCCTGCTCGTGAAAGAAAAAGCCCCGGAGCATTTCGCTGATGAACAGTTCGGCCGGATCCTCGATCGGAATCGTCTGCACGGTATTGTTGAGGACGATTGTGCAGCCCGCGTCGGCCGCGGTCCGTTTGCGGTCGGATAAAAGTCGTTTTGCGCCCAGGACGAGCCAGCTGGTCCCGATCGCGCCTACCGCCCGCCCGCCAATCTTGCAGTGATACTCATGGAACTGGTCGGCCGATGAGGCCGGCGTGATCGCCTCGATCCGCAACGCCGTCTGCACCGGCTTCCCACGGTCGGCGAGTGGTTCCCTGATATCAGCCTGAATCACCGCGAAGCTGTCCTCATTGACCCGGCTGCGGGCCAGCGTCGTGCTGGTGTTCCCAAAATCGATCGCTGAGTAGCCGTCGAATGTCTCCATCGGGGTGATCGGCGTGAGCATCAAGGTCAGCTCATTCCGCGACGTCACCACCCGCTTCTGCTCGGGATCCATCGCAAAAATATCGACGTTGATTGTGACGGGCATACCGGCGGCCACCGACTGTCGATTATGCTGCTTTCGATACACCTCAATCTGCTCAAGACAGGCCGCCTTGTCGGTGTCGACCCGCACGCCCATGTTGAGGTCTTTGTTCTTCGAAAGCATGACGACGTAAAAGTCGTTGGCTGTCAGCGCGGCAGCAGGGACCTTCAACACATCCCCGACATACCGCCGGGCGTCGGCCCCGCCCTTGTGCGGCCCTGCCGGAAACAGCCGAACGAAGCGGCCAATCGCCTTCGGCAGCGACAGCACCATGAACCAGTCGTCGACATCCCTGAGAAAGCCTTCCGTGATTTCGATGTTGTCGATGAGATCCGCCAGTTTGACCGTGTACTGAAACGTACGTTCCCCGGTCAGCGGAATGACATCATGGGCGTGAATGGTCGCTGTCATTGGATCTCTTTTACTTCAACGCCCGCAGGCGTGCCCGGTATTCGGCATAAGACGCCCGAGCGCCGGCGTCGACATTGTCAACGTCGGCTCCGACGGCGCGGTAGCGGTCGGCCAGCCGCATCAGATGAACGTGCACTTCCCGGGCAAGCCGACTCCCATAGATCCGGGAAACCCGGGCCATTTTCTGCTGCATGACCGTTCGGTAATCCTTCTCGGAAAGCTGGGTTCCGTCGCGACTGTCGAAGGGACCGCCATCCGACTCAAGCATTCCAAAGATCGCCTGCCGAAACTCGCGGCCGGGCGACTGCCCCGGTCCATCACTGGTCTTCCCCTTCTCGATAAATTTCTCGGCCCGCTCGGCCCAGAATTCGAGCGGCTTTTCCAGCCCGGCAGCATCGGGACAGGGGCTCGTCGCCATCTCTTCCTCGATTGCCTGCTTGACGTCATCAACGACCTGCCTCGTCGACGTTTCCGCTTCGGCCGTTGCCGACTTGGACAGTGTCTTGGCAAGGTTTGCTTTGTTGGCGGCCAGCTGGTCGGGCGGCGTCATACCCCAGTCCGCCAGCAGGCTCTGCATGCTGCCATCAACCGCGTCGATGAGCGATTGCAGGCGGTAGGGCTCCGCGGTCACGCTGGCGGCCAACTTCGAGAGTTTGCCCGACCAGACCGCCGCGTTCCGCATTTCATCGACGGACATTCCCGACTGTTGCTCGGCGACCTCCAACTCGCCGACGAGCTTGTGAATCACCTCATCGAGCGCCTTGGCAACGTCACGACAGGTCTGCCGGCGAACCGAGTCAGCCACCTTTGACTGCATCGTTTCGCGGAGATGCGGCATCCCCCCCTCAAGGACAAAACGCCGCCACGACTCGACCTGACCACCGTACTGCAGACAGCGGTCCGGAATCACCGGTTCGTCCTGCTCGTCGAACCTCAACACCGTTGGAAACCGCTGCCGGATCGGCAGCGGCACCCCGGTTTCGCCCTGCTCGTGAGCCACGAGCAAATCCTTGTGATAGGCATTTCCGACGAAGATGACCGCATCCTCGGAAAGCCCCTGATTGCCAAGGGTTTCATTGAGATGGCAGAACATCGACGGCTGTGTCGGATCCTCGGGAGGCCCGCTCAGCTGCAGTTCATTGAGATCGTCACAGCGGGTCACCACCATCCAGACCCGGCCGCCGAGCGACTTACTGTGCTGCTGCCGCATCTTGCCGGCCAACCGGGAAATTTCCGCCGATTTCACCTGGCTGGCAAGCTGGAACATGAACGCGCCGTCAAGCTGCGGCAGGAAGGCGAGCGTCAGGCGATCGTCACTTTCCTTGTCGACGCCGAGTCCCGGCAGGTCGATCATTTCAATGTCGAGGCTCATCGCATCGGTTACGAAATAGATCAGCACCTCGCAGAGCAGGGTGTATTTACTCGGCTTGTCCTGATGGGTGGCATAGTCGCGGCGTTTGGAGTAGACCCCCGCCTCAACCTTGGCGGTCTCCTGAATCACATCGGGGAATTCCAACGCCGCTTCCAACAAGCCGATCAACACCCGGTGGTCAGCCGCCATGAAGTGGGGCTGCTCGGCATGCTGGGCCTGGGCGGCCTCAAGCAGCCGACGGGGATTCTCGTCGTAGGCCAGCTTCAGAATTGCACAGATGTCGGCAACCCGTTCCTGAAACTGTTCCTTCGTGAGAAACTGCAGCTCGATCCCGTGCCGCTCACCCGGTGGGCACGAAGCGTGCGGCTCCCGCCTCGGGATCAGCCGGGTCGGCACGCTCGTCGTCGGGCCGCCGGTTCCCTGCGGTGCCGGCGACTCATCCTTGGCAACCGCCAAAAGATTGCCGACGGTGGTCGACTTGCCAGCCTGCGACGGCCCGATAAAGCCAATGGTGAACCGCGGCCGCACCATCACCTCCGCCAGGCGGGACAGTTCCGCCTTGACTTTCCCAACCGTATCCCGCTGGCCGAACCGCGGCACCTTATCCAACGCCTCGGAAAACACCTCGTCAACCCTGTTGAACCGATCGACAAGGGTGTTGTCCTGCAAGAGTTTGCAGTCAGAATATTCAAGCCTGGCCATAGATTTGTTCGCTCTGGTTTCCTGCTCGCGGCCCCCGCCTGCCGGATTCAGCAGCAGAAGCCTTCAGGGAAAACGGACTATTTCTCGGGCAACGGCGCGTTGGGGAGTCCCTGCAACCACCAGCCAATGCGATCGGTCTGGTACCTCTTCCCGCCGGGGCCGCCCACGCGAAGAATCTCCCGATCTTGATCGTTGGAGGGGTCCTGCCACTCCCACGCGAGCACCGCTCGGTCACCGACCTTGTCGGGATTGCTTTGGAAATATTGCTGCCAGTCGCGGGTGTCGATGGGGACGTCAATCACAAACGCATTCTGCCCGGGGTCGAATGGAACCTCAATCCACCGATCACCCCCGCGGTTCAACCGGTCGCCATCCGGCAGCTTTTGCTGCTTGAACCAACCCGGCAGCTGCGTGAAGCCGTCGGCAGGCTTCAGCTTTTCATCCAAGAGTTTGCAGACCGCCTGCTCCTCCGCCTGCGTCAGTGGGAACCGCAGCCAAAGCCGCGCCGGCGCGCGGCCCGCTGGCATCGGGTAGCGCAGCGAGACATAGCCCGGCCTCACCCACGGGTCCTTTTCCCGAAAACTGCCGACGATCAGCGTGGAGGTCGAGGGGAACAGCTGCTTGATCGGGTCGCCGACTTTTCGCTTGTCCTGTAACGACGCAAACAGTCGCCTCTCGTCGCCGACAACTCCCGTCAGGGTGACGAGGTAGCATCGTCCGATCCGGGGCCAGCCGACGGTCGCCTCGCTGGTGTTTCCGGCGTCGTCGCTCAATTGCAGGGATACCGCCCGTGGCGAGACATCCTTCTCGAGTTTCAAGATGTAACAACCGGGACTGTGATACCGGAGCTTGGCGTCCACGCGGTCGCGGCCGACCGGCTCCCCGAGGTCTGCGGTTGTCTCCTCGCCGTCGCTGGTCTTATAGACAACGCTGGCGGCGTTGAGGAACTGATCGGGAGAGCCGAGATTGATCACCCAGGCCCCGGGATCCCCGCGCACCGGCTCAATCATCACGCCGGCCTCATCGGCAGTTCGCTCGCTGGTGGCCAGCAGGCCCCGGCGAACCAATGAGTCGAGTAGTTGGTATGACTCCGCTTCGATCGGGGCGACGTCGATGGCCGCGTAGTTGAAGTCCGTGGTGGAATTTCTCGCCGTATCAAATTTGCGGCTCACTTCGAAGGCATTCATCGTCTCGTCAGCCTCGATGGCCAGGTGTATCACCCGCCCGATCTCGGCCGCGAAGCCAGCTGCCCCCTGCCCACCGACGGCGAGCGTCAAAAAGCCCCACCCGATCGCCGTTGTAACGCGGCTTATCTTGTTCATCGACTCACTCCTCTGCTGGGGAATTTGACAATTCTGCGGTCGCTGCGACGGCCTCACAACCGCGAAGGCGAAGTTGGCGGGCCAGCCGTTGCTGAATTTCACCACCGGAAACAAGGCTGTCGTCGACGTAGGATTCAACGGCAGTTTGGGTCTCGACAAACCCTGTGATAGCTACCTGAAGAGCCTCACATTCCTCAGACGTCGGCCGGGGGAGGGTCTGAAGCCGCTTTAAAACGTCTTCAGCCTGAATACGCAGCCGCTCACCATGCGCTTCCACCAGCCTGTCGAGACAGCCCCGGTCGCAATCCTGAAAGTTGTGATGGTCGTGAAGGCACTGAATCAGTCCTTCCCAGTACCGCGGATAGGCGGTCGCGTCGGTCACTGCGGCGGCCTGCAAGGCTTCGAGGGCCACAAGATCGTCGTAAAGCGAGATGCCCCTCGGCACGCGATCGCAATACGGCGGCGGCGGGACCGGCGGCCAGATCTTGTCCTTAGCCCACCAGAGTCCCAAAAGAACTGTCAGGGCGACCGCTGCGATAGCCGCCTGTCTCAGCACAGCCCAGCCCCGCCACGGCGGTTTCGGCGGCGTGAACAGAAAATGCTCACTCGGCTTTGCTCCGGCCAGCCGCAGCTGGAGTTCCTTGCAGGTGGTGATCTGCCCGGCAAGCGCCGGGGCAATCACCTGATCCCAAATCGGGGCCTCGGTGTCGGCCGCCCGGTCCTTCCCGGGGAGCTTCAACAGCGACTTCGACCGACCGCACCAGCGGCCGAGTTCTTCCGGACCGACCAGCAGCAAGGCGATGAACCTGGCCAGAACGCGGACGTCCTCGGCGGCAAACGCGGCCGTCTCCTGAACCCGCTTCCGCAGTTCCTGCTGCTCGGTTGACCGCTTCAAGTGTTCACGATTAGCAGCGTTGCGACTGCGTGCTCCATCGTCAAACAAAAACTCGCATTGCGGCCGCGCGAGCCACTCCGGTTCCAGCAACCCCCCCGCATCGTCCCAGGCAAAGCCCACATCGGGCAGGACGACGGCCCGCGAACCATCGTGTCGATGCCAGAACCGGGCCGAATCGGGCTGAAAAAAACCGAGCGAGGCACCGCCGGCATGGAGGCGGCCGACCGTCTCAACGAGCAGTCGCACGCCATCATCGAGGGTTTCAAGATCACCATCATCAGGCGACAGCTTGCTTCGCCGCGCCGACAGCCGTTCTTGAACCTCAAGCAGCGATAAGGTCTCGGGAGGGTTCTCGCCGGGCCACTCCATGTCATAGACCCGCCGTCTGCCTCCCGGTTTTTCCAGCCAGCGGGGCACCTCGGAAACCGACGGCTGCTCGCGGTAGAGCGTGCCCGGGTCAAGAATTCGTCGGATGCCATACCCCGCTGCCGCCGGCTCATGCTGTTCGGCATCACCGTCGCTGTCGGAATCGAAGGCCATCCAAGTGTTGGAAAGCCCGATCACGCCCCAACAGTTAAGCCTGCTCATCAGCTCTGAGCTCTTTCGTCCAAACGAGCAAACGGCAACCGAGACACGCTGGGGGTTTTTTACCTCTTTCAGCAACGCAAGACAAGCCTCTCACGCCACCCCCAGAAAACACTCATTACGTAAATCTTTGAATCGAGGCGTTGGGACGCAGCAACTTTATCAGCCCGCCCACGAGGAAAGCCTAAGCTCGTGACAAAAACCTCCTTTGGTTGCTGCAGCCGCTGGTGCGGGGACGCTTTGCATTTAGTCCTCTACCCCGCCAACCACCATTGTCACGATCTCTCGATCATACTCGCCGAACACAAATTCATCGTAGACTTCATCAACAAACTCGTCTGCTCTCTCGACAACTTCCCTTACGTTGTTCTTAACATTCGTCCCGTTTTCCTCCGCCCCAGTTCCGTCAGCTTCCACTTGCAAGTTCGTATCAGCAGTCACAATCTGCCAGCTTGCTCTCTTCTCTTCATCAGGAACCGTTTTTCGACCGCCATTTCCATCATCTTCTTTTTTTACTGCATCCTTGACGGCATCGCGTTTCTCAATGAGTGCCGCCACCCACTCATCAGGCACCGCTCCAAATTCAAACCCGTAGTCCATGAAAAACCAGCGGTCGCTCCGTTCGTCTGCCCGCAGATCTCGGTTGCCGACCCCGTCAAGCAATTTGAGAACTGCGGTCACCTCACGACCGATGTGACCCGAATCGTGACCGGCCGCCACCCACTCCCGCTCAAGCAACAACGCCCTAGGAAGCACGGGTTCAACGGCTCCGGCTCGGACAACACTCACCCCAAACGGAAGTTTGACTGCGGCAAACGAGGCAACAAGAAATACAAGCTCATTTCGCTGCTCCACAAATGACTCTACGCCGTTCATTGCAGCCGCCGCCTTGGATGACAGAACAGCTGCCCGCTGGAGTGCAAACCGCGAGTAGAGCAGCCTGTTCTGATCCTTCCAGTACCAGCTGAGAAGAAAACAGAAGCGACTCGCATCGACAGCCGCGAGATTGGGATTGTCACCCCCGGCCCAGCGTAGCACTTCCGTTCCGCTTGCGGCCTCAACAAGTGGAATGATCCCACTCGAGAAACCCTCATCTGCTCGATAGGTCACCGGCGCAAATTCCGTGATCGACCGCCCCCCGTAGGAACCCCCGACGAGAAACCAGCGATATGGCGACCTTATGATTGCCTGCTTAAGCCGCAGCCAAGCGTCAAAGCCAACCTGCAACTGTTGCATCTCGCCAATCAATCCTTTCCCTTCGTCGGCACGGCCACCCTCCCGTGTGTGCGACTCAAATTTCCGCAGCAGCGTCTCGGCCCGCTCATCATCAGGACCGGCGCGACCAGCATCCCGCTTCCACCGATCGGCCGCAGCGACATCGCTCACACAGAACTCGCACAGTTCGACAAGTTCGTCGAATTCGCTTATCGCTTCGCGAATTTCCCGAGTCAGCCGTAACCCATACGCTTCCATGTAATCTTCCACTTGGGCGACCAGCGGCGCCACAAGCAGCCTGTACTCGGCTGTAATACCTGACCAGAGAAACATCGCACTCTCGGCCTTCCCTGCCGCTGCAAGAACACCTGCCAGTTCCGCCTCGGCAGCCGCGATATCAACACGCTCGACGGCGAATTCCCGCAGTTCATCGACCAGTTTCTGCGCCTCTTCAGTCGTGGGAATCTTCGAGAAGATCGAAGTATCGATCAACTCAAACGGTTGCAGCATGCCCAGCACGTCGTTGTAACAAACAATGGCCCGGTGCATCCGTCCCTCTTGTGCGAACCGCCTCCCCGAGCACCAGGCCTCGGCAACAAGGCTTTTTCG
>Ga0114919_10002554_pt1 | contig 14733 bp, 18 predicted proteins | sample BlataG_FD_88682 | JGI IMG/M metagenome (GOLD analysis project Ga0114919, IMG submission 88682) | Deep subsurface microbial communities from Black Sea to uncover new lineages of life (NeLLi) - Black_00105 metaG | ecosystem: Environmental > Aquatic > Marine > Oceanic > Sediment | place: Atlantic... | reverse complement strand
TTTGCTAGAACGTCTCCGCAGGTCTAAACTTAAGTTGAAACCTAGGAGAACGTTATGGCTAACTTAATTTTTGGTATGCTAGCTTCGATTCTACAGGCGGTCATTACGAAGTACGGTGATGACTTTATGGATATATTCACTAAAGAGGTTCGGCGTTATTTGGATTTGTTGTTTCGATACGTTGAGCACTTGGTTTTACCAGTCACCGGAGAGTAAGTAATGGCTACATTAACAGCTAAGGCACGAAAAGCCGTGCCAAAAAAAGAGTTTGGCTTGCCGGGTGAGCGCAAGTATCCGATGCCAGACAAATCTCACGCTGCAAACGCAAAAGCTCGCGCAACGCAGATGGTAAAAGCGGGTAAGCTGTCGGCTTCAGCTAAGAAAAAGATTGATTCGAAGGCTAATAAAGTACTGTCGAAGGGGAAAAAGAAATGAAACTAATTAAAAGCAAGAAAGCAGCAACAGGAAAAGGCATGCGTCATAATATCGAAGTTATGAAAGACGCAGGTTATAGCACAAAAAGAGCACAAGGTGCTGCGTATGGTGAAGTTGGTATGGAAAAGAAGAAGGCCGCAGCTAAGAAAGCACCTGCAAAAAAAGCAGTAGCTGCAAAGAAAGTAGTGAAGAAGTCTTGCCGCAAGTAAAATGTATTGGGGCGTTACGATTGCTCTTGACACTCGATACAAATAAGCCAATAATTGCACTATAAGAAGTACCCTACGTCGCCAAACGACAACCTGGCCGAATCTTTGCACGTAATGCATTGTTATTTACGGTGACACCGAAAAAAAGTCGATATGAGGTTTAAGATGACTGAAGATTTAGAGAATGTAGAACAGGGTGTAACTCCTGCTTTAGAAGCTCAAGGTGAGACTGCTAATGACATGCTATCGAAAGCTACTGTGTCAAAGATTGTAGAGCGGGAACGTCAGAAGGCTTTTGAAAAAGGCAAACAAGAGGCACTCATGCAATCACAAAACGAACAAGTAGCACCACCGGTCGTACCAGAGCCACAGCAGCAGCAAGCGGCCCCGTCACAAATGGGCGGCATGCAACAGATGTCGGCGGCTGATATTGAGCGAATGATTGCGGAAAGAACGCCTCAGTTGTTGCAAGATCACGTTAACAACATGAGAACCGAGCAAACGGTTAATTCATTTGTTGGCAAGATGCAGGCAGCGGCAGAGAAATACCCTGAACTAGAAGCAAAACTGAACGACTTAGATTATAACTCTATGGCGCCACTTGTTGAGTTGGCGAACAACATGGAGAACACCGCGGATATTATGAACGAATTAATGGAGAACCCTATGAAAATGGGTAATGTATTAACGTTGATGTATGCGCAACCTAAGTTAGCCCAAAAGGCAATGCAAGATTTGAGTGCATCAATCAAGCAAAACCAAAAGGCTGTCGCTCAAGATGCTCAAGCTCGAGATCCAATGGGTCAACTTAAACCTTCAATGAACGCTGGAATGGATAACGGTTCAATGTCGGTTGATGATTTTCGGAAAATGTTCCGAGGATAAAAAACTATAGGCGTTGCTGCGTTATCTCCGAACTTACTTTATTTGGAGTGTTATTATGGCTACGCCTGTCAATGTCTTACAGACCGTACAAACATATCAAAAAGCTGAATTAGCTTGGCTATTGAATTCATTTGTTGGTATTTCACAAGCTAACAAAAAATTTAAAAACTTTAACGACCTAACCGCTAACCTTGGTGACAGTGTTACTTTTGACACCACACCTCGCTATATTTCTTATGCCGGTTTACAAATTACTGAACAGCCTTCCACACAGCGCGTTCAGACTTTAACTTGTTCACAAGCACAAAACGTTTCAGCTGCTTATACTGACCAACAATTCATATTCAACGTACGTGATTATATGGATAGATTTGGTATGGCTGCTATGAAAGAGCTTGGTTCTAAAATCGAAGCTGATATATTAAAGAACTTTGTATCTGGTGTTGTAGTTAATGACCCTCAAAACGCTAATTATCTTACAGCTCAAGTAGATAGTGGCCCTTTCCGCTTTTACGGTGATGGTGTTACACCAATCAGCAGCTACACACAATTAGCTCAAGCGGTTGCTAACTTCAATTCATTTGGTGCTGCGACTCATAAAATGATGGGTATCTTACCTGTGTCAAGTATTCCGGCTATCGTTGGAACTGGCTTGAATCAGTTTGCTACTACTCGTAATAATGACATAGCTAACTCATGGGAATTGGGCAAGTTTTCAAATACTGACTGGTATGAATCAAATCTTCTACCTACTCACGTGTCTGGAACAATTGGTAACACTGCTGCTCCTAATAACATTATGACCGTTGTTTCAACCAATGATGCGACTGGCGCAAACGTAACCACTATTACTTTTAGTGAGCCTACTACTGGTACAGATGCTGATGCTATTAAAGCTGGGGATTTATTCCAGTTCAATGACGGCGTAAGTGGACAGCCAAACATGCGCTTCCTAACGTTCATTGGTCATGAAGTGTCAACTCAGCCTGTACAGTTTCGTGCAATTGCTGATGCGGCTACTGTTGCTGGTGCGGTTACAGTTTCAGTTCAAACTATCAATGGCGTTGGTTTGGTTTCAGCACAAAATGCTAACCAAAATTTAAATAATGCTATTGCTGTTGGCATGACTGTTACACCATTACCAAGTCATAGAGCGGGTTGCTTGATGTCCGGTGACCAATTCTATTTGGCAATGCCTCGCCTTCCAGACGAAAGTCCGTTCACTACTGTGAATATGACCGATCCAGATTCTGGTGCGTCCATCAGACACTATTTTGGTTCGCAGTTCGGACTTAATAATAGAGCCTATGTTAGAGATGCAATTTGGGGATCCAGCCTTGTAGCCGAGAATAGTATGAGAATCGTTCTACCATTGTAAAATATGATACCATATACGTACCCCAATAACATAGGAGTGCGTATATGGGAAGAAGTATTTATTGCAGTACATGCAAGAAAGAAAAAGAACCAGGCCGTGACAATGAAAGTAGATGCAAGACTTGTAAAAGTAATGCACATAAAGAAAAACGAGCGAGGAAGCGTATTGAACAAGGTCTTCCCGCTTATGGCTCTGGCCGAAGTCTTTACTGTTATGACTGTAAAAGCATTAAGGAACGCCAAGATTATGGCTACTGCAATGCCTGCAGACGGAAGAAGGACAATGAAACCCGTTTGGCAAAGGGGATAACCAAGAAGCATCAAACCGGGTTGTGTCCTTGTGGAAAAGAGAGAGCGCCTAAGAACCCTTCTTATTGTAGGGAATGCGGGAATGCTCGATCAGCCAAGTGGAAAAGAGAACATCCTTTCTTTACAGAGGAAGAAAGATTTAAAAGAAGAGTTAGAGGGTTAGCTCGGTATGCTGTAAGGAAAGGGCGTCTTGTACAAGAGCCTTGTGAAGTTTGCGGAGAAATGAAAGTAGAAGGTCACCATGATGACTATGCCAAGCCACTTGAGGTAAGATGGTTATGCAGATACCACCATGATGAGCATCATAAGAACTTAAAATGAGGATATAATCATGCCAGTTTCATCAGTACAGTTTGCTCAAGAACCTTGGTCATATGCCAACGGTTTACAAATCTCTAATGACGGTACCGCACCTGATACCATCATCAATATCGCTGCTGGGTCTATTTTAGATTCAACAGGTGTTTATCAGTTAACAAGCTCCGCATCTATTGCCGTAGACGTATCAGGTAATGGTTTAGGTGGACTTGACACAGGAACATTTGCAGCAAGCACCGTTTACGCTGTTCATTTGGTTGCAGATCCAGTTTCCAAGCAAGCAATTAGCGCAATGGTTTCATTGTCAGCAACAGCTCCAACAATGCCTTTAGGATACAGTGCGTTTGCATTGATTGGTTATGTTGTTAGTGATAGTTCATCTGACATCCTTTTAGGATACTGGACTGCTGGTAATAGCTCACAACGTACATTTATGTATGATGCGCCTATTGCTACAGCAATCACAGCCGGTGCCGCTACAACTGATACTGCTGTTGATTTATCAACATTCGTACCAGCTGTAGAATTAACACCTGTTTGGGTTAAATTCGCAATGACCCCTTCCGCTGCAAGCCGTACATTGACACTAAAAACATACGGTGCTGTTGGTACGCAATATCAAGCAACCTCACAAGTAACTGCTGTTGTGTTGCGTGATACAGCATATGTATTATCTTCCCTAAACTCGGCCGCACCATCGATTGAATATCTATGGTCTGCTGGTGGCGGAGATGCTGTTGCAATTGACGTTGCAGGATTTGGCTTTAACATCTAAGCACATCCAGACGCCTGTGTAATGCAGGCGTCACCAAGGAGTTACCCATGGCATACACAGCACTAGAACTGATTACCAAATCTTATTACTTGTCTCAAATTGTGGCGCGTGGATTACAAACTGTGTCAGGCGAGCAAATTACCGATGGGCTTTTCTTGCTGAACCAGCTACTTGGGTTTAAAAGCTCCGATATACGATTAATCCCCTATTTTAGACAATACGATTTTGATACGGTACAAGGGCAAGAATCCTATAGTATTCCGAATCTAGTTTACACCGACAGCCTAACGTTTAACTTAGGAACGGTGCGTTTTTCATTACAAGAAAATACCCGAGATGAATTCTTTGCAATACCACGGGTTGATACCATCCAAAGTTTACCGTACTGCTACCGAGTCGAGCGAGACCTAGCAGGTAGTACCGTATATTTGTACTTCGTTCCAAGCCAAGTATTTCAAATGAAACTATGGGGTAAGTTTGGGTTTGATAGTGTTGATTTAACTACTGACTTATCGCTTACTTTTGATACGTTTTACTTGGAATACCTTCGATTTGCTCTGGCAGAGTACATATGCAGCGACTGGGGGAATACCTTTCCAGACCAATCCATGATGAAATTCAGAGAGATTGAGAAGAAACTGCTGGATGTAAGCCCTCCGGATTTGTCAATTCGTTCACAATCGTTCCTAAGTGGTCAACCAGGGTTCGATTGGGCGATGGCGAATTTATATCGTGGATTTCTCCCAGGGTAGATTATTGTACAGGTTGGTTGAGTTAAGTTGGTTTTTAAACTTCTAGATTTCAAATCTAGAAGTTGATTCCTCCATCCCCTCTAATGCATGAATTTTCTTTGGGAAAGTCTTGTCAACTAAAGTCATAAACTTAACCCATCCCCAGCCTTCAGCTAAAGCTAATCGCTGAAGTGTTAAAATACCTTGCATATGGTTGGATAGAAGAGAATGCCCAATATCAACAGACAACCATTGATGCATGCTAATTTTTGATGTGTCAGGGGTTTTGTTCTTTAGCTCGTCTAGCACATCTTTTCCTAACCGTAGGTAGATAATATCGTTGGTATAATGGCCTACACAACTATACTTGTTCATGGACGGAGAAAAAGCTGGCCATTTTCTAAGTTTATAAATATTTTCATAATATTCATCGGGGAAACGCTTGCACCATCTAGCAAGTTCTTTGGATAGAATTTTATTTAAGTAGGCTTCCAGCGCATCTCTAGGGCGAACTTGCTGGTAACCAGTAGCCTCGTCAATTAAACCAATTATCCCAACCGTGGCTAACGAACGAATTAATAAATCGCTGATCTTCGCCATTGTTGCTTGGTTCGAAGTCAAAGTGCCGTCTCGTTGCGCATTCAAGTACATTTCACATACAGTAGGGATGACCTCGGCTCTAAATCCTGAGCATTCCGCCTTATTTAAACCCCTGTATTGGATGGGGGTGATCACCTCGGATATTTGGTCGTTCATGTATGGCTTAAGATTCTTGGAGTCAAGAAACGCTGGAATTTTCACCCCATCTTCTGTTTTAGACCGAGACCCTCGTGCCGGTCGATCAAAAGCTTTAAAGATAGATGCTTGTGTAATAATCCGTCGACCGTCCTCCAATACCACGCACGGAAGCTCTTTGCCCATTATTTTAAGCAAACCTTGATGGGTTGCTCTAGGCAACCATCTAGCTCGACCACCTTTCTTTGCGTAGTCTTTAATATTTGGATTAGACATATAAGCTCTTTATCGAAAAGAGCTTATAGTACAACCACCAACCCACTTCGTAAAGCTATATTTTAAAAACAGCCATAACACATTGCAATATAAAAAACACTATGGCATAATGCACTCACTTAGGTTAATTGGAGTGCATTATATGTCTGGGCCATTGTTTTTTATTGTGTTAGGGGTTGTTATTTTAGCCTTCACAGACGTAAGATAATATTATCTGAATGGCATAATGCACTCACTTAGTTTAATTGGAGTGCATCATGGAATTAATAATGCTAGGTTTGGTTATGTTGGTTATTGTAGAGCTGCTAGATATTTATCTTTGAATGTACATTTTGAAAAGTCATTAGATGGCTAATCCCTGCATCCAGAAATAACACAGAAGAAATATACAAAGGCCGCAACGTAAATCACAAAATTAATCATTTTAATCTCCAGACTGTTTATAGTTTTGACATTATATACGCATGAAGATTAAAAATCAAGCATTACTCTCTGTGTGACCTACTGTCTCCCCCTGACAGGTATTTGACCCCGGCGGCTCCAGCTCCTAACCTTTTTAATGTCTTCTCAATTGTGTCTATCTTCTCTTTATCTTCTTGGGTGCGAATGAGCTTATTAAGCTCTGGATGCGCCTCACGAATATTTTTAAATGAAGTCCAGTCGCGACGTAAAGTACCTATTAGATTTGCAGGAACTTTTTTCTCCTCACCCACCAAGTCAGCTATGGTTTTGTTTTTATAGTATAGGTCTTTGAATTTCGCATAGTCATTCATTCCCTTTTTAATCATAGATGCCAAGTCATTGTGACCCAAGCTATCGAAATGATTAAACATGGTTTGATTGAGTTCATCTCTAGCGGCACCTAATTCCTCACCGAGGTTTTGTTCGGCTAAAGATTTAGTTGGTTTCTGCAAAGACTGAGACTTCGTAAACATATCTGATTGCATCTTACGTAACGCGTCATAATTACCCGTACGTGCCCGCTGCATCATGCGTCTATTCGCCTCGGTATTTGAAAAGGTTTTCCGAGCCAAATCAAAGATGGATTGATCAACTGGAGTAGGCGGTAAGTCTCTAGCAATTGCTTCTTTCGCAGCTATTTTAAAAGGGTTGACCGCAGACTCCTGAGCGACATCATGTGCGCTTTGGATGATATCCGCTGCCGCGCGAGGTTTTGCTGGGGAAATTGCAGCTTTACCTAATCGAAAAGCAGATCCAACTCCTTTGAGCGCGGCGGGAGCCATGGCGTCCAGAAGACCAGAAGTTATTCTTTCTTTCATTCCGCCTGGTGTGAATGCCGCACCAGCAGCCCCGGCGCCTAGCGAAGCCCCTGCTAATCCTGGGATTAACGCCTCCCCGCCTAGAACAGCCGGCGCCGCCAAGGATATTGCCCCAGCACCCTTTCCAGCTAGGCGACCAAGATATTCAGGCCAGTTGGTTGTGGGTTGTTCTTGCTGCACTTCAAATGGCTGTCTTCCGGCAAGCTGCATCAGCGCATTGGCGCCCGACTTTAATGTTTGAGGGTAGCTCTCGCTGGCGCCTTTAAATAGGCTGCCCCATGTTTCCGCGGGATGCTCTTCCGCTGGGGTCTCTTTGTATTGAGCCCAGTCAATGTCTGGAGAGCTCTCTTTGTACTGAGCCCAGTCTATAGCTGCCATGACTAGCGTCCCCCTTCTAATGTAGCGCCGGCGCGTTGTGCGTCTGCAAGCAATCTGTCTGGAATTATGTGGGGGCCATCAGGGAAGAACACGCGTATTTTCCCCGCAGGAACCTGGTCAACGCTAGGACGAGAAGACCCAACTTTTATGCCACCACCCAACGCATCTTTAGCTAATTGTTGGTTGTCCGCATAGGCGCCGGCTTGCTCTTGAACTCGAGAGGCATATCCTTGAGGCGACTCACCAAATTGCGGAGCTAAGATATCTTCCATTGCTTGTCTATTTGCGCCAGTAGCGTTAAGACCAAAAGTTTTAATCATCCCTTCAGACGCCTCTTTAATGGCTGCCTTGCCACCAGCTTTCTGACTGGGGAGCGGGAAATTTTGGCCGCCTAGCGCGTTGGCCAGCTTCTGTCCAAGCAGTGATGCGTGAGTCATAGGGTCTTGGAATTGCGGAAGAGTTTCTATTATTTTTCCGATATACGGCTTTAAAGCTTCTCCACCAACAACGCGGCCCTGCAAGTTCGTCGCGGTTCCGGTTGTTGGCGCTGAGGTGATAGCTCCAGTCTGAGGGTTCATGTATGTGGCTCCGCCTGTTCCACGAGAAGAGGCGCTACCACCTATCTTAACCAAAGGATTTCCAGAGGTGGGATCGAATACAGTAGTCCCTTGTCCGCCAGCTGATTTATTAGCGATAACTGACTCAACGGATGCCCTGTCAGGTGAGCCTTCGGGAAAGGACTCTCTTAGCTTGAATAGCTGGGCTAATTCTCCAGTTGCTGGGCTAGGTTGGCCAGCCTGTCTAAGTTGGGCTTGCCTCAAGCCTAGCTCAGCCTCAGCCATAGGTTGCGCATAGTCAGCCTTAGCCCGGTTCATCTTATTCTCCAACTGACGAGCCAACAACGCCTCAGCCATATTTTTAGGTTTATAAGACGAGTCAACACCTTCATTGTAGGTTTGAAAGCCTGAGCGCAACGCTTGACCATAATCAGGCGTACCAGTACTTGTTGCCTGAAAAGGAATGCCTGGTAAGTTAAAAGCCATTATAAGAATCCTCCAGCAATCCCCGCGCCCATTGAACCCAATCCACCGAAAATATTCTTCCAGTTAGATTCTTTTTGTTTGTTCTTCCAGTCAGCGCCGCCGTAAGCGTATTGCGCTTGCGTGCCAAGAAGATTAGCCATATTGTCGCCGTAACGAGTAGAGGCGTCATAACCTTGCTGATTCATCTGCTGATTGCCCTGCAAGCCCTGACCATACAATCCCATTTGGTTTTGCATATAGTTATTGTAATCTTGAGAAGCCAAGCCTTGAGCCACACCCATATTGGCCTGCTCATGTTGCGGCATTCCTAAGTTCCCGCCCATGGCAGCTGCGTTGTTACTACCCTGCAATGCTTGCTGTAATGCAAACTGATAACCTGGCGATTGCTGGTAACTACTGCCAAGCTGGTTTTGCTTATCACCACCTAACAAATCAGCGTATTGGTTTTGTAAATTACCCATGGCGCCTTTACCAGCATCCATGTAAGGCTGATAGTATTGCTGGGTTTCGCCAGGTATTCTATTAAGGTATGGGCTTGCAGCGTCATAAGGGTTTTTACCGCCTTGACCAAATAAACCGGCAATGCCTCCGCCTAATTGCGCCGCCCCACCACCGATGCCGCCTAAACTACTCCAATCAAATGCCATGTTAATCTCCTAGGTGAGTGTCACCGTCTTAAATATTGGTTGCGGTGGAGCACCACCATCACTAACAGATATCATAATACTATTAGCATCCGAATTGTAAACTATTCGACCGTAGCCGCAGGTGTATACCGTTAGCCCGCTTCCTGGGTCGACATAACTATTATCTTGAATCAACGTAATATCAGCAGCGGATAGCGTAGGAACAACACAGCCCTCCGAACCAAAGTACTTTTGTAAGTTGGTGGTTAGTGCCTGACGATATAATAACTCATCATCGGTGGCATGCCCTTGCTCGTCTACTATTTGACCCATAGGTAGATTAGGTATTCTAATTTCACTCATTGGTAGATTGAAACCTCGCCTTCTAAAATCACGAATCTTTCCAAACCATAAAAACGCAGCTGGAACGTGGCATCATTAGCATGACCAAGCCGTTGAAATATAAACCGGCTTTTGCGTTTACCAACAGGGTTCATATCAATGCTTACGCTGCTGCCAAACGATTCACCGCCATCCCTCGAGATAGACAAGTCTACACGCTGGTTGTAGTTTGTATAGGTCACAACGGGGCTTGTATTGGCTTGCGTATCTAACAAGGTGCCGCCCTCAGTAGCTAAGTCCGTACCGCCTTCGGTTGCAAGCGAAATACCGATTTGACCTGTCTGATGAGTTGAGGTAGTAACCGCGTTAGGCTGTCCATTTTCTATAGTAAACCCAAGGTTTTGAATAATAAAATATCGCTGGCTTGGCATGCGAATCGGTGGCGTAATGCGTATTTGTGGCAATTCGAATCGCGTACCATCAGCAAGAGTGGCCCCTGACAAAATAGTATCAAACTGGTAGATGTTGCCGCCGTTCAAGCTTACAAAGAAGTAGGTATTGTTGAAATACACAATAGACCGAGCAGGATGATAATTTAAGTCTTGGTCGGAGATATTAAAAAACAATCCGGTTTCAAAATCGTAGGCGTAGGACAGATTGTCTGTGACAAACGTAAACTGATAAATCAAATGACCATCTTGCTTGAACAAGAAACCTGTGCAATCGGTGGGGTTTGTAAGCTCACCCATCTTGTAATCAATACCATCCGTAGTAATGGATTTAATTTGATTTCCTGAGAACACCATAATAACAGGGCCTGATTGCTCATTAACCGCAAGCCATACAACGTACTGACCTAGTGCTGCAATAGTTGATGAATTAAGACAACCATAATCAACACTATTGGAGCTTGAGCGAATATACGGAAACAACACAGCACCTGTGTCTTGCCATGGCTCAGAAACGGTATTGCCCATAATAATAATATTATTGCCGCCCCCAGGAACAGGCACCGCCGCCTCAATAAAGGTAGGCTTGGATTGTAGAGAGCCTGCGTAACCGTGGTTCGTTCCTGTCACAGCCCATTGGGTCGCATCATTAATCCCTGATAGCGCCCAAACCGTGGTACCTTCAATGGCGATTATCATGCGACCATTTTGAAACGACACATAACCTGGCGCGCCTGTTAGTTCGTAAGGAAATTGGGTTGATGTAAGCTGTGTAAAAGTATTGGCGACGTAGTTATAAACATACACATGCGCTTTATCCGTGATAACAATTTCAGAATTATTGTTTTCAGAAATGTACACATCACCTGTTGTGGTTGCTATGGTGTCAATCGCTGTAGATACAAGAGCACTGGACACTTTATAAACGACATCGCCAACCACGGCAATCATGAAGTTACCGCGAGCACTTGAGTATATTCCACGACCAGCTGCTTGGGATGATGTGGTAACTCGGCTTGTATATCCCGAGTACGGAACGAGTGCGCCATCGGACACAATCATATTCCATGTTTCAGACGCGCTTATTTTTGGATAGCGTCCAAATGTGGAGCCACCTACCATTTGAGCGGGTACTTCTTGGATTTGTTGTCGGGCGTTGGGTGCGGCCATGTCGTTATCGCCTTGATTTGCTTATTGCATTCTATCATATTAAGCGTAGAATTGAACGTATTCAATACTGATAGGATAATTGTTGATGGCACAGACGCTTCCTGATCCGAATTTAATCTACTGTCCCCCTTTACAGACGTACAGTATAGATAAAGACAACGCCGAAGCCTTATCCGCAGGGATTGTCACATTCTATAGCGATGTTAATCGCACGACTTTAAAGGCCATATACCAGGTGACCGAATCCACACCTGGAAATTACGAATACATCCAACTAAATAACCCTGTTACCTTGACCTCCATAGGTACATTTGCTGACGACAGCGGTAATGATATCAATATATTTTTGTATCCTTATTTGGGCGCCCCTACCGATAGCATTCGTGGTGAAGACGAATTGTATTTCATTCGGGTACAAAGCTCTGGCGGTGTATCTGAGTATACGCGATCAGCTTACCCACCAAATGTTCAAGCGAGTGGGACATCTGGGACAACGTACGGCGAAACCTCAAACCAAATAACAAATCAACAGTTTACGCAAGTATTAGGCCAATCGCCTATTGTATATACGGTTTCTGGGACTGATACGGTAACGTTGGTAGCACCTGGTTGGTATGTTAAAACATCTGGCAGCGGCACGGTCACTATTAACCAGGTAACGGTACCTGGATCTACTGAGTCATTTGATACAAACCCTCCTTATGCGTTGCAAATATCATCAGCAAGTCTAACGGCTATATCGTTATATCAGCGTTTAGAGTCAAGTCCGCTGTTATTATCCAACCACTATATTTATGGTTCTGTGTTGGTTGCGGCAACCAATGGCGGTGGTGCTCAGACAATAACATTGCAGTATGAGCCATCCGCTGGCAGTGATGTTGTGATTGCAACGACCGTAACGACTACTGATGAAGTGTTTACTCAAATTTCAGGTACGGTTTTGGCGTCTCAGGACAATACGGAAGTTCCACCGTCTGGTCACATTGATTTTGTGATTGGCTTACAACCATCCATTACGTTCCAGATTACTAGTGCGTTGTTGGTGGGTGTTGCAAGCGCTGGGGCAACTATTGTTTATCCTGAGCAATCTACGCAGCTACAGACATCTGAGTTGTATTGGTATGACAAGCCTAACCTCGAGTACAAGGCGATACCGAGCTATTTAGTTGGATGGGACTTTCCTTTGAATCCTGCGCAGCCTTTTGGTGATAGTGGGAGTTTGGGGGCTACTGGTGCGAACAAGTCCGGGTATGCTTGGGATCAAACAATTTTGTTTCAGACAGTCGATAATAGTCTTAGTTTTTCTCGCAGTGCTGGGCAGGGTGGGTTTGTTGTAACACCTTCAGCAGATACGTCTTTTGCAATGGTTCAGTACTTGCCGTCTAATATTGCACGTGAACTCTTGAGTCAGAATTTATCCGCTCAGCTTCAAGCTTTTGTAAGCTCAGGCACGCTTGCCGGTACCGTTTCCATGTATTGGACTACCGATGCGACGTTGCCGGACTTAAACGCTGGAACTGACAACTCTTTGGTTTCATCTATTACGGCAGGTGTTCCAGCTGTTGCCAATGGCAATTGGACTAAGGTTCCGTTTATTGGTGATGGTAACGCATCTTTTGAGTTGACAACCACGCAGTCTTCCTATTCTTTTGAAGGTTTTGGCCCAACTGGCGGCAGTACGACAGCAACATTTTTTGCAATCGTTATTGCATTTGATACCTTAACGTCAGCCGTACCGATGACTATGAATTATTGTTCTTTGGTTGGCGGCAAGATTGCAACGCGTCCAGCGGCTAAAACGCCCGATCAAACATTGCGTGAATGCCAGTATTATTTTGAGTCCAGCTATGATGTTGGGGTCGCCCCGGGAACCGCTGTTGGTGTTGTTAGCTCTCCCACTTATTACGCGGTGGCTAGTCCTATTACGTCAGGTGGGGCTGTTGTAATGACATGTTATTCAGCAGCGTTTACTCTCGAATTCAGCGTGAACAAGCGAACGGTAACGCCACTCATAGCTATTTTTAATTCAGATACCGGAGCGCTGGGTGGCGCTCATGTTATTTTGTGGTCAAATGGTGCTGTGGTTGCTCAAACCGATGTTACGTTTGCATCCTTTTGGACACAGGACAGACTATCGGGTAAAAGTGCGCGGTACCAACCCAAAACTGTAGCCCCACCGCCAACGCCATTACTTTCTTTTACAGCTACGGCTGTCGGGCCGACATCGGTGGTAGTCATAAATTACTACATCGATGCAAGACTTGGCGTTATAAATTAGGAGTTAAGAATATGAGTACTAAATTTTTAATGACGCGAGACATTGGCGGGTTCAATGGTTTCGGCATCATGCCTACGTACGACGTGCAGACTGGCTTGCTTGCGGTTGCTACTGAGCAGTCTATAACAGTACCTAGTACGTATAGTAACTGGATTGCCATTTTTAGTTATACACCTGGCTCCACAGTTTGGGTAAGTTTTACCGGTACAGCTTTGGCTCCAACGGGTGCGTTTAGTTCAAGCTCAAGCGTATTAAACCCGGCGGCTCGTGCTGTATCGGCTGGGGACACTATTAGCTTTATCACTGCGGACGCAACAAACCCGGTGGTTAGTGTTGAGTTCCAAGTGGTTGCACCTTACGAGAACTAATTATGGGTATCTTGAACAATCCTTTAGGGATTAATTTAACAACTCACATGCCGGTGACCAATTCGCCTTATAACGACTCGGATGATGAGGGCGAGTCTTTTCCGCCTCCAGGCAGTCAGCGCATGATAACTGAGACCGGAATCTATATGATTACCCAAACCGCCCTTAACGATATGATTACGGAGTAAAACATGGCTGATATTAAATGGAGTGCGTTTACTGACGCTGGCGCAATCACATCAGGTGATGATGTTGTTGGTTTGCGCGCTGGCGCCAATGTTCGGTTAACGGCAAACGCATTCGACAACTTGCTGCTGGATACGAATACGCTGAGCAGCACCGATACCAACGGCGATATATCCTTAGCTCCGGATGGTACTGGTAATGTGATTGTTTCCAGCAATCTGCAATTAAGCGATGCCACAGGCATTATTGATGAGAACCAAAACAGTCAATTAATTTTTAATACGACAGCTTCGGCGGTCAACTACTTAACGCTTGCTAATGCTGCAACTGGAAATGGTCCATCACTAGTGGTTGCTGGAACTGATACCGATATTGATTTAAATATAAATGCGAAAGGGACTGGCGATGTTCTTTTCAATGGCTCGGACGTCATTTGTGGGGACCCTGGCACGGAAGCTTCGGGCATTAATATTAATGGCGTCACTTATGATTCAGCCTTAAAAGTTAGTGATATCGCAGGCGCGAATATCGCTCAATTTATTTTGCATCGTCATTCCACTACA
>Ga0114919_10002550_pt1 | contig 14738 bp, 33 predicted proteins | sample BlataG_FD_88682 | JGI IMG/M metagenome (GOLD analysis project Ga0114919, IMG submission 88682) | Deep subsurface microbial communities from Black Sea to uncover new lineages of life (NeLLi) - Black_00105 metaG | ecosystem: Environmental > Aquatic > Marine > Oceanic > Sediment | place: Atlantic... | reverse complement strand
GGAAATTGGTATATGAGACTCCCACAAGACATTGAAGCAATAGAAGAAGTTAAATTTATGTTAGAAGCAATAGAACAAATGTTAATAAGAAATGGCTACGAGAAAAAGAAGAATGAATAAAGGAAAAATAGAACAAATTAAAATATGGTTACATCAAATAGAAAGCTTATGTGATAGAATTAATGATTATATAAATGATGAAATTCAAAAGGAGGAGGAAGAATGAAAATTAATTGGAAACATGATAATCCGGTCAGGCAAGGCGTTTATAATCAGGTTTGGTTAGGTGAAAAACGGTTTGGTTCGGTAGGGTTTGGTTCGGCAAGAAAGTCGGACAAACAGGAAATAATGGAAGAATGGTAAAGTTTAAAAAAATAAATGTTGTATTGGAAGGGGAAGGCGAAGGTTTGTTAATGCATAGTGCTCAAGCTATGGTAGATGAACCAACAGCAAAGAAAAATCCCGCAAAACAATACGACCAAAAGGAAGAAGCGGAAAAAGTTGCTTATAGAAACAAGGAAGGATTTTTAGTTATTCCAAGTAGATGTATAAAAGCAGCGTTGCTAAATGCAGCGAGTTGGTATAAGTTTGGTAAGAAATCAGCCAAGCCAATTTTAGCAGGTGGAACAAGAATAGAACCAGCGCAAGTTGTTTTAACTGATAAGAAAGGTAAGAAGTTAAAAGACTACGAGATTGATTTAAGACCGGTTGTTGTTCAAAGAGCAAGAATTATAAGAGCAAGACCATTAATACAAAATTGGAAATTATCATTTGATATTATTTATAATGCAGATATGATAATAGACACAGGGATTATAAGTCAAATCTTAGAAGAAGCAGGACAGCGAGTAGGATTACTTGATAATAGACCACAAAAGTATGGAGAAAATGGACTGTTTAAAGTAGTTAAATTCTTGCCAAAGGAAATTTAAAAAAGGAAAGCAAAGAAAGAATCAATAGCAAATATCACTGGAAGGGTGCGGAAACGCCCCCTTTCTTCATAAATACTCTTAAGGTGGTGTCAGGCTCGGTTAGGTGGGGTTCGGTCTGGTCAGGTTGGGTATTAAAACTTATGTGGTGTGGTGCGGTAAGTTCCGTTCCGGTTTGGTGGGGTGAGGTATGGTAAGGTCATAATTGAAAATGGAAAGACGGTATGTGCAAGTATTGTTTAGAAGAACAAAAAAATAGTAAAAGCGAAAATATTTGAATATTATAATCAGCTATGGTTCGGAGGGGTATGGTTCGGTATGCTCCGGCGTGGTTCGGTAGGGTAAGTTGGGGTGTGGCACGGATGATTATAACTATGTTACAAATAGTTACAATATGTAACATATGGGGAGGTATGGAAATGGATGAAGAAATGGAACAGATTGATTGGTGGGGAGAACCTACTGATTATTGGGATAATGATGAAGAGGAATAAGGAGGAAAAAATGAAAAGAAAAATAATAGGAATTGTTATTGTTATGCTTTTAATGATAACCCCTTTGATAAATGCGAGGGAAAATCCTGCAACGCCAATTTGTGATTTTAACGGCGATGGAGTCGCGGATTTATCAGACGTTGTGTATCAAACACAAATAATGAACTGGTTATATGAAGGAGATTTAAGAGCAGATTTAAACGGAGATGGAGTCGTTAATCTATCTGATGTAACTTTATTTGCTAGTCAAATTGGAGAAGAAGGTTGGTGTCACGCAACATTTTGGGAATTATTAAACCCTGAAGAAGAACCGCCTGTAACAGTTTGGACAAGTGGTGGTGGGGTGAAATATAAGCACGACTTAGATAGGCACGGAAGTTATAAATATTTTAGTCACGGAAAGAGAGCATTCGTTTGCGGTGAAGAAAAGTATTACTTTGATTGGCATATATTTTGGGCGAGAGTATTAGACAAAGATATGAATCAAGTAAGTTCGGCGAAAGTTCATTTGTTAAGTAATAATATATTTAACTTAGGAACTTGTAAGATATCTTATGAGCAAAGCGGAAGGAGAGATATAACTTTGACTAAATTGGAAGAATAATGTTCGTGGCTCGGCAAGACATGGCACGGTTTGGTCAGGTGAGGTGTGGAAAGGATTTAAGGCGAAGCTAATTTACGAGGCCCTTTTTCTAGCCTTGTTTCCCCACAATAAAATGAGTATAACAAGACAAATAGTATTGGGAATAATGTATGCTTTTTTAGGAATGGCAATAATAAATTTGGCAAAGTCAATGGCAGTTTTTAATTGGCCTGGAATTGCTTTTGGCATTGTTGGATTAATGCCCCCTGCATTATTCATAATACTAATTGAAAAAGAGATTATTTAATTAAAATTTGATGAAAATGAAAAATGAAAAGTTTACGTTTGGGTTCGGTTCGGTCCGGTTAGGTTGGGCAAGCTTAGGTATGGTTTGGTGCGCTATGGTAGGGTAATATTTAAATAGTTCAGTCGGTTAGTAAAAAGATGGTGGTAATTAATGGTGTTATGGAAAAGAGGAAAAACAGAATAAGCATATTTCTTTAAATTAAAGATTAAAGAGTTGTAACTCATATGTGCGCTGTTCTGTTCCATGGGAATGTTTAGGTAAGGTAGGAAACCTTTAACCAAAATGGTAAAGTTAATTATAAAAAAGAAAGTCGGGTATTCAAGGTGGTGCATTCGCTGCAATTTATGTTTTATTTCTTCAACACGAGCTGGAAAGATTTGTATGGAATGTGATAGAGGAAGTTTGCCAGCTGCATTAACAAGAGGATTAAGTTCCAAAGAATTTTTAGATTTAAAAGCCAAAGGAAATTTTTTCAAGTATCGTTCTAAAAAGAGGAATGGTTGGTTTAAGAAGAAAAAGTAGGGGGGGTTTGGATAGGAGGACTGAGAATTAGATTTTTAAATGTTATTTAATAAACATATAGAATATATTTTTTATTACAATAGACCTTATATATTAAACTTTATCATAAAAGAACAATAAAATGCCTAAATCCAATACTAAAGAGCAAACAAAAGGTTTAACTTTAACGCCTGTTTTCCAAGGATTAAAAGTTGGAACTAAAAGTGATGGTAGAAAATATTCAGTTAGAGATGATAGAAATAGATTCTTTTATCCAGATGAATGGCTAATATTTATTCAAAACATAAAACCAGAAAAGAGAATTCTATATGAAACATTACTTCAAACAGGTGCAAGGATTGAAGAAGCACTTAATCTAAAGCCAATGGATTTTGATTGGACTAGGAATAATGTTACACTAAGAGTTACTAAATTAAAGGCCAAGAAGAAAGAAAGGATGGGAAAAGCTAGGACCATGCCTGTAAGTTCCCAATACATCCGTAGAGTAAGGGCCCATATCAAACAAGAGAAGATTAAAGATAGTGAGTTTTTATTCAAAGTTTCAAAGCAAGCAGTCTGGCAAATGCTCAGGAGAGGACTAATTAAAGCAGGGATAAAGGATAATTGGAACTTTGGTTTACACAATATAAGGAAAACAACCGGGAATTGGTTAAAAGCATTAGATATTAGTGCGGAAGAAATATGTTTAAGGTTAGGACATGATTTTGATACCTATCTAAAACATTATGGCTCTCCAAATGTTTTTGACAGAAGAGATAGAGGTGTTATGACAAAAATAGTGGGTGACTTATATGGATTCAAATAAAACTAAAAAGAACAATAATAAAAAAATAATATGCTTTAAGTTTCCAAAAGCAATGGAAATCCATGAGGCTTTTAACAAAATACGGGAATCATTAGGAGATAAGAAGGGAATGATAAGAAAAATAGATAACAACGTGCATTATAATCTTATTTATGTAAAACTGGAGGAAGAAGATGAACTTTAATGAGAAAGGAAAGGAGGAGGAAGAATGGGTAAAGGACAAGGAATTACAATTATAATACTAGCAGTATGTTTTGCGATTGCATTGGGATTATTATTCCCAACCGCAATGTATTCAGTTGTATTGAGTAATGAATTGTATTCAAATCACCTAACAATAGATAAATCAATCTATGAGGTGGGTTATGATGAGATTATTTACATTAATAGGCTGGGAGAGGTTCACTATGGATACATCTTAGAAGAAAGATGTTATTATGTAGAGGATGAAGAATTATTTCATACAACATTAAAGGAGGCAGAAAATGAATAAAAAAGGCGGATTAATTAGTCTAATTGGTGGAATTGTAATTGTTTTAATAATAATAGTAGTATTTGCTAATTATGTTAGTGTCTCTTATGACATAATCAAGTATACCAATGCGCATTCAAATGGAGAATGTATCTTAGACTGTAAAGAAGAATCAGAAGAACTATCTTGTGTTGAATCAACAACCATTTGGGATGGTGATGACTGCGAGTGTGTTTTGATGAGGTGTTTTAAGTGACTTGTAATATAATGAGTGGAGTTGGTTTCAATCAAGGTTCAGCAGTATTCGGACCTTGGAGTGTTGCTTGGCTTGGAGTGGCTATTGTTTTCTTTATAGCACTCTTTGCTAATCGATGGTTACCTGAGTTTGGAATCAACTGGAATGGAATTGGTGCCTTTGCAGGTGGATTAATAGGATATTTTACCTTTGTAACACTTACTTGTGAAGCAAGATGGGCTATGTTAGCTGGTATTGTTGGAGTAGTAGTTGGTGGATATATACTTGGATTGTTTATCGATAGTGGAGGAGATACTGGACAATGGTAAGACTATTTAAGAGAAGGATTTATGAAATGAGGGCGAAGTGTTATAATTGTGGGTATAAATTTTTAATTAAAATTCCCCGAGGCATTTCAGTTAAAGAGTTTGCAAGTGAAGCAGTATGTGACAGATGTGGTTGCAATGAAGATATAGCAATTGATGTTCCTGACAAGGAAGAAGTAAAGGAGGCCTAAAATGGTGTTTAAAAAGAAAAAAGAATTAGAAGAAGAAAACGAAGAAGATTATGATGAGTATGGTTCCGAAGAAGAAGTGGAGGAAGAGGAGGAAACTCCTTCTCCCGCGGTAGCAAAAAAAGCAAAGATAAAGAAACGATTTATTGCTGCTTTTCAAAAGGAACAACTGGTTATAGTTGATAATAAAACCGAATCTATGATTGACATGTCTACCCCTGTTGGACAAGCTCATGCATTTGCAGAAATGCTTAATGAGTTGGATTTGATTAAGAAGGCGGTAATATAATGAAAAACAAAGAGAAAAAAGAAAAAGATAAGCGTCTATTAACGATGCTAGTCCTTTTTTTCCCAACTGTATTGATTGTGGCTGTATCGAGTATTCAGGACCCAATCTATAGAACGGTTTTACAATTGTTACTTGCATTTTATCAGCTTATAACAATGAAAAACTTGATGGATGAGTATTATGGATAATGCGATGTAAGGCGATAGGTCGAAGGAGAAATAGACGTTGTAAGAATGGAGCAGTGATTTTTGGTTATTGCATGCTACATTATATAGTAGAAGTAAAAAAATGGAAAAGAGAGCAATCAGACTAATGTTTTCCTTTCAACGGGAGATATTACAGTTTGCAGTAGTAGATAAAAAGGTTTACTATACTGATAAGGTTTGGAGTAATTGGATACAAGTGGTCCCAAAGGACCCAGGGGTTCAAAAGAAGATATTAATGAGCCGTAATAAAGTTCCAAGACAAATACTTAAAATGTTTAACTTAACTCCACAGGAAATGGAGGAGTATAATAATGCTAAAACTGATGAGGATTTAGCAGATATTGTAATAATAGATGCTCGGAGGCGTGGATGTAAACTAGAAAAGAGGATGGTTCATAAGGCTTAATATAAGCCTATATAAGGCATAAAAAAAATGGTAGCAATAAAGGATATAAAAACAGAATACCTCATGGAGGGGCAGCTTATAGCGCTCACAATCATGATATTGGGAGTAATTAGCGGTGCAGTATATGTTATAGGATTTGTAGATGCAACCCCCTTCCTTAAATGGATGACTGGTATCAATGCAGGAGCAGGAGTTTTATTGCTATCTAGCTTCTGGATTATGACTTTCCAGCAATTAAAAACCTTAAAAATTGCACAAAACTTATTTTTTAACAATGAAAAAGAAGAAAAAGAGGGTTTCTCAATCGTTGAAGAAACTGGACAAGAGAAACAGTAGATATCTAATAGCTGTTGTAACATTAATCTCCTTTGATGTTCTTACTACAGCTTTTGCTCTTAAGAATGGCGCAGAAGAACTAAACCCAATTGCAGCACATGCTTTAAATGCATTAGGCCCACAAGCAGGATTGATAGTTACTTACGCTGCTATGCTCCTCTTTTTTATATATGGAGACTATATAATTGGCAAGTCAAAGAAAACAAAGGTTAAAAAAATATGGTTTGTTGTTTTAATATTAAATGCATTTGTTAGAATTTCAGCAGTAACAAATAACTTATTTGTTATAGGGGTGTCAAGTTGAATTTAGCCGATGAAGATAGGAGACATGCAAAGTGGGAAAGGTTAGCAAAAGAAAAGAAAGAGAAGGAGGAAGAAGATGTCGACAACACTTGATAGTATCCTAAATTGGATAATCCCTCCAGGTATTATAATCTTCTTTTTAGCATTTATGTATAAACAATTAAAAGAACCACTTGATGGTTTCTTTGGTTGGGTTAAGGGTTTATTTGTAAGGGGTAATGGTGGAGAAGGTATGAACCCTTATGGTCCAAGCGGGTTTGACCCTTGGTTAAATGAACCGGGGGCATATGTCCCAAATCAATAGTCATAAAATGACAGGAGGTCCAAAAAATGGATTGGCAAAAAGAAAAAACAGGTCTAATTAGCCTAAAAGATAGGAATTATTGGAAACCAGAAGCAGGTCAACATAAAGTAAAGTTCCTTAACAATGGAGAAGAGTATGAGTTTGAATGGGAAGAGAAGACTATAAAGAAAGTCGGATTCAAAGTAGAAATTGAAGGAACAACCTATGACTGGGGAATAACTAAAGGAATCACAGAACAAAGTCTTTATGGGCAAATAGCTTTAGTTGGAGCATCTAAAGAAACCCTAGAAGGAACTGAAATAAACCTCATTGTTAAGGGGTCTGGTAAGACGGTTGAATATACTGTTCTTGAAGCCCTGCCCTTTATGAAACCTAAAGAAGAAAAAGTATGAAAACTTGGAGGAAAAATGAAAAAAATAGCAAAGATAACTACGGCAATCATTGGTTGCGGAATAACAATGCTAGCATCCTTTGGTGGTGCATTAGCGGAAGACAATAGTTTATCTACCTTGCCTAGCCCATTCATATCTAATCCTGGATGGTCTGACACAGCAATTGTGCATGGTAGTGTCGCTGGAAACAATGATGACGCAGCTAGGGATGCCTTACGAGACTATTTCGATGGTTTCGTATATGAGCAAAACGATACCGTTATGAACTTATTGAATTTAGAAGGAGTAACTGAAAGTGTAATGCTTGGACGTGCTTTAAACTCTGAATTTGATATGGAACTTGACGATAGTGATATAGTGACTTTAAAGGATTCTACGTTTGAATTCGATGATGAAACCATTTCCTATAGAGATATAATCAAAATAGGCGATGATATTATTGTTGAAACAAGTTTAACAGCAAACGAAGATGACTACGAAGATAGTCCTTTTGTAGAAATTAAAAGAGGTCAAATGGGATATTATTTTGTGTTTGATGAGTCTATTGATTTATCAAATGTAGATGATGCTGAACCACTTGAAATTAATTTCTTAGGAAAGAACTTAAAGATTATCGATGTAGATGATGACAGAATAGAAGTTGAAACTGGAGAAGACCACTTCTTAGATATTGACCAAAGTATTGTAATTGATGATAAGACTGTTACACTAACAAACGTAGGGGAAGATAGTGTAGTAATTAATGTTGGCGGAACAGTTGGATACATTGATGAACATCAAACCGAAAAGATTAATGGTGTTTGGATAAGAGTAGAAGATGTATTCTATTCAAACCAAAGAGATGAAAGGATGGCTAAATTAGTTATCAGCGATGAACAAATCCATCAATCTTATGATGACGGAGATGAATACATTGGACAGGATGAAGATGACCCAGACTGGGTTTGGGATTTAGACAATCTTCTTGTAGATGATATGCTTGGAGACACAGAAGTAGGTGGAGGTCCAACCATTGGAGTTGTTAATGAATTTGTAAGAGATGATTACAGAGACAACCCAATAGGCGAGGGGGAAATGTATGAGTTCCCAAATAACTTCGCAGCAGTAGAGTTTACAGGGGCCGAAGTGACAGACTTTACAGATTTAGACTTTGAAGTGGATGACAGCATAGATTTAAGCGATGTTGGTTTAGGAACAAGTGAAACTGGACTTATCATTAGAAGCGATGAAGAAGGTGGAATTGTTCTTACTGGAAACATAAAGACTGATAAAGTGTATATCGGAGACTACCAAAACACTACAGGTGCAACTGTTGGGGTATTTTATGAAGATGAAAATACTAATGATGTAGAAGTTGCATTCAGACTTAGTGTTGAGAATGGAACAGAGGACTATTTTGGGTTTGTAGACTTCCAGGATACCAGAGAAAATGATTTGAGATTAGGATACGCCTCAATCATTGAAGATGACAACCACTATTTCGGATTAGCTTTGTTGCAAGAGAATGCTGACTTAAACACAGACAACAATATAATAACGACTTGGAAGTTTAATGGAGCTAAAGAAATAGATAGACTCGGTGATGTAAAAGATTCAGATGAATCATTTGAAGTAGTTTATGGTAACGAAGTTGATTGGTTAGAAATCGGAGAACAAGAAGAAGACCATCTAAGTGAATACGGTGTTATTATAAAAGACCCAAGTGGAAATGGAAACAACGGACGTGTTGCTTTCAAGATACCAGCAGATTTACAAACCGCAGAGATTACAATAGGACAAGGGGATGCAGTTATAGAACCAGGTTCAAGAATTGACCCTGTATTAGTTACTGAAAGTGGAGCAAGTGATTACAACAAACTAATACTTGTTGGTGGACCTTGTGTAAATTCTCTAACTGCACAATATATGGGATTAAGTTATCCAAGTTGTGGTGCCGCATCTACAATTCAAGAGAATACTGCATTGGTTAAATTAATCGAACAAGGAGAAAGAGTTGTGCTAATTGTAGCTGGTTGGGAACAAGCAGACACATTAAGAGCCGCACAAACAGTAGTAAATAGTGGATTAACCGGTCAAGAGATGGTCGTTTAATTCAATTCCTTTGAATTTGGGGGTTACACGCCCCCTGTTCTAGGAATTCATAATTCAAGCAAAATAGGTAGGAGGATAGCCACGAATAAGGCAAAAGAATAGCAAATGGAAAAAAAAATGGAAGAGAATGTAAAGGGCAAAAGCAAAGTATGGGACTGGGTTTTATTATTAGTATATATTATATCACTAGGATTAGTGATATTACATTATCAAGATATGCTCAGCAAATGTATGGAACAATTGAGTTATCATGTAAATTCATGCGTATGTCCATAAAAAAAATACCTGAAATACCTTTATTGTATCTCTGGGTTCATCATAAACTCTTAGAACAGAAACAAACCATAATGCACCGCAAATGCTTAGTGGAAACTATAAGAAGATGTGTAAGGTTGCCTCCTGGGAAGTATAATCAGAAAGTGATTGATGATTTAGAAAAATATGGTTTAATTACTTTGATTAATAAAAGGCGTGGCTATCAAATCCTCCAGGGGTGGTTTATTAGAGAAGACCCTTTCTTTTAATAATCAATTACCTTAGGTCTTTTCGTCTTGCAAAAAACTCTTTAAGATAGTCTGGTCTATTTCCAGCACCAGGTAAATCTCTTATTAACCTACCTTGCCTATCTACTTGTGGTCTTGGTGTAAATAAATATTTTTTTAATTTAGCTATATCTTTTCCAATACTCCTTGTTCTGGAAACTTCATTAAGCTCTGCTTTTTGTTTAGCAATTTCTTTAAGTATGTTTTTAGCTTCCCTCTCTTGTGGAGTTAACGGAACATTATGAACTATATTTTGAAAGTGAGACCTACTCATTGGCATAGAAGCCCCTTCACTAATTTTTCTATAAACTATCTTTTCTAATTTAGCTGCTTGACCTGGGGTTAATCCTTTTGGGGGTAATGGTGCTGGATTCAAATAAGTCTTAGGTGGTATATAAACCTTTGGCGGAATCTTTATTGGATTAACTTTATGTCTAAACAAATTAGTTATTTGATTCATCTTTTATTCTCCTTCTTATTTATATTGTCCGCCTTTGATAGAAAAAATACTTTTCCCACTACCGCTAGACATTTTCTTTTTTCTTTTTTTCTTTGCCATTTTTTAATCTCCTTTTTTGTATATTTCTTTTTAGTAAAAGTCATAAGACCAGTTAGACCGGTCCTATGTTTTACCCATCCAATCCCTAGCTATTCCATAAAACATCCACAATGCAATACCCATCAATGCTAATGCAAAGAATCCAGGCACTAAATTTGTCGTAGTTCTTCCCCATCCAAGACTTATATATCCTGATGGACAATATGTATATGTTACATTTGTTGAGTTATCTGCTGCTAATCTATCGAACGTTGTATTTTCTAAATTAAATACTCCTGTTGCAGTATCCAATGTATAGTCTGTTGTTTCTGTAAAGTCAGTTCCAGTAGAATTCTCAAATGTATAATCTGTTAATAAACAGTCTGCATTTGTATCTCCTAATAGGGTTATTGTAAATGTTTGTGCTGCATCAATACCTGTTCCATTGTTTGCGGCCATCGTATCTATTTGTTCTGTAGCAGAAGTAAGTGTGGTTCTATCATTGGTTTCTGTTGCAACAACCCCTAACATAACTATACCGACTATCAATAAAATAAACGCTGCGATTATTTTATTTATGTACTCATTTGTCATTTATTTTTACCTCCCTTTAATTTTTTTAAAAAGTTTCTACTAACGTAGCGGTTGGTTTCAATAAAGATGTTCCAACAATTATATCAGTGAACCCTTTAATCATTTTTTTACTTTGTTTTTTCTTGGGCTTTCGTCTAGATGTCCATTTAGTTGGCACCATTTGGACAGCCCGGCCCATAAGTGCTACGCTCTGTAATCCTACTGTTGTTTTAAGTATTGGTTTTGTATCCATTTTATACACTGAAGGAAAGTTTCTTTGCCTTTCCTTTTTTAAAAGATTTAGAGCCTCCTGTTACAGAGACCCTTCTTTTTTTCCATGCTTTTGATTCTGAATCAGTCATAATCTTCTCTCCCGGTTCTTATCAGAACGATTGGCTCTATATTCATAATAACGTTTTCCTGATGCAGATATTCTTTTTCCTGGTTTTAGTGCGGCATATCTTAAATCTAAAAATATATTAGATTTACCAATCTGTGTTAACTCTCCTGGTTTTCTATTAATCCGTTTATATTTTCTTTTTCGTTTTGCCATCTTCTACTATCTCTTTTTTTTCTTTTTTGCTTTTCTTTTAGCCATTTTAACCTCCTTCTGCCCATCTCTCTCTAACTCTTTTCCTCACTAATTGTTTTCCTGTAAAGGGGTCAACATCTGTAAAGTAATCTCCTTGTGGATTTGAGATGGGTTTTTCCACATCATCATAACCTCGGACTGCTTTATTGGCCCCGACATTACGAAGTTCCCCTTTGAATATGTTTGGTGCATGTAAAACATTTTGTGATTGTTCTTGCATTGGTTGCTGTTGCATCGGTTGCTGTTGTTGAGCAGGACCTTGTTGATATTCGCCAGTTTCATAATCTTCTTCATCTAGTTGTCTGATTCCTTCCAAAGCTCTTTTCCTTGAAAGCCATTTTCTATATTGATAAACTCCAACTGCACCTGCACCTGGAATAAAATATTTTCCTGATGGCCCACGTGGCCTACCTACTCTTTTTGTTCCCCTGGATATTGTTGTTCTTCCACCGCCACCTGGTAATCCAACTGGCGCTAAAACATTAAGTAGTCTTGTTGTTCCAGTTCTAAATCCTTTAGCAGAAATCCTTCCTGCGGTTGGCCTCGATGCAAGCGGAACATACTTACCTCCTTTTTTAACATAAGTCCTTCCACCTTTACTCTTCTTTTTTGCAAACCCCTTCCTTAGAAGTTCGCCTCTAGTCTTCTTTTTCTTCTTTGCAGGTGCTTTAGATAATACCGCTCCTGTTTTATCAATATAAACCATATTTATTTACTAGTAGTTCACAAATATAAAAACCTTTGTTTCTACTATTGACCCAACCCCCACATTCTAATAAATCCGTATCCAACATACACCAAAGAGAACGCCAACATTACAAAAAAGACCAAAGGACCTAGTGATGTCGCTAATCCAAACGATGCCAAGAAGAATAAAACAAGGAATCCCGACGTGAAGGGAGATATCTTCATAAGCATAGCAATTACAAAAAGAACTACACCTATACCAACTGCAGCACCAAGTATACTACCAAATACATTATTTACAAATAAATCATAGAGATTCATATATTCCATTACCATTAGTCTCTCCCCCTCCCAAATTCTAATATGAGCACAATCCACGAGATAATTACCATTCCAAACATAAGCAACAAGACATATCTTGTCAAATCGTTTGTTAAGAAACCACTAGTCTGTAAAAGTGTATATGCATCTATATATCCCTTTCCAAATCCAAAGAATGTTAATGCAATTCCAAAATAAATAATCCAATCCTGTTTCCATGCAATTGTTCCAATTGTAATTGCACTAAGTCCAACTATACTTAATACATCAGAAATAATGTAATTAATCAAAAGATTAGAATCCCAACTAGCTAATTGTCCTGTTATTAATTCATAAAATGCATTTCCTGGCATCCCCGCTCCAAATGAAAGATATAATGCTGCGTGAAATGCAAACAAAAACAATAATGCTGGTAATAATTTTCCCATCTTAACCTCCTGACCTCTGGACCCAGTGGTGTATAAACCACCCTAGCCACGTTAGAAATGATAATAAACCTAATGCCCAATTTCTTGAAATCTCCGGTAGATTGTTGAATGTTAAGTTCCCAGACATATTTAATAGTGTTAATAACCCAAACAAAACAAATAATGCAACCCCTTCTTGTCTTAATTCAATATTTGTTGTGAATGTTAGTATTCCAATTAGAATCGTTATAGCAAAGAACCAAAAGATAACACTAGAAATTTCACGTTCATTTGTGTTTGTTCCAAATCCAGTATAGTTTGCCATTATCCCCAGGGTATTTTCTATAGTTGAAACCGGTGTTGTATTTACTAACAAAGTGGTCCAAGAATATTGTGCAACTTTAAACGTTCCAACAGATTCATTACTCTGATTTATATTCAAAAACAACTCCCCAATTATTAAATTATCAGTTGCATTGTGTTCGACATAAAGAACACAATCAGTTGCATTACACCCCGTTACTCCACCAACATAACTTGTTGAATTTGTTATGTTTAAAGTCCCATTATTCACATTTGAAAGATTTGCATGAGCAGTCCATGTGAAATTATATGTGGTTCCAAAAAGTATTGGGCCTGGTGGAGGTGTAATTGAATAAGAAACCCCATCAATATAAGAATTGTATTGGTTCTCTTCTCCAGTTCCTCCACCTAAGGTGATTAGATATGGTTGTCCACTTCCAGTTGGAGTAATAGTAGTTACAAATGTGCTGTAGCCTACTTTAGTAAATGTTAACCTATGTTGGAAGTTCGGAATAAGGAAGAAAACAACACTGCCAGCATCATCTGTCTGACCACTAAGTATTTGAGTATAAGTTGTATCTCCACCTATTTTTCTCTCAACGGTTACATCCACATCTTCGATTACGCTACCAGCAACACTTGTAACTATGAATTGTTCTAAATTCCCTTCAGTTGTATCTAATAAATATAATGGTTGATTTATTCCAGTTCCATTAAAGGTATAACTATTTTCATAGTTTCTTGTATAATATCCATCCCCATCATAAATCATTGTAATATCAAAAGTTGAAGTTACATTTGGGGCGATACAAACATCCCAAGTTGTATTATAACTAGTATTAACGTGAGTAAATGTGTATTCATTTCCATCTGACGGAGTGATATCCAACTCAAGATTTATGGAACCATTTTTAGCAGTTAGGTCCTCTTCATCCAAATAACTAAAACCAATTAATGGAATATCATAAGTATCATTACACATTCCAATTCCAAGTAAATTAAAATCACGGGTTTCTGTATAAGCTGAACAGGTTGTATCAACACAAGCCCTACAAGACCAATTAAAATGTTCATTAGCTCCAGGAAAGCTATATGGAGATAATCCCATATTTGTTCCATTAACAGAAATATTATAATTAATTGTATCTCCTTCTGGGTCAGTTGAACCAGAACAAGTTAATATTGGATTTGTAAATGAACTCGTATCATTTGCTGGGGAAAGTATTGTTGGAACTGTTGGAGCGTAACTTGAAACTGTCCCATCTATTGCTGAGTATCCTATATCTGTTGTGTTATAGATACTTACAACACATTCTATTTCATTTCCATATACAAATCCATCTCCAGTTGTGAAATCATATAAATCAGATATAACTGTTCCATTAGCTTGATTAACATAAATATTTGATTCAACTAAATTACTTGAGTTGGTCCAATTAAGAGTTGCATTGAAATAGTTTCCAACTCCTAAATTTCCAATGAAAGAACAATTGACTGTGTTATTAAAGTAAAATGGTGAAGGATTAAATTGTAAACTTTTAACAAAATCAGTTCCACCACCTAAGTAACCATATCCAGCTACATAAT
>Ga0114919_10002548_pt1 | contig 14743 bp, 9 predicted proteins | sample BlataG_FD_88682 | JGI IMG/M metagenome (GOLD analysis project Ga0114919, IMG submission 88682) | Deep subsurface microbial communities from Black Sea to uncover new lineages of life (NeLLi) - Black_00105 metaG | ecosystem: Environmental > Aquatic > Marine > Oceanic > Sediment | place: Atlantic... | reverse complement strand
TCAAACCGATACTCAATGCTGTGACCCTGAGAACATGAGGACCCGCCAGTGGTGTAAGCATAGGAAACATTTGGGGATCCATTAGATGGACCACTCGGAGTGTTTGGAGTGGTGACTGTGTGTGGAGGAGGGACGCTCGCACTTATTGTAATGGATTCGCTGTCCTGGTTGCTTGTACTGTCCGTGACAGTAAGAGTTGCCGTGTAGTCTCCTGCGGTAGAATATGTATGTGATGGGTTTTGAGTGTTTGAAGATGCTCCATCTCCAAAGTTCCAGCTGTAAGTATATGGAGGAGAGCCTCCAGTCGCATTTCCTGTAAAGCTTATAGTCAGGGGAATTTGTCCTGAAGTGGGTGATGCATTAATAGTAGCATTGAGAGGATTAGCGCTTGAATATTCATAAGCACCAATATCAGGCGCAGATCCAGAATAAGGCAGGCTTACTCCTTGACCTGAATACCAAGTTAAAGGGGTATCAACTGTTATTCTGTTATCATCGTAATCTACAAATATAATACGGGCTGTTATGCTTTGACCTTCTAATTGGATTAAATCGCCTTCAATAATGCCCCAGCCATCCATAAAATAACTGGCATCCTCTATATGAAGCTCGGTTCCATTTCCTGCGTTTAAAGTTACAGTTAAGAACGCAGCAGAATCAATCATAGGAGAATCTGGCAGAAGGTGTAAATCTCTTTTTTCTTCGTCAACAAATAATGGGCTAAGTTGCTGATTATCATACCACAATGAGGAATAATTATCTTCTAACCAAGTTAGTGATACATCTCCATGTGACTCATATCGAATAGAAGTTCCCAAAATGTTATTATTTACAAAATAATTGTTTTTTGGCCCTCCTCCTAACGCTTGTCTTACTTCATAAAGCACATGGTTATAAACAATATTGTTTTTGTATATATTTCCGTAAGGTGCCCCTGAAGTATTAGAATAAATGCCATAGTAATTTTTATAAAAAGTATTGTGATAAATTCTATTATCTATGGAATTGTCTTGACCTACATCTATACCAGGCCCATTGTTTATCAAAACATTCTTTCTAAAAATTGAGTTAGGAGCGGCAACATGGATTCCACCATGATATGGCCTTGTTAATCGTCTATCTCCTGATGACCCACACATATTGCCGTTGCAATCACTCATAGTGCATACATCACCACAGTCTAATATAATATTGCCTTCCACAAGGGTGTGATGAGAATTATCAAAGACATTAATCCCAGTATGCCATTCGTTGATTATTACATTATTTCTTATTACATTGTATGGACTTTCATTTTGCATATCCACTATATTATGTGAAGCATTGTACATATAATTCCCTTCCACCAAATTATGGTGAGTCCCTCCTTTTAGAGCAACTAAATCACTAGGCCCGCCGTACTGCTGTGTCTCTAGCCCACAGTAACCTATAAGAGTATTATTAATTATTTTGTTATGATGTGAGTCTGAACCCTTAATATAAATGCCATTATACTCGTTACATCCTTCCATATGACAATTCTTTATAATGTTATAAGTGGAAGACCCGCTTGGATGCCCCAGGTTAGCCCAACCTCCATTACTCACTGTGTGAAGTATTTTTAATCCATCTATCACGATATAATGTCTATTTCTTAAGTCGATGGCTCTATTAACATTCGTTATGATAGCTTCCTCATTTTGGTATTGTGCATATGTAATATAATTTCCTTCTGTTCCTGTCACTTTAGGCAATATGAGTTCTTCGTATGTTCCTTCTCTGATATAGACCGTATCCCCTGGGCTTAACTCAGAATTTGCTTTTGCAATAGTACTCCAAGCAGTGGCAAGGGAGAGGCCATTATTTGAATCGTTTCCATTTGTGGCATCTACGTAATAAACGTTTAAGGCAAAAATTTGAGACGTCATCATTATTATGAAACATATGAAGAATCCTAATATCTTTCTCATTTTAGCCTTTTTAAGATATGCAAGGTAAAGATTGAAGGAGAAAAAGTTGTTAAGAATAATAAGTCAGTCAGAATTATTAAAATTTTCCTTTCCATTATTTTACCCAACTAATTTAGTGGCTAAATATAGTATGTACAATCACCTTTATAGATGAATTAGGATGTGAAATTTTCAACTTTTATATCATCCTTCTTTCATCACTGTAGTTAGTCGTCAATAAAAGAGTGATTTCCAGGGTGATTTTTCTCTTTTTTCTCACCCTTTAAGGTTAATTAAACCAATAAAGCAAACAAAGATTGTTTTTAGAAAAAACAGTTGCGTTAAAAGTATTACTAAGCTCCTAAAATCTCTATATCAAGAATCTCAGACAGCTATAAACAATATAGTAGGCGACAGGCCGGATTTCAGGTGGGCAATCGGAAGGATACAATAGAAATGAATCAGGAATAGTCAAGCATTCTGAAAGAATGTGAAAATTGCTTATATGATTGTAGGAATCAATTATTTGGAGAATGAAGAAAATGATTTATTGAAAGAATTTCATTAGGATTTAAATATTTAAAATGAAAAAATTGAATTAATACTAATGAGTTTAATAACTATAAATGAGTAGCATCTTAGAGAGCTTTTTATGAAGATCTCTGATTGATTCTTCCAACGCCTCTAGCGCTTCATTTTCCCTTTCTTCTGAAATCCGCAGTTTTTCATCCAGATTATAATTTTTTGATACAAACTCTTTTGTTTCTCAATCATATCAATAGAATTGATCAGTCCATCGCCATTAAAATCTGCACAGTCATTCATTGGCTCCCAGCATCCTTTAACCCAGTTATCATATTCTTGGAATACATCTTTGCGCTTGTCAATCAAATCTCTTTTATCCACAATGCTATCATTGTTGTAGTCACAATCTATTAAATCCCATCCAGCTATCTTGGCCAGCAACCACCATAATGCTTTTCCCTTGTTCTCACAGCTTGAGTAAGTGGTATGCATACACTCGTCTCCATCATAATGAGGATGCTCCTTTGGAATTTCTATGTCGTTATATGAATACGTCGATTGCTCATCGCCATACCAAGAATCAAGATCAGCAAAGTCAAAGAGGATTTTGTTATTTTCTTTGCAATACTTTCTTATCTGTTCATTCCTTAAATATCTGTTGTGCCCGGCAAAGTCTATTGCTTGGGCATTCCCTGTCATATACACAAAAGTAACATAAGGATATGCTTTTTCCAGCTCGGATATTGTAGTCAAATAGGAGTTCGTTTCCGCTTCTGAATAATGATTCAACTCACAACACCACGAAAACATCGAAACATTTAGCGCCAGATATACATTCAATGTCTCTCTTGTATAAAAATCGCCACCATCTTTCCAGTACAAATATATTGTTACATAGTAATGATTTAATTGGCCGTCCATTATACAAAGATCAGATGAGTCTGGAAGTGAGTTTTTTTGTAGCTTGTACGTTAACCTTGGATCATATACTGGGAGAGAAGGATTAGCCAGCCTTTCTATACCTGCTGTAAGCTGTCCCCCATGAGATGTGTGCGCATAATGTAGTTTAATCAACGATTTTACTTGATCGACCCAAAAATTCGGAATCTTGGAAATATCAGTGCAATTATGGTCAATAATTAACCCTTGAGAGAGAAGTGGTATTGATGTAAAAAAAATGGTCATTAAAAGTAGAAATAATCGACAAAACTTTAAACATTCCATTAAACAACTCTCGGTTTTTTCGATAAATTTCATTTTTCCTCCAAAGCTGCTTAAATTCTCTCTATCATATTATATATATTTTTTTAACTTTCGATCCAATCTTTTTTTTAACAAAAATAGTAAAGTTTTGTAGCTCTTTAAGCCTAGTACTTCGTTCATTTAAAACCATTGCAATATAGGCATAAAAATCAAACCAACACCTCATCCATTTTATATTTCCACCGAAAGATAACAGGATCTTGATTGACTTCATCTATGTATTGATTGATACGCCTCTTAAGCTCTTCTTTTGAACTGACCCGAAGGTGCCTTAAAAAGGAACGAGCCATCTTACTGAAAAATATCTCGATTAAGTTTAGCCATGAACCATGTTTGGGAGTAAATGTAAACTCGAAACGATTCGGAACTTTTTTTAGCCACCTCATTGTCTCTTTTGAAATATGTGAAGAGTGATTATCCAAAATAATGCGAAGTTTCCAATCAGAAGGATAATTTTTATTTAACACCTCCAGGAATTCAATGAGTTCACAACTTCGATGTCTATCTCTTATGAGCCTTGTAACATGACCATTATAGAGATCGATTCCAGCCAGCAAGGAAACAGTCCCGTGCCTTTTGTATTCCCGATCTCGAGATATGGTGGGATATCTCCCTCCAACAGGAGGAAGATCAGGTGCAATATTTTCTATAGCCTGAATTCCCGGTTTCTCATCATAGCAGATAACCGACCATTTGCGATTGCTCTCTCCACCGGATTCTTTCTCTTTCACCAGTTGAACTTTCTTATACAATACAAGCACCTGCGCCATTTTCTCCTCAAATTGAGGATCTTTACGTTCCAGATAATAAGATATCTTGTGGGGACGAATCGGCATTTCTTGGAGAATATTATGAATGGTGCTTTTCCCAGCCCGCTCTAAGGCCGGATGATTTGAGGATATGGCATTCTTTTTGACATGCTGAGAGAGAAGACTTATTGTCCAGACTTCATGCGGATATCCAAGTTCTTTAGGTTTTGTACATGCTAAATTAATGACCCAGGTTTTATCTTCTGCTTTGATTATGGGGGGTCTTCCGGGTCTGTGAAATTCAGAAAGTGCCATGTCAACACCACCGGATAAAGCCTTGTCAACACACCTTTCAATTCTCGGTCGATTGATATTTAGTCTCTTAGAGATCGCATTGATCGGCTCATCCTTGGAATAGGCTAATAGAATCTTTGCTCTTATCACTTGTGCATGGGGTTCGGTTCTCGATGATTCAATCTTTTCTAATTTCATACGATCTTCTTCACTTAATACCAAAGAACTTCTTTGTCTTTTAAATGGCATACTTAACCTCCTTTTATCGGAGATAAGTATAGCATAAAAAAGATTATATTGCAATATTATATACAGAACGCTCTACTAGTTCCTGGAATGACTTTAATAATATTTTATGCTTATCTTGCTTTTCCATTTTAAAACATCCGAATAGGCAGAGTCTAATATATAGAGAAAACACACAGTGTTTGCTTTATATCACCTTTACAGATGAGAAAAATGAGATTTAATTCACCCCGTAATTCATCTAAGCAGGGTATTGTTTCCTAATAAATAAGTTGTATAATATTTTTTTGAGTTTTCTTGTGTTATATTTCTTGTTCATCTTGCTTATTGTTAACCAGAACAAACTAAACAGAATGAACTGGCCAGGTGACTGAAAGGACTTCACTTTTCTAGGCGGCGGTAGCCTGCTTAATAGCATAGAGCAGACTAGAGAATTCAGTTAGAGAGTAGCATGTCACATTTCATGAGTTTTTTTGTTTTGTTCTTTGTTGTACTACTTTTTGTCTGTTGCCCTTCCCGAGAATCGATGTTTAACAGCGAATTGAACTATGTTATCATAAACCAAGATAGCAAAAAACAGAAACATGTTGTCCTTTTGGGTGCTTCAGTAGGTAAGGCTTGGAATATTTCATCATTGCCTGGAAGGGTAAATAACTCTGATTATAATTTTGAATATATACTTTGTAGGGGATTTGATAAAAGTGAAAAACTAAGGCAAGTTATCATGCGCAAAGGAAATAAACCAGATGCTATATTCATTAAAGAATGTGCAGCCTATTTCCCCGGTGACATGAAAAGTTATAAAAGTTCAGTGGAGCAATGGATAAAGGAATGTTTTGAAGCAGATGTTATTCCAATCCCCACAACCGTCGTGCCTGTAACTAGACTTCATCCTTTTAAAATTATTATGATAGATATTATAAGAGGAAGAAATCTCTTTAAGTATGGCAACCAATTCAAGAACAGGAGGAATAAAGCAATCCTTGATTTTAATGATTGGGTCAGGATGTATGGCAAAAAAAATGATCTGTCTATACTCGATCTGGAAGCCGCTGTACGATATAGTAGAAAAAACAGAAATTTGAGAGAAGACCTTGCGAGGATAGATGGCCTTCATTTAAACAGTAAGGCGTATAAAGTTTTGGATCAAATTGTCATTCCTGCTTTAAAAACAGTGAAATGGGAAAGCTAGAATGTATAAGAATAATAAAATCGTAGTTGTTATCCCTGCATACAACGAAGAGAAATCTATCGGAAAAGTTATTAAATCTATCCCCGATTACACAGATGACATAATAGTTATAAATGATGGTTCAACAGACAAAACTGCAGACATTGCACAAGAAAATGGATCGATTGTAATAACCCATGATAAAAATAAAGGTGTCGGAACTTCATTTAATACTGGAATGAGAAAGGCATTGGAGCTGGATCCGGATATAATGATAAACATAGATGCAGACGGGCAGTTTAATCCGAAGGACATAATAAAATTGATTGAACCTATAATATTAAGAAAGGCAGACTTTGTAACCGCATCAAGATTCATGCGTTCAGATCGTTATCCAAAAATGAGGAGAATCAAATTTATGGGTAATAAGGTGATGTCTTTTTTTATAAGCAAAATTAGTGGACAAAAATTTTATGATGTTTCCTGTGGTTTTAGGGCATATTCAAAAGATGCTTTGCTAAAACTGAATTTATTTGGTGAGTTTACTTATACTCAAGAGACATTTTTAAATTTAGCAGTAAAAAATGTTTCAATAATGGAGATTCCGATTGAAGTGAGAGGAATTCGCGAGCATGGCAAATCAAAAGTGGCCACTAATCTATTCAAATATGGATATCAAACCTTGAAAGTCATTCTAAAAACAATCAGAGATTATTGGCCCCTTAAATTATTTTCAGTTATCTCTTTTTCTTCTTTCATGGTTGGCTTTGTTTTGGGGGCTTTTTTAATAATACATTATTTAATGACTGGTAGATTTTCTCCTCATAAGTGGGCAGGATTTTCTGCAGGTTTTTTTATTATATTGTCATTAGGAACATTGGCCATCGGTTTCATCCTTGATATGTTTGCTAGGATGAGACTTAATCAGGAGGAAATGCTTTATTATTTGAAGCGTATTTTCTTTAAAAATAAAAATAAATGACTATTTATATGGATATTGATAATCCTATTCTTTTTCATTAACATTCTTTTCTTGTCTATGCTCAATTTTTCCTATAACTCTTGCAGGGTTTCCTGCTACTATCATATAAGGAGGAACATTTTTTGCAACAACAGATCCCGCTGAAACCATTGAGTTTTCACCGATTGTTACTCCAGGAAGAATTACGCAGTTTACTGCTACTAAAGCTCCTCTTTTGATTAAAACTTTTTTAAAAACTCCTGACAAAGGACCGAGTGCATTTCTTAATGGTTCAGTTGGAGCATAATGCGTCAAAATAGTAATTCTTCCAGCCAGAGAAACATGATCTTCTATTTCAAGCAAATTTGGTCTTGTTGGATCCAAATAGCATCCTGGCCCGATAAATACTTTTTTGCCAATTTTTGTACCTTTAAGTCTTTGCAGAAAAACTCTAAGACCTGTAGGAATAGGAAAGTAAGTCATTGCAATAAATTGGAAAATCCTACCAAAAATTCCTTTTAACACATCAGATATTTTATCATGTTGAAATTTTGCAGTACCCATCAGCATCTGGCATAACGATATGAATTTTTTCCTCATATAGAATAATGGTGATTTCATTTAATTGCAGTGTCAATATTCTTTAGCATTCTTATTGATTCATTAATTTCGCGCATTTAATTTCTCTTAGTATTAATTTTCCTGTAAAATTGTTTATTTTTCAAGCATTAAAGTTTTTTGGGGTCTTATTTTAAATGGAATAAGGGGGCAATGTGATAATTATCTTTTTGGATTAATCCTCTTTTTTTCTTGTACAAATTCATAAGCACCGATATCAGGAGCAAAACCTGAATAGCGTAAGCTTACTCCTTGACCTGAATTCCACCATAAAGGAGTATCAAGTGTTATTATGTTACTTTCATAATCTACATTAATTATCCGAGCTGTTTGTGTCTGCTTTTCCAATTGGATTGAATCTCCATCAATAATACCCCAGCCATCTATAAAGTATCTAGCATCAGCTACAGAAATACTTGTTCCGGTTCCGGAACCGACTGTTGTTGTAAGCCACATACCACCATCAATCATTGGTGAACTAGCTTGAAGGATTAAATCTTTGCATGCTTCATTAGTAAATTTTGCGTCGACTGCAACATTATTATGCCAAAAAGTTGGATAGTTGGCCTCTAAATAAAGAAGAGACTGGATGCCGGTGGGGTAATATTTAATAGTAGCACCTAAAATATTATTGTTTACAAAATAATTATCTCTTGGGGCTATCATTACAGTTATGCTTATCTCATGTTCTCTATTGTTAGAAAAGATATTATTCTTGATAATATTTCCATTTACAGGATGAGTACTGTTCACATAGAATCCAAAGTAATTCTGATTAAAGGTATTATGATAGATGCGGTTATCCACACTATGCTTATCATGACTTGAACTGATATTTATACCAGGACCATTATTTATTAAAACATTGTTCCTTATGATATTATATGTTGAACCTAATTGTATTCCTGAATGAAACATCCTAGCCAGGTCCCTATCACTGGATGATCCACATCTGTTGCCTGCACAACCGTTTTCGTCACAGATATCACCGCAATCGATTATTATATTACCTTCAATGAGCGTGTGATGAGAATTGCCAAAGATATTAATCCCAGTGTGCCATTCATTAATTATCACGTTATTCCTTATTATGTTATAGGGACTTGCATCTTGTGCATCTACAATATTATGGGAAGCGTTGTGCATATAATTCCCTTCTATTAAATTGTGGTGAGTCCCCCCTTTTAGAGCAATCAGATCACTAGGTCCACCATACTGTGGAGTTTTAGGCCCGCAGTATCCTTTGAGGGCATTATTGATTATTTTGTTATGATGAGATTTTTCACCATGCATATATATGCCATTATACTCTGTGCACCCCTCCATATAACAATTTTTTATAATGTTATAGCTGGAAGGTTGATTTCTAAATCCCAGATTTACCCAGCCTCCATTTTTAGTTGTATGAAGTATTTTTAATCCATCTATTACAATATAATGTCGGTCTCTTAAATCGACGGCTCTGCCAACATTCTTTATAATTACTTCCTCATTTTGGTATCGGGCATAGGTAATATAATTTCCTTCTGTTCCTGTCACTCCAGGTAATATAGGTTTTTCATATGTTCCTCCTCTGATATAAACTGTGTCCCCTGGTCTTAGCTCAGAATTTGCTTTTGCAATAGTACTCCAAGCAGTGGCAAGGGACAGGCCATTATTAGAATCGTTTCCTTTCGTGGCATCAATGTAATAAACTACTCCAGCAAAAATTTGAGATGGTATTAGAATAAAAAGAAAAATGAAATATTCTAGTACCTTTCTCATTCTAAAATCTTTAATATATTAATAATATTCATTGATCTTTGACGTGACTGCAGCAGATTTTATAAATTAAGCAGGTAGCAATAAATATTTTTAAGTAAAAAAATCGACAGGAACATGTTGAAGCCTTACGATATCCATCACTCTTTCCTTTATATTGAATCCTTCAGTACAAATAATTGAGCAAGTATCGCATTCTTTACAAAGGTTCTTGGGTAAATCTAAAGATTTTAAAAGATCATAGGCAGCCGTCACGTTTTTGTAGCCATATACATACATGTAACTTCGCATTAAAGAAGGTACTGGAAGCCCCTGTTTGCATTGAGGCAGGCATTGTTTGCACTGCTGGCAGTACAGTCCTGCTGTCTTTGTTGCCAACTTAAGATCTAGTTTTTCCTGTTCTGTCATTGTTAGATCATCCATGACCGAAAGATCCTCCTCTAACTGGTCGAAAGTAGTGAATCCAGGAATGGCAGTATGAACATTGGTATCGTTCAACACCCACTTTAAAGCAGCCTTCATGTTAATAGGTATCTTTTTTATCTTGTCCCAATAGACGCCGGCCTGGGTCTTCATGGCAATGACACCTAGTCCTGCTTTAGCCGCATTAGCAATCGCCCTTTTAACTTCGAAATTATGTTTCTGCTTGAAATTATACGCTGTCAGGACTACGTCATACACTTTACTATCGATAGCCGCCTGAATTACCTCCGGCTCATTGCTGTGGGTAGTGATTCCTACAAAGCGTGCCTTGCCATCCTTCTTAGCTGTTTCGAGAGCCCTGAGTAAAGGTTCAAAGAGAGCATCTTGCCTGCGCATAACGCCATGCAAGCTGAGAATATCCACATATTCCAAGCCTAACCTTTCGATGCTTCGGCTACACATTTTGAGAAATGTCTCGCCTTTCGTTTCGTGTGAAAAACTACCAGTTTTTCTATCCCTGGGCTTTCCTTGGACTTTAGTAGCAACAATGAAAGAATCTCTAGGGCGTCCTTTAATGACCTTGCCAATCATTTTTTCGTTTCTTCCCCTCTGATAGCTGTGGGCTGTATCTAAGAGGACAATTCCTGCATCTAGAGCTGCAGCTACTATGTTAGGATTATCTGCATTCATTACACCCATGCTGACAATAGGGACTTTGAGGCCTGTTTTTCCCAGGATTCGGTAGGTGATTTTATGTTCTTTTTTTGATATTGATTGCAATTCCTTATCCCTGCAATCCATAGGTGAAGATAACATACTCATTCCAGCAAGGCTGGTTAGGCCAAGCTTAATAAAAGATCTTCTTTGCATGCTTATGTATTTTCTGTTCATCTACCCTTCCTTTCTTCTTTGTCAATTAATTATGGGTAAAGTTTATAGAATATATACCAATTGTAGAGATCGAAGTCAAATAGGCTTGAAAAGTGACAGGAATTCCGTAACTTCCTCTGAAAGGATAATTCTGAAGGGGTATATCGAGGACATAGGCTTCAAGCAGATTCGCATAGCGGAGATTTCCTGCCCAAAAACGGCTTCGGAAGCTCGAAATTTGAGGCTAGACAAGACTTCCCCGCCAGATTCTTAATAAGGAACATCTCAATCAAGTTGATTTTTACGGAGATCTGTTGCGGACGGGCTCTTCATGGAGGCCAGCAAATAGGACTCGAGCAAAATAGAGGTCCGTATGTCGAGCCCGGAGAACTGGTTTGATATTCAAGCAGATAAAAGCGCGGAAGAGGTTGAGCGCTAAGAACAGAGTTAACCAGAAGGCGATGATGGCATTCGGGTGATGCCGATAGAGATGATCGGCATGCCAGTAGGTCACCATCTCATTGAGGGCTCGATTCTCGATAAGCCAGCGATCATGCCCCAGATTGACAACCGTTGAGGTCGAAGCTATATCTGCTGATGAAGTGGTGGCCCACATCCAGTCGGACGTTTGTGTTTCCTTCTGTCCTGTCCGTTGCCGACGACAAGTCTTTGTCTCCAGCGACCGGACCACACGAACCGTGCTTTTCAAACTTCCCCAAGACTCCAGCCCCTCGATATCCCAGATGCGCCGTTCTCTCCGGCCGTCAACCTCCAGAACAGGCTGTTCCAGAGGAAATAAACCTTGCACATCCTGCCAGAGGTCCCGCGTCTCGTCCTTCAAGACAGCTATTCCCTCTTTGCCGTGAGCCAACAAAAACTGGAAGACATTAGCCCTCAGATATAACGCATCGCCCAGGACCACCTGAAAGGCCCGCGGATAGCGATCAACAACTCTGGCCAGCAAACGCAGCGCCGCAGCCACTTCATCCTCTCCTTGTCGTTGCTCCTCAATGTCTAAAAGAAGAGGAAATCGCTCCAGGGAGAGCATGGCGATAACCTCACGGTGGTAATATTGAATCCTCTCTTCCCCTCCAATCTTGATGTGCCGTTCCAAACATCCTTCGCAGCACCGCAGGTAGCTGGAAGAGGATTCATGACCATCGACAATCAGGACGGAAAACCCATGTCGCGGCTTCAAAGCCTTATTCCTCTTCAATCGGGCATAGACCCGGTGAACAGCCAAACGCAGCCCCTCCACCTCAAGCCCTCCATACACCCGTCCAATCGTGTCGGCGCTCGCCAAGTCCCCTCCCAGCCATCGCCACCAGAAAGGATTCCCCCGTTCCTGCTCTAAAGCGTTCAGGCTTCCCATTTGGGTGACCATCATCAAAAACGCTCCCCCCACCACCTGCCTCAACTCAATCTGAGGCCGCAGGCGACTATCCTTGAGTTGAGAAAAAAGCTCCTGAAGATGGTAAAACTTTTCTCCATAGGCTAAAAATCTGCGAAGAATCTTTTATCCCTTCCTTTTTAATCTCTCCCAGTAGGAGGAGGAAATATTCTCGATCAACTCCTGAACCTGATGATAGTTTTCAACCCACTCTCTGACCATTTCCTCTTTATCTTTGGGAATATGAAGCTGTTCGGGCCGACCATTTAGACTCCGGGTCAGGACAAGGCAGGTGTGTTTCTCTCCTTTTTGACATCTACAATTCGGTTTTCCACAAGTCTGTTTTCTGAGAGTGGGAGTGCCTCTGATGAATTCCTTCCAGGTTATATAGGGTTTGAGTTTGGAACGGCTTTCGCGTTCAAGCTTAGTCATAGCGGAACGATGCATGATGAAGCCTCCGTCTTTTATCTATATTAGATAAAAGATAAAGGGAAAAGTCAAGCACTTTTTGCGAATGCGAATTTGCTCCCCTGAAAATATTTAGCCTTTTATAGAGATAATTCAGCGATATTTTTAAAACTTGCGGAATAGCTGGAAAAGTGATGATTTAAAAATTAAGAATTGAGAGAGATGATGATTATCCGGACTTGACACAATTTCCTCTTACATATAACATTTTAAAAGATATTGTTAGGGTTAGCTGGAAAAGGAAAACAGAGAAGTTAATGCAGATATTAAATGTTATTTTAGTCGTTTGACTGCTTGTTTCCTATTATAGCAGTCAAAGGGAAGATAGATTTTTCCCTTTTCGACAGAGAAAATTCACTTCTTTAATCACCCTAAAAGGCGATTGACTAAAATTTGCATTTATATAAAAATCAAAAAAGCTAATCAAACTGAAATAGGCTCAATAGATTGTAAAAGTAGATAGACTGAAAAAAATTGATGAAATTTCTTTTATCCTAATGGCGGTAGCCTATCAAATTTTGCTTCAATGAAGTTTTGAAAGTAAAAAAAGCTGATTCTATTATGCATATTATTACCATAACAACTTCATTTCCTGAGACAGAGAAAAGTCCTGCAGGTTTGTTCATTCTGAGAACGTTACAAAAAATGACAGCTGTTTCGGATATTGTTGTTCCGGCAAATGATAGTGAGACATACGAGGATCTTGTTCCCAATGGGATAACTCACTGGGTTCGTTATGCTCCCCGGAAGTGGTCTTTGATTACTTCCACCAATAAACATGGCGGCATTCCTACGAATTTAAAGTTATATCCGTATTTAATTTTTTTATATCCACTGATGATGATATCTTTGTTCTTAAAAACGTGGAAATTGACAAGGAAAAATACCATTCTCCATGCACATTGGCTGCCAAATGGAATAATCGGAACCATTATTAAGAAAATAAAAGGGAATCCATTCGTACTCACTATCCGAGGGAGTGACCAGATTTTACTTAAGATAGCAATTTTTAAACCAATTGTGAATTGGATATTTAACTCTGCAGATGTGATTACCACTGTTTCACAGAGCTTAATGGACGAAATTGACCAGCGCTTTCGAACAGGACAAAAAACCCATTTTATACCTAATGGTGTAGATTTGCCTGCTCTTTTCTCAAAGAAATACAATGAAATTTTTAGATTACTTTTCGTTGGCAGTCTGATTCCTGGAAAAGGAGTTCATGATTTAATATATGCCACAAAACAAATAAAAGATTGCTCGAATCTCCAACTTGATATTATTGGCTCAGGATTTGAATATAATCGTCTTTTGAAACTGGTTGAGCAAAATCAGTTATCAAGTAGAGTTCATTTCTTTGGAGCGATTTCACCTCGCCGGGTTCTGTCTAAAATGTTAGAGAGTGATTGTTTGATTTTACCGAGCTACTCTGAAGGTATGCCTAATGTCGTTAAGGAAGCTATGGCTTGTGGACTTCCTGTTGTTGCTACAAATGTTGGTGGAACTCCAGAATTGATAACTCATGGAGAACAAGGGTTTTTATTTCAACCTGGAGATGTGAAGGCTCTAAAACATTACATTGAATATCTTTCAGAACATAGAAAAGAAGCCTTGGAAATGGGGAGTAAAGGAAGGCAATATATTATTGATCGGAGGTTAACTTGGAAGAGCACTGCTGACAATTATTTAAAATTATATAAGAAAATAATTCGAAAATTTTAGAAGAAAAATAGAATAAGAAATGTGCTAGAGAGGTGATTTTTGTTTCTTAAAAATAAATGGATAATTCCTGTGATAATTTTGATTCTCTCGATAACAGGATTGGTCATAACGATTATCAAGTCATCATATGACTTTAAGCAGATCCAACTTAATCTTCTAATTTTCTATGCTTTATTTATTTTAGGTCACTATATGATCTCTTCGTTGCCAACTCCAATTTATATAAGAGATAATCGTTATGTGTCTTCTTTTTTACTGCACAGATTAAGTTTAGTTTCTGGATACATTTTCCCTTTGAAGATAGGATTGCCTATGAAAGTCTATTTTTTTAAAAGATATTTAGGAATATCTGTT
>Ga0114919_10002547_pt1 | contig 14745 bp, 13 predicted proteins | sample BlataG_FD_88682 | JGI IMG/M metagenome (GOLD analysis project Ga0114919, IMG submission 88682) | Deep subsurface microbial communities from Black Sea to uncover new lineages of life (NeLLi) - Black_00105 metaG | ecosystem: Environmental > Aquatic > Marine > Oceanic > Sediment | place: Atlantic... | reverse complement strand
AGTTGCAGCTTCTGCCGGTGCTGCTTGCCATTCGGACTCTGTTGATGTCTCCCCAGTGCTGACTGCTATGAATGTTCCGCTGGAGTATGCCATGGGAACAGTGCGTTTTTCTACCGGCAAAATGACGACTGAGGATGAGATAGACCGGGCTATTGAAATCGTTACCGGAGCAGTTCAACGGTTGAAATCTTCGGAGGCAAAGGTTGTTCCCACTGTGACAGATATAGCAGGCATCAAGTTGACACACTTCACGGCGGGATTGGGGTGTGCCTGTAAACTGCGACCTCAGGCGCTGGAAAAGATCTTGGCAGATTTGCCTGTTCCACAGGATGCGAATATTCTGGTGGGAACAGAGACCGCAGATGATGCTGCTGTCTATCGTTTTGATGAGCATACTGCCATCGTCCAAACGGTTGACTTTTTTACACCTATCGTGGACGACCCATACCATTTTGGGGCCATTGCAGCCGCCAATGCATTCAGTGACATCTATGCTATGGGAGGAAGACCGCTGTTTGCTCTCAATATTGTGGGATTTCCATCAAATCGTCTGCCCATGGAAATCTTGAAGCGCATCCTCCAAGGCGCTCAGGACAAAGCAAAGGAAGCTGGTGTCAGCATTATAGGCGGACACACTGTGGATGACACAGAGCCCAAATATGGAATGGCAGTTACAGGCATTATTGATCCTGAGCGGATTCTCACCAATTCCAATGCTCAACCTGGCGACGCAATCATTCTGACCAAGCCCATTGGTGTCGGAATTATCGCAACCGCTATTAAGCGAGGTTTGACAGACGAGAAAACAATGAATCGTGCTATTGCGATTATGAGTGCACTGAACCGCAGGGCAGCCGAGGTGCTCAACCAATTTCCAGTGAATGCCTGCACTGATGTTACCGGATTTGGCTTACTGGGACATCTCAAGGAAATGTCCCGAGCCAGCAGGGTTAATGCGGTGATTTCCCTCGATAGCGTACCTTCAATCGGTGAGGCTTGGGACTTTGCAACGGGGAACGTGGTTCCGGGTGGAACACTAAACAATATGGACTATGTAGCAGATATAGTGGAATGGAGCGAAGATATCTCACGAACAGCCAGAATCATACTGTGTGATGCACAGACTTCGGGTGGTCTGCTGATTGCGATTCCATCTAAATACACTGGCAACCTGCTCAGGGAACTCCACAGCAACGGAGTAACCGATGCTGCTTACATTGGCAGTTTTACTGAAAAGGGAGAAGGGAGAATAGCCGTCAAGAAAGGTCATGGTTAACTCGCTTCCCGCAGGCTTATAAGGAGGATTAGAATGCTGCAAGAGGATTTCTTCCCAGAGATAATTACAAATCTACCCGAAGCAGATATTCCTTTCGAAGGGCTACGTTCACATCTTTTTCAAGGCGAAAATCAACAGTTCGTCTTCATGAGCTTTGAGAATGATGTAGAGGTTCCCGAGCATTCTCACGAAGCACAATGGGGAGTCGTTCTAGATGGTGAAATCGAGTTGACCATAGGCAGCACGAGCTATACTTTTTCCAAGGGAGATACATACTTCATTCCCAAGGACGTCACGCACAGTGCCAGAATCAGAAAAGGTTACAAGGACTTATCACTATTTGACCAAAAGGATAGATACAGAGCAAAGCAGAATCTCCCGTACACATAATCCTGATACTTGTTGACAAAGGCAGCCTTTCCGGGTATGACCGACTGTATTCCCAATCGTCGCTGACGGATTAATGCCTGTGGTCTTGCGCCTCAAACCGCACACGTTGTACCTCTACTCTGAGTTAGGGACGGGCCCTTACAGCGCTTTGTGTCACTGCGAGCCGAAGGCGTGGCAATCTCACCTGCGCTCAGGGCAGGCTCCGGCGTGGCAATCCCATAGATGTAGTGCGACCCTTTAGGGTCGTGCCCCCCCCCTCCGCGGCACGAGGCTGAAGCCTCGCACTGCGGGGTCGTGCATGCCCCCCCGACTCCGCGGAGATTGCTTCGGCACTTTGTGCCTCGCAATGACAACGAAGGAAGTGACGCATCACAAGCTGTATTAACGAGCACACCCCCTTGAAGCAGTTTCGCCTAAATGATAGGATGGTTCCCACAGAAAGCAAACGGAGAATGATTTTATATGGAGAGCCCGTCGCTACGCACACTGCTTGAACCCTGGTTTCAGTCTATCAGCAACCCGCATCAGGCTCAGGAGCAGACTCTATCGAAGCTCATTGCGGGTTATCGAGAGACACGCTACGGCCAGAAATTCGGCGCTGACAAAGTCTCCAGTATGGAGGAGTTTCAAAGGGCTTTTCCTGTGGTTACCTACGCTGACATGAAGCCATATATTGAAGAAGTGTTGCAGGGCGATTTCTCCACTCTGTTCCCAGAGCCACCGATAGAATGGGGGCTGACTCGCGGCACTACTGGCGAATCCAAGCTCGTCCCCATGACAGCCACAGACCTGGCGCAGAAGACTGCCTGTGGGCCACGGGCTTTGCTCAATTATGTAGAGCGAAGCCAAAGGTATGACGTTCTGGCAGGCTGGGACCTCAATATCGGTTTTCCCTCAAAGGTGGGCTCAATAAAGAGGGGACAAAATGAGGTAGCCTATGGCTACACCTCAGGAATCTATACCAAGTACAATGCCAGAAATGCGCGGCTCAAGGTGGTGCCAGAACAGGATGAAATTGATGCTCTGGGTGGTGGCATAAGCAAGAACGACTGGGAGAGACGCTTCGAACTCATGTATCAGAAGGCCACGGACAAAGAGGTTACCATGCTCATCGGGGTCACGCCGGTGATGATAGAGTTTGGTAATTATGTCAAGAAGAATCATCGAGTCTACCCCAACAGCATCTGGAACATCGGCCTGATTGCTGCCACCAGCGTGGCCGGTATTCATACCAAGTATAAGCCGGCACTCAAAGCGCTCTACGGCGATGCCGCCATCGTGGAGATCTACGGTGGAACTGAGGGGATGTATGGTCAGCAGCTTGATGATAAGCCCTTCGTTACGCCCAACTACGATACCTATTTCTTTGAGGTACTGACCCGCCGGGGCTTGAAACTCCTCTGTGATCTAGAGCCTGGGGAACACGGTAGCCTGGTATTCTCCTCGGTGCTCTTCCCCAGATACAAGATGGGCGACCTCATCTGGTGCATGGCCCCGAATTACTTCCGGGTCATCGGCCGTGAGGCGCGCCTCACCACGTTCAAGTACCTGCTCAGCAGGTTGTGGGAGTCGTGATTCCCCTGATAGCTAGCCTATCTTCTTCCTAACAGAATGTAGAACAATATGGCCAGGCCGACAGCAACGAGAATTAGAGGCCACCAACTGCCTATACCTACGAGAAAGGCAACACCAACGCAAATCAAGATGAGGCCGGCGACAAGGCGGCCGAACATGGGTCTACGATAGGCAGGCCGAGTATATCGTATCAATACCTCGATGAGAAAAATGACCCCTAGACCTATGATGAAGTACTTCCACCAATCGTCCCAGGATATTTGGTCCTGGGCCGCAAGGAAGAGAGTAACACCAAGTACTGCCAGCATCAACCCGAAAACAACGCCCGAAATTGGGTCACGGCGCCATTTCTCCTGGGTACCTTCACCTCCTTTCTCATCCTGATGTCTGCGTTCAGGTTTCTCCTCTGGCATGCTTCACCTCCTTGATTTCTCAAAATCGGGTTAGCGAGCGAACTATCTGTTTCAAAGTGAATTTCAGCATATGCCGCCACACCCTTCGTTTCCAATCGTTCCTCGAAACTAGGCCTCTAACCAGCCTGAACGGATTTGCATAATAGGCGCTATAGCACCACCGAAATGAGGCCGTAAGTTGCTTCCTGGTCAGGTGCTGAGTAGACATAGCTGGGTTGGCCATGTCATATAATGAATAGTCCTCGGTTTCCAGCCAGTTGTTTGCCTTGGCCTCCTCATAGATGTCACTCCCCGGGAATGGGGTGAACATGGTAAATACTGGAAAATCTACATCGAGACTTTGCATGTAGCGCACTTTGTGCATTATAGACTCAGCGCTATCAGTCCTGGTACCCACGATCATCAGCCCCTGAGATACAATAGCATACTTTCTCAGCAACTCCACAGCTTGAGCTACCTTGTCTAAGGCCAGCTTCTTATTTAGCTCCTCCAGTTCCTGCTGAGTGGAAGCTTCTATGCCGATTTGCACCATCCTGTTTCCTGTCTCTTTCATCAGAGGGAGCAGATCACGGTGTTCAACCAGCAGGTCAGCCCGTCCCTGATAGAACCAACTGAAGTCTAAATGTCGCGCCTTTATCTCATCGCAAATCCCCTGGATAAGCTCGCCACTCACATTAAAGCAGTCATCACCAAACCAGATGGACTCCATATTGTACTTGCGGACCAATAGCTCCAATTCGTCTCCTATCTTCTTTGGGTCTCGTTTTCGCCAGCGCCCTCCCCAGAAGCGCCACTCGGAACAAAAGGTGCACTGGTGTGGGCATCCTCGGCTGGCAAGCACAGTGGCGAACCTGCCCAGAATGGCAAAATAGTATTTCTCCATAGGTAGCAGGTGGTAGGCTGGCAAGGGCAACTCGTTTACATCAACCAGAGGTTGAGATTCAGTGAGGACGATTTCACCATTGGACCGAAAGCCGATTCCTTTCACTTGTGATAATTGATTACCGTGTTCCAGGCAACGCACCAAATCTACCAGGGTGCGCTCACCTTCGCCGCGAGCGACGATGTCAATGGCCGGGTTTTGCTCGAGCGTCTCCTCAGGTAGATAAGTCACATGCGGGCCGCCTAACACGGTTGTAATTCGAGAGTTTACTTGCTTGGCAATCTGGGCTATCTCAACTGCGTGGTAGAAGAAAGGTGTGAGTGCTGTCGCGCCCACCACATCAGGCTGCTCCCGCCGAATGGCCTGTTCCAGTGCATCGGGGCCAATATTCAGTGCTGTGCAGTCAAGTATTCTGACATCGATGTTGTTCTCCTCCAGGACCGCAGCCAACTGAGCCAGGCCAAGTGGGGGTGGGACGCAGGGGCGCATCATCTCCCAGATTACTTTGAGAGGCTCAACCAGTAACACTCTCATGGCGTCGTGGGAGGCATAATAACAGGACAATGCGCCTGTGTCTATGCATGAGTATGCCCTTTTTGTGAAGCCGACCAGCAATCTATGTGGAGACCATAGATAGGCTACACTGGTCCAATCCCCCACCAACTCTGGGATGGCACCATTCTGAAGCATCTGACAACCCACAGCTTTGCAGGTTGTCAAGATAGTGACGGTAAGCTAAACTGTCGCGGGGTGACTGATGAATAGAAATCTGCGGAGATGAATCATGGCACAGCGGAATAGGGAATACCAGACCATTGTCCTCGCCGCTCTTCTCCACGATATCGGAAAGCTTATCCACCGTGGCAAGTTTCTTCATCTTGAGAAGGGGCAGCATCCCGAACACTCCAGGTGGTTCGTAGGCGCACAGAAACACGTGTTTGCCCCAACGGCCGATGTGCCGCTGTTGGAAGAGCTGGTATTGAAACACCACGAGAATGAACAGCACTTTCCACAGGAGCTTTTGGTACAAAGCATCAAAGACGACCACGTCAGGACGCTAGCTACCCTGGTAAGCAAGGCCGACAATTTGTCCTCCTCAGAAAGGGGCGAACGCAGTGAGCAATGGCAAGACTATAAGACCACGCCCTTGTACTGCGTGCTCGAAAGGCTAGACCAGGAAGCTGACAGAGAGGCCGATGAAGTTGTTCTGGGCAAATATCATCCTTCGCCGTTGCAAGATGTAAGCTCGTTACAAAGCATATTTCCTGAAAGATTCGATCATTACCAGCCAGGCGAGCTTGATAAGCTGATTAAAGACTTTGGCTCCAGCTTCCAAAACACATTTCCCTCCGCCACAAGCCAGTTGAACTTGGGTGATTTCGATTCTGTGTTAGCCCACTTGCTTAACATTCTTTACCGCTATTGCTGGTGTATTCCCGCCAATACTCAGGCGGTTATCCCCGATGTGTCTCTCTTCGACCACTTAAAGACAACGGCGGCGATCGCCAGTTGCCTGCATATTTATCATACAGAAACCAGTACTCTGACCGAAGCAGAGCTTCGCCGTGATGACATTCAACGATTTTGCCTCGTCGCTGGAGATATGTCAGGCATTCAAAGCTATATCTTTGATATCGCCAGCATCGGAGTTGGTGGAGGAGTAGCGAGGCGCCTGAGAGCTCGCTCGCTTTATGTTCAGCTTTGCTCAGAGATTGCCGCTCACCGTTTGCTTCATTCCCTGAAATTACCAATTCCCGTTCATGTGATAATGAACTCAGGTGGGCGTTTCTATCTGCTCCTTCCCAATATTCCCCGGGTTAAAGAGGCTGTGGAGCAGGTGCAAAGACTCGCCGACGAGTGGTTTCTGAGCAAACTGAATGGAGAACTGTCGCTGAACCTGGCTTCAGTGGAGTTTGGGGCCCCTGGCTTTGAAGCTGCCAGAGATGGCGGTAGCGGCTTCGGGATTGTATTGAATGAAGTTGCCCAAGGAGTAAACGAACGAAAACAAAAACGGTTCAGCCAGGCGATATTGCGCAACGATTTCTGGCAGGAACCTTCCTTTGTTCTTCCCATCGACTACGAAGGAGAAGCGCCGTGTCGCTCCTGTAGAAAATTCCCCCAACGGGAAGAGGAGCTGTGTGAGTACTGCCGGCTTGACCGTGAGGTCGGTGCCGTTTTGCCTCGAGCGAAGTATGTGGCCTTTTTCGATTCCCAGAATGGCGGCGACATACCTGTCCTGGGCTGCTCCGCATCTGTGATGGATTCGCCCCCGAATATCAAACAAGCGCATCCTTACCTGACTCTCAAACTTAATGACCCGGACCTCACCTCGTTAGGCAACCAGACTGCCAATGCCAAATATCTGGCCAATTTTGTCGCCCTGCCAGATAGTTGTCCCGTATGTCTGGAGGAGAAACCCAATATAGCGTCTTTTGAGTGCCTGGCGAACCGAGCTAAGGGCAGGAAGAAATTGCTTGGCTTCCTCAAGGCGGATGTAGACAATCTGGGACAAACGTTCATCTTCGGATTGAAAAGGGAGAACTACTCTATGGACACTATTTCCAGGTTGTCCACGCTTAGTCGCATGCTGGACTTGTTCTTCACTGGATGGGTAGAGCATCTCGCCAGAGAAGCAAAGGACCTATATGTTGTGTACTCGGGTGGCGACGACCTGTTGATAGTCGGCCCATGGAGCCAGCTATTGCTTTTTGCCGGCAAATTGAGAACGGAATTCTCCCGTTTCACCAACAATCCAAGAATGACTATGTCTGCTGGCATTGTTATTGCCAGACACAATTATCCTGTAGCCAGAGCGGCTGCCGACGCCGAGGAGGCTTTGAAGCAATCCAAAGCGAAACCTGACAAAGATAGCCTTACCCTGCTGGGCAGAACTCTACCCTGGCAGGAATGGGAAGCCGTTTGTGAGCTATGGCAGCACCTGCTTGCTTCCCTTCCTCCCGACTCCTCCGCCTTCCTGTACCGCCTGTTGGCACTTTCAAACATGTGGCAAAGCTATAAAGCAGGAAACACCCTGGGTCTACGCTTTTATCCCCTCTTAGCTTACAACATAGCGAGGAATCTGGATGCTCGAAAGGCTCCAAAGTTCTACCAATGGGTTGAAGGGCTGCTCAATCCGCGCCCCGACAAAGAACAACAACAGGTTCTCGATAATCTGGGGCTGATTGTGACATTGCTTATTTACAGCAAAGGAGGTTGACTATGAGAGATAGCGGAGGGGCTCAATTCCAGCGGGTCCCAAGACAGCCACTCCAGCTGCCAAGCGGCTATTTGCAGAGTGGCTACTTCGATTCCCAAGGCAACATAAACGGTGAACTACTGACTCAAATAGCAGAGCAGGTAGCCAGAGTGCTCGGCGATTCACAGATCACCTACACGCAATTGAGACGATTCTTCGCACAGGTACGCTCCATAGAGCGCGACCTCGGGCAGAGAGACTTTCCCAAGCTTGTTCCGCAAATCCAGAGCCTTAAACCCATGGCCGCCAACTATGTCGGCAAAGCAAACAACCAGTGGGAACGGCAAAAGCGGGAGGCCTTCAAGCGATTCATTGACCTCAATGTACAACTTGCCATAAGGGATCAAAAGAGCTTTGAGAAGGGATTCATACCCCACTTTGAAAGCGTTGTTGCATACTACAAGTATCACTTTCCTAGTAAATAGTCAATAATTTGTAGAAGGAGGAAGGCATGTCACTCAAACTGAAGAAGTACATCGAATTCAGAGGGACGCTGGTCTGCAAGACGGGACTACGTATCGGAGGGTCAAAGGATGATATCGAGATAGGGGGGCTGGATAACCCCATTATCAGAGACCCTTTAAGCAAACTTCCGTACATGCCTGGCTCATCCCTCAAAGGCAAACTGCGCTCGCTGCTAGAGTATAAAGAAGGAAAGATCACACCTAACGGCGAACCCCACGGATGCAAAGATGAGGGATGCTTGATATGTACTGTGTTTGGACCGCATAGAGTATCCGACCGTGAATTCGGGCCATCCCGAATTATAGTGCGTGACGCAATGCTGACAGATGAATCTGAACAGGAGCTAAAGGAGAAACTCGAAAGTGGATCGCTATATACCGAGATCAAGCAAGAAGTGTCCATAAATCGAAGGACAGGTACTGCCAGCAGGGCTGGCCCGAGACAAATGGAGCGCGTGCCCGCCGGAAGCGCGTTCAATTTGAATATTGCTCTCCGCATCTTTGAGGAGGATGATGAGGAGAAGCTGGTCAATTTTGTCACAAGTGGTCTCGAGCTAGTGCAGCAGGATTACATCGGGGGTGCGGGCACCAGGGGCTACGGCTGGATCGAAATAAGGGGTTTGAACAAGAACGAGTACGAAGTGGATTAGTTGTGCATGAAGCTTTTTAGAGTTACTTACCGTCTGCGTTCCGCTGTCGCTTCAGAATGGCAGGCAGATACCATCTGGGGACATCTATGCTGGGCGTTGAGGTATCTGCATGGTGAGCACAGGCTCGCGGAGTTCATCGCCGCCTATGATACGCCGCAGCCACCATTGCTTGTATCTAACGGCTTTCCCCACGATTTGCTGCCACGTCCCATTCTGCCCCCAGCCCCCCTAGACTTGAAAGCGGAATTAGCTGAGCAGAAAAAGCAATTCAGGGAACAGAAAGAGGCCAAGAAGGAAGACTACGTTAGCTCCGAGGAGTTTAATCGTGCGCTGAGGGGAGAAACTGTCTGCCCTTCGTCGAGGGCAGAAGTCACGCGAAGAGTCACGCTCAAAAATCAAATCAACCGCATCACAAATACGACTGGCGCTGAAGCAGGCGCTCTATACAGCTTTGAGGAATATTACTGCGATGCCATCACCATCTACGCCAAGATAGCTGAGGGATTTGAAGACACGACACGAGAACTCTTCGATTACCTGGCGAAAACGGGCTATGGAAAGCGAAAATCAGTGGGCTATGGGTGGCTGGAACTGCTTGAGTTTAAATCCTTTTCTGGGTTTCCTTCGCCAAAGGATGCCAACGCATTTGTAAGCCTGTCTAACTTCGTCCCCGCAGCCAGTGATCCCGCGCAGGGCCACTGGAAGCTGCTTATCAAATACGGGAAACTGGGTGAGGAATATGCCAGCTCGGCTAAACCATTCAAGAAACCTCTCCTGATGTTCGCCGCTGGCTCCGCCTTTTATGATTCCCCCATCCGCGATTATTATGGAAGGCTGATCCCCAAGCTTAGCCCCTCTCATCCCGAAGTATTCCAATATGGCTTTGCTTTACCTGTGCCTGCAAGGCTAGCTGGAGAATAACATGAGAATCCTGATTGTCACAGTTGGCGGAAGCCCGGAACCAATCGTCACCTCTATCGCACAAAGCAAGCCAGACCGGATCTATTTCCTCTGCTCCCAGGAAAGCCTAGAGACGCTAGGCGATATACGCACTGAGGCGAAAGTGGAACATAAGCCCTGTCAAAGTGAAATCATCGATGGTATAGATGACCTTAATAAATGTTATGCTGACAGTCTCAGGTTACTTCATAATCTTAGAAGTGAGTTCCCCGACGCAGAGATAATCGCTGATTATACCGGCGGCACTAAATCCATGACCGCTGGTCTGGCAGCGGCAGCCCTGGATGCCAAGGGGATAACGCTTGGCCTGGTGACTGGTGATCGCTTCGACTTGATACAGGTTACCGGTGGCACACAGAGTTTGCGCACCACCCATGCCATTGGCATCCATCTGGAGCGACGGCTGCAGACTATATCCAGTTGCTTCAGGACTTTCGACCACCCCGCAGCCATAAGCTGGCTGGAGGAGACATTAGCACTGTCCGATATTGAGCACCAGAAAAGAGCCACGCTTCAAAGGTGGCTCTCCTTAGCCAGAGCATTGCATAGCTGGGATAAATTCGAGCACGCTTCAGCCTGGAACATTCTCCATAATTACAGAGCCGAATATACTGAGCTGGTCATGTTCCTTGAAGCAGTGCTCTGGAGCCGCAAGAAACTGGACTCAGATTTTGGGCGGCAGGAATTGCCAGGCCTAAGCAAATCCGGAAAAGGGCATGGCTATGAGGTGGTGGAAGACCTGTTCCTCAATGCTCAACGACGTGCCGCCCAGCACCGGTTCGACGATGCTGTAGCCAGGCTTTATCGAGCACTGGAGTTGGCAGCTCAAACTCGCCTCAAGCTCAGCTACGATATTGATACTGGCGATGTCTCCCTGGAAAGATTGCCCCTGGAGTTAAGAGAAGACTATCAAAAGTTGGCCGGTCTAAAAGGCAAGATCAAGCTCCCGCTCACCCCAGCATTTGAACTGCTGGCAAAGCTAGCTGACTTTCGCCCCGAGCCGCTCGGTGTCCTTTACAGACAACATGAAAATCAGGTGAAGGATTTCCTATCAATTCGCAACAAATCGCTTCTGGCTCATGGGTTTACTCCCGTTAGTGCTGGGGATTATGAGAAGGCAAACTCTTTCTTCGCATCCCTAGCGGATAAGGCATTTCAGCAGTTACGTCTGAAGCCCTATGCCGCCAGAGTTCAATTTCCTTTAGATCCCGAAGGAAACGGTTGATGCCATACGTGATGGAACTGAGACTTCTCTCCCTGGATAACAATCCATTGCCCGCTACTCTTGGCTACAACTCTTACGCCTTGTTTCTCAACATCCTGAGGAATTCAGCGCCGGAATTTGCCGCCGAGTTGCACCAAATGGATGGCCCCAAACCCTTCACCACTGCTACTACCTCCCTTGCTTATCAAAGAAAGACGACCTCCACTTCTGAAACCCCAAATCAACTTCTTCTTCGCCTCACCTTCCTCACCGATGAAGCAGTCGCTTATTTCTTGAAATCTGCCCTGGAATGGGATAACAGAGCGCTGCAACTGGGTTCAGCCCATTTCAAGGTGGAGCAGGTTCGCTTGCTTGATGTGGACAGACCGAAAAAGAACTTCTGCAGCTATGAAGAATTACTGTCTGCGGCCACAGCAGAACACAGCCTAGCTTTCCATTTTCTCAGTCCCACTGCCTTCCGCTCTGAAGGCAAAAGAAATGTGCTTTTCCCCGAGCCGGGGCTGGTTTTCGGCAGCCTCCTTAACCGCTGGAATGCTTTCTCACCAGTCAAGCTAGAGACTGAGTTGCAACAGTGCTTTGACTCACAGATCCTCTTGGCTCGCTACAAGTTAGAGACCAGAATGCTGAACTTCGGCAACTACCAGGAGACCGGCTTTGTGGGACGATGCAGCTTTGTCCTGAAAGATGAACTCTCCGAGCAGCAATTGAGGACTATTAACGCTCTTGCTGACTTCACCCTCTATTCTGGAGTTGGAGCGAAAACAACCATGGGAATGGGACAGGCAAGGAGGACAACAATTGGCGGTGCTGTACCTAACAGAGCAAGGGGCAACCTTAAGGAAGGAAGGTGACCTCTTCACCATAAGCAAAGATGGTGAAACTCTCCAGCAAATTCCTGCCATAAAGGTAGACCAGATAATCATCCTGGGAAATGTCAACGTGACCACCCCGGTGATTCACTATCTGCTCAGGGAGGGTATTGACTGTGTATTTTGCTCCAGCTATGGGAAATACCACGGCAGGTTGTTTTCCACAGAATCCAAATTCGGGGCCCTCCGGCAGCAACAACTCCAGGCCAATTCCGACCAGTCACAGAGGCTGGCTATCGCCAGGAAAATAGTAGAGGGAAAACTTCTCAACCAGCGAACCATCTTGCTCCGCTACGCCAGAGAAAGAGGAAGTGAGGAACTACACTTACTGTCCGAGCTAATCTGGCAGTCTCTTAAGAAGCTGGGACAAGTAACTGACATAAACAGCCTGCTGGGGCTGGAGGGATATGCCAGCACTTCTTACTTCGAAGCTTTTAGGCTTGTCTTGAAGAATGATTTTGGATTTAGGACCAGGGCAAGGCGGCCACCCCCAGACCCGGTGAATTCACTCCTCAGCTTCGGCTACACCCTCCTGACCTATGATATTCAGTCAGCCGTACGTGCTGTTGGGCTTGACCCCTTCCTGGGTTTCCTCCACGCGACCGGATATTCACGGCCCAGTCTTGCCCTTGACCTTGTGGAAGAGTTCAGACCGGTGATTGTAGATTCGGTGGTTGTAAGGCTTATCAACTCCCAAATCGTAAGCCAACCCGATTTCGAGGCTGCACAGGAGGGAGAAGCTGTGTTTCTCACCCAAGGAGGAATAAAGAAATTCATCCATCACTATGAGGAGAGGGTGCAAACTCAGGTAATTCATCCCCTCGACAGAGTGAAAGTCAGTTATCGGCGCTGTTTTGAGTTACAGGCAAGGCATATGGAGAGAACGATTTTGGGGAAAGAGCCAGACTATCAACCTTTCCTGATAAAATAGCATGTTCGTGGTTGTGTGTTACGACATCCCTGACGATAGGCGAAGAAGCAAGGTGAGCAACATACTTAAGGGCTTTGGCACGAGAGTGCAAAGAAGCGTTTTTGAATGCGACATCACCCACCCCCAATTTGGCAAGCTCAGAGAAAGGCTGACAAAAATCGTAAATGAAGAGGATGGCTTGCGTTATTACGTTCTTTGCTCGAACTGCATTCAAAAGATAGAGGTATCGCAAGGGGCACCTGTTACTAAGGCCCAGCTCTACTTCGCAGTATAGAGCCTCTCGGAATACGTAAGGGTTGAAAATAGAGCAATTTCGGCGATACAATGGGCTAAGAGGAGTTGCCTCTCGGAAAACAAAGCTGAAACTGAAGGGGAGAGTCGGAAAAGAACTAATCCTCGGAAGGGGATTGAAACTCGCCGATTGTGATTAGTATTCGGTTATCGCCGGACAAGTCGGAAAAGAACTAATCCTCGGAAGGGGATTGAAACCCTAGCAGCCCTAGCAGCCCTAGCAGCCCTAGCAGCAGGTCGGAAAAGAACTAATCCTCGGAAGGGGATTGAAACAATCCAAACAGGACCTGTGCTTTCGAGCTGAAACGAAACCTGTCGGAAAAGAACTAATCCTCGGAAGGGGATTGAAACCAGTTAACTGGGTGCCGGTTGCTGATGGCTTATAGCTGGTCGGAAAAGAACTAATCCTCGGAAGGGGATTGAAACCCTTCAACCGCCAGTGATAAGCAATAGGACTTATCTCGTCGGAAAAGAACTAATCCTCGGAAGGGGATTGAAACCAGAATCCCGGACTTCACACGAGCCCGAATCTTCGCCATGTCGGAAAAGAACTAATCCTCGGAAGGGGATTGAAACCCGGATTAGCTCATCCATTTGAATCTCCTTCTATGAAGGTCGGAAAAGAACTAATCCTCGGAAGGGGATTGAAACCTGGTTTGCCTGTCGACATTGAAGGCCTTGTTCACCTCGTCGGAAAAGAACTAATCCTCGGAAGGGGATTGAAACATGATAGCTCGCCTTCAGCTTGCCAGTGACAATACGGCGCGTCGGAAAAGAACTAATCCTCGGAAGGGGATTGAAACATGAAATCACCCAAATATGCATACCACAACTCCTTGACCCGTCGGAAAAGAACTAATCCTCGGAAGGGGATTGAAACCATCGTGCTACATCGCTGGTATCGTCTGCTGGCTTGAACGTCGGAAAAGAACTAATCCTCGGAAGGGGATTGAAACCATCGTGCTACATCGCTGGTATCGTCTGCTGGCTTGAACGTCGGAAAAGAACTAATCCTCGGAAGGGGATTGAAACTTGCCACTCACACTGTCCACGATAGCTTGGCGTTCCGCTTGTCGGAAAAGAACTAATCCTCGGAAGGGGATTGAAACTGTGTTCAGCGATAGCTGTATCAAGTGCTGCCTTCTCCTCGTCGGAAAAGAACTAATCCTCGGAAGGGGATTGAAACAATTGACTGTACTGGTCCATCCAATCATAAGTATCATACAGGTCGGAAAAGAACTAATCCTCGGAAGGGGATTGAAACCAGTGCTTCCTCTAGTCTCATGCTTCCCTCCTTTATTCTGGTCGGAAAAGAACTAATCCTCGGAAGGGGATTGAAACACTCGGTCCTTAGCTTACGAAAGCAACGAGCTGAGTTCAGGCGTAAGCACTGACTTTGCTCTTCCTGAATCCGTGAGCGAGCCGCTTTGTTGTCATTCTGAGCGTAGCGAAGAATCTCACCTGCGCTCAGGGCAGGCTCCGGCGTGGCCATCCCATAGATGTAGTGCGACCCTTTAGGGTCGTGCCCCCCCCTCCGCGGCACGAGGCTGAAGCCTCGCACT
>Ga0114919_10002545_pt1 | contig 14749 bp, 9 predicted proteins | sample BlataG_FD_88682 | JGI IMG/M metagenome (GOLD analysis project Ga0114919, IMG submission 88682) | Deep subsurface microbial communities from Black Sea to uncover new lineages of life (NeLLi) - Black_00105 metaG | ecosystem: Environmental > Aquatic > Marine > Oceanic > Sediment | place: Atlantic... | reverse complement strand
TTTCACTTAAACGATCGGAAATGTTCTTATTTAGTTTTATTATTGCTTCACCGATTCTTCCATGTGGCTTTAAGATTGTACCTGAAAAACAGTATTCATCTTGTAGCATATTGGAAAATAATCTTAATCTTTTTCCTTTGAATTTTCTGTTTTCGATTCAGGTTCTGTAATTTTTTCTTCAGCAGTAACCTTAACCTTTTTCGCTTCAGATGACTCTTCCGTTTTCGTTTCAGCCGATTCTTTTTCAGGCTTTTCCTCAGGAGAAGATTCATCTTTTTTTGGTTCTTCAGCAATTTCGGCAGTTGCCTCAACAACTTCTTCAGAAGCAGTTTCAGTCACTTCAGTTTTTTCCTCAATTTCAGTTAATTCCGCACTCTTTTTTGCAATTTCAACTGCTCTTGCCTCGCTGACTTTTGATTCTGCCTCAATGACCTTTTTGAGTTTCTCATCCCTGTCTTTAGTAATCCTGTCTTTTTTAGCTTGTATCTTTGATTCTTTTTCTTCCAGCCATGCATTAAATTTTGCTTCAGCTTCAGCTTCCGAAAATGCCCCTTTTTTTACACCTTCAAGAAGATGCTTTTTCATTAAAATACCCTTATACGATAAGATAGCTCTGCAAGTATCAGTAGGTTGAGCGCCTTTCTGCAGCCATTCCAATGTCCTGTCAAAATTAATTTCAATAGTAGCCGGATTTGTACCGGGATTATAAAAACCCAATCTTTCGATATATTTGCCATCCCGTGGCGCCCTGCTATCAGTAATTATGATATGATAAAAAGGTTTCTTCTTGCTCCCTTTTCTCGATAATCTGATCTTTACTGGCATACTTTACTCATTTATTAATTACACCTACTTGATTTTTTTTTGCGTGCAAAGATACAATTTTATTCACTATTAGAAAGTTTTTAATAAATTTTACAGAAATATCTTCAATACCATAATCCGTCAAAAATAACCCGGCTAAAAATTATCCAATAATTATTAACATTACTGAATATTAACCTTGTTTTAATTAATTTTAAAATTGCTTTTTTCGGAAAATCTGAACTAATACTCAAACTATCTGATTATTAATGGAATGAAGGATTTTATTCATTTACACGTTCACACGCAATACTCGATTTTGGATGGCGCATCAAACATTTCGGTATTGATGAACAAGGTTAAAGAATATGAAATGAAGGCTGTTGCTATTACCGATCATGGCAATATGTTTGGTGTTAAAGCATTCCATAACATAGCCCGACGGAACGGAATTAAGCCAATTATAGGATGTGAAGTGTATGTTGCAAAAAACAGCAGATTTGACCGTACGGAAAAAGAAGACAGGAGTGGTGATCATCTGATTCTTTTGGCAAAAAACAAAACCGGCTATCAAAACCTGGTAAAATTGGTTTCCTATGCATGGATTGAAGGTCATTACTATAAACCAAGGATTGACAAGGAGCTTCTCGAAAAATACCATGAGGGAATAATTGCATCGTCAGCTTGCCTTGGAGGAGAATTGCCAAAGGCTATTTTAAATGAGGGCTATGAAAGGGCTGAAGAGATCATTCTTCAATTCAGGGAATTATTTGGTGAAGACTACTATCTTGAGTTACTTCGTCATAAAACAGGGAATCCCGAAATCGATGAGGACACTTACAAACGACAGGAAATTGTAAATGAAAAGCTTATTCATTTCTCAAGAAAACACAACGTTAAATTAATTGCTACAAACGATGTTCATTTCATAAATGAAGAAGATGCAGAAGCTCACGATCGATTAATATGCCTGAATACAGGCACAGATATTAATGATCCAACACGGTTACGATACACTAAACAGGAATTTTTCAAGACAAAGGAAGATATGAATGACCTGTTTGCTGATATTCCTGAAGCTCTTGAAAACACTTTGGAAGTTGCTGAAAAAGTTGAAAACTACAAACTCAATCATGAGCCTATTATGCCAGATTTCCCCATTCCCGGTGGATTTGAGAATGAGGATGAATATCTGAGGCATTTAACTTATGAGGGAGCCAAAGAAAGATATGATGAATTAACAGACGAAATCAAAGAAAGGATAGATTTCGAACTTTCTGTTATAAAAAAAATGGGTTATCCCGGATATTTCCTTATTGTTCAGGATTTTTTAAAGGCCGCCCGGGAAATGGATGTGGTAGTTGGGCCTGGGCGTGGATCAGCTGCCGGATCTGTTGTAGCATACTCAAACAGAATAACCGATATTGATCCATTGAAATACAATTTATTGTTTGAGCGCTTCCTTAATCCTGACAGAATTTCCCTTCCGGATATCGATATTGACTTCGACGAAGATGGCAGGGATAGAGTGCTTAACTGGGTTGTGGAGAAATACGGAATAAACCGTGTAGCCCATATCATTACCTTTGGAACCATGGCGGCAAAAATGGCCATTCGTGATGTTGGCAGGGTTCAAAAACTCCCCCTTGCTGAAGCTGATAGATTGGCAAAATTAGTGCCGGAACGACCAGGAATCACACTTTCCCAGGCATACAGAGAAGTTAAAGAACTGGAAAATGCAAAAAGTTCAGCAAACGAATTGATTTCTCAAACCCTGAAATTTGCTGAAACGCTCGAAGGATCTGTCCGTCATACCGGTCTGCATGCCTGCGGGATTATTATCGGCAAAAACGATCTTATCGAATATTTACCGCTCTGTATTTCGAAAGAGTCTAACCTGCTCATGACCCAGTACGATGGAAACTACGTTGAAGATGTTGGAATGCTTAAGATGGATTTCCTGGGACTAAAAACCCTGTCAATCATCAAAGATGCCCTTACGAATATAAAAGATTCAAAAGGAATTGAAATTGATATAAGTAATATTCCGCTTGACGATAAAAAAACCTATGAGCTTTACAGCAGGGGAGAAACAACAGGTTTGTTTCAGTTTGAATCATCCGGGATGAAAAAATACCTAAGGGAATTACAGCCTAATCGTTTTGAAGACCTGATTGCCATGAATGCTTTGTATCGACCGGGACCAATGGAATATATACCAAGTTTTATAAAAAGGAAACACGGCAGGGAAAAGATCCTTTACGATCTTCCGGTTATGAAAGAGTACCTGGAAGACACATATGGAATTACGGTTTACCAGGAACAGGTAATGCAGCTTTCCCAGGCTATGGCGGGATTTTCAAGAGGCCAGGCAGATTCTTTAAGGAAAGCTATGGGAAAGAAACAAAAAAAAGTTATGGATGACCTCAAGGAGAAATTTATTGAAGGGTGTAAAAAAAATGGCTACAATGAAAACAAAATAGTAAAAATCTGGCAGGATTGGCAAGCTTTTGCACATTATGCTTTCAATAAATCACATTCAACCTGCTATGCATATGTTTCATACCAAACTGCCTATCTAAAATCACATTATCCCGCTGAATTCATGGCCGCTGTCCTAAGCCGGAATATCAACGACATAAAAAAAATAACAATCCTTATGTCCGAAACAAGACGTATGGGTATTTCTGTTTTAGGTCCTGATGTAAACGAAAGTTTTTTAAAATTTATGGTTAACAAGGATGGCAATATTCGATTTGGTTTAGGAGCAATAAAAGGTATGGGAGAAAATGCTGCTCACACTTTAATAAAAGAAAAAAAAAGCAACGGTAATTATAAAGATTGTTTTGACTTCGTGGAACGAATAAATCTATATTCAGTTAATAAAAAAAATATTGAAGCCCTTGCAACAGCCGGAGCTTTTGATTGTTTTCCTGATGTTAAACGCGGGCAATATTTTGCCCTCGATAAGAAAGGGAATTCGTTTACTGAAAATCTGGTCAGATACGGAAACAAAGTTCAGAATGAAAAAAGAACATCTCAAAAATCCTTATTCGAAGAGAGTGCTGGATTTAAATTTATACAACCTGAAATACCAAAAGCAGAGGATTGGCCAAAGCTCAAACGATTAAATAAAGAAAAAGAAACCATTGGAATTTTTCTATCGGCTCATCCTCTCGACGATTACAAATTTGAGATAGAACACTTCTGTACGGCTACACTCTCTCAGTTTAATGATCTTGAAAGCCTGAAGGGAAAGGAATTAACCATTGCAGGAATTGTTACAGGGGTCAAGATTGGAACCACAAAAACAGGCCGCCCTTATGGGTTCCTAACGTTACAGGATTATTCGGATTCTTACCGGTTTGCCCTCTTTAATACCGACTATGTAGAATTCAGTAAATTTTTTACCGAGGGTTATCACCTTCTTTTTAAAGGAAAAATCCAACCCAATCCTTTTAGTAATAATGAACTGGAATTTAAAGTAAAAAGCATCAATCTTCTGTCGGATGTAAAAGATGAAATGATTCATACTGTATCCTTGAAATTTCCTGTTAATACCATTACGTCTGAATTTATTAAAGACTTTGAGGAAGCATCCGGTGCAGGTAATGGAAAAGTAAAATTAAAATTACGTGTTTACGACCCTGATGAAAAACTAAGTATTAACTTCTTTTCAAGGAGCAGGAAAATAAATCTTACCGGGAAATTTATCCGTTTTCTGAAAGATTATCCCGTCATTGAACTAACGGTTAATTGAAGAAAGTATTCGAATTTACTCTCCGCCAACCCGTTCCTGATGAATCAGGATAAAATCTTTGTATGCCATAATTTATGTTTGAATTTGTTTATCCTTAAATCTTTTGCCTTTCCTTAGCCTCAGCCTTAGCCTTAGCCTTTTGCCACAAACAAATTTAACACATCTCTATGAATGGTATTTATTTTAATAAATTCATGAAGCTATGTTCTTTTAATATATCTTTGCGAAAATTCGAGTAAAATTTCAAAAATATTTTAGTTAATCATTTAAAATTTTTCCTTATGACTATTGAGGTAACTGATTCCAATTTCGATGAAATAGTATTGAAATCTGACAAACCGGTTATTGTTGATTTTTGGGCAGAATGGTGCGGACCTTGCAGGATTGTTGGACCAATAGTAAGTGAACTCGCAGAAGAATATCAGGATAAAGCCGTTGTTGCAAAACTTGATGTCGACAGCAACCCCGGGATTTCAGCAAAATACGGGATAAGAAATATTCCCACCATTTTGTTCTTTAAAAATGGAGAAAATGTTGACAAACAGGTTGGGGCTGTTCCAAAAAGCAGCATCGAATCCAAGCTCCGGGCTTTACTTTGAAAATTGGTTTTTTATCTTACTCTGCTGCCAATGAATAAAATATCATCAATCTGGGGCAGGTTCCCTCTCCATTCCTCAATTTTTTCATCCAGATACTCTTTTTGTTCCTGCATATCGAGTTTTTGAATAGACAACAGTATTTCTTTTAAAGCTTTCGATTTGAGCTTTTTACCATTAGCTCCTCCAAACTGGTCTACGTATCCATCAGAGAAAATATAAGTAACATCGTTAGGTTTTAGTTGGAGCTTATGGTTAATGAATTTTCGATGTACTTTTATGGATGACCGGCCAATAGCAAACCGGTCACCCTTGATTTCAGTCAGCTCACCATCTCTTATAAGATATAACGGGTTATAAGCACCGGCATATTCCAATTCCCTGGTATTAAAATTATATGCTATTAAGGCAATATCCATTCCGTCGTGTACTTCATCTTCTTCACTCTGTTGCTGAAGGGTGTTTGAAACCTCATCATTCAACTGGTCCAGTATTGCAGCAGGCTCATCAAATTCGTACTCCTTAATAATCTTGTTAAGCGAATTATGCCCGATAATTGACATAAAAGCTCCGGGAACACCATGCCCCGTACAATCGACGGCTGCAATAAATTGTTTTGTTTCGGTTACAGCAAACCAGTAGAAATCCCCACTAACAATATCTTTTGGTTTAAATAAAATGAAGGTCTCAGCAAATGAATTTTCAGGCGGTAATATTGCATTTTGTATCCTCTTAGCATACCGGATGCTATCCGTTATATCCTTATTTTTTTCTTCCAATTCCTTGCTTTTTTGAACAACCTCTGCTGTTCTTTCAGCTACTTTCTCTTCCAGAATTTTATTTTTCCTGATTAGTTTTTGCTCTCTGATCTTGATAAATACAAAAACACTGATTGTTACAACAACAATACAGCTTAAGATAAACCACCAGGTCTGATAAAACGGATGTTTAATTACGAAACTATATGATACCGGTTCCGTATTCCAAATCCCGGCGTTGTTTTTTGCCTTTACCTTAAAAGTATATTTATTGGGTGACAGAGCTGAGTATATTGCACGTGTTTGCTGGGTTATAGGTCGCCAGTCAGCATCTGCACCTTCCAACATTATCTGATACCTGACTGCATCAGGATTTGTAAGACAAATGCTGTAATAATCAAAAATGATTGACTTTTCTGTATGATTTAACTTCATACCGGAAAGCATTGCCCGGCTATGGTAATTTACCTTCATACCTCTTATATGCGTCAAAGGATCCAAAACTTTTTTCTTTTCAAGTACCGGATTATAACATGTAACTCCATTAGCCGTTCCAAACCATATATTTCCATCAACGTCGATAAACGAAGCATTATTCTTTGTCTCGATACCAACATATCCATTCTTCCTTGTATAGGTGTACATTTTCCCTTCTGACTGGTCAAACTTGTTAAGTCCAATGTTTGTCCCAATGTAAATGTTGTTGTTCCCGTCAACATTAACCAGTGTTATATTATTGGCAAGCAGGCCCACATTTTGGGTAAAATGGTTTATAATACTGTCCTCACTTAATACGAATAATCCGGTACTCGTAGCTATCCATAATTTCCCGTCCTTATCTTCAACAATTGATTTTGGTGCAATTTCTCTAACCAAATCAATTTTTGTGAACACACCCTTTTTAATGTTATACTTTGTCAATCCTTTCTTCTTTTCCGATCCTATCCATAAATTTCCTTTTGAATCAATATATAATGCTGTAATCCCGTTCCCCACCAGTCCATCGATCTGTGAGTATCTTCTTCCCTTCTCCTTTTCAATCTCCCAAAATCCCAGGCCATCATTTGTTCCAATCCATAAATTATTATTATCATCTATCTCAAGAGCTTTCACAATCTGATCATAATGCAGGTTTTTATTCAAATACGTATCGAAAATAAATCTGTCTTCTGTTGAAATATATTGAAACACACCTCCACCCTCAGTGCCTATCCATAAGTTACGGTCTTTATCCTCACGAATGAATCTTATTTTGTCATCGATTAAATTTTGTTCACGATTGTAATAGACAAAATTTTCTCCCTTTGGTTTGTCCGGATCATACACAGAAATGCCCTTATTCGTCCCAAACCAAAACTTACCCTGCTGGTTCTGATAAACAGCCCAGACATTTTTATCACCCAATCCGTCATCAGGTGTTATTGTAATAAACTCCTCACCCTTAAATATATTTAGTCCATGAAATTGGCTGCCAATCAGCATGTTGCCTTCCTGATCCTCAATAATACATTGTATGTGCGTTGCAATAAGTCCATTTTCAGGATTGTAAACTTTAACAATTTCATTCCCTCGAAACCTGGTTATTCCGCCTCCCCAGGTTCCCACCCAGACTTCTCCTTTGCTGTCTTCTGTTATACAACTTATCCAGTTCTTGGAAAGGCCATCCCGTATATCATAAATTATCATCTTCTCCGAATCGATTTCATACTTATATAATCCACCGTTATACGTTCCAAACCATAAATTACCCTTACTGTCTTCAAACATCGTTGTTTTCATCCAATATTTTGTCAGGCCCTCCGGCAGGAATGATTCGAACCTGTTTTCTTCCTTAATATATTTTTTAATACCTACATCAGTAAGGCAGTAAAAGGCACCATCTTTCGTGGTTGTTGAACCAAAGACCTTATCACTTAAGCCCTCTTTCCCTTTAAAGTGTAATGCCTTAACGGCATTTAAATCGCCATAAGGATTTAATACCAGTACAGCTCCCGAGGAAGACGTAGTAAACCAGATTTGATTCTCAGCGGTTTCAGTTATGGATGTGATATCACTGTTTAAAACTATAGTGTCGAAAGTCAAAATTTCAAATTCTTGTCCATTAAACCGGGATATCCCTCCGTCCAGATGGCCAAACCAGATATTTCCTTTTGAATCCTCGAAAAGGGAAAAAACCCCATTCTCAGCCAATCCTTGTTCAGAAGTAAAATTCTCGAAGATAAGCCCATCGAACCGGGATACACCGCTCTCCGTTCCCAGCCAGATAAAGTCCTGGCTATCCTGAATGATAATATACACTTTCGATGAACTTAATCCTTCTTCAACTCCATAATTGTCAAAATAATATGATTGCGCTAAAAGCGGACAGGTTAAAAACAAGGTACTACAAAAAAAAATTATTCGCTTTTTCAAGCGAATAATTCTTTCTAACACAGGGGAAGAATTAAATATCATGTTTCAATGAATTAATTATTTTATCATAAAGAAAAATGTTCCATTTTCATCCTCGAGTCCGGCAATCTTACCAAACTTGGGTTTTTGCTGATTATTCTTCGTAACAGCTATGGTTACGGTGGTAACTATATTTTCAATAGGGATACAAGCATTTGGATTATTTGCCAGTGCACTGGCAAAGGTTCTTGTAAACTGAGAATTATCAACAGCCAGTTCATAGCCGGTTGAAGAAAATACCTGGGACGATTTCAGTCTGGTAGCTTGCCAGTCATCGCAACTTCTTTCCTTTGGGGTAGATCTCATGGCTGTATAGAAAGTGGGACCTGATTCACAGGCATCGGTAACTACCAGGGTATGGGTCACCCAATTGGAATATCCCTGCATTCCAGCCTTTAATCCATTGATATTGAAATAGGAGAATTCATCATCCCTTTGTGCATCTATCGGAATCCAATATCCCACTTCATTAACAAATTTGCCATGTCCGGCATACCAGATCATTAATGAATTAACCCTGTTGCTCCGAACAAGATCACGAAGTTCAAGGGAAAAAAATTTCTCCATGTGCTCCTTTGTCATATCCTTTTTGTGAATAATATTGTGTATTTGATATTTAGCAAGTGCTCCCTTCATCAGGGAAACATCCTTGACCGGTCCATCAAGACTTGCGAAACTTTCATAATTGGAGTTTTCAATAAACACTACCCAGGTTTTACCCATTGGATTTGTTTGGGCAATAATGGCACCTTCCCGGTTCAATGTAAATTCCTGTGTGGCAATATTTCCGTAAATATCCTCAGCAACGACGGTGAATTTATTCTTGTTAAGTATATTAATTGTAGCTGAAAAAACCGGGTTTGAATCTTCCTTCCGGTAACTTGCATTCATACCTTCAATTACTATGGATTTAATCTGACTTTCATCTGCAATTTTACCTTCAACATAAAGACTCGGATCATTGCTGTCCAGATAGATTTCTCCGTTATCCGATGCATAAGGAGCAATTATACGAATCATTGGAGCATTTGTTTCGGTTCGCATTATAGTAAATACAACTGTTTCCTGGTTTTCGTAAACATCTCCGGCAGAGATAATGATCTGATCCAAACCTGCAATTTCAACATTTGCAAGGAACTCGAAATTCGATTTCTCTCCTTCAAAATGGACATCCTTTTCATTTATCTTTAAAAACTTCAAATCACTCTGATCTTCAATCGTTCCCTTTAGAATAATCTCATCCTTATCGCCTCGTACCTGAATTATAGATTCATCAATAATTATCACGTCACGAAGAACGATCACAGGTTTATCACTTTCCCGGTTAATTTCGAACAGACGATCTTTTGCTTCTTCCAGGAGTTTCCTGGCTTTCATATCGAACTCAGATAAAGTGGTGATGGTTTCATAATCCTTTGCAGCTGCTTCATAATTCATAATCTCTTCATACGATTTGGCTCTTTTAAAATATGCATCCGGATCCTTGTCATTCATTGAGATCACCTTATTGAAATCGTTTATTGCATTTCCGTGTTGACTAAATTCCTGGTAATAAGTTCCCCGGATATAATACATCCCGGGATTTTCGGGTTCTATCAAAATAATTTTAGAAATGTCGTTTATTGCACTGACATAGTCGAGATTTTTCTTATATATTTCACTGCGAATAAGGTAAGCATCTGTATTCCTGGAATCAAGATTGATTACCGTATTACAATTGTTCATAGCCTGGTCAGGCTTGTTTAATTCAACCCCGAGTGCAGCCAGTGAAAGATAAACATCGATATACCTGCGGTCCGTGGCAATGGCTTTCATATAATCTTTTTCAGCATCATTAGGATTTCCAAGTTTTTCGTTAACCAACCCACGTTGATAAAAATTTAAGGCATTTTCTTTTAGTAAAAGAGCAGTATCAGCCACCTTAATGGCAAACTTGTAATCTTCCAACGCCAGCAGAGTTTTAATTTTTTCCTGGTAGGGGGGTAAATTCCTTTTAGCAAGCTTGGTGGCTTTATTCAGTGCCTCGAGGGCTTCTTCGTATTTATTCAATTTATTATAGGTCACTCCCAACCTGTAGGAAATATCTGCTTCTTTTGGTTTAAAAACCAGAGCCCTTTTATAATCTTCTGAAGCTTCTTCGAACTTTCCAACATTTTCATACGCGTTTGCCCTGGCTATATAAGCATTAACAAAATCAGGGTCTAATTCAATTGCTTTGGAGAATTGTGCAATTGCATCCTCAAAATTCGCTGTTTCGATAAATTCCTCACCAGCTTTATAAAACTTTCTAGGGTTCTGTCCCATCACTGCTGTCGATAGAAAAACTAAAATCAAAACAATACTTGTCCATAAATTATTTTTAGCCATTTTATTTAAATTTTTATGATTTCCGGATTTAATGTATCGCTATTTATTATTCACTTCGTTCATGAGATCGCTGCGCTAAGTTCTCTTCGTTCATGAGATCGCCCCGATAGCCATCGGGGCTAAGTTCAAAAACATAATCTGATATACAATGAGTTATGCCTCTTTCTAATTGCCTAGTAATTTTTTAGGCTAAGGCTAAGGTTTTTTATTTATTTAGAACTGTTTATACTTCAAATCAAAGATAGTTAAATCCCAAAATATTTCTCAAGTTTATACGTATATTCGGGAAAAATGTTACCTGATATGGTTGCCTGATAAAACTACCGCATCATATATTATGTAGCTATTCAGTTTTTAAAATCCTTTTTTTATTTATGTGTTATAGGTTATAGGTATAAGTTATACGTTATAAGCAGTTTAATATATAACATGGCTATAGTTTAAATTAACGTTGGTAATTGCATAGCTTTAAAAGATAGAGTTGATAAGGCTTTCAAAAAAGTATACGAAATTTTATCGTTAAATTTGAACATAAAAAGTTTTTTCTTATAGAAATACAAACATTTTAACACGCCAAATTAAACTATAGCCTATAACATTTAACTAATAACAATTAACATATCACTTTCTCATCCTAACACACTGATTAATTACAGGATTATATATTTCTATAAATTTTCAATTCACTACCATTATAGACCTCTTCATAAAGTGGTTGAATTTTCATTGAAGGTGCCTTAATGCCATGAGTAAACATTTTCTTTCCAGTGAAAACCCTTGCCTCATCCCAAATATTGGAGTTAATAAAACTGTTAAGCATTTTCCCTCCTCCTTCAACTAAAATAGATTGTACTTCCCGAATATATAGTTCCTCCATAATCTGATTTATTACATCACCATTAAAATTAATCTTTACAAATTCCAGATTTTTCCTTGCTTTTATCTTTCTTTCTGTAAACAGGATTGTCGAAATACTTTGATCGAGAATTTGTAGGTTCTTTGGAAGATCTGATGCTTTGTTTATTACGATTCTTACCGGATTTTCACCAATCCAATCCCTGATATTCAACATTGGATTATCAATTCTCGCTGTATTACTGCCAACCAAAACACCCTGTTCTTCTGCTCTCCATTTGTGTACAAGAGAGCGAGTCAGAGGACCTGTAATCCAATTCGGACCGGCAAAGCCTTTTTTACGAAATTTATCAATAAAGCCATCCTTACTTTCAGCCCATTTAAGAATGATATAAGGACGCTTTTTTTCATGATAAGTAAAAAATCTGCGATTAATGTCCCTGCACGAATCCTCTAAAACACCCAATTTCACCGAACAACCTCCCTTTTTCAGTTTCTCAATACCCTTTCCCCTGACCTTAGCGCTGGTATCCATACTGCCAATAACCACCTTCGGAATTTTAAGAGAGGTTATCAAATCAGTACAGGGAGGGGTTTTACCGTGATGCACACAAGGTTCAAGACTAACATAAAGGGTCGATTCCTTGAGAAGTTCCGTATTTTTGACTGACCTTATTGCATTTACTTCAGCATGGGAATCTCCAAATTTTCGATGATAGCCTTCCCCAATTATCCTTCCCTTATATACAATTACGGAACCAACCAATGGATTCGGAGCGGTATTTCCCTCACCAAGTCTTGCGAGATCAAGACAACGTAGCATATATTTCCGGTCTTCATTGAGATCCATTTATATTCCTTCCAAACCTTTAAACAAATATATAATACTTAATCCGGTTAATTTACAACTTAAAATTTCAAATTACAATAAACAAACCTTATCGATTTAGAAATTTAAATACAAAATCATTATTTTTAAATATATAATTTTGAACTATATGCAAACAAAACCAAACACTGTTAAAGAGTGGGTCCTTATTTTCAAAAAGGAACTAAAGTCCTTATACCCGGAAAAGGAAATCCAGACCATCGTTTACCTGATTTTTGAAGATTTATTAGGCTTCTCAAAAACTGATCTTATCTTAAAAAGCTCTTTTGAATTACCCCAATCTGTCCTTGATAAATTAAAATCCAACTTAGCTGAGTTAAAAAAAAATAAACCCATTCAGTACATAACCGGGAAAACAGAATTTTATGGGTGCCAGATCAAAGTAACTCCCGATGTGCTGATTCCCAGGCCTGAAACGGAAGAGCTTGTTAAATGGGTAATTGAGGAAACAAACGATCCTGCGGATATCATCGATTTTGGAACAGGAAGCGGCTGTATAGCTATTGCCATGGGCAAACTCCTCCCCTTTTCAAATATTGATGCAGTTGATCATTCGACCAGAGCGCTCGAATTGGCAAAAGAAAACGCAGCCCGTAATGGCGTAAACAACATACACTTTTACCCATTTGATATCACAGATCCATTCGGAATAAGCAAGTTTTATGATATTATTGTAAGTAATCCTCCCTATATTCCCGAAAAGGAAAAAGAGCTGATTTCCAGTAATGTTATTGATTTTGAACCAGGAGAAGCTCTCTTTGTCCCAAATAATAACCCACTGATTTTTTATACTGCCCTTTGTGAAATGGGTGAAAAAATATTAAAGCCCGGTGGCAAGATCTATTTCGAGGTACATGAGAACATGGGGAATAGAATACTCTCCCTGCTTAGAGAAAAAAAGTTCAGGGAGGTCATTTTGAAGAAAGACATCAACGGTAAAGACCGTATGATTCGGGGAATTATAAATTATAGTCGAGGATGAAAATAAACCAAATCACACCCAAACAAGCTTTAGCACGTATCCAAAAGATATGCAGCATTCAGGAAAAATGCAGTTTTGATGTTCGTCGAAAATTGTCTGATTGGGAATTTGAAAACATGGCTATTGAAAAAATTATCAATAGTCTGATAGAGGATAAATTTGTTGATGATAATCGTTTTGCTAAATCCTTTGTGCGTGAAAAATTCAGGATTAATAAATGGGGCAGGATTAAAATTACCTATGCACTCAAACAGAAACGTATTCCTGAATCAACTATCGGTCTTGCCTTGGAGGAGATCGAAGAAGAGGAATATTTACACGTTTTGGAAACCGAATTAATCAAAAAGAAAAAATCAATCAAAGCAAAAAACCAATTTGACCTTAAGGGGAAACTGTTACGTTTTGGACAGAGCAAAGGCTTTGAGACAGAAAATATTATCAGGATAATTCAAAATCTTACCCGGAATCCTTGATTGGATTAACAAAGTTAATGATTTGCTTGATACTGGTTCCTGGGTGCTGGTTTCGGGTTACGTGGTACAGGTTGCAGGTTACAAGGTCGAGGCAAAGGGCAGAGAGCGAAGAGTAGAGCCGAATTGTATTCGGCTGAAAAGACCTGCCAGAGTTCACCCGCCTGAACGACGCAGTCGGGCAGGGAGAACCTGCCTGCCCGCCGTAGTATGCGAAGGCAGGGCAGAGTCGGTAAAGTAGCAGCGGCAGGAGGCAGAAAGAGTGCATGATGCTAAGTGGATAAGATTGTAGAACGACTCTCATAGTCGTTAAAACCGTTGCGTACCGGGTTCGGTCCATACGTGATTTTTTTCGGTCCGATTTCCGGGTCGTCCTTGCTTGTTACTGAGTCGAGGACGTAGGTTTTTGGACTGGTGTATGCGGTGTCGTTGATGAGTGTGTCTGCTCCTTGGATGATCATTGTCCCTATTGCTGGGTTGAGGTCTGGTCTTTTGAGTATTGCTTCGAGTTCTGCTTTGTTGTCTTGTCCTAGTGCGTTGAGTGCTGTGAGGGCTGCTGTGCTGAGTGTGAAGCCTGCTATTTTGAGTGGTTTTCTTATTCTTTTCCAGATCTTTTTGAGATTCTCGTCGAGGGTCATACTCATTATTGTTGTTTTCCAGCTATATAAACCTTTCGATTATATTATTACTGAAAGGTGGTTATAGTAAAGAATGTTATTATATTTCCTTTTGGTAAGGATATATGTTTATTTGTGTTTCCTTTTTTAACAGCCATTTCCATAGTGGTTGTATGGTAATTGTTTTGTTGTCTTTGGTG
>Ga0114919_10002543_pt1 | contig 14767 bp, 10 predicted proteins | sample BlataG_FD_88682 | JGI IMG/M metagenome (GOLD analysis project Ga0114919, IMG submission 88682) | Deep subsurface microbial communities from Black Sea to uncover new lineages of life (NeLLi) - Black_00105 metaG | ecosystem: Environmental > Aquatic > Marine > Oceanic > Sediment | place: Atlantic... | reverse complement strand
GCACGACACCGGCAAGTGCGGCATGGAGATTGCCGACGACATCGCGCCGAAAGCGCTGGACTGGCTCGCCGCCAACGGCCGGGCGGACAACTGGTACCTGCACGTCAACTTATGGGACCCGCATACGCCGTATCGCACGCCAATGCAGCACGGCAACCCGTTCGCGGACGACCCGCCGCCAGCGTGGATGACCGACGAGATCATCGCCCGCCACCGCGCCGGCTACGGACCCAACAGCGCTTCGGAGGTCCGCAACTACTGGGACCTCACCGAGAGCACCTTCCCGCGCGAGCCCAGGCAGATGCTCACGGTGGCTGACTTCAAGCAGTGGATCGACGGCTACGACGTCGGCATACACTACGCCGACATGTGGACGGGCAGGCTGCTGGCGATGCTGGACGAGCTCGGCGTCGCGGACGACACGGCCATTCTCATCACCGCCGACCATGGCGAAAACCAGGGCGAGCTGAACGTCTACGGGGACCACCACACGGCCGACTCGATCACCTCCCGCGTGCCGTGCATCCTCAAGTGGCCGGGCGTGTCGCCCGGCGTGGACGCAGACCTGCACTACCAGGGCGATGTGGGGGCTACGATTCTGCAACTGCTCGGCGGGGAAGCGCCGGCCGGATGGGACTGGCGCGGCTTCGTCGATGCGCTGCACTCGGGCGCCCCGGCCGGGCGCGACTACCTGGTGATCAGCCAGTGCGCCTGGAGCTGCCAGCGGTCCGTCCGATGGGACAACTGGCTGATGATTCGCACGTACGATACGGGGCTGAAGGCCTTTCCGTCCGTGATGCTGTTTGATGTTGAATCCGACCCGCACCTACAGAACGACCTCGCGGCGACACAGACGGACACCGTGCAGAGAATGCAGGGCATGCTGGATGAGTGGCACGCGGAGATGATGGCCGCCGCGGACCGTGGGCCCGACCCCATGGAGCAGGTGCTGGCTGAGGGCGGCCCGTACCACACGCGGAGCAGCCTGGCGATGTACGTCGAGCGCCTTCGCAAGACCGGCCGGGGACACCACGCCGACTTCCTCCAAGCCCACCGCGGCACGCCGATCGACCTCGTGTGAGGGAAACGGACGGGTCTGCTGAGCCATGGGGGGCTCCGAGCGGCGGGCTGGCCCTGCGGGCCTGGCGACAGCGCCAGCCCGAAGGGCGGCATACCTGCCTGCCGGCAGGCAGGGGTTAGCCGGCGGCGCCTGCCGTGCTTGTCCGCCGAAGTCTCGGCTCGCCGAGACGGAGGCGGAAGCTTGCCGAACGGTGAGCCGCCGGGAACGGAGGGGGGAGGGCGACAGAAGCCTTCCGCTACAGGCCGACTGACCGGGTCCCAGATAAGGGGACAACATGGACATCTGTCGCCCTGTCGGGCTCAGTCAATTCCAGCACGCCTACCGGGCCCTCACGGGCCCGGCTAACTCCTGTCGGCCCTGCGGGCCTGCTACGGAGGACGGGGCCGTGGGCCTTTCGTCACATCCTGTTTCGCTCCTCCTTTCCCATCTTGGTGGGGCAAGGCTGCGCCAGGCAAACTGGACTCGCCGCGTCCGCCGGGAAGACTCCTAACCGCGATATCGGTGGAATCCGTGTAATCCGTGGACTAAAGCCATTCGCGCCATCCTCCTTCGCCATCCTCCTTCGCCCCTGCTCGGCTGAAGCTACGCAGGGCTACGGAGGACAAGTTCGTGCAATCCTGCTTCGCTGAAGCTTCGCAGGACAAGTCCGTGGACTATCTGTGCAATCGGTGTAATCCGTGGACTAAGGCGGTTCGAGCCATTCGTGCCATTCGTAGACTAACGCTTGTGGCATGCATTCGAGCCATTCGTGCCATTCGTGTGATTCGTGGACTCTCTTGCAGAGCGGGCGTTATCTTGCGATGCTGTGCGCCCGGCGATTCACGAGAGGACCAACCCGTCGGCCCGCCGGCCGACCGGTTGAAATGAAAGGACCGCGACGATGACCACTGGCGACTTCCCTTCTGCGTTTCCCGGCGCGAACTGGATGGACGAAGCCGAGCAGAACGCCGTCCTCGATGTTATGAAAAACCGCGCGCCGTTCCGCTTCTACGGGCCCAACGAGCCGAAGTATGCACTCGCGCTGGAGGCGACGGCCAGGAAGTTCTACGGCCGAAAGTTCGCACTCGCCGTCAACAGCGGCACGGGCGCGCTCCAGTCAGCCATGATTGCACTCGGCATCGGCCCGGGCGACGAGGTGATCGTGCCGGCGTTCTTCTGGGTGGCCTCGGTGGGCACGATCGTCCACGCCAACGCCATTCCCGTGCTCTGCGAGATCAACGAGAGCTTCACCCTCGACCCGACGGACCTGGAAAGGAAGATTACCTCGCGTACCAGGCTGATCATCGCCATCCACATGTGCGGCGCGCCGTGCGACATGGAGGCGATTATGGCCGTCGCCGACGCCCGCGGCGTCGACGTGATGGAAGACTGCGCCCAGTGCAACGGCGGGTCGTTCAAGGGCAAGAAAGTCGGCACGTTCGGCCGCGTGGGCATGTTCAGCCTCCAACTGAACAAGAACGCCACTTCCGGCGAGGGCGGGTTGCTGATTACCGACGACGAGAAGCTGTACTGGAAGATGAACGCCGCCCACGACCTGGGCGTGCCCTGGCGCGGGGCCGAGCCCGACAGCCAGCCCGCCGACTACCTCTGGGGCACGGGCCGGCGGATGAGCGAGCTGTGCGCGGCCGTCGCCAACGTGCAGGTAGAGAAGCTGCCGACCATCGTCGAGCACATGCGGGCCAGCAACCGGCGGTTGCAAGAGGCCGTCAAGGACTCACCCGGCGTGACGCTCCGCAAGCTCAACGACCCGGCGGGCGACACGGGCCCGTTTCTCGTGGTCATGCTCAAAGACGCCGATGCGGCACTGACCGCAGCGGACAAGATGAAGGCGGCTGGGCTTACCGATCTTTGGCGAATGGCCGACTACGGCCTGCACTGCTATTTCAACGTGCCGCAGCTCGTCAACAAGACGCCGCTGTCGCCGGCGGGCAACCCGTGGTCGCTGCCGCAGAATGCCGAGTCCGTGTGCGACTACAACAAGGGCGCGTGCCCGCAAACCGACGACCTGCTCGATCGGTCCGTCGTCATCAGCGTGCCGTCGAAGCTGACCGGCGAGCAAGAGCAGTTCATGATCGACAAGATCCGCGGGGCCCTTTCATGACGTCGAAAGAGCGCATTCTGGCGGCCTGCCGCGGCGAGCCGGCCGACCACGCGCCGCTGACGGCGTGGTGCTTCGGCTTTCCGGCGCCCGAGCACCTGAAGTGGCAAACCAACGGCCGCGACGTGCCGTACTGGTACACCAAGCGGCTGGAGCACATCCACACACTGCCGGAACCGTGGGAGCTGGAAGACGAGTTCAAGCGCGCGCACGCGTGGCTGTCGCTCGGCATCGACGACGTGCTGGAAGTATCCGTGCCGTGGGCAACGGGCCCGGAAGTGACCTATACCGACAGCCGCCTCGAAGCCGGCGCAGCCGCCGGCGACCCGGACTATCCCGTCCTGGTGCGCGAGTACCAGACGCCCGTCGGGCCGCTGCGGCACGCGGTGAAGAAGACCGACCCCGAGGGCCCCGGCTGGCCCATGCAGCCGAACTGCGTGCCGCTGTTTGAGGACTACAACATCCCGCGGGCCGTTCGGCACGCCGTGACCGATCCGTCGGACGTGGACGCGATCGCGCATTTGTACAAACCGCCCGGCGAGGCCGAGCGGCAGTGGCTCGCCGACCGCGTCGCCGCGATAAAGCCGTTCGCCGAGGAGCAGGGCGTGTTCACGCAGGCGTGGAGCGGGTACGGCATGGACGCGGCCGTCTGGCTGACCGGCGGCGAGGGCGCGGTGATGATGGCGCTGGAGGCGCCCGAGGCCTTCGGGCGGCTGATCGACATAATCGCCGAGACGGACCTCGCCCGCACCGAACTGGCCGCCGCCACCGACGGCGTGGACATGGTCTGCCAGCGAGGGTGGTACTCGTCGACGGACTTCTGGTCGCCGGCGCTGTTCGACAGGTTCGTGTTCCCGCACCTTGTCGAGCTGACGGCCGCCGCCCACCGCTGCGGCAAGCTGTTCGCTTACGTGATGACGACGGGCGTGGAGCTGCTCGGCCCGCGGCTGGCCGACGCCGGCGTGGACGTGCTTTACTTCCTGGACCCGGTGCAGGACCACGTTTCGCTGGAAGCGGCCCGCGTGCTCGCCGAGCGCATCACCGTCGTCGGCGGGACGAACGCACTGACGCTTCAGTGCGGCGACGCCGGGCGCATTCGCGATGAGGTCCGCCGGGCCGTCGACGCGCTGGCGCCGACCAACCGCTTCATGCTGCAACCGGTCGACGCCGTGTTCCCCGATACGCCGTGGGACGGCGTCGAATGCATGATCGACGCCTGGCGCGAAGCAATCGGTTAGAACGCTGCGTTACGGTGGGTGGCACAGGTTGCTTGCATCCTGTGTTGGTGCAAGAACCCGGCCCGCCGCGGCGGACCGTGCCGCCCCAAAGGAAAGATTTTGATTCGGCGCGGTGGGGCTCCTGTCCGACCGCGTCACCGAGCATCTGGGTGGCGGGACAGGCCTGTCCGGCGTAGCCTGGGCGAAGCCGGGAGCCCCGCCACCCGCGAGGAACAGACTATGAACGCATCGAACCGTTCATTGGCGCCCCGCGTCGGCGTGGGAGCGCTATCGAGCCTGTTGGAGATCGGCGCGGACCGCGCGTCGGCGGCCGCGGGCGACCTGGCCAAGCTGCTCACCGCGGCCGGCTGTGAGGTCGTGCAGATCGGGCCCGTCGGCGAGCCGGACCAGGCCGTCGCCGCCGGACGCAAGCTCGCCGAGAGCCACGTCGACGCCGTCGCCTTCGCCGCGGTCAGTTGGTACGAGGACTATCTGGCGATCGACCTGCTGGAGCATTGCTCGGCGCCGGTGCTGCTGTGGTCGCTGCCGGGCATGGAGACGGGCGCCCTGTGCGGCTCGCAGCAACTGACGTGCTTCCTCAAGCAGCTCGGTCACCCCTGCGCGTGCGTGTTCGGGCCTCTCGAGCAGGGGGACGGGCTCACGCAGGCGATGGCCTTTCTGCGGGCGGCGGCGCTCAAGCTGCAACTGCGGCGGGCGCGGGTCGGCATAGCGGGCCATCGCGTCGCCGGCATGACGGAGGTCGCCGCCGGCGAGTTCGCACTGAAGAAGGCCGTCGGTCCGCGGGTCGTGCCGCTCGACCTGCCGCAACTGCTCACCCGCGCCACGGAAACCGACGACAAGGCCGCCAAGAAGTGCTGGGCCGACGTCACCGGCCGGGCCGCGGCGTGCAAGGTCGACGAGGCGACCGGGCTGGACTCCATGAAGGTCTATCTGGCGGTCAAGGAGCTGGTCGACGAGTTCGGCCTGGATGCCCTGACGATCGGCTGCTACCCGTACCTGATGGGGCGTGTGTGCCTGGCGGCCAGTCTGCTGGCCGATGAGGGCGTGCCGCTCGCCTGTGAGGGCGACGTGAACGGCGCGGTCGGCCAGCTCATGCTCACTCGCCTCACGGGCCAGCCGACGCACAACACCGACTGGATCGAGCCGCTGGAAGACGGCTCGGTCGTGATGACGCACTGCGGGTCGGGCTCGTTCTCGCTGGCTGAGAATGCCGGCGACATTACGCTGGACTCGGTCCGGCTGATGGGCCAGGGCGTCTGCGCGCTCTTCCCGGCCCGGCCGGGGGCGGTGACGCTGGTCAACCTCGTCCCCGCCGGCGACGGCTACCAACTCGCACTGCTGGAAGGCGAGGCGCTATCGACGGAGATGGTCTTCCCCGGCAACCCGCTGCGGGTGCGATTCTCCCTGCCCACGCCTGAAGTGATCGACTGGATTCACGCCGAAGGCGTCGGGCATCACTGGATGGCCGGCTACGGGCACGTCGCCCCGGAGATTCGCCATTGGGCGAAGCTCGCAGGTGAGTCCCTACGGCTGGTTGAGCTGTAGCCTCGCCGGGCATCGCGACGGCGGCACATCAGCGTTGCTCGGTCTTGACAGTGGCCGGGCGGGGGCCTACCATCGCGCGTGAGTTGGTCTCGTAACTTCAATGCAAAGGGCCCGTTCGATGCGCACAAAGTACTTGGCTGGTGCAAGCGTTGCCGGCGTCGTGGTGTTTGGGCTGTTGGTTTCGATCCTGCTGGCCGATCCGCCGCCGCTGGGCGATTCGCCCACCGAGCAGGAAGTCGCCGCTCGCATGCAGTACTGGATGGAGCAGATCGCCGCGGGCGAGTCGGCTGAGGCCGTCTTCTCCGCCGCCGAGGGCGCTATCGACGACCTCGGGCGTAGTTTTGGCGACTCCGGCGTGCAGCACGACATCGCCACTTCGGCCTCCGATGGAGTAATCGACCTTCTGGAGGACCTGTCGGACCAGGACGAGCTGCGCTCCGTGCGGGAGATTAACGCCGCCAGAACGGTGGCCGGGTCGGAGCAATTGGCAATACGCCCGGCGCTGGGCGAGCTGATCGTCCACGCCAACCCGGGTGTTAGGTACTATGGTTGGGTCGGCTACGGCAGAATTCGCAACAAGTGCCTCAGGAGCGAGAATTTGCGCGGAGGCCTGGTCGAAAGCCTCACCTCCCGCGCCGGGCAGGAAGACTCCGGCGTGGTCGTCGGGGAAATTTGTCGCGTGCTGGCCCTGCCGGAGCGAATGCCCGACGAGTTGGATGACCCGACGGTCTACAAGGCCCTGGCCGCCGATTTCATCGCGATACTTCACGACAACTGGGGGGCGTGGTTCCCTCAGGCCGCCACCGATTTCACCTGGGCAGATGCCCTCACCGAAGGCGTCACGGCCGTAGCAAATCTCGCCACAATCATGGAACTCGGCGACGATGACGGACTCAAGACCGAGTTGCTACAGGACCTCGTCAACGCCGCCGGCGCCGGGGCGATGCTCTACAGGACCGCACAGGACGGGCACATCCGCGCGGCCGAGCTGGCCGAACAGGCCGCCGGCGAGAGCGGGCAGAAGGCCGAGCAACTGACCAAGGAAAGCCAACTCCTCGCCGCCGACGCCGCCGAGACCGAGACCGCCGCCGCCGGTATGCTGCTGGCGTGCGAGGATGCTCTCAACGAACTGGCCGGCACGGACAACGACCACCTCCGTCTGCCGATCAGCGGCAGGAAGCCCAAGAAGGTGGGCGGGCAGATGATGGACGTGAAGATCGAGACTCGCTCCGAGCAGGCCGACGCCGTGCAGTTGGGCGCGATCGCCTGGGCCAAGGAGTTGGTACCTGACCAGCCGCAAGTCACCACGCCGGCTGAATAGCGAGCGATTGCCGGCCCGGCGGGCACGGGCCGACCGCGCTACGCGCACCTCCACAAAAGGGCATCGGGCTTTGCCGTCATGAAGTGGTTCTACCTCATTTCACTGGCCGTAGCGGCGGCGATGGTGCTGTCGCCGCTGGCCCTGCTGCCGCGCGATGCCGGGGGCTACCGCGACATCGTCCTCGGCTACGATGAATGCGGCCAGCCCGTCGTCATCGCCGACCCCGTCGTGCGGTTCGGCAGCTACGGGTCGACGGTCCGCTCGATAGACCCGGCCACGTGCAACGACCCGACCTCGGCGTGGGTGCAGGGACACTTCTACGAGGGACTGTACGCCTACCACTATCTCGCCCGGCCGCTCGAGATCGTCCCGCTGCTGGCTGCCGCCTTGCCGGAAGTCTCCGACGACGGGCTGACCTACACGATTCACATCCGCCCCGGCGTGCGGTATGCGCCCAGCGAGTGCTTCGGACGTGATGCGAACGGCCGCTGGGCGACGCGAACGGTGACGGCTGAGGACTTCGTCAACGCCTTCAAGCGTGCGGGCGATTACCACGTCGGCCCGGCCGAGGTGGCGCGGGCAGGGCTCGCCGGGCGCGTGGCCGGCTTCGATGAATGCGCCGCCGCGAGCGAATCCTGCGCCCCGGACGACGTGAGCCGCTTCGAGAGGCCCATCCGCGGCGTCCGCGCCGCAGGGGCCCTTACGCTGCAAATCGAGCTGACCGCGCCGGACCCGCACTTCATCCACACGCTCACGCTGCACAACTACGCGCCGATTCCCGCCGAGGCCATTGAGCTCTGGCGCGGCGGGCAGGTCCGCCGGGCCGAGCAGGTCGTCTCGACCGGGCCTTACGTCCTGCACACGTTCCAGCGGGAAAAACGCATCGTGCTCGTCCGCAACCCGCACTTCCGGCCGATGGCGTACCCCGCCGCCGGCGCCCCCGGCGACGCGGAGGCGGGCCTGCTCGCCGACGCCGGCAAGCGTGTGCCGTTGATCGACGTGATCCAGCTCGACTACGTCCGCGAGGACTACGCCGGGTGGATGCTGTTCCTCGGCGGCGAGATCGATTCGTCGACGATCCAGCCGGAGGTGTTCGCCTCGGTCGTCACCCCGGGACGGGAGCTCGCCGAGCGGTGGCGGCGGCGAGGCATAAGCCTGCACACGTACCACAGTCCGACGGTCTACTGGCTGGCGTTCAACATGGCCGACCCGGTGATGTCGGCCAGCCCGTCGCTGCGGCGGGCGATATGCCTCGGCGTCGACGTGGAGACATACGTGGACGTGCTGTTCAACGGGCGCGGCAAGCGGGCGGTCAACTGCCTCCCCAGCTCGCTGGAACACCTGGACCCCGCCGGCTACGCCGCGCACGTTCAGGCCGGCCCGGGGCGGTATTTCCACTACGATCCCCACGCCGCGCGCGAGCTGCTCGATGCCGCACGACAAGAGCTCGCCGCAGCCGGGCTGCTCGTCAAGGGGCGCATTCCGCCGCTGCGGATCGACCTGCCAGGCAGCGACGCACACTACGCGAAGATGGGCGACTTCTTCCGCCAGCAGCTCGCGGCGATCGGCTTGGACGCGGCCGTCGAACTGAACGACTGGTCCACGTTCCAGGGCAAGGTCCACGCCGGCAGGACGCAGCTTCACGCAGCCGGCCTGCGGGCGCGGGACGGCCGGGCTGACAGCTTCCTGCGGGTGTACTACTCCGGCGACGGCGGCGGGTCGCGCGGCTACCGCAACGAGCAGTTCGACGCCCTCTACGAGCAATCGCGCACCATGCCGGACGGCCCACAGCGCACGCGCCTCCAGGCCGAGATGGTCCGCATCGTCAGCGACGACTGCCCGGCACTCATGCTAACCGAGCCGGAGTCGTTCGTGCTCGTCTACGACTGGGTGCGGAACGTCAAGCCGCACCCGGTCGGCTACGGCTACGACAAGTACCTGCGCATCGACACCAAGCGCCGCCGCGAGCTCGGCGGCAGGGAGGATTGATCGGCCATGGGCGCGTTCATCCTCCGCAGGCTGGGCCAGGCCGTCCTCACCGTTGGCGGCGTGATGCTCGTCACGTTCGTGCTGTTCCGCGTGGTCGCGGGCGACATCTCCGCCAATTACCTCTCGCCGGACGCCCCACCCGAGGCCCGCGAGCGGTTCTATCGCCGCCACGGGCTCGATCGACCGCTGCTGGTGGACACGAGCAAGCCGATCACCTCACCGGCGTTCTGGGACTCGCAGTTCACCCGCCACGTCATCGACAGCGTCACCTTTCGCGCCACCAGCTACGCCACCGGCCAGCCTGTCGGGCGGACCATCATCGAGCGGGCGCCATATTCGCTGGCGCTTACGATGCCCGCGATGGCGCTGGGGTGGCTGATCGCGCTGGCCCTTGCGCTGCTGACGGCCCGCTACCGCGACACATGGGTGGACCGCCTTGGCGTCGTGGCTGCGACGGCCGGCATGTGCATTCCGTTGCTGGCGTACATGATCGTCGGGCAGTGGCTGGTTTTCCGCTTCGCGCCCGCGGCGGCCTGGGGCGTGCACCACGCCGGCAACATATACGTGCCGGTCGCCATCGCGGTGGTCGCCTCGCTGGGCGGCAACGTGCGGCTGTATCGCACGATCATTCTGGAAGAAATCAGCCGAGACTACGTCCGCACCGCCCGCGCAAAGGGCGCGACGATGTCCCGCGCGCTGATGGGCCACGTGCTCCCGAACTGCGCGCTGCCCATCATTACGCAACTGGTGATGGCGATTCCGTTCCTGGTCATGGGCAGCCTGCTGCTGGAGAGCTTCTTCGGCATACCCGGCCTCGGCGGGCAGCTTGTCGCGTCCATCTCCCGCCGCGACGTGCCGATTGTGACCGCCCTGACGTTCCTGACGGCCTTGCTGTACGTGGCCGGCCTGCTGGCGACCGACATCCTCTACGCCGTGAGCGACCCGCGCGTGAGACTGAGATAGAACTTCCATGAGCGACGCGCCGCAGACAACTTTCGCCGTGACGCAAAGAGCGGGCCCGTGGGCGCGGGCCGGCCGGAAGCTCACCCGCTCGCCCATGGCGATGGCGTGCGCGGGCGTCATAGCGTTGTATGTCGCAGCGGCGGCCTTCGCAGCATTTGCCCTCGCCCCGCAATGGCAGACCAGCCAGGACTACGCCCGCGCCAATCAGCCGCCCTCGCTCGCCGCGCCGCTCGGCACGGACGCGTTCGGGCGATCCGTGCTGACCAAGACGCTGCTGGGGGCGAAGGTATCGCTGACTGTCGGGCTGGTGACAAACGTCATCGCGATTCCGCTGGGGATGGTCCTTGGCGCCGCGGCGGGCTACTACGGCAGGCGGCTGGACGACGTAGTCATGTGGTTGGTGGCGACGCTGGCGGCCATACCGGGCATCATCCGCGTGATCGCGCTGAAGTTCGCCTTCGCCGACACGGTGCTGCTGGAGGGGACCCCCGTACGGGTGGACCTGGGCGGCATGGCGGGCGTGTGCGTGGCGCTGTCGCTGACGTTCTGGATCGGCACGTGCCGGCTCGTGCGGGCAGAGGCGATGAAGATTCGCCAGTCGGACTACGTCCTGGCCGCCCGCGCGGCCGGGCGATCCGGCCCGGGCATCCTATTCGCGCACGTGCTGCCGAACGTGATGCACATCGGTGTGATCAACTTTTCGCTGGGCTTCGTGGCGGCCGTCATGGCGGAGGTCGTGCTGAGCTACCTCGGCATCGGCGTCGCGGTCGGCGCGCCGAGCTGGGGCGGCATGATAAGCGCCGCCCGCAGCGACCTCATCGTCGGGCGATGGTGGGAGCTAACGGCCGCTGTGGGAGCGATGTTCGTGCTCGTGCTCGCGCTGAACCTGCTGGGCGACCGCCTCCGCGACGCACTGGACCCGAAGGCGGGCAAACCATGACGGACCGCATGCCACTACTGAACGTGTGCGACCTGCGGACGGTGTTCGACACCGACTCAGGCCCGGTCTGTGCCGTGGACGGCGTGAGCTTCGCCGTTCGCCCCGGGCGCACGTTCGCGCTGGTCGGCGAGAGCGGCTGCGGCAAGACGGCGACGGCGCTGTCGGTGCTCGCCCTTGTCCCCCCGCCGGGCCGGGTTACAGCCGGGCGGGTCGAGCTGGCCGGTGAGGACCTGCTCGCCCTCGGCGAACGGCGGATGCGGGCAGTGCGAGGCGGGCGGATCGGCATGGTCTTCCAGGAGCCCGCCACCACGCTGGACCCCGTGTTCACCTGCGGCCGCCAGGTCGTCGAGGCCATCCGCCTGCACCGTCGCGTGGGGGCCCGGCGGGCGAAGGCGACGGCCATTGACATGCTCGCCAGGGCCGGCGTGGACGACCCCGCCCGGCGCGCGAAGCAATACCCCCACCAGCTTTCCGGCGGGCTGCGGCAGCGGGTGATGATCGCCATCGCCCTGGCGGCCGGGCCCGAGCTGCTGATAGCCGACGAGCCCACCACCGCACTGGACGTGACGACGCAGTGGCGAATCCTTCGACTGCTCCGTGACCTGCGGGACAGCGACGGCCTCGGCGTGCTGCTGATAACGCACGACCTTGCCGTCGTGGCCGAGTCGGCCGACGGCGTCGGCGTGATGTACGCCGGGCAACTTGTGGAGACGGCCGACGTTCGTACGCTTTTCGCCGAGCCGGCGCACCCCTACACGCGGGGGCTGCTGAGCTGCGCGGCCAGGCTCGGCGACGGGCGCGGGCGATTCGACGCCATAGCAGGTACGCCGCCGGACCTGTCGGCCCCGCCGAGCGGATGCCGCTTTCACCCGCGCTGCCCAGCCGGCAAGGGCGACCAGCGGTGCGGCAGCGCACGCCCGCCGCTTTGCATGATCGGGCCCGGCCATTGGTGCGCGTGCTGGCAATGCTCCGGGGACGGTGCGAGCGCCTCGGCAGTGCGGCCGGACGGGTCGCAGATCCGTCGGGGTGGAAGCCCCGCTACGCAGCCCAATGATGGTCATGGGCAGGAACGAACAGATGGCATCTAAGCGACAACATGGCGTCGATGGCGACGCGTTGCTGACCGCGTGCGACCTGCGTGTATCGCTGCCGGCGGACGGCCGAGCGGGCCTGACCCGCCGCACCGCGGAGGTGGTGCGCGGCGTGGACCTGACGGTCCGTCGCGGGCGGACGCTGGCCTTGGTGGGCGAGAGCGGCGCCGGCAAGACCACACTCGCCCGGGCCGCGCTGCGGCTGCTGCCGGAGGCGCACGTGAGCGGACGGGTGACGTTCGACGGCTGCGACGTGCTGTCGGCCGGGGGTGGGCAGTTGCGGGCGATGCGGCGGCGGATGCAGATGATCTTCCAGGACCCCGCTGGCTCGCTGGACCCGCGGATGACGGCCGGGCGGATCGTCGCCGAGCCACTACTGGCGCATCGGATCGGCACGCGGCGCCAGCGTCGGCTGCGCGCAGCGGCCATGCTGGGCCGCGTCGGCCTGCCGGCTGACTCAGCGGTGAGATATCCGCACGAGTTCTCCAGCGGGCAGCGCCAGCGGATCGCCATCGCCCGCGCGATCGCGCCACAGCCGGACCTCATCATCTGCGACGAGCCGGTCAGCTCGCTGGACATGTCCATCCGCGCACAGATACTTAACCTGCTGGCCGACCTCCAGGAGGAACTGGGGCTTAGCTACCTGCTGATCGCCCACGACCTGGCCGTGGTGGAACGCTTCGCCGACGAGGCGGCCGTGATGTACGAAGGGCGAATAGTCGAGACGGGGCGAGCGCAAAACTTGCTCACCGGCGGCGCGGGCCACCCATATACACAGAGCCTGATCGATTCAGTTCTCACCGGCGACCCCGCCCGGCGACACGCGCCGTGAAGGGCCCGGCGACAGAATGTCACCGGCTAAGCGGGCGCGGAATGGCGACGGGTGGGTCGCCGGGCTGATTGGGGCCACCCTACTCCGTGGCGGGCTTCAGGTCGGTCTTTCTGGCGGCCGCTACGTCGAGAACGATCGTCAGCTTGCCGTCGCTGGGATTGACCTGTGCTGCGGGGATTTCCTTGCGGGCGCGCTTGTCGTCGCCGAGGACGGCTGCGACGGCGTCGGCCTTGTCCTCTCCGGTTATCAGGAACATCACGTGGCGGGCGGCGTTGATCAGCGGGCAGGTGAAGGTCATTCGGTTCCGCCCGAGGACGGGCACATGATGGCTGACGACGAGCTTGCGCGATTCGCTCAGGGCGTCGGTGCGGGGGAACAGGCTTGCGGTGTGCCCGTCGCCGCCCATGCCCAGCAGTATCAGGTCGAACTGCGGAATCGGCTCGCCGGGCACTATCCGCCGGATGATCTGCTCGTACTCGGCCGCAGCGGCGGCGAGGTCTTCGGCGTCGGCGGGCATGGGGTTGATCTGCTCGGGAGGGATGGGCGCATGGTCCAGCAGCGCCCGCTGGGCCATGTGGTAGTTGCTGTCGACGTGGTCGTGCGGCACGTCGCGCTCGTCGCCGAAGAACACGTTCACCGACGCCCACGGCACATCGCAGTCGTAGACGTCGTCGGCGAGTTTCTGGTACAGGTCGTGCGGGGTCGTTCCGCCGGCCAGTGCGACGTTGCACACGCGTCGGTCGGCGACGGCGTGGCTGATGGCCTGCTTGAAGAGCGCGGCTGCCTCATCCGTCGCCTGCTCAGCCGACGACATCACGATCACTTCGGCGGTTGCTCTTTTCGCGGTCATGGCCAGACGCCTTATATCATATCGTTATCCGTCATACCACCGTTTATACGGATCTCTGAAGAGTTCGTTGGCGGCCTCGGGCCCCCACGTGCCGGGCGCGTAGGGGTGCAACGGGGGCTGGCCTGAGCTGGCCCAGCTCAGGCGGACCGCGTCGATCAGCCGCCATGATGCTTCCACCTCGTCGGTTCGAATGAACAGCGTCGATTCGCCCGTCATCGCGTCCAGCAGCAACTGCTCGTAGGCCTCGGGCGAGACCGACTCGAACGCCGCGCCGTAGCTGAAGTTCATCCGGACGGGCCGCAGCATCATCTCCGCGCCGGGGACTTTCGCGTCGCAAACCAGCGTGATGCCCTCGTCGGGCGAGATGCGAATCAGCAGTCGGTTCGGCCCGCGGAGGTCGCACCCGGGCCCACCGTAGAGCCGAAGCGGCTCGCGTTTGAACACCACGAGAATTTGGCTGACCTTGCTCGCCATCCGCTTGCCCGCTCGCAGGTAGAACGGCACGCCCGCCCACCGCCAGGTGTCCACGTTCAGCCGGCACGCGGCGTAGGTCTCGGTCTGGCTGGCCGGGTCCACGCCTTGCTCGTCTCGATAGGCCGGGCCGGCTCCGTTGCCGGTGTATTGGCCTCGGCAGGTGACGACGGGAACGTCGGCGGGCGTCGGCGGGTCTATCGCGCAGAGGACCTTTACCTTCTCGTCGCGGACGGCCTCGCCGGAGAGGCCGATTGGCGGCTCCATCGCCGTAAGGGCCAGCAGTTGCAGCAGGTGGTTCTGTGTCATGTCACGCAGCGCGCCGGTTTCGTCGTAGTACGGCCCGCG
>Ga0114919_10002541_pt1 | contig 14773 bp, 24 predicted proteins | sample BlataG_FD_88682 | JGI IMG/M metagenome (GOLD analysis project Ga0114919, IMG submission 88682) | Deep subsurface microbial communities from Black Sea to uncover new lineages of life (NeLLi) - Black_00105 metaG | ecosystem: Environmental > Aquatic > Marine > Oceanic > Sediment | place: Atlantic... | reverse complement strand
GGGTTCTTGCTCTCGGCTCAGGATTAAGCTCGACGTTTGTTCTCTTGTGCTTGCTTCGGCCCAGCCTGGTTGCATGAATTGTAGCTCGCCCTATCTTGTCTTCCGGAGAGAAAATCCTCGGGAGAGCAAGCTAAACCTGGCGGGAGTACCAAAAGGTAGTGATTTTCTTTTATTTTCCAGGGGGGGAATCCAAAATAAATATCAAACTTTTAATCAAACTTGCATCCTCGGTGCTGGTTCTTCCAACCAGCCAACCTTTAAGCAACCAACAACCCCACCCTACCACCCTTTTTAAATTAACTTCAACCTAAACACGCAATCACGCAAACCCGCCGCTCCGATTTGGGGGCATGCCTCCGCTCCTTTAAGACTTATGGCAGCTTCTCCATGCCCCCAAACTCTCTCGCTTTACGCTCCTAAGTTCTCACCTCGCATTAATGCTTTCTGCGCGCCTTTAAGTACCCACTAATCAAACCTCAATCCCCCCCCAACCACCCCTCTAATTCTTTTTTTCCTTGACACATCCAATTCAAATATTAGAAAATTGTGCCTAAGAAGAAGGAAATGCATCCATGGACTTCCAAGCTATAGCCCAATTTTGCGGCTCAATCGGCATTCCCGGCGCTATTTTGATTCTAATAATCATTCTTATCAACAAGCATGCTCCTGGCCTCATTAAGCACCTTAACGGCATGGAAACCCAGCTCAAGGTGCTTACTGCCTCCATAAATCAATTAGTCTTTGAGCTCAAACGGTCAAACGGCTGCTCAAGCATTAAAAAACACGATGACTCATAATTCTTAGCCTTCGAAGGCCTCTCTAGAGGCAAATATATGCTAAGGATTTACAATAAACCCTTATCGCCTGGCACTGCAGCTCAATTAGCTCAAAGACAAGCTATTAAGAGAAAAGTCGCCGCCTGGCAAGCCCTTTCTCCCAGAGAAAAGGCTACGTGGAACAAGCACGCTAATTCACTCGGCTGCCCATGGTCAGGCTACACTCTATTCATGAGTAATTAGACATTTCTCTGCTTTTTTTATTATAATTTTATAAAAAATGAGTCCTAAAATTAAGATGCCCCTTGGCTCTCAAAGCGCTAAAAAATCTATCGGCAAGATTCTTACTTTTTATGATAGGGGAGGGCTTCAAAAAGTAAGGCTCTATAACAAGCCTTCGCCCATCATTGAAATCTCTCTCAAACAATGGACACAACGACATATTATCGGGCTGCTCACTGCACACTGGCAGGTTATGACTGATGATGAAAAACTAATTTACGAAGATCTTGTTAATGCCTCATGCCTGAAGATATCTGGCTATAACTACTTCATAAAATTAGCTCAAGCGGATCTATATACGCATCACGGCCTATGCGGCTACTGGTCCATGAATGAATCAACCGGCAATCAGGTCCTCGACTATTCCGGCCAGGGAAACCACGGCACGCTAAAACCTAATTACCCGGCGAACTGTCCGACTAGAGTTAGCGCAATGCTCAAGCAATACGGCAATGCACTGAGTTTTGACGCCTATGATGATTTTGTGGCAGTTCCCCATGATGAAAGTTTTAATTTCGATACAACCGATAATTTTACAATTTTAGGATGGTTTAAATTAAAACCCACAGCTTCCTATCCTACCCCCTTTGATAGAGGAGCAGGATTAAGGTCTCTTAAAGGATATCGTTTTGAATACAATTCATCCCATTTTATGGCTTTTTTTGTTTGTGATGGAATCGTTAGAGACGTTGTATCTTCCTTCTTAGCAATTGATGATTTTGTTTTTCATCATATTGTTGGAGTTTATAATAAAACCGCTGGGCAAATATATATCTATGTTGATGGAATAAAAAGAGACACAGCCAATATTACTTTAACAGAAAGTATGAAAGTTACCAGAGCGCTTTATATAGGCGACCATTTGACAGAAGGAATCATCGATGAAGTCCGCATCTACAATCGCGCTTTGTCTACGGCTGAAATTGTTAAGCAATATAACCTTTTACGCTAATGAAAGCACCGCCAGGCTCCTCTGCTTCATTGACAATTCTTACATTCCCTTCCTCATAACTATGAAAGAACAATTAGCTTACATCTCAGATCTCCACGCAGCAGTCATCGCTATCGACGGATCTAACTGGGAAACCTGGTCTGCAGCTCACTCCTCGGATCCATACTTTGAGAAGATCAATGCTCGCCTCCTCATCCTCATGGAGTACTACGATGAACCTTCAATCGATTCAGTATGCAGCTATATGGTAACAAATGATTTAATTCCGGATGAACAAGTCGTTCCTTCAGAACTCTTCTGGCCATACAAATTGAGCGCAAGACGCTCAGACGATAGGGGAGTCATCAGGAAGAGAGCCCCTGAAAAACTTCTCAGGCCTCCTTCAGGTAAACTTCTCGGCGCTCCGGGCTCTCACCGCTGGGGAACCTGGGAAGTCTTCAGGAAAGCTTGCGACTGCCTCGAGCTCCAGCCGGTTACGGCCTGGAACGAAGATAAAGACTGGGGACCTATCGGACGCGATCAATGGTATTCCGAAGCCTCCGGATCAGGCCTTTTCTGGCTTAATTACTTCATGCAGATGACTCTTGACTATATTTATGGACCGGGAAAACCCAACGTCTGGCCATTCCAGGTCCGGACCCCTCCTTGGTGCAACTCTAATAAATTCTACTGGTATCTTTCAGCCTACGATTGGAACGAGTATGCAGCCTTGGGAATCGTTTACTTTCCTCCTGCAGGTATGTCTTATGGATCCGGCCTAACTCTTCACGTCTGTATTAGACCCGATGACTCAAACGATAATCCCGGGAATATGGAACAAGGACACTTAGCTTCTGAACATGCTTCTATGAATGAAGACTGGGAATGCGAAGGGGAGTACTCCTATTCAAATCTCTCGCCTCTTCCCGCAGAATGGACAGCCTGGCCGCTCACTTGCGCGCAGCACGCTGATGATTCCTGGCTCTACCAATACCTTGAATTCCTTGAAATGTCAGGAGATTACGAAATCGATATCTTCGTCTCTTCTGAACTCAACTATGATGAACCTGATGATATTTACTGGGATGAATTCGGGGGAGAATGGACCTAATTCCTATGCCCTATATATGGTAGTTTAAGGTCCTTAAAACATACCATATCTTGCGCCCTCCTAAAAAAAAGACTTGACAAGCCTTTGATCGCCTGTGTTATAAGCAAAATAAAAAAAGGAGGAATTACTATGAAACTAAGCTTTATTTTTAAACTTATTCACGCAGCTACAGTCTTCTCGGGCTGGTATAAAAAGGCAACCGAAGACGGCGTTATTGACCTCGAAGAAGTTACTGCCCTCTTGAAGGAACTTGCGGATATATTTGGGGTCAATATCTCAGTCAAAATACCTGAGATCTCAAAATAAATAGGAGGTTCTTATTATGAAAAAAATTCTAATTCTACTCTTTGCTTTCGCTGTTATTTTTAGTATAGCCTTTTTTTCCATTTCGGCTATCTCAACTGATGAGAAAGCGCCTGCTACTGCTCAAATGCAGTACAAAATAGGTGATAAAGTACTAGATGCTGGAGGAAGCCTATGGGAGTATAAAGGAAAAACCGCTGTCACAGTCGGCCAAATAACAAAAGACTGTAGGCTCCTTACCGTCTTCTGCTGCAATAGAGAAAAACGGGTTTTAGGCATTCACCCCGAAACAATTCCATATGCCCAATTAAACGACCTTTTTACTCTCATTACTCCCAGTAAAGAATTCAGTGAATTCATTCTAAAAGAGGACGGCATTGAATTCGGTTCAGGCTACGAAGTATGTAATTGGGTTACGGCTGATCCTCCTGCTCCTCTTAGTTCCGCTAGCCGAGGCGAGCTCTGCTGCACTAGACTTTCTTGTTCTGATTAATATTTAATTTTTATATATTGGAGGTAAAATATTATGGCTAAAGTAGTTATGCCGTTACTTTCGGCAGAAGCTTCAGGAAAAATCGCCGACACAATGGTTTTCTTCTACTGGAAAGGTAGAAATGTTGTCCGTCGGTGGGTCACTCCTACAAATCCCAGGTCAGGAGATCAGAAGAATATCCGTACCAGACTTGCAGCCATGGGCAAAAACCTTGCTGCAATGGTCACCGCATCGCCTTATGCTGCAATCGTCACCCTTATCCGGGCGGCCACTCCTGCCAACATGATCTGGAATGCTTATTTTGTCCAGCAAACAGTCGATTACATCAAGTCGAACACCGCTTTTACTGATCTTCTTTCCGAGTACACTAATGCAATCATTCCCTGCACTGAATTCGAGCTCGCAGCCACCACGCTCGGCATGGCATCCATTCTAACCGGGGATACGTACGATGAGGAGGTCAGCCCTGGATTCCAGCTCTTTCTCGGTGCTTATGCAGCCTATAAGCTAGCTCTCTGCGGCGCCGTATGTTCCTACGCTGCATTTCCAACTGCCTGGGTTACTGGTACTATCACTAACTTCGCAAAAGACTATACCACGGCCTAAACAGCCGCTTTATAGTTTCTCCTGTTTCTTGCGGTGAGTGCACGCGCCGCAGGAAATGGGATCCCAAATTAAAACAGGAGGAAAAAAATGCCAAAATTAACTTACGGGGATTTTATGATCATTGAGATTGCCCTCGTTAGTCTCATGAAAGGCGTCAATGAGGATTCAGAGTTAGGAAAACAGATCTTCGAATGCATTGCCAAGATCGATCTTTTCATGATTGGTATCAGATCTGAACAAGATCAAAAAACCAAATAGACTAACCCCTTCATAAAATGCACCAATCAAGCTACCTTGAAATGGCTCTGAATATCGGGCGCTATTTTCACAGACTACCTCCAAAAAGTACTATCGTTGATATTGGATCCATGGATATTAACGGCAATTATAAACCCCTGTTAGAACCCCCTTTTGAATACATCGGGGTCGACTTAGCCCCCGGGAATAATGTCGATCGAGTTATGACCTCGGAATTCAATACCGGCCTCCCTGATTCTTTTGCTGCAGGAGTGATCAGCGGCCAATGCCTGGAGCATTGCAGGAATCCCTTTTCTTTAGTCAAGGAGATCTTCAGGATCTGCAGCCGCGGCGGGTATGTTCTCCTTACCGCTCCCTGGGCCTTTCAGATCCATCGCTATCCACTCGACTGCTGGAGGATCCTCCCGGACGGCATGGAGGTCCTTATCGAGTTTGCTGGAGGAATATTCGTCAAGTCTTATACAATCGATAGGGACTGCTGGGGGATAGGGCAATCTAGATAAAATATATTCTAGTTGGCCATTTAATGCATTTTTTAAGTTTCCCCGAGGAAAAAATGAAAGCTACCATAATAATTCCTACTTTTAACGCTCTAAAATACACAAGACTTTGCCTCTACTCTCTAAAACTTACCACTTTCTTCCCTCATGAACTTATTTTTGTCGACAATGGATCTACGGACGGGACCATTGAATTTCTCTCCGGATTCAGCAATATCACGCTTATTCGCAGCAAAAAGAACCTCGGCTACGCCGGTGCTTGCAACCTCGGCATTAAAAAATCGGATTCGGACTATATCGTCATCTCGAATAATGATATATTCTTTACTCCATACTGGCTAACTCATCTTGTCGAAGCTTCTGAATCTTCTGAAAATATCGGCATTGTAGGCCCAGTTACCAACACGGCTGCAGGCTACCACATTATTCCACACAATGCTTATACTGGTAAATTAGGTCTCTTTAATGAGTCCAGAATAATTTATCTTCAAAACAAAGGAGCTCTCTTTAATGTTCCTGTCCTTATCTTCTTTTTGACTCTCCTTAAGAGAAAAACTATTGACCTGGTTGGACTCCTCGATCCAGACCTCGGCCTTGGAGGATGTGACGACTTTGATTACTCTTTTAGAGTTATTCAGGCTGGCTTAAAATGCATGCTCGCTACTTCGGTTTATGTCCACCATTTCTGCAGCAGGACGTTTTCTTCCAATAATTTACCTTACATTCAGCTATCTATAGAATCGATTATAAGATTTAATAAAAAATGGGAAGGTATTACTTCGATCGGGTACAAATTAAATAACTAACTCTCTATATTCTTTTTTTACGTGTGTCAACTCAGGATTCATTAAGCATATTGCTTTTTCAAAATATCTCTGGCTTTCTTCCATTCTTTTCTGACTCTTCATGATCATTGCGATCGTAAACACATGCTCCGGCTTCTTTAGTCCTAATTTTATCGATCTCTTTATGCTTTCTATTGCTTTCGTATTCATTCCCAGGATATGCTGCACCGCTCCTAATTCCCACCATGCTTGAGCATCTCCCGGGTACAATTCAGCCTTCTTTTCGCATATACTGAGCATAAAAAAACTCTTATTGTGTCCTGATCTCGGAGTTTTTCCTTCCGGCCGGTGGTGAATTGGAATGCTTGCTTTCCTTCCGACTAATTTCCTTCTAAATGCTTGATAATCAATCATCTCATGCACAATCCCTTCGAATCTTAGGCCTAGTTTATTCTTAAATAATCTTGTCTTTACCGAATCTACATATCCTCTAAATCCTTTCTCTTCCTCATACTCTCCTATGCTCGGCATGAAACCGGTAATAAATGAATTGTTAGTATAATTACGCGTCGGGATCTGCCATATTTGCACGCCTTCTATTTCTGTTAAATGCCTGAATTTACTTATGTCTTTTGGTGCAAGCGTTTCATCCGGATCAAGAAGAAATACCCATTCACACGTGGCAGCTTTTAACCCCACATTTCTTGCCCATGCAAAGTCATCCTTCCACCTTACGTTTATTATTTCAGCCCCATACTCCCTCGCTATTTCAACACTCTTATCACTAGACCCTGTATCCACTATAACCAATTCATCATAGAGTCCTTTTGCCGATTCAAGACATCGGCTCAGGACCTTTTCCTCATTACAAACCAACATACATAAAGAAATAGTCTGATTCTTTTTTTCCATGATTATAGCCCTCTTTTTCGTATCCACGCCGGTTTTTCAAACAGCCACAGCTGGCCTATTATGCACACTCTTTCCCATACCAAATGACATCTCTGGCACAAGGCTACCAGCATATTTTCATCAAGACTCTTTTTCTTCCCGTCTATATGATGAGTCGTCAAAACATAACCCTCCCGCTTGCAGTTTTTTCTATCGCAGTTTTCACACTTCCAGCCTGCTTTCTCCTTAATCCTTTCTGATATTTCATCCCAGTTTCTAGGATATTCTTCTTTCTTCATCTCTCTACGGCTTCACCTGCAGGTGGAAATGCCACCCGGTCCCCACGCTGTGATAAAGTACCGTATTGTACGGTCCGCTGCCGTACTTAAAAATTACGTTCATTATGTTTGCTACCTCAATACAATCTGTTGGTGTCATCATTTTGCTTCTTATGTCAACTGCTCTTAAATAATAATGCGGCGAATGCTTTTCTTCCCTGTACACCGAAGTAATAACTGTTCTAACTTTATATATTGCGCTTAAAATGCTTGAGAAAACCTCAATTATATTCTTAAGTCCGGGATCGACCTTAAGAAATTCCTCTCTCTGTCTATCATGTTCAAAATAAATCATTTATAACCTCCCTCCTCATATATTTTCTATTATTTTCCTCAATTTTTCCTTGTCCTCTTTCTCCCTTTGAATCATCAATTCAAACAAGTCTAAATCAATATAATTTTCTACATTCTTGCGAACGATTTCTTCTAATACATTCGGTTTTAAGGCATCTAATTCCCATGATTCGCTTCCGTGCTCATAAATATATTGTCTAGCTCGCGGATCAGTTATTTTTGCTGGATTCGGAGGTGGATTATATTCATCAATCTGCTCCTTGGTTAGTGCAACATGAATTATTTTAAAATTATCTAAACCGAATTCATCCAGTCTTGTCTCTATGTCTCGAATCATATCAAGACCAGAAGGATCGTGATCACCTACATAAAGTATTATCGTTTTCCGGCCTGGTAATTGAAGCCTATCAAGCGCCATTTTCATGGCAGAGCAGGAAGAGTATCCTCGATTTATCATTAGGCGAATGTGAAAGTATTCAGTTACTCTTTTTAGAATATTTGAGACCGCGTCTTTTTCTGACCAGATCTCTACGCATTTTTCTTGGTCTTCCTGTCTATTTAATCTATATTGTCTTATCGTATCTACAAGAGCCTCCTGAATGCTTCTAACCCAATAGGGGATATTCGGCCTTCTTGTTCTGTCCTCTATCATGCTCCAATCCGTAAGGCCGTTCATTCTTGCTGCCACGAGGACAGACGATAATTTTGAATATTCCTGGACTCTATTCGGTATTTTATCTCTTGCAACTAACTGATAATATAGCTGTCTAAGAGTAAGTCGATAACCTTGCTTTGCATATTCTTCCAGGATTGAATTTATTGCTTGTATATACTCCAGCCTCTTGGGAGTTATTTTATCTGACCTAAATTTTTCCTTCATTTCTCCTCGCCCCTATAAATCATTTAAAACCTCCCTCCTCGTTTGAAATTCCGATAGTTGCTCTGCAATTCGTTTGCATCATATAAGACTTTACGCTTGTTCCTTCCGGCATAACCCCTTTAATTCTACGTATGGCAGATACAAGTAATATGGCTTCCCCCCTACAATTTTTTTCTCTATAAAACCAACCTGAGTTTCTAATTCTTTTTATTCCATTTCCATATGGCTCAAGCAGCCCCCATTTTTCTGGCAATTCTTCAGGATTAATAATTCCTTTTGGAGCAAGGTAATACCGCTCGTCCCCCATGCTTAGTTTTGTTTTACTGTGCTCTTTGTTTTTATCTTTCAAGAAGTCTGATCGGCTTGCCTTACACTCTATTAAAATTGAAAAGGTTGAATACCATCCTATTGCGTCAGGCTCTTGCATGGCGTTGCTTGCCATTTCTGTTATAACAACTCCACAACCCTGTGCCCGCAGCCACTTCTTAGCCTTTTTTACTAATTCTTTGTGCGTCATTTCTCCTCGCTTCTATCCGTTATTTTTCTTCACCTCTGTCTTTTCCATTTTTTCAAATATCCTCTTTCTCACTGCACGATTTTTAAGCTCTTTTGCAAGCTTTTCTATCGTATCTGTATCCGTATCAATTTTTTCCCCCGTATACGGAAACTCAATCGTCACTTTCATGATTTTCCTCCTTTTTATTGCTTCCTTCCAAATAATTCACCCTGCTTTTCATTCGGTTTATAAAAATTTATACACCCTTCGTCTGCTTTTTTCTCTGAGATTAAAAAACCTTTTGAAGTAGGTTTTTCTATTGCCATAAACATACCACTTCTGTGCCACTTTCTAAGGTCCTTTGTTTTAAACATATAAAACTTCTCTTCATCTCCTATGATATAAATGAAATTACCTCTATAAATTCCAGATTCTACAAAATTAGGATATTCTGGATGAGCTTTTTCATGCGTCTCTATATAAATATTTCCTGTTTTTTTAAACTTCATGTCATACTTAATTTCAAATCCTGCTAAATTCTCTCCATATTTTACCTGATATTCTTTCGAGCTATAGTTTATAATATTAATTCCCGCTTTCTGTAGTTCCACAGTAACAAAGTCCTGAAACCATTCCCCTTTTCTTAACATTTCCTTATAATATTCTCTATATTTATCCAATTTATGCTTCATCTCCAAAGTTGTCCCAGCCTCTATACTTTTTACGTCCGAAGAGTTCAATTTTCTTTGAATTTGGGTACATTTTTTCTATTAACTCTCTGAAAAATTCAGGCTTTTCACTATGCTCATCTGTGCGTTCTATGCTAATAACGCTATCTATAAGTTCATTGCTTTCAGGTAAATAAGAACCTTTCGTGCAAATTAAAAGAAACTCATGCCTAACTGAATTATAATGACCATAATTATGCTTAATTTTATCCCAAACAAAAGATGTTTTATATTCGAATCCCCAAGCTTTAATAACTTCAAAACATTCATCCAATAGGGGAGAAGTTACCCAAATAAATAAAACTGCTTTTTTGAATACTTTAGCTTTTATCGGTAATTCACAAAGCTCCCTAACAGACAGGGACGGATAATGATTTTCTGCTGCACCATAGCTTTCAACAAGTTTGTCCTTATACTTCCATGGAGGATCTGCATATATAACTGAATATTTTTTAGGAGCATTTGCCAATCGAATTCTCTCATCTTGCTGCCTTTTATATCGTTTAACCTTCTCTCCTAATTCCTTAACTGATAAATTTTCCTTTTCAGCTTTCTTGAGAAGCTCCTGCATCTTCTCTTTATCCGGCTCTTTTGATAATTCAAGCTTACCATCCTCTTTTTCTTTTATTTTTTTGATAGAAGCAACTTCGTAATGATGTCGCCAACTTAAATTATTAGTACGTCCTAACAATTCAAAGCGTTCTGAAAGACTTTTAAATTGTCGAAGTTCTGCTTGACTAACTCCCAGTATCCTCTCAGCCTCTTTGTACAGCCCATCCCCGTAATGTCTCTTGCCATCTTTAAGCCAATCACCTATAGCCCATTGCTTTGCCTCATCAACTCGCTTTAAAATTTCACCATAATTTATCCATTCATCTTTAGTAGCGGCTCTTATAATTTGAGTTCCGACAAAGGTTGTGAGATAAGCTCCGGTTCTTAATTGAAGTTCATTTTTCATTTTTACGGTAATTCCTCCATTTTCCTTGCCTTTTCCCATATCCGCAGAAACCAGCTTCTTGCTTCTTCCACAACCGGATTTTCACTCACTTCTATAGACGCTTCTGCGTTCCTCTCCAGCGCACGCTGCGACCAATTGTGTGATCCTATCACCAACGTTACCCCGTCAATGATTATCATCTTCGCATGAACCGTCCTGTTCCTCGCTACATACTTAAATTCTACTCCGTTCAAGCCCATCCACTTCGCTGCTTCTTTATTGTCTTCTACGGCTCTATTTGGCGGTGATGTGTAATTTAAGATCACCTTGCACTCACATCCTCTTTTCCTGGCATTCACCAGCTCATCACATAACATCTTTGCTTTACCTTCCCTTTCTAATCTTGGGAGGGAAATCAGATAAGCTACTACCAATACCTCTTCTTTTGCCGCTTTAATTAACTCTGTCACCACCTTCGTGTACTTTTCGTCTATCAGTAATTTTGTTAGCATCTCTATGCTCCCATTTTTTTTATTATTGGCAGAATTATTTTTATTGCTACTAGCCCACAGATTAAGTAGAGTATAATTAATCCAATAAAATACATCACACAGAAGGTAAAAAATTTTACCCCTCTTTTTAGTTTTTCAATCATTGCCTTTTTTCTCCTTCATGGTCTCTCCCCTTATCTCTCCGTATCCGTTCCCTGTGCATCGCTATATGCCTGGAGATACCTAACCAGTTAAAATATTTCCCGCAGTACGGGCACTTACAATCTCTCTTTATGTCCCTTGACATAGCCCGCTCCTTATTTCTTTACTTTTTTCCTTCAAATAATTTAACCTCGCAGCATCCAGCCTGCATTGCTCTTCAAAATTTAATTCCTCCTCTTCTTTCCCTATTTCTTCTTTTAAAAATTTCGGCTGTGCTACACTCTCCCATTCTCCCCATATCTCTTCAAGAATTTTCTCTCCTTCTGAACTAGATTCTCTAATTATTTCTTCTTCCTCTAATATTGTTTTTCCTTCTCTTTGTATGTTTACTTTTTGGGTCGTTCCCCCTTTTAAGGGGGATACAGAGGGATTTCTATTTACTATGAATCTATTTAATCCTATTATATGTGAAGGATCTTTCACTTCTTGATGTGAAGGATCGTTCACTTTAATTAGTGAAGGATCCTTCCATGTCTTTTTCCATAAGAATACGTAACTATTAGACTTACCCATTCCTTTACGTGAAGTCTTGATATAGCCCTCTTCTTTTAATTCATTTAGGTAGTTTATTACCTGCCTACTCGATACTCCCATTTTTTCGGATATTTTATCTTGCCCTGGGTAACACTTTCCGTCTTTTCCCGCAAATTGACACAGCATTCCAAATGCTATTTTCGCACCTGGAGAAAGATTCTGATCCTGGATTATTAAGTTGGGAATGAATATCCCTACAAAGACTTTATAAGGATTGTACTCTTGACCATTTTGCATATTTTTCCCCTTTTAATGCAATACGGCCAGGTAGGATTGTGTCGCATAAGGTATATTATGTTATACCTCATAACATACCTTCAGCGCTCCCTTTTTCCCTTCCCTGACCCCTGTTATTTTTTTCTTTCTTATCTATTTCCCTGAAGTGCTCCAGTATATTTTTGTGTACTTCAGGATTTATGTTTATTCGATTTACTCCTCCTGTACTCGACCTGAATTCCTTTCGCCATAAGAAATAATATATAGCCGGCCGGCCGCTACCCTGAAGTTTAGTCGTTATATACTTCTGATCCTTCAATTCCTTAATGTTTTTCTTTACCAGGATCTTCGATACATTTAAATCCCTTGATATCCTATCCTGATATACGCTGCAGTAGCCTGCGCTTCCTGCATACCTCGTTAGTAAACCATAGATCATTTTCGCACAAAATGTTATCTTCTTATCCTTGACTACTCCTAGCGGGATCCTTATTTCCGGCCATATTTTCGAAATATTAAAAGGCTCTCCTTCCTTCATTTCTTTTCCTCCTGATTATTTTTAATACCTTCTTGCCTAACCATTCAATAAATTCAAAAAACATTAGCGACGTGTGTCTTATTATCATTGCTCTGATTTCTCCTCTTTTATATAAGACGAATAATTCTTAATTTTTTTCTCATTTCTTAAAATTTTCCTCTTTCCTCGATATATATAATATTATCCCTGAACTTCCGTTTGTCAAGTCTTTTTTTATTTTTTTTTTCTTCCTCTCAGAAGAATATTTTATTTTGGATTCCCCCCCTGGAAAATAAAAGAAAATCACTACCTTTTGGTACTCCCGCCAGGTTTAGCTTGCTCTCCCGAGGATTTTCTCTCCGGAAGACAAGATAAACCGAGCTCCAATACATGCGGCCAGGCTGCTCCTCTGCAAGCACAAGAGAACAAACGTCGAGCTTCATCCTGAGCCGAGGGCATGACCCCGCTGCTTTGCTGCGGGGTTTAATGACCGAGGCGAGGATCATCTTCAATCGACCTCGAGAACAAAAGTCGACGCAATTTCTTAGCCGAGGGCGTGCGGCCGCAACTTCTCTGCGGCCGCAAATGACCGAGGCGGTATCGATCATCAAATCCAAAATCATCAATCGAGATCCCGATCATCGATCCCCGTTCCTGGCCAGAACATCCAAACATCCTCATCGATTAATCCCCGGATCCTCACCGATCAATCCCCGATTCCTCATCGATCCCTCAGACATCAATCCCCAATCCTTCATCACATCCATGCATCATCTTCGATCAGGATCCTGATCATCCTCACCATATCCATGCATCCTCATCAATCCCCGTTTCATCATCCCTGCACACATCCCAACCCCATTTTCAGTCTATATCACAACCCCATTTAGAGAAAATGAGTCGAAAACGGGGAGTGAATAGCTCAGAAATGATGATTTTAGGCCAGGTTGTTAGATTGATTTGACGCAATCGCGATGAAGATAGGGGTGAGGTAGCCGCAGCATCGATGCCGGTCGAATTTACCCCAAGAGAAAAAACGATCGATGAATTTTGTCGAGAAAAAACAGCCCTAAATGTGCCTAAATCGGCCGCTGCTGCACAGTATCCCAAGAAGAAAAAGAGATCTCCATTTGCTGCAGGAACCAGCCGGAAAATTTACCATGGAAAGCATTAAAAAAGGGAGATTGAGATCTCAAGCAGCAAAAACGGACCTGAATTTCAATAACCAGGCTGCTCCGGAAAGAAATAATCAAGTTAGAGGCCGACTAACATTCAGATATCGCTTTTTCCGGGAAAATTTGAGTTCCCTCGAGAAAACGACGCTCTTAGCTGCCCATAGCGGCACGTTCTCAGCAAGGCCTTGCCTTTACCATTGACAAAATCAGCCTTTCCTGGAAGAATTAGCCTCATGCCTATAGTGAACACTCCGACCTACCCGCATAAAGTCACGGCGGAAGAGATTCCGATCGGCTTCGAAGCTCGAGGATCTATCGAAAAGGTTCGGACCTACCAGATAACTACCATCACGATTGACGGTGATATGCAGCATCGACGACGAGTGCAGCAGCAGAAGGCTTATCATGCACCCGTTCAGCCAGATTCAGAAGATCAACTGGCCAGGCGACAAGTCTTCCGGGACGGTAAAGATGCATGGAACGCCTTGACTTCCGGAGAAAAAGAGACCTGGAATGAAGCTGCTGCAGAAGAATTTAAGACCAGGTCCAGACGGCCAGGATCCTGGAGATATCACACCGGTTACAATCTCTTCATGAGCGAATATCTAAACTCACATTAAGGCCCCCTCCATTATCCCTAAAAAACGTGAAAAAATCTGTGGAAAAGTCGTCTTCCGGAAGCAGGCAGCCAGCCTGAGGAAATTTTCTGATCCGAACACAAATCGGACTTTTTTTTTACCTGTGGAAAACCATGACCGTGAAGGATATCAGGAGATCTACCTAAAAAGCAAAAAGGAAGCTGCGCTTTCTTCCTAGCACGTTGTGACTTTAGACAGAAAGCCGCTTCGGTCTGGAATCTAAAGTCAACCGAAAACCGAGCGGACAAGGACACCTTCGGCAAATCGAGCTGCGGTCGGGTCCGGACCAAATGGACCCCTTTTGCACACGGAGCTGCGGGCTGATTGAGCGGGAGGTGAGCGGAAGCGCAAGAGTTTGGCACACAAAAGGC
>Ga0114919_10002538_pt1 | contig 14780 bp, 9 predicted proteins | sample BlataG_FD_88682 | JGI IMG/M metagenome (GOLD analysis project Ga0114919, IMG submission 88682) | Deep subsurface microbial communities from Black Sea to uncover new lineages of life (NeLLi) - Black_00105 metaG | ecosystem: Environmental > Aquatic > Marine > Oceanic > Sediment | place: Atlantic... | reverse complement strand
TGAATAACCTGAGGACGATGATGCTCCGGCAAATGTATTCGTAACGTTTGTGGTTACTCCAGAATTAACGGCAGCGGATAAGAGTATATTCCTTGAGCTAGTTATATTCCCTACCCCGTTAGGTGCAAGTACTAAACTGCCATTCGTATTCGTAGTACTAACTGTATTCCCATCCAGCCTCAAATTATCGACATTGAATTGCCCCACGAAATCAACGGTATTATTAATCGCGGGAACACCTGAGCCATCAGTGCTCAATAAACCATTGTTAGCCGTAGCTAATCCTGCAGTCGTGCTTGTAGCTGAGCTGTAAAGTAGTTGGTTGGCTGTAGTAGATGATAATCCTGTGCCGCCTGAAGTTACGGGCAGTGCGTTGGTAAGCGATAGCGAGACAGCGGATAACGCACCCGCCCCATCCGTAGTAAACCCTGTATCACCAGCTAATGCGCCCGCATTATTGTATTGAATTTGCGTGTCGGAGCCGCCTGCCCCCTCAGCAATAATCGCAGTCACCATATCGGACCACTTAATAGCCGAATCATCAGAAGGTGCATAAGGAGATAATCCAAGATAAATTAAATCGTCTGCGTCAACGGTTGTCGATGGGTTTGCCGTATAAATTTGGTCAATATTTTGAGCCATATTAATTCCTTAAAGCAGGACGAAGTCTTCGCCGCTTAATAATAAGAACGGAGAGCCGTCAAGCAATATAAATGGCCCTGAAATTGGCGGTATAGGCGTCTCACCAAATGAGTCATTATTAACTACCGTAAAAACGCTATCACGCCCAAACGAAAAGTTAACATCAAACTCAAACTGGTAATCCGGATTTATCATTAGGAATGTCCACCTTGCCACATTGCAACACTTACTAGCGCTGTATCATTAACTGTTACGATACTAATAGTTGTTCCTGCTGGCAATAGGTAAGAAGACGGAAGAATTCTTGAGGTAGTTGTTGCGAATGTTCCGATGCTAGGGGATGTAGCTGTTGCGCCCGTTACATCCACAAAGCATGTGGTTCCAGGTTGATAGATAAAGGAAACAGTGTAGTAAGTTGATACTGAAGGAACGGTAATAGAATCTGCATTACCATTCGTTAATTCTGCATCATACATAACATCCGCAGGTGTAGCTGCAAAGGTATTCAAACTATTGGAATCTTTCGCGAACTTTAGTGCTACGGTCATAATTAATTCCTTCTATTTTATAATAAGTATACATCTAATCTGTTTAGTTTAAAGGGCGTCAAGAGAATTCGTATACAACGACAATTCCAGCCGCACCAGCCCCGCCAGCACCGCCGGTCGCGCTATTCCCTTGGGCAGCCCCACCGCCACCACCTCCTTTCGTCACGGCAGCTGCCCCAGCTGTATTACCGTTAACAAGCCTCCAACATCCACGGCCACCGCCCCCAAAATAACTCACCCCACCCCAAGCAGTCATGGCGGTACTACCATATGACATACCAAACCCACCAGAACCACCAACTGAATTAATGTCCCCGCCAGAACCTACCCCACCTTCACCGCCTCCGGCACCTATAGTAATACCTGACTCCGCGGTCTTACCTGCACCTCCGGTGCCTCCCGTGGCAGAACAAAAAGACCCGAAACTAGAGGTTCCTCCTGAAGTACCAGTACCGCCACCACCAATATCCGGTCCGCCAGCCCCAGCAGCCCCGACAGTAACCGTCTCTGAGGCGGTCCCGGTAACATCGATGTACTCTTGAGAGAACCCACCGCCACCACCACCGCCGCCCACTGCGGACTTAGAAGTGGTACCAACTGCAGAGCCACCGCCACCGCCCCCACCAACAACTTGAACTAATACAAAATTAATACCGCTAGGCTTGGTCCAGGTTCCGTTGACCGTGAAAGTTTGAATTGACTGAAGCCCACCTGAGCCACCAATCTGAGCATCCACATAAGCCTTAATACTCTCGCTGCTGGCCGCTAACGATGAGCTTGTAGTCGTCATAGCGTCATCATCAATCATACCTGTAATGGTCGTGCTTGCACCTAGATTCAAGCTTGTTCCAGTTGCAGCACCAATAACAGGTGTAATTAATGTCGGCGTATTAGCACCCACAAAATTACCTGTCCCAGTATTCCCAGTGAGTGGACTGTCTATTTGATTGCGCGTGCTCAAAATATTCTCCTAAGCTACAGTTAGTCCGGCAGAGTTAGTGCTTCTTACTCGCCAGGTGGTATTAGCTACAATAGCCGTCACATATACATTATCTGTTGCCGCTGCACTGGTTAATGTCCCGGCAGTACTTGTCTCAGATGAACCTATTTGTATCGTCTGCCCTGTGTTAGCGGTAAGAACCCAAGAACCCCCAAGGCCCTCGATGGCAACGATAACGCCGATTGCTGCTGTTGCCGGAAGTGTCGCCGTTGTTGCGCCTGCACTACAGATATAGCCATTGTTTACTGCTGCTGCAATTGTTCCACTTGCGTCAGTGGACCATGTGTCTAACCCTGTTTGCGCGTCAACATATGCCTTAATGCTTTGTTGTGTAGCGAGAGCTGTTGCACTATCCGAGGTCATGTCGTCTTCGTCTAATGTAGAGCTAACGGCAGTTGTTGTGTTTAAATCCAACGTGGCACCACTGCTTAAGTTTACATTAGCACCGAAAGTTTTAACTCCCGTGATTGTTTGTGGTCCGGCGAGCGTAACAAACGTATTCCCTGGCTGCGCAAATATAGAAAATACAATGGGGTCTGTACCCATTGTTGTCACGGTTGCAGTTTGTAACCAGATACTCCCGAGCAGTGTATCTCCAGCTGTTATCGCAACCAACTGCCCCGGTTCAATCTCAGCAGCTTCATCGTAATCACTTGCACGCGTTAAAACCCAGTCAGTTGAGCCATCTCCTACTGTTGTTACATCATATATTCCGTTTTCTTCTTGGGCTGTCTGGTTCTTAACAAGAACCCTGTCGGCAACCTGCGTTACAACCCCATCCAGAGATAAGGCAGCCTGCGTACTGTTATTCGTTAAGGTTGCGCCAACTCCGGCAGCTCCATTTGCGTAAGTGCCACTAAGGTTAGCGGTGGTAGCTAGTAAAGCTGAAGTTAATACCGTGAATCCACCCGCAGCCACATTATCCACGTAACTCTTAATCGCGGAACTGGTAGATAAATTAGTGGCTGTAGCTGTCGCCATCGTTGAGTCATTAATAATTCCATCTGTAACCGTAGACGTGCCTATGGTAAAAGTTCCAGGGGTATCAATCGTGCTAGACAGTAAGACAATTGGATTTGCTGCATCAGCATTATTGACATCAACCTGGCTGGCTGTTCCGGTTACAGAGTCAACAAGACCTGAGCCCGTGCTATCCACATACGCCTTCACAGATTCTGCGGTTGGAATATTTGAATTTGTGGCAGTCGCAAACGTATCGTCATCTATAATGGCGCTTAGTACGACCGTCGTGCCGATTGTAAAAGTTCCTGGTGCATCAATGGTCGCAGACAAGGACACTACCGGATTGTCAGGGTCGGCTGAATTAACGTCAATTTGGCTAGCTGTTCCAACGACGGTATCAACCGTGCCGCCTGCACCAGAATCAACATACGCCTTTACAGATTCTGCGGTTGGAATATTGGTCGCTGTTGCACTCGCAAACGTATCGTCATCAATTATTGAATCCAGTACAACAGTCGTACCAATAGTGAAAGTTCCTGGGGTGTCAATAGTGGCAGATAATGAAACGACTGGGTGAGAAGCATCCGAACTATCGACATCAATCTGACTGGCGGTCCCAGTAACAGTATCAACTACACCCCCTGATAATGGGTCCCACTCAGTTGCTTCATAAACCTCTAAAGCTTGGAGAGTGGTGTTGTATCTGACCATCCCATCTGTAGGTGTAACGGGTCTTTGAGCGGTAGTTCCGAGCGGAGGAACGAAATAACTAGTTCCAGGGAGTTTAGGGTTATCTACAATAGAAAATACAGGGTCTCCGCTTAATCCGGTTCCATTGGTTATTTCAATCTCATAGCCCGTACCGGTTAGTGTCCTAGATAACTGGACCCCGGTGGTAATGGTATTCACCACAAAGCCAGTAGCCAATTCACCCATAACCTGAGCATTTGGTAGGTCGTCATTAGATGTCTGTAGTAAATATGTTGCAACTGAAGGCGCTATACCGCCCCCCGCTGGAACATCATAAGGGATGATTTCATCACCCGCATCGTTCATAGCCCATACTTGGTCAGCGGCTAAGATAGGGAGAATCAAGTCGAAGTCTTGTATGGTGGCCGAGACATTGTAGTGTGGCGCTATTTCTTCGTTATATAGCTGCGCTTGCTGATCAGTTAGAACTAAAAGTCCTACATCTTCATTAAGCATAGAGGGGGTGAAATTTGTATTAGTAAATAAATTCATCCTCTCTGCTGGAGTATCTCTTACGATAGTAATGATATCGTCTAGCGTTCGACCAGATGAGAAAGTTACCCTAACGGTAAGGGTTCCGCCAACAAACGTAACACTATAATCAGCGCTAGAGACCAACTGTGTAGCATCATCTGCATCAACGCCATCGGCCCGAGCGTAAACTAGAATGTCAGTTGTAGCGTCCGCTGTCCAATCTGTATCAAAAATTAGCTGACCTGACGTAGCTATGGATTGTGTTTTAGGGAGTACGTCATTGATTATTTGGGTGCTAACCGACATCTTGTTTCTCCTGTTTTTCCAGAATTCTGCGCTGATTTCGAGACTCTTGTGTAGAAGTACTCATTTATTTACCCCGTAGCGTCTTGTAAACTCTGCCACCATGGCCATGCCTCAGCGTCAGAACTTTTTTCAGGTAATGACGTTGAAGATATGAAATCATTCATATATCTTCTCAGTAAAAGATGGTTTGCGCCAGGAAGTAATCTTACTCCTTGCTTAACATCTCGCTGACTAATTTTACCAGTCCATGCGTTGTGCAACAAACTAGCCGCAGTTTCACCTAGAGAAGCAACGGGGCCTCCAAATGAGCCAAGCACTGTCATTTCACGTCTTCTTTCGCTCGCCATCCCAGGGATTAAATCCCCCTTCATAGCCATATTTGCAGTATTAAACATATCACTCCAAGCGCCTAATACGCCAGAGTTATCGATTGCCTTTTCAAGCAGATGATTGTCGTCTAATTTTACCTCTTTACCGTTAGCAAATTGTCTCATAGGCTCTTCAAGTAATCCAAGACCAAACATCATTGCTACGCCCATTATGGCATCTGCATCAGGTCTTTGCATGATAGGGACGGTGTAACGAGCAAACGCACCATAAGACCAACCATGGAATGTGGAAAGTAATCCAAGTATTGGGTCATGAGTCCATAAGGGGCTTGAGAACATCCCACCCTGAACCACGGAATCATATACGGCTCTATGGATGGATTGAGACATTCTATTCGTCGCCTCTGCATCTGCCCAATCATAATATTTACTCTGGAATCCACCCTTATATTCCCAGCCATTTGCGCCTTTATAATTATCTATGAATCGACCTGCCCATTCATTCATATCAATACCATAAGCCGCCATCTTTCTTTGCTGCTTGTCGGTCATTTTCGCAGCTTTAAAATCATGAGCCGCCGCCATAACTTCAGACTGGAATATATTCGCAACCATTGACTGATTTAAATTCTCAATGGCATTCGTTCCGTATAGGTTTCCAGAGACATGAGCGATTCCTTCTATTGCACTGCCCAATCTACCAGCCGCAGGCATATCTGACATAGCAGAAGAGTTTAAAATCTTACCCTGATATCCAGGTGATAAGTTCTGTATGGCAACAAATGCGTGGGCAGCATTCTTTCTTACAGCCTCCGACTCTTCAGATTTTATAATGCCATTCATGGACTTTAGCATAGGCCTTAGGCCCTGCATCATAAACGGAAATATCGTATTCTTTAAAACAATAGCACCAAGGTCAGTCATCTGAGAGAGCGGGACGCCACCAAGCATTGTAGCAGCAGCGAAGCTTTTAAGGTTATGGGATATTCTTCTATGTCTAGGGTCTCCGATATTCCCCATGAAGACATTATGAATATCTTTCATGTACTTCACTTCTTTATCATACTCAGCTTGGTGCTTGTTGATTTCCTTTGTTCTTTCAGGGGACGGTTTTTTCTCTAGAATCTTAGCTTCTTTTCCATTCTTCTCTTGCAATAGGGATTTAAGTACGCCCTGTATTCCAGGGGTTGTTTGGTTTCCTTTAAACACCTTTTTAAGCGCCGTATGTCGCCCCATCGTATTAGAGTAAGAGTAAACAGCCTTACCAATATCGCCATCCAGAAAGTTAGCATCGTTAAATGATTTTGAGGGAAGCATAACTGTTCTTGCTTTTGTAGATTGTGGAGACTCAATCGCGCCCCCCATCATGCCACCCAATACTGTTTGGTTCAGGTGCTCACTCGTATTACCAAGAATCTTATCTCTAAGCTGTTTCGCATGTTCAAATCTTGCATGGTCTGACTCAAAAGGCTTTCTGAGTTTAGGTAGCTCATCAGGGTCTCTAAACTTAATATCATTAGAGCCTTCTTCTGCGGTGTAGAATTTCCTATTTATCTTTCCTTCAGATGCCATACTAATAATCCGCAATCGCTCCTCTTCTCTCGCCCCCTCAAGACTAGCTATCTTTTTCTCTTGGGAAGAAACCTTTTTCTCCATATCAGATATCTTTTTAACGTTGGCTTCTCTCGTCTTTGTTTGAACATTTTTCTGTATGTTCTGATTAAGGCGAGATAGTTTTGATTTGAGAGCGATTAATTCTTTCTTAGCAGATTCATGCTCTGCTTTTAATTCATTGGACGCAGCTGTGATGTCTCGTATTTGATTCGATTCTTCCGAGTTAATCATCGCTCGGTCTTCAAGCAGGATGTGATGGTCAGGGTTATCTTCTATCTGTTTTATTTGGGCATCCCGAGCTTCTCTCAGCCTTCCTTTCGCTTCCGCTATTTCATTCGCTAATGCACGGGTCTCTGGAAACGCAGGGTCTTTCATGTTCGCCTGAAGCTCTTTCAGACGTGCTTGAGCTTCTTCAATCGGCGCATTTAACTCATTAATGATTCTATCTTGTGTTTTATATCCATCTGCCACGACACCGTAGAATTCTTCAGGCCTATTCCTGATTTCAGCCAGGTTATAATTCTGCATTAGATAATTTACAGCGGTTCTTGGGGGTAGGAAACCCTCCTCCCATCCATGTGCATCTGTGAATTCTTTACCAACCCTTCCAACAAGCTCCATCGTCATTTGAGCAGCTTCATTTACTTCTGGTTTAGCGTGAGAGTTACCAGTATAAATAACATCCCTAACGGCTTTTCCAAAATCATTGAATGAGATTTGCTGGTCTTTAGAGAGGGTTTGCTTGATATCTTTAATAGCATTAAACGCATTATCTTTTTTGGATAGCCCGTTAGCTGCGTAAAATAGACCTTTGAACTGACTTGAGAATGCGGTTGCCTCTGCTCTGTTAAAGCTTAATAGGTCTTCTGCTGAATCAGCTCTCGCTTTTCCCGCAGCTGTTCCTTCTGTCTCTATACCATGAGACGCCATTCTGTCGATATAACCTCGAACTGTTACATAAGGCGAACGAAGCCCTTTAACGATAGGGCTACCCAGTAATTTGTTCCCGCCCATAACACCCAACGCAGTCCCTACATAAGGAATTTTAAATGCGCCAGACTGCTTCATGCTCGAATCAATGAATGCTTGGGCTTCATCAACGACCGCTGCACTTAAGTTAATTCCTGGGGATGGGGATGCATTATACCCTTTGAACTCACCTTTCTCACTTATTACAGGGTTAATATCCACACCCTTAAAGGAGTAATTCATGGTCTTTCGCATATCCCACACATGACCACCACGCATAGCAGCGCCCAACCCAGCCGCTCCACCCACCAGAGCCCCACCAAATACGATATCTCGGAATGAATCAACTGCCATATCTTGAAGATTACCACCTGCTCTTCCAGCCTGAACCAACCCTTCTGTAGCGATGGTAGCGGCAGCCATTCCAGGCGCTGCTCTTGCCATATTCTTGACAATGTTCTGCCCAAACTTAGCGTACTTAATTCCTGCGCTCATAGGGATAAGCCAGGATGATGGGGAGGTAATCCCGCCAGCCAATCCACCCGAAAGATTTGCAACCATACTTCCATTTGCATAGTAAGCGTCGTCTTTCATTTGGTTTCTGACCGACTCTTGCCTCGCTTGCTGGTCTTTAGGGCTTACTGAATCCCATAAGTAAGGCCAGTACCTTTGTTCGTAACCATTAATCGCATCAAATGTATCGGCTTTCCAACCCTCAGGAACATCATCATCAAGATGACTGATGTTATCAGCGGTTTTAGCGATAAATTTTCCAGCATTTACCAGCTCATTATAAGACCATGCAGCATGGCCAAAAGTATCGAAAAACCCTGGCTTCCCGACATCCTTCGGCATACGGATAGGCTCAGGATTATTAAGTACCATCTGCCCTGGTGTATCTTTAAACGACATAGGGTCTATGTTGACCGGCAAATTTGGAACAACCAGGTTATTTTCACGCTGAGCCTGGTAAGGGTCTGTGTAATTCGTTTCATCTACTGGGTTAATGGACTCATCATCTAAAGGCATTAAAATACTCCCAGTCGTAGTCTTTGATACCTGAAGTCAGTGTCCCTATTCTTTTTCTCGTGGTATTCAGCTAATGCGGATTCTTTCGCTCTATCGTCAGATGGGTCTATACCGTTAATCGCAAAATAGTTATCTTTAATCCACTTAGAGTCTGGACGATAAACGGGACGGGATTGCTGCCCATGAAATGCGCCTGTTAACGGGAAATTCCCGCCTAACTCATTCGACATAGAGAAATCATAATCCCCAATCACTGGCGTTTCTCCAGTAGACTGCTGAAGCATAGGCGAGGCATTTACATTAAGTTTGAATGTCTCTGTATCACCGCTTCGATGGACCATCTCAATTTCAGAAGGCTCATTCTTTTCGTATTTTTTTATTGTCTCAAACTCTTTTTCAAGCCCTTTAATCGAAGACTTTCCAGAGAATATTGCCTTACCGTATTCTTTTAATGTCTGCTTAGACTCTACTTTATGCTTTGCAGATAAGTAATCATCAAACCCAACGTGGTCTTTAATTCTGTAGTAGTAACTCATGCTTCCGTTGTCGTAAGCCGCTTTAGTAGGCTCTAATTGACGACCTAACTGATGTAACATGTCCGACTTAATGAGCGGTGTTGCCCCTTTATCCAGCTGCAATACCTTCTCGATAGGCATGTATCCAAATTCTTTCTGTCCGTTCACCTCGGTGAATCCCCAATTCTGCTTCATCGCATCTTTGAGCATAGACTCACTAGCAGCAACATTCCCATTGGTTAGCGCTAAGTTGTCTTCCATCATATTCTGGATGTGGAGCGCGAACCCATTTGAGTTAGCCATATAGTCTCCGCGAGAGATTCCTGCAAGATTACGCGCCCATGTATTCCTATGCGTGGCATCTTTAACGGAAGTTTTACGCCAGTCGCTGACCATTTGCTCCGTATTCTTTCTGGATTCCTCAGTCTTATTCATGATGGTTTCATTGGCTCTTTCGGAAGCAAGTTCTGGGGACATGCCTTGCTCTAAGAAATGATTCATCATCGTGCCCATAGCAACAGCAGTCTTTTTAATTCCCTGGCTTGCTTGCCCACCTGAACTGACTAAGGCTTTGTAATCCTGCCATGAGCGCATCATTAAATCTGGGTTACCAGACTCAAGCCCATTATTTAATTTATTAATGTATGCAGGGATAGGAGCGCCCGCAGTAGATGCAGTTTCTAATTGAGCGTCATCATCACTTAAATCAACGCCTTGCTGCCTAGCTTTTACTTTAGCTGCTTCAACTTGCCCAGAGAAGGCATCATTCCTATCATCGGCAGATGCGTTGTTCATTACCATAGGGTCATGCCAACTAGCCTGAAGACCTGCTACCCTTTGATGTTGAGCGTATTGACCTTTTAATTTTGAAGCATACCCAGACATAAAGTTATTGAATCTAGCGGGCTGCAATTTTGAGCGCATGTTTTCTATGTATGATGGCTCTAGCGGCCCTTTAGTTGCCCTGGCATCTGCCTGAGAAATCATGAGACTCTGGTCTCTGTTGTCGAGATTCTCAACTGCACCGACATAACCGACCACTTGGTTTCTAACTTTCTCCCACTCAGGCCATGAAACTTCCTTAGGCTTTGTATTTACCATATTCGATAAATAACCCTCGAGCTTATGGTCCTGCCTAGCAGCCATCGCTTGCGCTATCTCGCCAGAAGAATAATATCCAATTTTAGCCTCATGGTTGAGTGTGTCAGCTTGCTCAGGACTCCACATGCCACTATTAAGGTTGGCGGATGTCGTTTGTTTAATGGTGTCGTAAATATCTTTTGCTAAATCTGGGTTTCCTGCTAAAGACGCATCATGCATCTGGTCAACCAAATGATTGGCGTATACCGTGGCTTGAGACTTAGAGCGTTCTTTCTGCTGACCAATCATCATCATGTTTTCATGATGGGATGCTGTCATGATTTGCTGTGTAAAGTTATTCGATAAACTTGAGCGAATGGTTGAAGGCGCATGATTCAGTATATCTTGCATGCCCTCAGACATATTTTTTCCAAAAGAATCAACAAGCCCAGGAGATAATTCGTAAGACTTACTTAACTCTTCTTGGCCCTTTCTTATGAGGTCTTGCGCTTGCATTGATAATGTAGCGGACGCTTGGGCAGAGTAGGACTCATTAAATGTTTTATCCACATCAGTAATAGACGGCAGTAATTCACCCTCAGGATTTGCACCTAACGTTTCACCGCGTTTCTTTGCGATAGCAAGCGATGCGCTTTGGGCCATTGTGGCACCCAGGTCTCCAAGAGCGCTCGGTGTAAACGCTAAATTTGTAAGTGCTTGCCCAAACCCCGGGACGCTTGTCTCTGGCTGGAGGCGCTCCTGTTTTTGAAGTACAGGGACATTTCCCGTGGACTGAGGCGCTTTCGATGATGGTGTTATTTGGTCTGCCATAGTATGCCTTTATGCGTTAACTGGTTCTAATCCAAAACCCCATTTCTTACCTAAAGACGAATTACTGAATTCCTTGAAAGCAGAAGAGATAGGAAGATTATTTACGAGTCTTTTCGTTAAGTTCTGACCAAGTTCAGTCTCTGACCTAAGCGTGTGAAGGCCAGAAAGCACGTTATTAGCTCGTAAGTTTGCTTCTTTACTCAGTAGATTTAACCTTCTTGTACGCTCATCTTGGTTTGCTGTACTGATTGATTTATTCTGTAATGAAGCTGCAGAGCCAGCGCCAGTCGCTGTTCCTCTAGCCGCTTGCATAGCAATCTGTGACCCAAGGTTTTGCCGTAAATCCTGCATTTCACTCAGGGATGCTTGTGAAGATTCAAGTTTCAACGCTTCAAGATTAGATTCAAAAGCAGCGTTCTCAAGTGTCCTACCCATCTGGATAAGCTTCTGATTGCTTTTTGTTTGCCTCCAATCAATGATGCTTCCGGCAGCCTGCATAGCCAAAAGAAATCCCATGTACGCTGGACCCATTATGACACCTCAATTCTGTAGTATAGCCCGATGAGTTTAAACTCAAATGGGTCTGAATGTGTAATTGTAACTGAATTCGTTGTAAATGCATTCCAGCCTTTCATTACACTAATCTCATAAATCCCGGTAGAAGGAGTTGGTGGGTCTCCTGGGACAACGTTAGATACGGTTTGGTATGGAATTGGATTCCCATTGATTAACCCACCAATACTATCACTATACATTAATGTGACGGTCCGTATATGCTGCGGGAATACAAGACTTGAACCTTGAGGCCCATTAGGACCAGGAGGCGATACCGGGAGGGCCACAATGGTCGTGTTAATAGGAAACCCTATCTGCGCTTCCTCAACATCTACCGATGCGCCATGCGCATTAAACTCTACCGTGTTATTAATCACGTCGTCTGAAAAACCAAACCCATCGCCATTCATCACAACGGTTTGTGCATTAAATCTTGGTAGGCTAGCAACAGAAGATACGGCAGAGCCAGAATAAATATCAGCACAGTCAACAAAGGCATCGAAACTCAACTGCTCTATATAAAACTTCGTAGAGAGTGGCCACGGAACAACTTTAGATGTTGTCCCAAAATCTGTAATCGCAAACGCATTATCACCTGCTAATGCATCTTCTTGCGTCAGATAAACTTTAAAAGTATTGGCGTCCACACCAATTGCCCAGTAATAAACATCTACGGATATTTGTGGCGAAGTAACAGGTAAGATCCCCGTGGTCGTAAACTCACATGCCGTTGCTTCTGTGGTAGAGAAGTTCGTAGCAGTTGCGGTAAAGGTGTCTGCTGTATTTGCTGTCAATGTAACAGGTGTTCCGATTTCTGCAATTTCACGCTCTGTTACAAACCAGGCGTTCCCATTACTACTAGAGGTAGCCCATCTAAAGTAAGCCTTCCCATAGGGCTGTTCAAGTGTTTGAGGAGTGAACCCAGATACGCTTTCAGCAATTAATGTTTGGAACACAACCAGTGAGCCATCATCATTAATGATAAACATATACCTGGAGCCGGCTCTATTTAAATCGGTATACTCGGATTCATCATGTGGCGAGTTAATCAGGTGTTCACTTGCGATAGATGCAATATTAGAGGTGTATGCATTATTAAACCCATCCCATAGTAATGAGTGGACATCATTCCCTGAGATAATGACAATCTGGTTATCAATCCCACGCGGTTGAATCGCAGTAGCAGGGGTTGAATCCTGAAGCGACATGGAGAAGTTCTTAGGCGTTAACGCCGTCTCAAATGATAAAGGTGTTGAGTAGATGCCAGTATTGGTATGTATGGTTAAACTTCTATACGGAACGATAAACCGAATCACATTCACATCATCCGATGAAGGGTACCAACTAATCGCATCATCATCATCTGTTTCTAGCTCGTTGAAATCATTGAAGTCATTAATCGCAGAGAGCCATATCCCATTAGGAAGAGAGTCAGTATTAGCGAACACTGAGCGGCTTTGGAACGAAGAACACTTTAATGGCCACCCTCTTGCGGTACTCCATGCGGGTTCAGCTAATAAAGATTCAGTCCCTGGAACAGCAACCGTAGAATCAAATGTCTGGATAATATCTATTTTAAAATGTGTTGTATCGGTTACGCTGACAATGCGACCTATCCCTCCATTTGCAATAAATGCCCCACCTGCATATGCCGAAGTGAGTGAAGCAGGAGCTGTTAATATCGCGCTTAGTGTGACGGTTATTCCATAGCCAGTTGTTGCCGCTGTCGTAAATGTAATTGAGTCGTAACCCCCGGTAAAGTCATACACTGGAAGATTCTTAAATGATATCTGCGTGAAGTTCCATGTATTCAAGACACTCGCTGCATTAACACCTGTCCCAGCCCCACTAATTGAGTAAGTATTAATGCCTGCTTTTGCATCTTCAGAAGTAGAGTATATCTCTGCTGTTGTGGTGCTCGTCATTAATAAGAAATACGTTCTATTGGTTCTTATTTGAGGGCTTGTTGTGGGTATATTAGCGGTTGCTGTGAACCTAACAGGAAGAATTGCGCCATCTTGAAGGGGGGCTGTAAGCGTTATCTCTGTCGCGCTAACACCTGTAATCGTATTTGAGGCATTAGCAGTCCGTAGTAAATCTGTCGGCTGAATGGTCCCACCGCACACCCTAAACTTATTATCTAGAATGGTACTGTCTATTCTCTGAAGTTCACTGGCGGGGATTCCGGTGCTCGTAACGGTTGCAATTAAGATGCCCTCTAAATAAATACCTATTTTGTCTGGGTAAAATACCAGCAAGTAGGTGCACTCGTTCAGATACTGAAAGTCTTCAAAGAATATATCTTTATAAGAGGTAATGGATGCGTCAGAAATATCATTTAGGTATATGGTTCCGAACCGCTTACCTGCGCCACCCTGAGGGTAAGTTAAAACATTGGTTGCTGTTTTAAGGCCCTTAAAGTACGCGTCTAGCGTCACCCTTGAATACATCAAAGGAGAGAGTTCGCCTTTTGAGAAAACGTCTTGGGACCACAATATCGGAGCCATTCATAATCCTACTGGTTAAAGCTATTCCCAATTAAACCACCAAGATAACGATTAGCCAATACTGGAAATAAAACTTGTGAGAAGTTAGGTCTGTTTTGCGTCTCAATTGCATTGGACATCGCAGCCATCATTTTTCTTTTTGACTCTAGTGCTGTGAAATATTCAGTCTTATCAGCATTACTCAATGCTAGGTAAGCGGATATCTCGTAAGTAAAATAATCTACGAAATGCGCTGGGAAATGTGAAACGTCTGGCTGGAAAACATATTCCATCCATAACTCTCCATTCATGTAAGTGTATATTCTTTCGTTTCTATAAATATCCCAATCATAAATATTAGGATAAAGTTGGATTGTTTTTAAGAATCCGGCCGGAAGGCTATAAACAGAAGTCCATGGTGGAGGAGGCGTCTCAACAAGAAGACTGAGTTGCGCACGCTGAACAGCAAACCGCCAATTCCCTTGGCTAAGAACTGACGGAAGCTTCATATCATACGCACTTTCAGCAGAGACTACTAATGAATCACCATCAACCAAAGAACTAATAGGGGCGTGCCCCAACTGTAGGAGGGCATTTGAAATTATCTGTACTTTTGACAAGCTCATACGCCCTCCTGCATACCATTAATGGCCCCCTTAGTGAGGTCCACATAACTACCTACTAACAAT
>Ga0114919_10002537_pt1 | contig 14785 bp, 30 predicted proteins | sample BlataG_FD_88682 | JGI IMG/M metagenome (GOLD analysis project Ga0114919, IMG submission 88682) | Deep subsurface microbial communities from Black Sea to uncover new lineages of life (NeLLi) - Black_00105 metaG | ecosystem: Environmental > Aquatic > Marine > Oceanic > Sediment | place: Atlantic... | reverse complement strand
AGACGATTGGGAACTCAATTTGACCAAGGTAGCAACTGGGATAAGTTTAGTTGGGAATGCCAGCGACATTCTTGAGTTCACAGCAGGCAAGGGAGCTGCATTCATAAAGATTATTATTACTGAGACTGGGACTTCGGTTGGAGTTACTTTGTCCGTATGGTTATGCACCAGGTAAAGGGATTATGGATCGTTACTTATTGGCCCAGGGACAAAGGCGCGTTTTAGGCATTCAGGACAAAAGTTCTGTCTATAGAGGAGAAGTGCCGCCTCAACAGGGAGCTGCCGCTGTGACCCCCGCAGCGGAAGAACCCGCCCCAGCTCAACAGTTCGTAGGCACTTTGACTGCCACAGAACTCAATGAGCTGAAACCCTGGCTCTTGGCCGTGACCCTGGGCAGTACCGGCAATACTGACCTTGCCGGGGGGTATCTTGCCGCCGATGTGGTTAAAATCCATGATTCAGACGATTCACACGAGCTATCCCTCGTATGGAATGAGGCGGAGGCCTCGGCCAATAGAACCTTAAATCTGCTTGTTCGAGGGGGAAACCGGACGATTGACTTATATGAAAACCTCAAAATCTTAGATGGCCAAAACATAGAACTCCATGCCTCCGGTGGGGAGAAAGCCCAGCTTGCCATTGATACGCAGAATGCTGAGCGTACTCTGGATATGAGTGCGAATCTTACAATCGGTAGTGGTTCTGCTGTCACACTTACTGCTAAGGATGCGGCCGCGACTATCCTCATGGATAATGCCAACTTTGAGGTGGAGAATACGAATGGTACCCAGAGAAGCTTTAAAATCACTTCTGCCAAGGCAGGCAATACTACGGTTACTCTACAGGAGAATCTTACAATTAATGATGGTTACGATGTCACCTTGCAGGCCCTGGGTCAAGCCAATTCCCTGGTTCTGAATGAATCCTTGACCCTGGGCGGTGGCTACGATGGCACCCTGACCTTCTCTACAGCTTCCAAAGTCCTAACCGTAGATGAATCAGCGTCAATGTCTGATTTTGTTAGAGAATCGGATTACAACGCCGATACCTTCCTCTACGCCACCAATAACAACACCCCTGTAGCCACTTCCCCTGCCAATGTCATGGCGGCTTTGAGTGGTCATGCAGCCGCTAGCTTTAGCTTCAATGCCCAGTACGTTACTAATGTCCAACAGCTAAGAGGTTGTCCTGATCACAACCTGAACATTTACCCTAATGCTGCCACAACCGATGCCACTGAGAGAGATATGATCTTCTGGACTCTTGACGCAACTGGTGATGCCTGGGTAGAGGTGTTCAGATGTGAGGCCAATAGCACGACTCCTGTACTGAAAATGGCTAAATCTCTGAATATGAATAGCCAGAATATTACCGGGGTGGCTACAATAGCTTCTGGCGCAGGCACACTTACAATAGATGAAACCGCTTCCCTCTCAGATTACCACACCGATACAAGAGGAGATGCGAGATATTACACAAAGACCGAATTTGATACATGGGCAAGCAATGTTGTTCAACAAGAAATGGATTATCTGGATGGTGTGACTTCAGATATTCAAGATCAATTAGACGCCCGATGCCTTGAAAGTGTGTTTGGGACAGCCATTGGTACAGGGCTTGTGCTTGATACCGCTACCTTAAAGGCCAGTGCTATCCTCCAGAAATATCATGGCATAGATCCTGCGGCAAATGTTCAGTCATTTCTTGGAGCTGTCGATTATGCGGCTATGATGGCCTTGCTGAGTGGTACGGCAACGGCAGCCTTTAATCTCAACGGCCAAGCCCTTACTTCAGTGGGGGCTATTGGATGTGCAACAATAACCACTACTGGCAATCTTGTTATGCCTGATGGTGGCACAATAGGCCAGGCGGCAGGCCCATTGCTCACTTTTGATAATACAAATGATTATCTGGAAATAACGGGCTGTAAGGTTGGAATTGGAATACCCACCCCTAGTCATGCATTAGATGTTTACGGAAATTTCCGTGCTTATCAAAGTATCGCTAATACAGCCTGTATAGTTGAATGCACTTATGTTACAGGAGATGCTCAATTAACTTTCAAAACTCGTGCAGATCGAACCTGTGAGTTGAGATTTGAAGATGATGTTGGACTAGCTGGAAGGATTTATTACGCTCATGCCTCTGATGCTATGGCTTTTGTGACAGCGGCTGTAGCAAGGATGACTATAAATAGCGTTGGCAGTGTCAACATTGTCGCCCACGACGCCGCCACCGCAGGGCTGAAACTGGGGGGAACCCTTGTTACTGCATCGGCGACAGAGCTGAATATCAATGATGGACTTACTGCTACCACCGCAGAGATTAATCAGTTGGATGGAAATCTGTTTGCCAATGCTGCCGTAGCCGATGATGCTAGGGGCATTTCCTCAATCTGCACACTCGTAACCAATGCTAAATCTGATGGAATAGCGGCCTACTTTGAAGGCCATATAGACGGCATAACAGATGGCCCTACCTATGGAGCGGGAGCTTGGCTCAATATTGATTCTGGCTCAACATTAGGTGCCGATGCAAGGGCCTTTGATATAGGAATCTACGAAAGCGGGGCGGATTGCTCTGGGGGTAATGCTTATGGCCTTGCTATCCATATGGAATTTGATGATACCAATCCACCTGCGGGTATTTACCCTTTCAGGATTAATTGCAACGATACAGCAAACCATGCCACACCAGATGCACTGATCTTTGCTCCAAATAAAAGCGCTATAGCACTTACAGACGCTGCCCCCGGCACATCAGATGCTTATCTCAAAATTAAACTTCAAAGTGGGGAAGTTTATAGAATAATGTTAGTAAAGGAGTAAAAAATATGATGAAAATCACAATTACAAAAGATAAAGAACTTTTAAAAAGCATTGAGCTCACCAACCTACAGCTCAAAGCCATCCAACTCACAGGCCAGAAGCCAGAGGATTAGCTTGCTCACAAACTGGAGCGGATATTGGAATTTGCTGTAGGTCAGGCCAAACAGACGATTGACCGAATTTCTCCGTTGACAGATGAGCCAATGGAGAGCATGATTGATACTTTAAAGGTTGAGAAGGTAGAACCGGAGGTAAAGGATGTTTAAACCCGACTTAAAACAGGCTATCAATGAGCGGCTTGTGCAATTTCTGCAACAAGAGATTGGTAACCGAGTGACGGATAACAATATGGCAGGGCTGGTATTTAGCCTCAGTCCTATTTTTGAGAAGCATTTAGTGGAGCCCAAGAAGGAAGAGCCGCCTGGGGATTAGTCCACTCTATATCCCACAAAAACACAATTACGACCAGGACAATGTATATTCCTTTTGGGTGGCATAGATGTCAATATCATTGCATCCGAATCCATCAACTCTTCCCCACATTCTGGACAGGCTATTCCATTAGGTTGGGGGTATTCATACATAGCCCTGTATAGCCTTTCCTTCTCTGTATTGTGCTCTTCTAAGGTTTTAAGGTGCATTATCTTTCCTCCTCAAACTTAGTACACTTTGGCCGGCCATCCTTATCATATACCCATTCCTTCGGATACTTTACGTCATCAATCTCATATACCATTGTATTTGATAATATCTCACAAAATGGCCCATCAGGAAGTGTGTCATGGATACATTTTTCACAGAATTGTGCTATGAAAAGCTCAGCTTCTGTTCCGTTAGAAGGCCTGAAAGGTTTACCGGTTGCTGTTGGTATTTGTATTGGCATTCTCCTCCATCTCCTTGATTATCTCGCTTATTCTTTTTGCATACTCATAAGGAACGAACCCTACCCGACCAGTGAATGCTCCAAACTGGCCGATGATCATCCCCTTTTTGCCTGCTTTAGCCGCTGCACTGATCTGTTTTAGCAATGGCAGAAGCGCTTCGTGTTGATTGCTTGTTAGCATGAAATCTATTGTATCGCTCATTTCTCCTCCTTCTTTACCGGATACTTTATCCAGACCTCTACCCCGCCCATTTCTGTTTGTTCATATATCGGGATAAAGCCCTTATGCTGCAATATATCAACCATCTTGTTATCGTACTTTCAATTATGTCCACCCAGGGATACATTTGACCTTTACTTTTATTTAGCATTTGTCTCCTCAACTTTCCAAAAATTTAACAGCTTCCTCATAAGCCTCCTCATATCCTTCACCAATTTCCAACCATAAACCTGATTTCATCTCACCAGGCAGTTTATGATAACAAGGATAGCAAAATGAATATCTTTTCTTTTTAGTCGCTCCACAAAAGCATTGATCTCTCATAAGCTCCTGGTAGTAGAAATTTTTTGATTTAAGAGGACTATCCTTTCGGATTATTGCATCATTACATTTCTGCATTTCTATCATTGGATGGGAGCAATTATCAGGATTATCGTTTTCATCCCAGTAATGGCACTTTGTATTGTAGCATTTAATTATCGGCATCTTTTTTCTCCCTTATTGCCAGCCAACCCCCATCAATCGGGATAAGCTTGCTATATGGTACATTGACTATCTCTCTGACCTCATCAATCATACGCTGATTTTCATCAATCATATGCTGGCATTTATCCTCCACAATGCCAAAATGCCCTCTTAAGGCCATTATCTCTTGATTATGAATAGTATTCGTAGCTTTAAGTGTTGTTACTTCCTTGGTAAGATTGTTTACGATAACCGTGAGCAAGATAAGCCATAGGCTTATGGCTAAATAAATTATGAGATTAAGGAGTTTCATAGTAAACCATCAAAAAATCCGTAACTGCTCTCCTTGAAGCAAAATCTTATCTTGTTTGCTCGCATTACATGATAAGTGTGCTAATTGAACGTTATTGTAGGTATGAGTACCACCTTTGCTTAATGGTATAATATGATCTAAGCTGGCACACATAGGATTGGGAAATTTAAATCTTTTATTAACTCTTCTCTTACAATGCTGGCAGATCCATCCGTCACGGAAATAAACCATTTTTTCATTTATGGCTTCGACTTCTGTTTGGTATTTTAGGGCTCGACGTTTTCGCTCAGCTTCTCGTCTATTTTCTAGATTGGCTTCACGATAAACTCTTTTTCGTACTTTTATTTTTTCAGAATTTACCTTTTGCCAAATTTTGACCTGGGTTATTATTTTTTCTTTATTGGCTTGATAATAAGCTTTCTGCTGTGCTCTTATTCTTTTTTTATTGGCCAAATACCAAGCCTTATTATATGCTTTTTTCTTAACAACATCCATTACTTACTTATAGCATTTTATTAACTATATTGCAAGTTTAGAATCGCAGTCTTATTCCCAGAGTTAATTTCATGGGGTTATTTCTCCTTAAAACTCCCCAAATGAGCGATAAAACCTCCATGCTCTGCTTTTTTAACATCCTCAAAGCTTTTGGCCTCGTAACGATTAAGGGCACTATCAACAACCTTTGCTGCCTCTGCTTCACCCAGGGACATCACTAACTCTTTCTGAATTTCCTCTACAGAACGCAGAAATGCCTCCGTGAGCTTATTTATCCCTGAGCCTGTGGGGGATGGCTTGCCTTTTCCAGGTTTAGACGATTCTGGGGCATCCTCGCTGTTCTGTGGGGCTTTCCTGCCACTACTCTTATATTCAAATCGAGTAACCATTGCTTTTGTTATCCCTGTCCCTGCAAGATCCTCATAGCTAAGATTGCGAATACCAAGTAGCCTGGTAATGCCATTGCCTAACAAGTTCGTATAGGCAGCTTTCTTGACATTGCCTTTATCAATTTCTGATGGGGGTATGTCCTTCCCGTGTGACTTGGAGAAAAATTTGTCTTTGCTACCCCTGGTGCCGATTGCCTCAATCGTTATATCCTGGAAGGAAAACTCCCCTCGGTAAGTAAAGCTAAAATGTCCATTGGAATCTTCATTATAGGTAGGTTCATTTATCCGCCAAGAGACACCAAACAATCTGGCTACCTTTTCTGAACCGCTTGCCTGAAGATAGGGTTTTCCTCCCTGGTCTACCCAGTCATATGCATTTGTAACTTTCAGGGCAATGCTCTTTATCTTCTTAACTGCATCGATCCGTCTCTCTGCCTGTTCTGCTATCTGGATCAGCCTATCGTCCATTATAGCCGGCAAGGCGTTGTTACTTTCTTTGGCTTCTACGGCTTCCATCATTTCCTCCTGTTTAAAGGTTATAATTCCTTTGCCTCATACAACATACAACCAATACCATTTCCATTTTTTCCCACCAAAAATGCGTACTGGTGTAGCATTCCCCTGCTGTGGGGGTCTATAATAGTGTCCATCACCCCATTTTGTATGAGCGGCTCGACATGATTTTGTCATTGATCCACGTCTCATCCTACGATCAGGAACCCATGCCCAGACAGAATCTTTTGTACCCGGCATATGATATCGATGTTTTGCAGGCATTTGCCCAGAACCTGTATGCCACATGATATATAATGCCTCGGCTTCTTGAGGTGGCTGTTTGCGAAATGGTATAAGTTTTGCTTTCATTTTACCTCTTTGTAAGGGTTATAATTCCTTTGCTTGTTCTGTGATTAGATCAGCTAATTCAATCAATCTATTGCTGATCTCATTAAATATTTTGATTGCTTTGGCTGATTTGACTTTGGGAATGAGAATAGCCCTTAATTCATCAGCAAACTTGATGAGCTTTTCCCTATCAGGAGCCATTTCCGCTTGACGGGTCTTTTCCTTGGCCTGGGCCTCTTCTTTTTCAAGGCGTTCGCGTTCATGTCTTTCTATCTCTTTCTTTGCTTCATTTTCAGCCTGGATTTTGGCCTGACGCTTAAATTCTTCTCGCTCTTTGCGGTCCTCTTCTACTTTCTTGTCAGCCGCAAGTTTAGCAAATTCCTCTTTGATTATTCGGTTCTCCTCATCTATCTTGGCTTGCTTTGCTGCCATTCTTGCATCATCTTCAGCTTGCCTTTTTGCGGCTGCTTCATTAGCCCTGTCAATCTTGGCCTGGGCTACTTCCTGTTCTTTCCGCTGCGTCTCAAGACGTTCTGTCTCTGCCTTGCGTTCAGCCTCTTCTTTCTCGAATTGAAGACGCTCAGCAAGGGCCTGTTCTAATGCGGAAACGCTATCCTTGTGGGTTTGAATAGCCTGATTCGTAAATTCCATATATACATCTTCAGAAACTTGCATATCCTTGACAATTACTAACCGCTCTTCAATATGGGATGAGGCTAAATTATATACTGCCCCCAGATGACGGATACCGTTAATCTTCTCCTGTATAGCCTCAATCCGTTCTCTTTCCTTGCGGTCTATTTCATCCTTATGAGCCTGCCATATATCATCCAAATGGCTTTCTCCAGGGGCAAGGAGTCCTAAAATACGCCGTTTTTCTGCATCAAGGAAATTGCAATGGTCAAGAGCTTCCCGTTTTTCATCCTTGTGTCCATCTACTACTGCAAGCCTCAATTCCCTGTATTTCCGGCGGCCTTCCGCTACAATAGTCTTGGATTTTGCATCTGTGATCTTTTGAACTTCCTTGTATTCGGCGTCCAGAGCTGTAATAACGGCGGTTTCAATATCAAATTTGACTAATTCTTTTGTCGTTTTCATCCTATACCTCCAATAGTTTTATGGTTGTCTTCCAATATTCACCATCTGCCACTGTAAAGCCCTTCCTTTGAACTATCTTGCCCATTATGAGATAATCTCCTATCACTATCTTCTCTTGGTTTTTGAGTTGGGCTTTGACTTCTTTATCCAAGGTGTCATATTCGCTCTTGTGTGATTTAAGCTCAAACCACCTTTCTATCTTCGCCTCAAGTTCTGGATCTGTCTGGATTTCAAGAGCATCCCTTTTCACGTCCGGCAGGCAAATATGTTCAAAGCCACAATCTCCACAAATTTGCTCATCATAAGGGATGCAGTCTGGTAAGGTTCCATCTGCCACATGCTTGTTGATTGCCTCTGCCTTCTTTAAGAGTTTTTCCCCGAGGTCATAATCTAATGACATCGGAATTTCTTTCAAGGCCCCGGTCTGCTTATTCTTAAAAAGAAAAAGGCCCTCGGGCTTTTCATCCATGAGTAGGTAGCAGGTCATTTGGGCTGGATACTTACGCAGATAATGATATTTTCCTTTATAGAGATCCTGAATAGTATTCAACGATTGCCACATGAAAGGGCTTGAGGACTTGATTTCAAGGGGAATGACATTGCCGTTGACTGCCAATTTTGCATCAATGTGTCCGGTGATCTGATACTCAGGCCATTCAAAGGCCCTTTGCTGTTCGATAATATTCAGGCCAGCATCCTGTAAATCTCTAAGGACCGCCTTTTCATGTAAATTCCCTTCGTCAAAGATCGTTTGTAGGTTGACATCATGCAGGGTCTTTTCTTGCCATCGGATACGGTTAAGGACAAGATAGCGTATGCAGTCATGGCCTAAATCACTCGCTCGATTTGATCTTACAGGCCATTGTTCTATGCGTGACCTTTTTAATGCTTCTATTTTTTCAACTATCATTTCTTTACCTCCTTTTTCTGATAGGTTGATTAAAGGCTCTGTCAATTGACCAATTATGCCGCCGTATTCTACATAATAATGTTTGATAATTTATACCTATCTTTCTTGCCCATTGTGCTATTGTAAGTCGTTGGCCGTTATAATTTATTATGACGTTTGTTTTTGTATTATTTCCTTGTTCTTGCCTTGTTGCCCACTTACAATTAGATGGTTCATAATTGCCATCATTATCAATTCTTTCAATGGTTAAGCCTTCTGGACATTCTCCCATATCATTATAGAAATTTAAAAAGTTGTGCCATCTTTTGCAGACAGTAATGCCACGACCTCCATAACAACTATAACTTTTTTTATTCTTATTATTACATCTATCAAGCATAATACGCCATACTGCATGGAGCTTAGTATGGCTTAAACCATGACGGGGAAATTTACCTTTATTAGATCCAACTCGTAAAGTTCCTCCTTGAATAATTCTTTTTTCTCCATCATCATATTGACATAACCAAAGTGCATTTCTGCCTTTATCGGAGCCTGCTCTTTTTAAAACTGTTAATTTTCCAAACCTTTGACCTACCATATCAATTGCTTTCATTTTTACTCCTCGGTTCTCGGTTAGAACAGGTTACCGGGCATCTCTTATCTGGGTTGGATTGGATTATCAGGCAGGCATTCTTATGTAGCCAAAAACCTTTATGCTTACCCTTTCTCTCACACCATAAATGATTCTTTTTATTGGCAATAATCATTTCAGAACACTCCACACCGCCAGACCCCCCACAACCAGCCCAATGAAAAGACAGATTAGTTCAGGCATTTTTGTCCTTCATTGGTATATCGCCGTTCATGCTTTAATACCCTTATCTCGACTAAATAATAAGGGACATCTGGTGGTTCATCTCGTAAGTGAATAATTGGTTGCTTTAAGACAGTATCTTCATCATTAATTATCGGAATATATTTCTGGAATGATATCATCCTCCTCTCCCTCCTCATCATCAAAGTAGATATTGGTTATCAAAATCCTATTTTTAGCATCACCTATTGATGCCGGTGGCGGTTTTGATGTATCAATTACCCAATTTGTAGACTGGATTTCCTTATCATAGGTCTCGATGTCAAATTTGATTTTCATCTTTTTCCTCTAACTCCCCATCCTGGGGGTAGCATGGATATTCCTCACAGGTATAGACTATTTCTTCCCCTACCCTGTAGATCGGGCAGTTACAGATGCAGCGACCTATTTCATATGGTTGGTTTTCACTTTGCATTAAAATAACCTCATTTGTTCGCCTTGTGGAAGAACCTTAGCACACTTCCCTGAATTACATGCGAAATGTGCCAGTTGGACATTAGCATAAATATGGGTTCCACCTTTACTCAATGGCATTATATGATCTAAACTTGCACACATGGGGTTAGGGTATTTAAATCTTTTATCCACACGCTTTTTGCAAATCTGGCAAATCCAACCATCACGGAGATAGATTATCTTTTCATTTATAGTTTGAACTTGTAGTGTGCGTTTCAAGGCTCGGTGTTTCCGATTCTTTTCGCGAAGTTTTGTAAGATGGCCTTTGATATAGGTTTTCCTATATCCCCTTATCTTCGCAGGATTTGACTTCCTATAAGCCGTCCAGCGTATTTTATTTTTGTCAGAACGAGCTATCTCAGAAAGTTTTACTTTCTCAGGGTTTGCCTTACGCCAAGCTCTATTATATGCATTTCTTTGTTCCTTATGGCTTTTGCGGTAAGCCTTACTATATTGCTTTCTTTCTTCTTTGTGGCTTTGGTAATAAGCTCTTCGATATACTTTTTGTTTTTCTTGATCCATTGCCATATATGGTAACACCTCCCGCCCTCGATGTTATGCGACACCGAGGGCTTTTGGAAAGAGTTAGCTACGCTTCCTTTTCGGCCTGCTCCATAAGGTCATCTATCGTCTTTTTGCGTTGTGCTATATCAATAATGAGATAGCCTAAGAGCGATTTGAGATGCTTTTTGTTGACTACACGAGGCCCATTCAGGATGAAAGACCGGACTGCTGTATAGAGCACAGTACATTCCCGAAGATCAGACCTAGCCTTATTGATTATTGTCTCATAGTCAGTCTTGCAGATTTCTTGTCTTTTCGCGCTACCCATTTCGGTAGGCGATGAATCTCCCCAATCTATTGATGATTCCATAATACCTCCATAAGTTAAGGTTTAGAAAATTATTATGCGATGCAACTTAACGTGAGCATGGTATTGGGTCAGACACTTTGCGCAAGGTCCGAGCTCGCCTCACATGCCATTTCGGCCCGTTAATGTGATATCTCACTGGCAGATATACCATTGCATCACATAACAATTAAAAGTCCTGGCAAGGGGGAGGCCGTTGAATCCCCCCAAGAGTCCTCACATGGATCAGCAACCTCCCCACACAGCTATAGGATTTGGGTGCTGGCAAGCGTGAGCAGAACACATCCTACTCGGATCGCACGTCCCGGTTGTCATCAGGGTTCATCGCCTGCTCGCCAGCATAAAGGGTGCTGTGGGCAGGATTTGAACCTACAAGGCCATTTTGGAAGCTATCCACCCACTTGACCAGACTCCCCGATATACCGGACCCTTCATCGGATCGTTGCCTTGCGTTTAAGCTACGATTCCGCCACCCCAGCATATTTCAAAGAACTGCTCTATCCTTAAAATAACGCCCTTTCAGAATCAGTTACTTCCCTATGGGAGTCTTCAAAGGCCTTTTTTGGCGACCATGACACATAACCATCGGGATAAGTTACTTGGTATCCTGGGCGTGTCTCCCGATTGGCCTGATCTTCCCCTTTGACATCGCGCAAAAAGCTACGTTCATCTTGAGGAAAGGCCCTAATCAATTTTGTTCCGATGTACAGTAATCCTTCCTCCATAATTCTACTCCTCTTCTACGGTTAATCTTTATCCCTTGCCTTATCCTCCCCTGTGATCCCTGCCGTTAAGGTTTTGGATATTAGGGTTGGATTTATATCTAACCGCCTCGCCCGCAGAGATGGGTGGAGGTAGTTTAAAAGCCTACTCGACATCCAGGCTATCAATCATTATCTCAATTTCGCCAATAAGTCCTTCCAAATTGGCCTTTGTATCTTCTTTCGATACAGATTCATCGTTAAATAACGTTTCAATCGCTCTCTTGGCTTCATCGTAAAGTTCTTCATTCATTGTTCTACTCCTAACTTATCAAAGACTAATTTGATTTTCATCTATTCCTCCTTCGGTTCCCGGGGCTTTTCCAAGGGTTTATCGGAATCCTGGTATATATATGTTTTGATAACGTCTAATGTTTTGGCGATATCTACCAAGCCTCGAGCAATTTGATCTAATGCGTCAATAATCGTCTTTTTGTCTTCAGCTTTCATCTATCCCTCCCTTGTCCGGGGGCGTTTCCAAGGGTTTTTCTAAATCATCCAATGGACACCAATTAGGTATTTGGCTGCTATCATCAATCTGTTTTTCAGCTTCCAGCTCACAATACTCAATATCCTCTTCATCTTTTTCAAAAGCATTGTGATACAAGCAATACTGACAGGATTTTACTTCGATTTTAATTAATTTCACCCTTCCCTCCTTTGTCCGGGGGCTTATCGGAACTATGTCTTAGATCTATCATTTTAATGCCATAATTTTCCAGTGCCTGCTCATTGAGCTTACCGGGATACCTTCTGGCTAAAGCCATATATAATGGCTTCCGCTTTAACTGCTGTTGCACAATTGCCTTTATAATGACTTTCTCGATAGCTTAATTTGTGTTTTGTTTCTCTGATAATATCTTTTATTTTTGCTGTTTTCGCTTTTCTGATTTTAGTAAATCCGCATCCATTAAAGGCTTTATAAATCTGTCTTGCTCTTTCCTTGCTAAATCCATATATTTTGCTTATTTCTGTAAGGCTACCAGATGCTCTATAGTTTAATTCTTCAAAATCTGTTAAGATGTTCTCTCCATATTTGCTTCTAAGAGTAAGCTGTAATCGTGGAATGTTTTCAATCCGGTTTATTCGTTTACGGTAGTTTTTATTATATTCTCTATAATAGCAAATTTTACATAATGAATCTTTTTTGAGAAAAATTGGTCTTTTCTTACATCGGATACAGAGTTTTTTTCTCATGATGATCTATCCTAAATGAAAAATAAAGCCATGTCAAGTAAAAAATGACCTTGTGTAAACTTTTTTTGCATCTCCAATTAAATCAATTATTTAAGCTGCATTTATTTTTTTGCTTGACACTACTTTTGACTTAGAGTAATATAATGGGTATGAAACCGACAACTAAATTCACCAAAAGCATCCAAAAATATCAACATATTTTAATATACCAAGGATTTAAAGAAAGCACTATTAAAAGCTGGATGTATAGCAATCGGGTTCCCTCATTTGATAATGCGGTAAAGTTGACAAGCATATTGGACTTAACATTATCTGAAATACCATACCGTCAGATAATAATCAATCGCCCATGAGGTGAATTTTCCATCTATGTAGCTGTTAGATTGCTGGAGAAAACTATGTATGACAATTTAGAGAAAGAGTTTGATCGCAAACAGATAGATATTGTCAGACGTGAGTTAACCGCAAAAAATAAACGTTTACCAACTTACATTGAATTATTGGCTGAATTGTATTTACAACAAGGACCACAATCTAACAAGCACATAGAGCCGACCACAAAGGACTGTGGCGGCTCATGTAGGGCGTTAGCCAGAAAGGAGATGAAAATGAACCATCCAGATCCACAAGTTCAAAAAGCTATCATCAGATTAGATGATGCTTTGTGTATGTGGGAACGCAGCACATTTCGGCAAAGTATTTTAATCATCCGTGAAATGGGTGGGTTTGTTCATCGTTCTGTTTCTGGCAAGCCAGGTGTGCCAGATGATGTCACAGATGAGCAGTTAATGAATATCGTAACCCACCCAACCCCAAAAGCGGGTGGCTGATAGGAGCGATAGGCTTTATGAATTACAAAGATATATGTAAAATTAGAGCGTGGCAGGCTTACGGACATTTTATGTGTCGGAAAACAGAGAAAGGTTGTCCGAAGGGTAGCCCAAATAAGTGTGCAGACTTTGAGCCTAACAAGGCAATACAGCAGACGCCAAGAAGCGCAGCTCATCCAGGGCGTTAGGTGATTTATAGATAAAAAACAAGCAGAGAATTTAGTTAAAAAATTAGTTGATGCTGCCTATGAAATGGAATTTAAATGACCATCTTAGATGAGATATTTGATCACGAAGAGGCGCTTCAAACCATAACCCTGGTCAAGAAAAAACCTGCGATATTGAAGTGCAGATTTTGCTCTTGGCAGATTCCCAAGTTTAAGACTACCAAAAAGGGCAAAAGGGTTAATCTCTATGGAGAATTACAGAGCCATGTCATGATTGCCCATCCGGAGGAATACCAGAACTTACAGGATAAATTGGAGGTGGAGTGAAAACTTGTGGAACTTGTCTTTTTATTGACCATTTTCAAGGTTTAAAACTTGGCACTAAAAGTGCTCTCTGTAAGTTTTGGGATAGACTTACTGTTAAAACAACTCAGCCTGCTTGTCTCCGACACTTTCAGATAAAGAAGGGGCAGAGTGATGCTCAAACATAAGCCCTGCCCCCGTTGCAAACAAACTACCGATTTCGAGCGCATTGAGACATATCTTGATAGGGAAATCTGGATGTGCTTAGAGTGTGGCAAGCGGGAGATTGTGTGGCTTAATCGGCGGACAGATAGGGGGGTGGAGTGATGAAAAATATAATACCAGAAGAGTTAGCACAAATGATAAAAGAGGACACAGAAAGAAACGAAGCCGAGCGTAAAAAGAAGCTGGATAAGCCCAGCACAGCTCTGTCAGAGTATCACAAGAAGCGCAAAAGAAAAAACAAATTATCGGAATTGAGCAGAAAAAGGAATAGGTGATGAAACCACCAGATAATTCAAGAAGGGTTCTCACCTGGATACAAGATGCAAATGGCAATGAATCGTGGCAATTTGATCACTATTCCGGGCATGGATGGTGTGAGGCAAGAGCCTGGGACCAGATTGTATTATTCTGGAAAGAAGAAGATCCTGCGCCTGATTACGAGGAGGGGGAATGAAAGAAATTTATTTGGAGATCCCAGGAAAGCCAGTGGCCAAGCAAAGACCACGCTTCTTTCGCCGCGGTGACTATGTCGGCACATACAATAACCAGGAAACAGAAGAAGGCCGCTGGATATGGGAGGCAAGAAATCAGCTATCATATGATATCCACCACAACCCTCTGACCGGGCCTATCATTTTGAGAGCTACATTTATTATGCCTACCACTAAAGCTTTT
>Ga0114919_10002535_pt1 | contig 14789 bp, 9 predicted proteins | sample BlataG_FD_88682 | JGI IMG/M metagenome (GOLD analysis project Ga0114919, IMG submission 88682) | Deep subsurface microbial communities from Black Sea to uncover new lineages of life (NeLLi) - Black_00105 metaG | ecosystem: Environmental > Aquatic > Marine > Oceanic > Sediment | place: Atlantic... | reverse complement strand
TACAGGCTCGGCCAGAGGAACGAGGCGCACGCCGCCTGGGGTCAGGTGGAGAAAGGCGAGAATGCATGGGCGCTGCGGGAACTGGGCAGACAGTATGCCTCCCTGAAGGGGGATGCGGCACGAGGGGTGGAGCTATGTGACAGTGCTTTGGGGTTGATGAGAGAAAGGCCGAAGGACAAGAAGGTCAGATATTACAGATATTTGGGTTGGGCCTTTCTTCAAAATGGTGAGCCCGGTGATGCGGTCAGAGCGTTTAACGAAGGGTATAACTACTCACTGGCAAATGACCTGGATTACTATGAACCGGAATTCTTGAACGAGCGAGCCTTTTGCTTTTACCAGGAAAGCGAACTGAAGTGGAGCGAAGTTATCGAAGCGTATTTTATCCTGCAGGAACGTTATCCTGCAGCCAGACAGATTCACTATGCTATACAGGGATTGGAATTGGGCAAACGCACCATGGGGGCTGTGAGGCATTAACCTAAAATCGCGGATGAATGAATTATGTCAAGAAATGCCCGGCTGATAGTACTGGTAATAATTCTGTGGGTCCTGTTTCCTTTCCTGTACGAGTCAAAAGCGCAGGATAAAGGCGGCACCCTGCATTGCCTGGAGAAGGACATCCCGGACAGCTATGACCCGATTACCTCAAGGAACATGGCTGCTCTAAGGTTAACCGAGCTTATATTCGAATCTCTGCTTTCTGAAACCAAATGGGGTTTCGAAGGCCGCCTGGCCGATAGGTGGGAGTTGTCTCAGGATTCTCTTGAGATTACCTTTTACCTGAAGCAGAACGTCAACTGGTGTGAGGTTGGCAGCGACGGAGTGACTACGACGACGCGGCCTTTCACTGCCGACGACGTCCTTTACACCTACCGGCTGATCAAAAACAAAAAAACCGACACGGATCCTTATAACAGAGAGCTTCTAAGAGACGTGCTTGAACCCAAAATCCTCAATCCCCACACCATACGGTTCAAGTTCAAGAAGAAGCAGATTAGGCCGGAGGAGAGCTTCACCTTCAAAGTCGTTCCCAGGTACAAAATCCCCGGGGATTTCATCACCCGAGCCGATGCCTTCACGACTTCGCCCGTGGGAACCGGCTATTACGTTCTCTTCAAGGATTTCGGCAGCGAGAAGATTCTTAAGGTGAACGAAACCCATTACGATCGGCGAGCTAACATCGACAAGATAGAGATGGATTATTACGCGGACGAAAGCATCCTGTCCGACGCCGCCCTGCTAACCAAGGAGATCTCCGCGGTGATTGAGGCACGAATCAAGGATATCGCGAAATTCCAGAGCTCTGGTCAGTACGAGATCCGGCGATACGCCCCTCTCAGCTTCGATTACATAGGCTATAATCTGAAGGACCCTCTGTTCTCGGACAAAAGAGTGAGACAGGCTCTGACACATGCCATCGATAGAGAGAGGATCCTCAGAGTTCAGTTTCTGGACAAAGGCAAGGTTATCTCCGGGCCATATCCTCCGGGAAGTCCGTTGAACAACCCGGACGTGGATTGTTTTCCCTATGACACCGTTGTTGCCAAAAGACTGCTTAAAGAAGCAGGTTTTCAGGAAATCGGCGGGGAGTGGGTTAAGGGAGGAAGGAAGCTTGCCTTCAAACTCACCGTGGCCGCTGAACAGAATGAACCGGCCTGGAGCACCGCCGAGCACATAAAAGACTACTGGAAAAACATCGGCGTTGAAGTGAATCTGAAGAAGGTGACATGGCCTGCCTGGTGGAAAACCGTATACGAGGATCGGGACTTCGAAGCAACCTACGGGAGATGGAGATGTGATAGGGCAAGCAACATCTGCCCCCTCTACACAAGGGGTGACGAGAAGAATTACATCTCATATTACGATCCCGCAGTGGATAGTCTGATTCACCTGTTGGCCGACATCGCGGTTCCTGAGGAACGGAGGGTCATAAACTGGCAATTGCACGAGATCCTGGCTAGAGATTGTCCTTATACCTTCTTGTGGACTCTGTATCGTCACGCCGCCGTCTCGAAGAAGGTGAAAAGATCTGACATGATCCACCATTTCAATTTCTTCAATTACATAAAAGAATGGTGGATACCGGAGGAGTGGCAGAAATAGTGACAGATCTCTACGGCAGGAGAAAGGAGGCGATGTTGAAGACTTGCGTTGTTGGAAATGGGATCATCCTCTTGGTGCTCCTGTCTCTTCTTGCGGCATGTTCCAGCACCCGGCTATCCGGATCGGTTCTCACCTCGGAAAAAAAGCCGGCCGCGGGGCTTGAGGTACTGATCAAAGCGGAACCGGGCGGCAGGTCGGCCCGGATGAAGCAGGACGGAAGTTTTGTCCTGAAAGGTCTTGAGCCTAACACCATCTACCGCATCACGGCCATTTGCGAGGCAGACAACAGCAGGGCTCGGGTAGATAACATATATGTTACCAAGGGGAAGAATGAGCTGCCTGAAAACAAAATGCTCATTCTGGCCATTCACAAGCCAACCAAGGCCATCGAGGATACCAGTAAGGGCATAGAACAGGGTAAAGGCAAGGTGATACCTGAGAATCCCTGATACAACCGGGGAACGGGCGCGAAGAGACAGTTATAGGTCCGAGAGGCGTTGCACCCGGAACGCGCTGGATTTCGGGAAAAACCAGCAGTAAAGAAGAGGCGGCTGTCATAAAAGAAGGAAGGTGCAGTCTCCGATGGGATGCACCAGCGAGCAGCAATCGCTTTCAATACTCTTATCGCCTGAGTTGGATTCCGATGGAACCCGTTTTTTAGGGCAAACCCTGCCCCGGAAAAGGCGCAGACTGGAATTCATGACCAAAACAAAAACTGAGAGGGGGATTGTGCCACGTGCGGCAGCGAAAGGATGTTATTTTGAATATCCTGAGCAAGGCTCGCTGCACCATCCTGCCCCGTCTCCACGGGCAGGAAAACAGAGGGTTTGGCGTGACGCTGCTTTAAAAGAAGCGTCAGAACGAAGCGGGCAGGTTAGCCCGGTGAGTTGTCCCGGATAATTGAGAAAACACAAGGAGGTCATCCTGAGAAAGCAAGCTGGAGGATTGGCTACAGTCCTGTTCTTGTGTTTGTGTCTTCTTGCGGGATGTGCCGGAACTCAGCTTCGCGGTTGGGTCTATGACTCCAGCGGGAAGCCGTTGAGGAATGCGGGGATAGAGGTCAGGGCCGAACCCGGAGGAAAGTCCACAGCGCTCAAGAAAGATGGCAGCTTCGTGTTGAAGGGGCTTCAACCTTACACGGCGTATGACATTATCGCCGTTTGTTTGGCGGACAAAAGTCAGACGCAAGCGAGCAACGTTTACGTGCAGAAGGGCAGGAACAGACTACCCGAGAGCGTAAGGCTCCGCCTGGTATGCAATACTGAGACTAGTGATGCGGTGGGGGACACATCGGACAACGGAACCGGCGGGACCCAGCCTCCAAAAATCGAAAAGCCGTAGCGTGCCTGTCAAAGAGCGCATGTGATCGGAAATGATGGTGGCCGGTAATCTGGGACCGAAATAGGCATCGAGGCCTAGGGTGACACGGCAGATATCGCCGGGGGGACAAGTGATGAAGAAAGCACGATCAGCTAATGTGAGCGCGTTATGACAGTCAAGAATTCCCTATCAGTTTTTCTGCTCAGAAATATAATCATCGGCCTGGTCATCATATTCCTGGCAACGTTGATGGTTTCCACTCTCATGCATTCCGCATCTCATCAGCCGCGAGAGGGGGAACAGATGTCCTACTTCGAATGGGTGCAGGGACTTCTTGCCCTTGATTTCTTCGATGGGCAGTTCTTTGTCAAGACTTATAGGACGCTCATCCTTACCTTTGGCTCACTTATAGTAAGCCTCCTCTTGGCACTGCCTCTGGGGATAGTCTCTGCCCGGAAAAGAGACTCAAAACCCTTGCGGTTCCTGACAGGATTGGCCGATCTGGTGTGTTCTACGCCCGTCTTCGTGACTGCCTATCTTTTCATCCTGGTGGGGATAAAACTCTTCGAACAGAGCTTCGCAGTGGTGGGATCGGAAAGATCGTCTTTTGCCCTTCTCGTGATGTTTCTCACCCTGGGGTTGAGCAATGGCACTGTCAGTGAAATAATGAGACATGCACGCGAGGAGACAGTCAGGATCTCAGAACAAGGGTATATCACGGCAGTAGTGGCCCGGGGAGTGAACTACAAGAGGCATTTCGCAAAGAGCCTTCTCATACCTTTGCTCAATATAGTCTCATCCCGGATGGTCTATCTTCTGAGCGGAGCGGTGGTGGTGGAACATGTGTTTACCTGGGAAGGGATCGGAAAATGGAGCTGGGATTCAGCCCTGGCGGGCGATTATCCCGTTGTGATGAGCATCACCTTCATCATGGTGCTCTTTGTGCTTCTGGTTAGGTTTGGCAACAGTCTGGTCGCCAGTCATGTGGATTTGAGGCGAAGATAGGAAGCTTGATGAGTAGCCTGGTTTAAAAAAACGGGAGAGCTTAGCTAAGCATGCCGAGAGTATTTAGAATTGGGCAAAAGGGCCTATTGAGCAGAATTCCTGCCCTGACACGCAAGGGCATCCTGGGCATAAGCTTCGGAACACTGGTCGTTCTCTTGATCGTCGTCGGGGCCCTTTACAGCAAGCCCTATGCGAAGAAATTCGGTCGGGGTCACCTGCACCTGGAACACAAATATGAGAGACCCCATATCGGGATATTTGAAAAGGTCTTCTGCCACACCAATGACCAATCCGATGATTCCTCAGAAAGCAGGTCCGCCGGCGACGAGTACGAGGAGGATGATATCTACCAGGAAGAGGGAAACCCGGAGAGTCGGGAAGACTCCGCTTCCATGCTCTATCCTCTGGGTGCGGACAAGAATGGGCGCGGTATTCTGGCGGGACTTCTTGCCGGATGCTGGACTGTCCTCCAGTGCGGGGTTCTGTCTGTCGGCCTTACCCTGTTGTTGGGCACGACATTTGGAGTCCTTTCGGGATATCTCGGCAGAGCGCCGATTCTCGCTTTTCTGAAGAAGGGCCGGCTCATGGAGGGAAAAGTCGGCGCGATTGCGTCATCATCTGTATCCTTGGGGGAGCTGGCCAACCTTCTCCCCACTCTGGTGAACATATTTCCCAGGTTGGTCCTCGTAATCATCATACTCACCCTGTGGAAGGAGATCGAGATCTGGTCAGTGGTAATCGCCATAGGTATAATCAATGTGCCCAAGGTGAGTTACGCCATCAAGGACAAGATCGAACACCTGAAGAATCAGGAATTCATAGAAGCTGCCAGGGAACTGGGGGTTCCGCACAGGCGGATAATTCTAAAGCACATCCTGTGGTACAGTTGTAAACCCATCATCCTGGTCCAGATGGCCTACATCTTTGCCGAGGTCGTTCTGGTGGAGAGTTCATTAAGCTACCTTGGATACGGGTTGCCCCATAGCTGGGGAGGGATGATCGCTTTAGAACGCGACCTGATTCTTCATCCCGGCGGAGTCTATTGGCCCTTTGTTTTCCCCGCAGCTGCGATTGTCATAGCTATAATCGCGTTCAACGCCTTAGGAGACGGTCTAAGCAGATGGTTCCAGACCAGAAGCTAAATCACAATACAACCATCGACCGGCCGTTGCTTTCGGTCGAGGGACTGAAGACCTACTTTTTCCTTCAGAACGATTTCATCAGGGCGGTTGACGGTGCCACCCTCTGGATGAACCAGGGGGAGATCCTGGCTCTGGTGGGAGAGACCGGAAGCGGAAAGACCATCACCGCGCATTCGATCCTGGGACTGGTCAACTCTGCACCCGGCATAGTCCACGGAAAGATTCTGTTTGAGGGCAGGAATCTCCTGGAAGGGTTGGACCGATTTTGTCGGATAGAAAACCATGGCGAAACGGAGATCGTGAGAAAAGATCTGAAAGGATGGGACAAGAACCATCAGAGAAGACTGGATTCGGTAAGAGGCAGGAAGATAACCATGATCTTTCAGGAACCGGTCTCTTCGCTGGATCCTTACTACACGGTCGGAGAACAGTTGTCCGAGACGATCCTCAGCACGCGCCCGGGAGAAAGCAGATCCAACGCACGCGACTCTGCGCATGAGTGGTTGAAGGAGCTTTACCTTGAGCCTCCCACCTATTACTTCGACAAATATGCGTGGCAACTGAGTGGTGGTGAATGTCAGAGGGTGATGATTGCCATGGCCTTGGCTCCCCGTCCTGAACTGGTTATCGCAGATGAGCCCACCACAGCTCTGGATGCCTCCACCCAGACGGAAATCATACGGCTCCTCTTAGAATTAAGGGCGAAATACAAACTCTCAATATTGTTCATCTCCCATGACATAAACCTGGTCTTGGGATTTACACACAAAATGGTGGTGATGTTTAACGGAAGGGTTATGGAGCGATTTCCGGTGGAGTCCTTGAGGAACGGAAGCTGCGAGGCTCTTCATCCTTATGCCCGAAAGCTGATTTCCATTGATGAACGGGAAAAACCGCTTGAGGGAGATGATGATCTTAATCTTGCCGGAAGGAAAGAAGAGACGCAGACGGTCTCGTCACGAGCATGCAAGTATCTGTTATTCTGCCCTTATGTTTCGGAGTTAACGGAAGATTTATCGAATCGGTGTAAAAGTTCTCCTCCGCCCCAGGTCCAGATAGAAAAGGATCACTGGGTCAGCTGTTGGAGGTTCGCCCGGAAGGCGTAGACTGAGGCCGGCTTTTTGTAGAGGCCACCTGGAAGGAAAGTGATCTGAATGCGAATTGAGGTCAAGAATCTAGTCAAGCATTTCCCCAACAAGAGTTGGATTCTCAGTTCCGACGATGTTCCAGCCAAGAAGGCGGTGGATGACGTATCTTTCTCCATTCAGGAAAAAGAGATGTTCGGTTTGATCGGAGACAGTGGCTGCGGCAAGACAACCATAGCCAGAAGCGTTTCCGCACTGCTGAGGCCCACAGCAGGAGACGTGCTCTATGATGGAGAAAGCATATTCGAGATGAATAAACGGCGCTTCAAGAAGTTCAGGCAGGAGGTGAGGGCCATCTTTCAGAATCCTGATTCTTACCTGAACCCTCATGTGAGAATCAGAGACGTTATAGGTGAGGTCTTTAAGACCCATACGAGCCTGAGAAGACGGGACATAGATGAGGCAACACGTGATCTGTTTGGGCTGATGGGGCTCAGCCTGAGCTTTCTCAGGAGGTATCCTTATCAGCTGAGTATCGGTCAGAAAAGAAAGATTGGATTAGCCCGTGCCTTAGCCATCGTACCGAGGTTCTTGATAGCAGATGAGCCCTTCGCCGGTCTGGACATTTCAACCAAAAGAGAGTTGACCTGGATCATGCAGAGACTCCAGCAAAAGTACAAGTTTGGAGCGCTGGTTATCTCCCATGACTTAGAATCCGTGCGCAATCTCTGCCACAGGGTTGCGGTGATGTATAAGGGGAGGATTCTTGAGCTTTTCGATATCTCCAGTTTGGTTAACAAGACGGTCTACCATCCCTACACTCAGATACTTCTGGGAAGAAAAAGGGAGGGGGCAAGAACCCTTATCTTGAAAGGAAAGCCCTGCCCTTCATCTCAGGAGACCATCGGCTGTAGCTTTTTGAGCAGCTGTAATCTCTACGAGTCATTCAACCACCCCCATGAGTGCATAGAGAGCCAACCCAAACTCAGGACCTTACAGGATAATCACCAGGTTGCCTGCCATCTCTGTGATCGGGCATTGAAGGACCGATAGAATACCTTTTGATCAATGAACATTCCTCACCAGCTTCATGAGTTCCTACCGCTCAAGCATCACAAATAGAATGGCCGGAAAAATCACGGATAGGCGGCGCGCAAATTCGAAGGCCGAAGTCGAGAATGGATAGAAAGGAAAAATTGAAGATACTTGGGGAGTTAAGTGAGAAGGAACTCTCGCAGGAGTTTCTTGTTCCGCTTTATCAAGCTTTTGTTAGGGCGGGGGTGCAACCCCCACCCTCTTACGGTCAGACGACCGCCCGTCGGGGTGGAGAGGGGTATAACCCCTCTCCGAACTCAAGAATTCCTCTCGAGCAAACCTAAGACCTACCTTGCTCACAATAACGTGGCAGTTTTCCTCTCCTCTTGGTATGAACCATTCGGTGCATACCTTGGGGGTGAGGGGGAAGGTTGCCCAATCGCCCTCACCCTGTCCCTCTCCCAGAGGGAGAGGGAACCACTTCCTTTCTCCCTGCGGAGAGGAATAAGCTCCGTAGGCGGGGCTCCCAGCCCCGTGCATGTTCGGCGGGCAAGATGCTCGCCCTGCCAATGTCTGTAGCAGCGTCATTGCGAGCGCAGCCCTGAACCGTATGGTTCAGGGCGCAGCGAAGCAATCCCCTTCTGGCGGCAGTTCCGTGGGATTGCTTCGTCCCCTGCGGGTCCTCGCAATGACGTGGTAGTTTCTCTTTCCCAGAGAGAGAGGGAACCAGCCTACTCCTCGCGAAGGATATCTTTAAAGTCCCCCTGACAAGGGGGATTTAGGGGGTTCCAGTCAACGGCCTCGCGCGAATTCTCAGGGGCGCAATCCCAAAACCGCATCACGCCTGCCCGGTCGGGGTTTTCGCCCAGCTACAACAAGGTGATGCACTCCTTGTGGCCATTTTAGAAAAAGGTCGGATAGATCTTGCGATCCTACCCGACCTAAAGAGTTCCAAGGGAGATGAGAGTACGATGTTTGTCTCGGCCTGATGGGGCAACTAAAATTCAAAGCCTAAGGAGAACCGATGCACGCTGGAGAGATGAGAGAAATCGGCCCAGGCATAGCTTATGTCCAGCTTGGTGTTTTTGCTCGCATCGATTTTTATGCCGCCCCCCAGCGTCAACCCCTCCTCCTCATAATTCAGCTTGTATCCGCCTCTTAAGGAGAAGGTCTCCTTCCACTGATACTCGCCGCCTAAGCTGGCCTGCTGGACGTTATCGTTGGGATGCTTGGCCTCGGCGGTCACGGTGAATCTCGATTCCGGGGAATCGACCAAATCATAGGCCATTCCGAATCTGAAGGTGAGGGGCAGATCATACGGGTCCACGGCCAGCTTGGCCTTGACGTTGTCGTAGTTGGGATTTCCGGGTTGGGGATTATGGTAAGTATCCAACTCCGGCCCTCCCAGTTTCATCTCCGGCCCCAAATTGGAGATGTTCATGCCCATTCTCAGGCTTTTGAAACCAGTGTAAAACAGGGTGCCGAAGTCGAAGGCAAATCCAGAAGCTCTCTCCTCGGATATGCTCTCCCATATGTATTTCCCATTTATGCCGGCAGAAAACCTGTCGGTTAGCTTTCGAGCATATCCCAGGGTTAAAGCATAGGACGATGCGGTAAAGGTTTCACCAGTCCCCTCCGGCTCCTCCAGTGTGGTAATCTCCATGTTACCCATGGTCAGGGCGGTAAGGCTGACGCCGAAGGCGCTGTATTCGTCCAGAGATTTTCCAAAGGCAGCATGGTTTAGCTGCACGTCCAGTATCCAGTCCACGTTGGTCAGGGATAAATTGGATTCGGGTATCTCGGTAAGCGCCGCAGGATTCCAGTAGACGGCGTAAGCATCATTCACGCAGGCTACCGATGCCTCACCCATGGCCACGTACCTGGCTCCCATTCCGATCTTAAGGAACTGGGCTCCGACCGTGCCCACCCTGGAGAACTCACCCGAATAGGCCGCGTTCGCCAGGCTGATAATCACTAAGATGGCGAGCAGGCCAACCACTTTCATTTTCATTCTTCCCCCTTGTTTTGCAGGACAGTCGTTACTCAAAGCTCTTTGCCTGAATCCGTATGGTCGATTCGATCAGTTGACCTATTTTATTATGGCGAATTTTCCCAACTTCTGTCCGTACTCCGAGTCCACGTGATAGTAATAGACACCCGGAACGATTCCCTGCTGGTCCTTGTTCAGCAGGTCCCAATCCTCGGTGCCGGTTCCGTTGTCATGCTCGACCACCCTCACCATGTCCCCGGCCAGGGTGTAAATCCGTATGGTGCATTGGTCCGGAAGGTGGGTAAACTGGATTTTTCGTATTCCCTCCTTGGTTTCCCACAGGGCATGAGCTATGTAAGGATTGGGCACCACCTTGACTTGGGAAAGGTCGCCCTTCGCCATCTCTGGATCTACTCCCCCGGCACCGAAGACAAACTCATCCTCCGGGCCGTTCAGCTTTGCGCCCCTGACTTGATAGACGTCTCCTGCCGTGTATCCTGTGTCGGTGGGGTCAAAGGCAAAGAACCAGGCGTGATAATAAGGGAAAGCTGAGTCGGGAGGAGGCTGTCCGTCGTAAGGAACGTTGACGATATCCAGGTAGTCCCCGTGATGCGCATCCCACACTCCGTTCTGGGCCCAATCATAAACTTCCACCACAACCTGCTGATCGGCGGACGTGTTCCAGACCTCAAAGGGAACCCACACCGGGGTAACGTCGTCGAAGAAACTGTATCCCTGTGAGCCCTGCTCGGTGAACCTGAGTTCATAGGTGGCCCGGAAATGCACGTCTCCACCCACGGGAAGGCCAAAGGTTTCTCCCATGCTTCCCAGGAAACTATACATGTGCAGGGTGGCATCGGAGGTGCTAAACCCGGTCTGACCCCATGAGCTCGGTTCCCTTTCGCCGTTGGTGACGATCACCTGCATTCCGTCCACCACCGGGTAGCTTTCTATGTCTCCGGACTGCTTGATCTGATCCGCCAAAACCGTTTCTCCGGTGGTCACGTCGATCACGTTCCAGTAGGTGGCATACGGGTCATCGGTGAATGTGACCTTATAATCATGCCCGGTCAAAGCACCCCGGTCGAATACCACTGGGGTGACCGTGCCCTCACTCTCATGTTCATCTCCATAATAGAGATGCCTGACCGTGGCCGCGGAGGTATAGTATCCCGCCGGATCGGTCCGGGGATAGGCAAAACCACAGTTGACGTCCTCTCCCGGTCTTCCGTAAGCAGTCTGCAAAGGCTCGATAGGAACGCTGGTGTCGCCTTCATCGAAGGAGACCACGGAGTACCAGTATTCTATCCCGTTGATTAAGTCGCGGTCGGTATAGGTATGAGGCAGAATATCGTGCTGGCCCTCCTTCTGAAAGATGGCGATGGGCACGTAATCCGGACCTAAGCTTCCGTCCGAGTTTCTCACCAGATCACCCCAGCTCTGGCCCATGTCGGTGCTTCTGTAGATCTTATAACCTTTGAAATCCACCTCTCCGCTTAACGGATCGACCGAGCTTTCTGAGCCGTTGTCCCAGGTGAGTTTTACCTTTTGGTAACCTGGGGTGGCCACCAGTTCGGCTGGTCGCGGAGGTTCGGGACCAATGAAGTAATTGTCGTACACCACCTGAGCCATGGATGCGTTATTCTTGAGATCTTCCTCGTCATATCCGGCTATCAGCGCGAAGACCACGCGAACGGTTTTGCCAGAGGATAGATTTATCCCGCGGGTACATTGAACGTAGTATTGGTCGGTAGGGGGGAGGCTTTCGTCAAACTGCTGGCTGTTGATGAACTCGTACTTCCCCTCATCGTGGTCCGGCAGATCCTCCCATCTTCCGGTTCGGAAGGCGGTCATCCCGATGTCGTCGGGGGTCTCGATGTACTTGGTTCCCATCACTCCGGTTCTTACCAGTGGCCCCCAGCCCGGGTCATAGCAGTCTTCATCGTAGGTCCAGGCCAGGTTCATGGAGGGGTCAAAAGCGACCAGATCACCCAGTCTGCCATTTTCAAACGTGCCCGGAACTATGCCACCGACATCGAAATCGCAATAGAGCCCGAAGGCGAACTCGGAGTAGTCGTTCTCTGAAACGTTTTTGATCTCCAGAACCACGAACAGATAATCCTCATTGTAGTTGTAGTTCCACTGATAGACCGTCTGGGTCAGCTCCAGGCCGAGGACTGGCACGCCGCTGTTGGCGTCGCAGAAGCGATAGTGACTCTCCTGAAGAGAGACCGGGCCGGCGTCTACCATGCCGGAGGAAAAGCTCCAGACCTTGTTGTACACCCACTCTTTAGAGTCGCTGTTCCATATCCTCCATCCGTAAGCCGGCTTGCCTACTCCCAGACCGACCGTATCCGTGGGGTCGTAATCATAGGAGGTGGGATCGGTGGATAATCGTATTCTGTAACTGTCCTCACCGTTTATTGTGGAAGACAGGGGCATGAGATCGTCGTCGGTATTGACCACCACCGTATCCCCGTTTGGCTTCACCGCGCCCATCCAGCACTTGATCTCGGCTAAATAGTGACGTTCGGATCCCTTGGGCCACTCGCCGGAGGGTTTTCCCAGATGACTCTGTCCTCCGATCTGCCCCCAATTCTGGACTGTGGTGGCTACGTTCCCCTTGTTGTGAATGATCTGATCCTGCAGCGGAGTGGGGGGCTCCAGGCTCTTCTGCTTCTTTGCGCTGCCCTCTCCCCACAGGAGGAAGAACAGAATCGGAAGCAAGAGGACGGTTTTTTGTATGCGCATTTAATAACCTCCTTGGTTCTTTTATTAGAAGATGAACTCAATGCCCCAGCGCACGGTCCGTGGAGCATCGCAGTTTTGCGGATCTTTTGCTAACAGGCGATAATATCGATTCACGTCTTCGGCGGTCAAAGGCCCGTCTCCATCCGGGTCAACGGTCAGCTCATAGTGATACCCGTCATCATCCGGCTTGCCGGTGTTGGAGTAAACGTGCAGTATGTTCCGGCGATCGAAGAGATTCACCACCTCGGTGAAGAAGGAAAGATGAGTCTCCTTCTCCTTGAACAGGTAGAAGTCCTTGTTGAACTTCAAATCCACCCGGTAGGTGGCGGGCATTCTTCCTCCGTTCAGCGCTCCCAGGCGATTTCCCTGGTCATCGGTTTTGGTATAGGGCATGCCGCTTCCATACTTTGCCAGAACGTTTAATCCCCAGGCTCCGGGAAGGGTCAATCCGGCAAAGTTGCCGCGCCAGTCGCGCGGAACCCGGTAATCCACGTCCACAGTCAGGGTGTGTCTTTGGTCAAAGGCCAAAGGATACTCCCGTACCGGCCAGACCGGCGCGCTGGTACCCTCAGTGAAATAGTCGTAGTATCCCTCATACGCCGTCGAGGCGTTGCCCTTGGCTATCATGTAGGAATAGTTGATGGCCCCGGAAAGGTTCTTGTGGCCCGGTCTTTTGGTCAGGATAACGTCCACGCCCTTCACGGTCCCATAGTCGGCATTGACAAACTGGGTGTAGGAGCCCCCGGCGTAAACCACCTCTCGTGTGGAAGCAAGGTTGGTGAGGTCCTTATAGTAGGTGGTCACCTTCATGGTGATATCGTCTGCAAGAGCGTGGTTTACACCCAATTCGTAAGCGATGCTCTTTTCCGCCTCCATGTCCGCGTTTCCCACCAGCGGGTAGCCGGTGGTCAAATCCGCCTGAAGATTGGTGAACATGTATTGGTATGGCGGAACCTGGAAGTAGTATCCGTAACTGAAATGAATCACGGTTCGGTCGGAGATGGGATGAGAGATACCCAGACGGGGACTGAGTTGAGCCTTGGGCTTGGTGTGAATCTTCCTTTCCTTGGTCACCGGATCATTCCAGTAATCGATGTCGGCGTCGAGATAATCCAGGCGCAATCCCGCGTTCACAATGATCTCCTTGAGCTCAATCTTATCCTGCAGGTAGACGGCGGCGTAGTGCGGATCGACCTCGTATTTCTCGCCGTAAGGTCGAACGTTGAAGAACTGCTTATCATCCCACTTCAAGCGATTTATGCGGTACTCTCCTCCGAGCTTGATCTGATTATGTTTGTCCACCTGGCTTATGATGTCGAAGCCCAGGCTGGTGTACTTGGCTCGCCGGTAGTGGTATCGGGGAAAGAAATCCGGAGCGGCAGTGAAGCCGGTATAGAAATGCTCCTCCGCCGGGTTATAATTGTCATCGTCAATGGTGCCTATGAAAACACCACTGGAATCCTCCAGATAGCCCGGCCACTGATCCCAGTAAAGGTCAAAGAGATGTTCCGGAGCCAACTTTATATCGGTGTAGAAATGGCTGAGTTTTATGGTGAGGAAGGTGCTCTTGGACGTGGCGTAGGACGTTCTCGCTCCGAAGCTGTAAGACTTGTTTCGGATCTTCCCCAGCCCGTCTAAGTTGAAATCGTAGGAGATGCCGTTTACGTCTCTGTGTTCGTATCTCAAAAGCTCCCTGGTATAGTAATTGCCGCTGAGAACCAGCTTCAAGTTGTTGGTGGGACGAAGACTGATCTTTCCCGTTCCGGTTACGAGTTCCCTCTTGTTATGGGGGAGATGCCCGTCGCTCCAGATCTTCTCACCGGAGAAGAAGAAGGTGGCTGCGTCACTCTGGCTGAAGGTTAACGGACCGCCCAGGTTGAGGACCAGGCAGTGGTTATTGTTCCTCTTGAGTTTCTGGTACTCTCCGGCGTTAACGTCGTAGGAGTGGACCAATCCATCGTATGCCTTGATCTTTCCGGCAAATAGGGGCCCACCTTCCCGGGTGATGGCACTGACCACTCCGGACAAAGCCTCACCGTACTCGGCGGTGAATCCTCCCGTGGTCAGGCTCAATTCCTCCAGAGCCTCAGGGGATATTCTGGTTCCGGCTCGCCCCACCAGCGGATCCTGCACGTAGATGTCATCCAGAAAATAGCTCACAGTGGCTTCACGTCCGCCCCTCACGTGCAGGTCGCCGTATTCATCCACCACCGTACCTGCCATGTTGGCGATCACCGGCTGTATTCCCACCGTATTGGGAAGATAGTCCAACTGCTCTCTGATCACGAAATCCCTCGAGGAGGTCAAATCCTTCTGGATCAGGGGACCGGATGCCACCACCGTGATGCTCTTCTT
>Ga0114919_10002534_pt1 | contig 14793 bp, 11 predicted proteins | sample BlataG_FD_88682 | JGI IMG/M metagenome (GOLD analysis project Ga0114919, IMG submission 88682) | Deep subsurface microbial communities from Black Sea to uncover new lineages of life (NeLLi) - Black_00105 metaG | ecosystem: Environmental > Aquatic > Marine > Oceanic > Sediment | place: Atlantic... | reverse complement strand
TTCGGTAATGAGGTTTTCTTGGAGAAGTTATAGGTTATCTCCGCCTTCTCCCCCTATCCCTTTGTCAGCCCCCATGGCCTCTGATTCCTTCCTATAAATGATCAGCCGGTCTCCAGGATAGATTGCAGCCCTTAGATCCAGCTTGTTCCAAATGAGCAAGGACACCAGAGGAATGTTGAACCGATCTGCAATCAACGAAAGATTGTCCCCTTCTTTGACAATATAGATAGCCTCCTTTCTAGATGTCATCCACTGCTGGAAGAGGCTGTGAAACTGGCGGTGAAAATTTTTGGGTGAACCCCTTGGAATCAGAAGAGTATGGCTCCCTTTGGCTAGGTAGTGGCCCCGAATCTCTGGATTCAAGTCCTTGATTGCCTTGAAATGGGTCTTGGCTGCCTCAGCAATGATCCGTATTGGAATATCCTGAGAAAAGGCGAGCTGAATCTGGTCAAATTCCATGGGCGGGTAAAAATCCCCTTCGGATAGATAGAAGCCATATTGCTCAGGGTTCGAGACAATCAATTTTACAGAGAGAATCCGAAAGATAAACCGTTGGGTTTCTAAGGGGAGATAAAGGTGATAATAGTCATCGGTTCCCTGCTCCAGGATCTCTGCCTCCAGGCCCTGTTCACCCATGTTGTACGCTGCAGCTGCCAGGGTCCATGATCCCAGTTTTTCATGAAGGTCCTTTAGATACCGAATTGCCGCTTGGGTAGAGGCAAACAGGTTTCGTCTTTCATCAATGTGTTCATTGATAATGAGGCCGTATTTTCGGCCTGTGTCCTTCATAAACTGCCAGAATCCTATTGCCGCCCTCTTTGAGCTCACATGAGGCCTCAGGGCGCTTTCGGCAATAGCCATGTATTTGAGATCGTCGGGCACATTGTTTTCTTTGAGCATGCTTTCGATATGGGGCATATACCGGGGGACCCTCTTTAACCAGAGAATCACCTGGGGTCGATCCCAGAGGCTCAGAAGGAGCTCTTTTTCAAGCCGCTCTTTTATACCCTGAATTTCAATCGGTACCCTTTCCTTACAAAAATCAAGCTGCGCAGGGACATCGAGAGAGGATATCAGGGAGGGGAAGCGCCTACCCTCAGATTCCTCGCCATAGGCGCTAGATAAAAACAACAGCACAATACCAAGCAAAAAAAAGAGCCTCAATTTCACCAAATTCTCCTCCTTGAATAAGGTTTTTTCCATTATGACTTTCTCAAAGGATACCATGAGGCTACCGTAATGTAAAAAGAAGATTTGTACACTAAGGCACTAAGTAATGGATAAGCGAATCAAATATGTGAAGCCTGCACAAAAATGAAAGTGGTTGACAAAAACAGACAAAATCTACCATATTCATTATCAAAATCGGATTGTGAACTAAAAGATCTAAACTCAAGCAACACAATAAACACGATACGGAGGTTATTCATGGCAGATTTTATGGAAATCATCAAAGGAAGACGGAGCATCAGGAGATATGAAGAACGAGAGATACCAGAAGATGCACTCAACAAAATCCTCGAGGCCATCAGGTGGGCACCTTCCTGGGCTAACACCCAGTGCTGGGAGGCGATTGTGGTTAAGGATTCAACAATCAAACAGAAACTCCAAGAGACCTTGGCACCGGGAAATCCGGCAACGAAAGCCATGGTAGAAGCCCCCGCGGTGATTGCCCTGTGTGGCATGCTTCAGAGCTCAGGTTATAAAAAGGGTCAAGCTACGACCAAATTAGGGGATTGGTTTATGTTCGACATAGGAATTGCCACGCAGAACTTGTGCCTTGCTGCCCACCACCTGAACCTGGGAACAGTTATTGTTGGTCTGTTTGATCACGATAAGGCAAAGGAGATATTAGAGGTACCAGATGGGTATGAAGTGGTAACGCTGATCCCGGTTGGGTATCCTGTGCGGGAAGGTAAGGCACCTGCTCGCAGAGAGATTGACGAATTTGTTCACCATGATACATTCTAGCATGTGAGGGCTATTGCAGGATTAGATGGAGAGGGGGATTTGTCTGTGCCCCTCAGAAAAGATGGCAGAGTAACGATTTCGATGATAGTGTTACGTTATTTTTCATATGCCTTCCCATAGAGATTAAGATACACTTTTTCAAAGAGTAATTCCTCTTTTTTACGGGGAGGTTTCTTTTCATCCGGATATCCTATTGCGATCATGGCTTCTACTCTTAGTTTTTTTGGAATATGCAAGACTTCAGAGATATATTCCTCTGAAGTCTTGGTACCATCATGCATTCTCTCGCGGATCTGGATCCAGCAACTCCCAAGCCCTAGAGATTCTGCAGCGAGCTGAACATAGGTAGCGGCAATTGAGGTATCCTCAATCCATGTATCGGATATGGCAGGATCTGCATAGACAACTATGCCCAGGGGTGCATTGCTCAGAAATGCCGAGCCGTGCGGTTTTGCCCTTGAGAGCTTTTCCAACAGATCTTGCTCGGTAACAACCACAAACTCCCACGGTGTCAATCCCCTTGATGAAGGGGCGCGAAGCGCTGCCTCAGCCACCGTATCGATCTTTTCAGGCTCTATGGGTTTGTTTTCAAACTTCCTAATACTTCTCCTTTTCCGAATGACTGACATTACCATTGCAAACCTCTCATTTCTGTTGAGTTGAAATGAACTTTCTCAAGGTGCGCAAGTCTTTTGAGGTGAATAATACCATATCTCCGTGTGAATTCAAAAGGACAATAGGCCTCGACCTTTTTCTTTCCGGCAAGGGGAGAGCACAGCATGTAGAGTAACGTGAGGGTTGCTCAAAGAAAAATGCTCAAAGATCATGAAGCCTGATCGTTTTGCTTGAGCTGCGTAACCTTTTTCGGCGCCAGATACGTATAGATGACCGGAATGACCAAAAGCGTGAGCAAGGTACTTGCCATGAGCCCTCCGATAACAGAACGGGCCATGGGAGACCATGCCTCTGCGCCTGATCCCAGCCCCAGGGCTAGAGGAGTCAGTGCGAGAATGGTGGTCAAGGCTGTCATCAAAATGGGTCGGAGCCTTGTCTTACCCCCCTCCATCACGGCATCTCGAGGGGAATATCCTCGCGCCCTCAGTTGATTGATGTAATCGACGAGGACAATGGAATTATTAACGACTATTCCCGCCAGCATAATGATGCCGATAAAGGCAACAACGCTCAGAGGGGTTCCGGTGAGAAGGAGCATGGCTATTGCTCCCACTACGGCAAGGGGAATGGTCAGGAAGATGATAAACGGAGCAATAAACGATTCGTATAGCGATGCCATGACCATGTAAACGATAAATGCTGCGCCTGCAAAGGCCACCAAGAGCCACTTGAAAGAGGTTCGCATATCCTGAGCAGATCCGCCGGTCTCATAGGTGAAATCAGACGAAAAGTCGATCTTCTCGAGTCGTTTCTCCACATCTCGGGTGACCTCTCCCAGGCTTCTGCCCTGCACAGTGACTGCGATATTTACCACCCGTTGCTGGTCTCGCCTCAAGATGCTGGTTGGTGAGGTGCTCCTGCGAATTTGGGCAATGCTGGAAAGGGGTATTTGCTCTCCCTTGGGATTCGTCACAAACAGGTTTTTGAGTATCTCTGTGCTTTTCCGGTAGCTGGGGTCGAGTTGTACGAGTATTTCGTATTCCTCGCCTTTATCTCGAAACAGAGAGGCCCTTGTGCCTTTGATATACGTGGACACAGCATTGGCAACCTGCTGTGTGCTCAATCCAAGGGCTGATATTCTGTCTCGGTCCAGAATGATCTGTAGTTCCGGTCGCCCGGCTTCCAGGCTGGTGGTCACATCCACCGCTCCAGGGACATCCCGAATGGTCTCCTTTATCTTGTCCGACAGTCTTTTCCCTATATCGAGATCCTCCCCGTACAGATAGATGATAAGATCACCCTCTTCCCCAAAAAAGTGACCTTGGGTAATTGAATATGTAATGTCTGGTATTTGGTCCAATTTCTTTCTGAGCGCAGACTCAATCTCCATCTGGGACCGGTTCCTCTTTTCTTTATCAATCAGGTTGACCCGAATCTGCCCGGCATACGAGCCCTTGGCAAAGGCACCGAAGGCCTCTCCAACGCCGATGTCTGAATTCTGATTTCTTAGCTCCGGGATGGTTTCATGAATGATGTCTTCGATCTGACGAAACGTCATCTCAGTTGATTTCAGGCTTGTTCCCGGCGCCCTCTCCACCGCCATCTCAAAATTACTTTGGTCCATTTTTGGGAAGAAATCCATACCAAGCCTGGGCACGAGCGCCAGGCTCATTGCAAATGAAATAAAGGCAATCAGCACGGTCGTCTTCCGGTGAAGAAGACACCAGTTCAATATTCGAGAGTAGGTACTGAGCAGTTTTTGCAGTCTTCCATCAATGTTATGGGAGATTCTCTGAAACATTTTGGGGCTTGCCTCATTGTTTTTCTTCAAGAACCTGGAGGAGAGGAGCGGAATGAGGGTCAGAGAAACGAGCAGGGCGCAAAACACCGAAAAACAAATGGAAAGGGCCATGTCATTGAACATCACCCCGGCGATGCCCGGTACGAAAAGGACCGGGAAGAACACCGAAATCGTAGTAAGGGTGGAGGCGATAATGGCAGTTCCAACCTCCCTGGTTCCTAAGTCTGCATTCTCTATCAGGCTTCCACCGTCCCTGAAATGCCGGAATATGTTTTCGAGCACCACGATGGAATTGTCCACCAGCATGCCCACGGCCAAAGCCAAGCCCGCCATGGACATCATGTTGAGTGTGATCTCGGCCAAATCCATGACAGCGAAGGTAGCGACGATGGATATGGGAATGGAGAGCGCCACGATGGCAGAGGCCCGAAGATTGTGGAGGAAGAAGAGCAGAACGAGTGCGGCGAGAAAAAATGCCTGCACAGCGGTAGAGCCGAGGTTGCTGATGGAACGTTTGATAAAATCCGCCTGGTTGAAGATCACACCAATCTTCACTCCCTCGGGAAGTCTGCTGACGATTTCAGGAAGCGCCTCGATAACCCGATCGGCTACCTGAACGGTGTTTGCCTTCGAATTTTTGGACACCAGGAGCAACATCCCCGGCTTTTGATTGTTTCGGATAACGCGGGTGAGCTCCTCATAGGAGTCTTTTGCCTGAGCTATATTCTTGATGTAGATCGGTGTGTCTTGGCGGTAGCCGATAACGGTATTTGCGATCTGTTCCACGGAGGTGTATTCACTTAAGGTTCGGATGCTGAACTCACTCTCGCCTTCGTCGAGCTTTCCTCCCGGAACCTGAAGATTCTCCCTCTTGAGGGCGGAGATTACCGTATCAACTGAGAGTCCTTGGGCATGAAGTTTTACAGGATCAATCTGCACCTGGATCTGACGCTTCAGGCCTCCTGCTGTTTCAGCCGAAGCTACGCCTACAATACGTTCAAGAGCGGGCTTGATCTGTCTTCTGCTGAGCTCCCTGAGCTCCGCAGGTCCCATGGGGCCGGAAACAGACATAAACAGGATAGGCATCTTCTGGGGATCAAAGGCTATTACAAGAGGTTCTGTTGCCTCATCCGGCAGGTAATCGCGGATGAAGTCCACGTTGTTTCGGATATCCTTTTCCGATTTGTCCAGATCAATGCCCCAGTCAAACTCGGCGAGGACCAGTGAAGCACCCAGCTTGGACTGGCTTCGAATATGTTTTATGTTCTCTACAGAGGCAACTGCTTCTTCGATAGGTTTAGTGACCAGGGTCTCCATGTCTGCTGGAGCAACGCCCGTATAGGTTGTGATAATGGCAATCACCGGGAAGGTGACGTCTGGATAGAGATCGATCTTCAGCCTGGAGAGGCCAAAGAGACCGAAACCGACTACAAAAACGTAAACCATGGTGAAGGTAATGGCGCGCTTTATGGAAAGACTTGAGAGACTCATGTTTGGCTCTCTACATCTTTTACCACGGTCACCCGATCCCCGTCGGCAATCTGATGGAGTCCCCGTATCACCACTTTCTCTCCCTTCTTCACCCCGTCACATACCTCAACCATCGCGCCGGACTCATGGCCGAGTGAAACCTTCCGCATGTGTGCTTTTCCCTCCTCCACAACAAAAACGTAATTAACCTGACTGGTCTTTGTCTCACTGTTGGTTGAGTTTTCAAGGTATTGTTCCCTGTAGAGGACCGCTTCTTTCGGTACCAGCAGTGCATTGGGGTGAAGGTCTACGGAGAGGGTGACCGTGGCAAACATGCCAGGGCGAAGAAGCCGTTTTTCGTTTAGCACCCTGATCTCTGATGAGAACATGCGGGTTGCAGGATTGAGTGTGGGGCTAACTTTGTCGATTGTTCCAGAGAAGACCTGATCGGGGTAGGCAGCAACGGTGAGCCGCGCCTGAAGGCCAGGGACCATGAAGCGAATCTGATTGTCTGGAAAATATACGATTACCTTAACAGTATCCATTTGTACGATGGTGACCAAGGTTTTAGTAGGGACTGCGAGATCACCTGGATCGAAAAAGCGCTCGCTTACGGTTCCATTAATTGGCGAGGTAATGCGGGTATAAGAAAGCCGAATTGTGGCCAAATCCAGAGCTGCCTTTGCCTGATTCACCTGGGCCTGCAGTGCCTGCCTATCTTCTTTGGTGGCTCCCTCGCGGAGCATGTCGAGGCGCTCCTGAGCCGAATTGAGATCGGCCTTGGCCACGGTATATTCCAGCTCCGCTGACTCAAATTGGCGCTTGGCAACAGTACCTCGCTCAAAAAGCGCTTTCATGCGCTGGTAATTGTGCTCAGCGTTATTGAGGTTTGCCTTTGCCTTTGAGACCAGATCCTCTGCCTGAGCTATCTCCTCGGATCTGGCTCCCACATTCATCTGATCCCACCTTGCCTCCATCACCTCCAGGGCAGCCTTGGCCTGTGCCACCTGAGCGCGCGACTCATCCGATTCCAAAACAGCTATGAGGTCGTCCTTCTTTATCCGATCACCTGAGTCGACTTTCAATTCCTCGATAATGGCGCTTATCTTAGGAAAGACCTTAACCTCGGTGTTGGCCTCAACACTTCCCGTGAATTTGATTTCCTTTGAGATATCCTCTTGCTTGACCGGGGCGACTTCAACTAAAATTGAATTTTTGGCAGCGGGCTCATTGTGCTTCCTTTCGCACGAGGCGAGAAGCGCTATAGAGAGAATTAATAAGATAAGAAATGGCCTTCTCACACATATCTCCCAATCGATCCATCCTTGTTTTTTCTTCAATTCATTAAAGGGGGTAGCTTCAAAGCGACAGTTCTTTCGATAAGCGGGGCCTTTTGAGATTCACATTCGCATTCTCAGTAACTACCCAAATCATGCCACGGTTTCTTGTGCTTTCCCCTTGCGCCTATGGTCATAGCGATCAAACAACGCAGGTAGCTCCAGCTCCAAAAAGGCGTGAAAATCCCGCAACTCCTGAAGCCGCTCGCGGCATTTCGGATCCTTACCAGCCATTAGATCAAGGCCGCGCTCGGCAAGCTCACGAATGGCTGTCACGTGCCACATTCGGACTCTCATGAGCTCGGACCAAGAGCCGGATTTTATCCGGTAGTAGGTACCCCGCCTTCCCGGAACGCCCATCCGCTCGACCACGCTGATTTGGATGAGCAACCGTGTCATAGAGCTAATGGATCCCTTACTGGCCTCTACGATGCTCGCCAATTCCTCGGCCGACTGGTGTGGTGGCTCGCATACCAGTAACCATCCAAAGATTCGCCCAGCCATTCGAGGCAATCCCATTTCCTCGTAAACGATACCCACGTGTTCTATGAATTGCTTCATTTCAACTTCACCCGCATCTTGGTAAACGTTGCACATCAAAACCGATAAAGCTAATATAATGAATTCAATAAATTTAGTCAATACTGAAAATAAAAAATAAATTGAACTCCGGGGGAATTTCTTTTGGTGGTTCTTCGCCAATAGGCTCTGCAATATTGCGATTTTTTATAAGAGAAATGAAGGCATCACCCCTATAAGAGTAGCCTGGAGTTCTGTGTGAACCAGCAGGAGCTGGACATCCACCGTTTCAGACCAGTAATTCAAACTCACATATCGAATAACCCTGCATTGAGACCAATTCTTGTTGACTCCAAAATCCTATCGTGTTCCTATCTATTCAAAGACCCGAGATCATCTAGACATCAACCCCTATTACCGGTAATGAGGAGAAGGTCTTATCTTCCTCTTATACGGTTTCATTTGAGGAGATAATCACCATGGTTATTTCAGACCAGCACTACGTAAAGGAACGGACTATTGGTCGGCGAAAAGACGACCGGCACGTGAGGGATCGTATTCGTAAGAATAATCTGGTTTTCCAGGTAGGCCAGATCATTACCTCAGAAATTAACATGGACGTTTTGTTTGACGTGATCATGGACCAAACTAATCGGATCATGGGAACCGAGAGGAGTACAGTATTTCTGCACGACCAAAAGTCAAACCAGTTGTGGTCACTGGTGGCAACCGGCATGAAAAAGAACGAAATCCGTATACCTATGGACTATGGTATGGCTGGTCGTGTTTTTCAGCAAAGGGCCCCCTTAATAGTCAATGATGCCTATGATGATCCTTACTTCTATTCCGAGATAGATAAGAAATCAGGTTTTCAAACCAAAAATATCCTGACCATTCCCTTGATAAACCGGCAAGGAGAGTGTATCGGGGCACTGGAGGCCCTTAACAAAAAATCTGGGGATTTTACCGATGAGGATAGAGAGTTGCTCACATCAATATCCCACTATGTTGCAATCGCCCTTGAAAATGCGAGGCTTTACGAGGAGCTCAAGGTCTTGGACAAGGCTAAGGAGAGAATCATTAATCACCTGTCCCACGAGTTGAAGACACCACTGGCAATCATTTCAACTGTATTAGGGAGAGTCTCGAGGGAGCTTCAGGAGGCAGATATTCCGAGGTTGGAGAAGACGATCAAAAGGGGGCAACGCAACCTAAATCGACTGCTGGAACTGCAGGTCAAGATTGAGGACATTCTCAATCAGAGGCCGGTCGAAGAAAGGCAGAGAATAATTACTATCATTGAAGACGCAGCATGTTTTGTTGAAGAAATCAGTGAAGCGAATCCTCAGCAGAACAGGGAAATCCTGGAACTGATTTGTAAGCGCATAGAGTCTCTCTTTGAGGTTGACGACATTCGTGTGGAAAAGATCCCTCTCGCTGAGTTTTTACATGATGTATGCGATGAAGCAATCGCTTCCATGGGGGAAAGGGAGGTGAACATAATTGGGAATTTCGAAAAGGAGATTGTCCTTACCATGGATAGGGCTATCCTCAAAAAGGTATGTATGGGCCTCCTAAAAAACGCCATAGAGAACACACCCGATGAGGGAAAGATAGAAATTAATGCCAAAACCCAAGATGATGAGGTGTTGATAGATTTTCATGATTATGGTGTTGGAATTACTCCCCAAAACCAAAAGCTGATTTTCGGAGGGTTCTTTCATACGCAAGATACTGATTTTTATTCTTCAAAGAGACCCTATGAATTTAATGCCGGGGGATCCGGTTCTGATTTGCTGAGAGCAAAGGCATTTTCTGAAAGATATGGGTTCTCTGTAGATTTTGAGAGCGCCCGGTGCAAACACATACCGAATGATATGGATATGTGCCCAGGCAGGATTTCCGCCTGTCATTTTATCACCCAAAAATCAGAATGCTTCTCATCAGGTGGTAGCACCTTTTCAATCAAGTTCCCTCAGGAGCATGTCATACTGGGACAAAGATAAACTTGCCAGGGAACATTAAGGGGTGCGGCCCAATTGGTTTGGCAGGAGTTATTTCCAAAGGAAAGGGGACATGGGTTGGCACAGGTACGAGTTCAGTTAGCGTGTCTGTCTTGATGGTATTGTGGGATCATCTCTTAAGTCGAGCAGAAGGGATTCGTCAGTTTGATTTTTTTCAAAGGACTTGATATATTGTTTGAATAGAGGATCGAACTAATGAGCGGCACCCTTTTGGCATGAGGTGAGGAAGGAACCTCAGCCAACGGGAGACTCGATAAGAACCGTTAGAGACGGGGCAGAGATACCCATATGCACCGAGAAAAAATAAGCCTTCAACTCTTTATTCATGACCTCAAGGTACCCTTGGCAGTGATCGAGGCAGGGATCACCTCACTGCTGGGAAAGCTGGAAAAATATGGTCCCCTTACAGAAAGACAGGAAAAAGTGCTGGTAAGGACACTGAGGAATACGAGGGTGATCCAGGCACTGGTGAACGATTCCCTGGAACTGGAGCGATCCAAGCAGGGAGTGCTGAATGTAACCCGGATAAGAGTTTCAGATCTGATTGAAGAGGCTCTGGTGGAAATATTTGACCTGGTCGACTACCGAGCATCAGAAAAAATTAAAGTGTGTACCGATCTGCGGCAACTGCGAAGCGCATTAGAGGAAAAGGGGCTCATGATTTTCATAGATGAAGGTCTTTGGTGCGAGGAGCTTTCGCTGGATGAGCCAAAGATAAAGCAGGTTCTTCGGAACCTCTTGAACAATGCATTGAAATATCGAAAAAGCTGTGTGGAACTGACGGTTGAGAAACAGCATGATCATCTATTTTTTTCAGTAAAGGATGATGGTGAGGGGATACCGTCAATCTATCATAAAAGGATTTTTGAGAGCTATTTTCAAATGAATGCCACTGACTCTTACACTGTCAGGGGTCATGGGTTGGGCCTGGCCGGAGTAATGGTCTTGATAGAGGATATGGGTGGCCAGTTGTCTCTTGAGAGCGATGAAGGAAAAGGTGCCAAATTTATGGTTGAGCTGCCTTTGACAATCACCAAATAATCCCCCCGGGCGCCCCCTCTCCCTCAAGGAAATGACGTTGAAGACCCAATTATTTCGTTAATTTCTTTCTAATAATCTATAACGGCTTAAGGCTTGCGGATTCTTTCGGTGCTGATGAGTGGTGAACTCCTCCCTTTTTCCCTTTGAGGTTTCAGCCAATAATGCCAAAGCGTCAACCTGGTCTACTGAATTGGAACAAACTGGGTTAGTGCCCTAATACTTCAAGAGTGAATCCCAGAATTCCGGGTCCTCCTCCTTCCAGTTTGGGCCAAACCTCCTGTCACAGAAGCCGCTGAGCCTTTCGTACCACCTAACGAACACATTCTTATTCTTTTCCCGGGCTTCAAGGATGTCGGCTAGAAAGACAGCAATGTTGTTGATTTCATCTTTGGGCACATAAAAAGAGGCGCCCTTTTCAAACGATTTTTTCAGATTGTCTTTTGAGATCGCGTGGGCCGTGAGCATCAGGGCAGGTATGTCCCTTCTTTTGGCAATGTCCAGCAGTTCATACCCCCGGACTCCCATGATATCAAGGATTGCAATCTGGTAGAAATTTTTTTCAAGCAGCTCTTTTGCCTCTTCAAAGGTAGAAGCAGTATCAATTTTACACATATCCAGGAGCTCGACTAAGAACTCCAGGATGTCCTCTTCATCATCCACGATCAACACCCTTTTTCCTTTAAGAATATGTTTGGGATCCATTTTCTCTCCCCCTCTCATTTAAGATGATATTACCGTCCACCCTTTCAAACACGGTTTTAGAGGCCTTTCCACAACCCCTATTTCTGACAGAACGGGACATCGAGCTCGGAGAGCTTCTTCCTGCCCACATGACAAAAATGCTCAGGCACACGCTGGCGCGACTTGCCAAAAAAACGCTTATGTGTCAGCAGTATTTCGGAAGCTGCGTTTGGGAGAACTCAGCTTCTAAAAGTCAGGTCTAGGCCAGGGTTATGCAGAGGTGGCATATTCATTTTCCGATCGGCTAAAACGAATTCGGCAACTTGAGCTAGACCGGGCTTTTGGTAAGGGCGAGTGTAGGAGAAAGACGTGTCAGTGTCAATGGAAAAAGCATTTCAAGAGAGGAACCTTGCTGGCCTTTTCTCAGGCTGTTGCTCAAACGGAAATCCCTTTGAGCGGTCATTAAAACGTTTTTTGCCAACAAATCTTGGCGAAGTGGAAGATAAGCGATGTCAACTGTTTGAGCCCTAAGGGTGAGTTTTGACATCGCCTGGAGCGAGCCTTAGATTTATCAGAAAACGTTTTAGACTAAGAGAAAAGGGATTTCGGCAACAGCCTGTTCTTACTTGATGTCCACGGATTCTAGGAAAGGTATTCACTCTATGCTGTGCATAACCAAGAAGAATATTTGTTTTAGAGGGCTGTCATTCGTCAAGCCTCGGAGTCTGTGGAAAGGTTTGCCCAATTCCTGCGTGCTGCCCACCAGCCAGGGAGATTGGTCAGGAAAACAGCGCATAACACTAAAACACCGCCAGCGGCTTGCACCAGGGTGAGGCTTTCACCCAACACTATCCAGGCACCCAAGGCAGTCACCACTGGAATGCCATTGATGAAGACAGCCGCTCGGAACGCAGGTATCCTGGTTAGAGCATAATTATAGCAGAGAAAAGCAGCAATGGTGGCAAAGATGGTGAGATAAAGGAGTGCTTCCACAGAACGACCGCTCATTGCTGACCACTCTATTCCCGGTAGTTCCCAGAGGAATGCCGGTGTATAAAAGATTGCTCCATAAATGGCTTGCATGCTGGTGATCTCTAATGGCGAATGGTTTCGCCCTAGATCCCTGGCACTAACAATGTAGATAGCTGCTGAGAAGACAGCCCCGAAGATGAGAATGTCGCCGAGCATGGGGCCACCCGGATTCCAACTGAATTGTGGATCTCCCACCACGAGCACGGCGATCCCGGCAAGGGATAGGCCGATGCCAAAAAGACTTGGTAAGCTCGTATGCTCGCCCAGAAAGAAAACAGCAAATACCATCACTACTACTGGTATTGTGGCGATAATCAAGGCTGCTTTCGGTGCTGTGATGTACTGAAGGCCGATGGTTTCAAAGGTGAAATACAGACCTGGTTCAAACAGGGCGAGAAAGAACATCTTGATGTGGTCTTTTCTGGTAAAAGAGGGGAGGCCACGATGTGCCATCAGGGCCAAAAACAGGCAAGAGGCTAACGCAAAGCGGGCAAAGATTAGGGTGAATGGAGAAAAACTCTCCAAGGCCACCTTTGTGGCCACAAATGAGAGTCCCCAAAAAACCATGGCTGCATTTAGGGCCAGATAGGTTTTGAATTGGTCGTAATGTTTCAATTTCATCCCTCTTTCTAAAGTGGTTTTGGTCTTCCCATGGCCGTGACACAGTGAGGTGATGAATGCAAGCCTAATAGAAGGCTAATAGAGAGCAGGGCTCTTATAGCATGTTTTTTCTATATCAATAAGTCTTTTTAAGGTTAATCCCAAGGTAAGCCACGGCAGGCATGCTATCCTGGCTTTCAGAGTCCCTGGAGTGGTACTGGCAGGCCCCAGAAATTTGGGGACAAGATCATACGGGAGAGATGGTACCTACACAGGGAACTTCCCAAGGTGCGGTGGAAGAGATTACCAGGCAGGGATCTTGAATTAACCTATTGAGCCAAACAGATTTTTATTGACTTGAAAATCTTTTGATGGTTGTATGAATCTACCATTTTCCTTTCATTCAGTAACCTCGACTGAGGGGTCATCCCTTTATTTGTTCTGGCCGGAACATGAAGTTGTTTTATTTCTGGCCCGAAAATTCTCAAGAGTAAGAGAAAGGAGGAAGAAAGAGCGATGAGTTCAGATACCCCCCTGAAAGACAAGGTCATTCTGGTGGTTGATGACGAACCCGATATCCTCGACATCGTCGAGGAAGAACTCAGCATGTGCATGGTCCATAAAGCGGTTGACTATGATACTGCTCTTCAATACTTGGTAAGCTATACCTATGATATTGTTATCCTAGATATCATGGGAGTGAACGGGTTTGAACTCCTGAAAAGTTCGGTATACAGAGGATTCCCCACGGTGATGCTTACCGCCCACGCTCTCACACCTGAGGCATTGAAAAAATCCATAAAACTGGGTGCCGTGTCCTTCCTCCCTAAGGATAAGATTACGGAACTCCGGCCGTTCCTTGAGGATGTAGTATTAGGAGGAGGCAAACCGGTTTGGCAAAAGGTCTTTGATAAGCTTGGTGCTTATTTTAACAAACGCTTTGGGCCTGATTGGAAAGAGAAGGATAAGTTCTTCCAGGAATTTGAAGAAGAGTTGAAGGCCGGCGCACAAGATCAATCCTGAGCGCGGAACCGAAGTTGCATTGCCTGGTAATTAGAGGAGTTACGTTAGTTCCTCACGGTGTGCCCCAAGTCTTATAAATACCAGACCCTTTCTTTTTGATTGTAAGCCAGCCAACCTCGAAGATTGTTCCCGTGTTTGTGTTATATTGGACCTGTTTGAATTCCATCGATAAAATAGATTCCGGAGAAACCCTGAAAAGATGAAAACAGCGGAGTCACCTGCTCGCAAGAGACCGAAAAGCCAAACTGACAGAGGGCGTAATTCCATGCCCCATACCAAGATCGTCTGTACCATTGGTCCTGCTAGCGAATCACCTGAGATCATCCGGGCGATGATTAAAGGCGGCATGAATGTTGCGCGGCTGAACTTCTCGCATGGAAACCATCGTGAGCATAAGGAAAAGATCCGGATTATTCGAAGCGTTTCTGATGAACTGGATCACCCTGTTGCCATATTACAGGACCTTGCAGGGCCAAAGATACGGGTGGGGATCCTTCCAGAACCAGGGGTAAGGCTTGAGGCTGGACAGACCTTTACCCTTACCAACCAGGATGTAGAAGGAGCTCGTGACCGGGTATCGGTCTCCTATTCGAGCCTGCCTGAGGAAGTGGAGCCGGGGGATCGGATCCTGCTTTCAGATGGTTCCATAGAACTTGTAGTTCAGGGTAAAAGCCAGTTT
>Ga0114919_10002531_pt1 | contig 14799 bp, 8 predicted proteins | sample BlataG_FD_88682 | JGI IMG/M metagenome (GOLD analysis project Ga0114919, IMG submission 88682) | Deep subsurface microbial communities from Black Sea to uncover new lineages of life (NeLLi) - Black_00105 metaG | ecosystem: Environmental > Aquatic > Marine > Oceanic > Sediment | place: Atlantic... | reverse complement strand
CTGGGCTTCAGTCTAAATAGCTGGGAATCTCTAAAGCAACACCTAAAGGAGAGGGGCTACACTGACTCAGAGCTGCTAGACGCAGGTCTAGTAATTGAGGGAGGGACCGGAGGAAGACATGACCGCTTTCGCAATAAGTTGATGTTCCCCATATTTGATATAAGAGGACGAGTTACCGGTTTTGGAGCTAGGGTGCTAGATGATTCACTGCCCAAATACCTCAACTCTCCACAGACGCCAGTATTTGATAAGAGCGGTACCTTATATGGCATAAACCTGGCTACAGTTGCTATTAGACAGCAAGACCGGGCAGTGGTTGTCGAGGGCTATATGGATGTTATCACTGCCCACCAGAATGGTTTTAGCAACGTAGTCGCCTCTATGGGGACCTCACTCACCGAGAAGCAAGTCAGCACCCTCAAAAGGCTAACCAAGAATATGGTGCTCGCCCTGGATGCTGATGCTGCCGGAGAGGAGGCTACTCTACGAGCTGTAGGCTATGAAAATACCCTTAATGCTGAGGTGAGGGCTATCATCCTGCCTCAGGGTAAAGACCCTGATGATGTCATTAAGGAAAGTACTCAATCCTGGAACAGCCTAATGGAACAGGCTATACCTATAATTGACTATACCTTCAATATGGTCGCCTCTGGACTTGACCTGACTACCGCCAAGGATAAGTCTTTAACCGCCGACAAGCTTCTGCCCATCATCGTTGAGATAAAGGACATGGTACGCCAAGCTCACTACTTGCAGAAGCTGGCTCGCCTGGTCAAAGTCAGTGAGCGTAGCCTAGAGGCTGCTCTGGGCAGAACTAGAGCTAGCCAAGGCAGGGGTAAGGCTAGAAAGCCATCGCCAGAAGCAGTACCTTACCGTCTACAACCCCTCTTGTCTAGCCCCGTTGAGGAAGAATGCCTAGCGTGGCTACTGCAGTACCCTGAGCTTAAAACTCACTGTCAAGGTCTTTCTCCCGAATATTTTGAGAGTAGTGAGAACCGCGAAATCTTTCTTGCCTGGCAAAAGATTAATGACCTAATATCACTTAAGGAGAAGCTGGATGTGGCAGTTCATGAGCATCTTGATTCCCTCTTAAACAAGAGCTTGCCCCCTACTAACCAAACCAAGCGGGAAGATGTTATTGCTGCCTGTATCGACCGACTGCGTGAAGAATATCTCCGAGGCGAGGCGGCAAAAGGAGCGGAGGTCTTAGCCTCGGAGGCGGAATCAGGGGGCACGGCGGCTGAGCTGGCCAAATCTCAGGAGATGGGAGTAGAAGTCAGCACCCAACTGGGAGAAGTCTTTATTCAAAGAAGTCAGAGGAGATGAGGAATGGGGTCAAAAGATAATGAGAACTTTCGAGATGATAGTGATGAGGAACTGTTACCGGATGAAGAGCTAGACGACGAGTCTGAATCAGAGGTGCTGGGTGTTCCACATGTCTCCCATCTCGAACCTGAGGAAGAAGTACCGGTTGAGGACGTAATTGCGCCGGGTCAATTGTGGCGTGAGGCAAAGCCTCTCGAGATTGAGAAACCTGAGTCTCCAGCCGATTTAGACTTAGCAATAGCACTAGAAGGGCTAGGGGAGCAGGAGGTGGTAGATGACCCAGTTCGTATGTACCTTCATGAGATTGGGAAAGTTCACCTGCTCACCGCTGAGGATGAAAAGGTCTTAGCCAAGAAAATGGAGGAAGGTGGTCGCATCAGTGAGATTAACCAGAGCTGGCTACGGAGATATGGGAAACTGCCCTCGGCATCTGAAATAATACTGACTATGCTTAAAGAGATATGGCAGGCGTCGGCTATTATCTACCTTCTCCAGGAACAGCTTAGCTTGAAGGCCACTGATCGCTTTGTTGAGGCTATTTTCGATACTGGATTGCGAGATAGCATCGATGGCGAGATAAGCCAGCAACTACTTCAGGCTATTGCCCATCAGACCGATAAGTCCCTACCAGAAGCGGAACAGCTTCTTATTAACCTGTCGCTAAATATTAGCTTATTACCCAAGGAAGTCCTTGATATCATCGGAGATAGCGTCTCCCTGGCTGATATAGGGGAACTGGTGTCAGAGTCGGCTTTCATCAATTCTATTCAGGCTTATAAAAAGCAACTTGAAGATTACCTGGAGAATATTGAGGCTGAGGCTAAAAGGGCGCAAAAGCACCTCACTGAAGCCAACCTGCGTTTAGTAGTCAGCGTAGCCAAGAAACATATTGGACGTGGTATGTCGCTCCTTGACCTTATTCAGGAGGGTAATATTGGACTCATTAGAGCCGTGGAGAAATTCGATTACCATAAGGGTTATAAGTTTAGTACCTATGCCACCTGGTGGATTCGTCAAGCTGTTACCCGCGCCATAGCTGACCAGGCTCGTACCATTCGTATCCCGGTTCATATGGTTGAGACCATTAACCGGCTGCTAAAGATGAGCCGCCATCTAACCCAGGAGTATGGGCGAGAGCCTACCTCGGAGGAAATCGCTAAGGAGATGGGAATAACTCCAGAGAAGGTTAGGGAGATAATTAAGGTATCACAAATGCCAATATCACTAGAGTCACCTATGGGTGAAGAGGAGGACAGCCACCTGGGTGACTTTATCGAGGATCGTAATGCCCTGCCGCCAGTGGACGCCGCTACTAGACAAATCTTGAAGGAGCAGATTGAGGATGTGCTGTTCACTCTTACTCCTCGTGAGCAGCGGGTGCTCCAACTGCGATTTGGACTTGAGGATGGACGAAGCCGGACTCTAGAGGAAGTGGGAAAGGAATTCAATGTAACCAGAGAGCGAATTCGCCAGATTGAAGCTAAAGTACTGCGTAAGTTACGCCATCCCAGCCGAAGCCGTAAGTTGAAAGATTACCTGGAGTGAAGTATCATCTAAATGCTTCCATTATGTTCCTGGGTAATTTGCCTTTAATTCCCATCTTCATCAGCTTCTGCATCTGACGAAACTGGTTGAGGAGTTGATTGATATCCTGTGGTTTCGTACCGCTACCCTGAACAATGCGACGTCGTCGGCTACCATCGATAATACTTGGATTATGTCTCTCCTCAGGGGTCATAGACAGTATCATAGCCTCAATCTTCTTTAACTGCGCCTCTTGTGCACCCTCGGGCAGTTGCTTAGCCAGTTGTGGTAGACCGGGTAGCATCTCCACCAGTTGAGCTACCGGCCCCATCTTCTTAACCATCCTTAGCTGTGATAGGAAATCGTCTAAATCGAAGGTGGCGGTTCGTACCTTCCTCTCTAGTTCCTTAGCCTGCTGTTGGTCAAAGGTTGCCTCGGCCTTTTCTATAAAGGTGAGTATATCACCCATACCCAGGATGCGTGATGCCAGGCGGTCAGGGTGAAAGGGCTCAAAGGCATTAACCTTTTCGCCAATACCGATGAACTTGATGGGCACCCCACTCACCCACCGGATAGAAAGAGCCGCCCCACCCCGTGCATCTCCATCCATCTTGGTCAGGATAAGCCCGGTCAGGCTTACCCTGGAATGAAATTCCTCGGCTGCCCGCACAGCGTCCTGGCCGGTCATGGCGTCAACCACTAATAGCACTTCAATCGGCTGTAACTCCCGTTTGACTTGGGCTAGCTCGGCCATCATTGCCTCATCAATATGGAGACGACCAGCGGTGTCAACTATAACCCAGTTAGTAGCCAAATCTTTAGCTTTGGTCAAAGCGTGGGCGCAAATATCCTTACTCTTAGTACTAGGAGTTTCACTATAGACTGGGATGTCAAGCTGCTTTCCCAGGGTAACTAGTTGCTCAATGGCGGCTGGTCGGCGGTTATCGGCGGCTACCAGCAAAGGGCGCTGTCCGGAACGCTTTAAGTGAAGAGCTAGCTTGGCCGCTGTGGTAGTCTTGCCACTGCCTTGTAAGCCCACTAGCATGATTACTGAGGGCGGATGAACTGGCGCTGCCAGGTGACTCTGTCCGCCACCTAATGTAGCAATCAACTCCTCGTTGACGATTTTTATTATCTGCTGAGCAGGGGTCAGGCTTTGTAGTACTTCAGCATTGAGAGAGCGCTCCCGCACTCTGGCGGTAAAGTCCTTCACTACCTTAAAGTTTACATCAGCTTCCAGAAGTGCCAACCGTATCTCACGCAGCCCCTCATCAATATCCTTTTCACTCAGCCGTCCCCGACTGTTCAGCTTGCGGAATACGCTGCTTAATTTGTCACTAAGAATCTCAAACATGGTAAGTTTATTCTAGTCGGGGATGCTTTAGCCGTCAAGCTGAAATCTCGGGAAACGGTATTATTAAAAATCAGGGAAACAATTCGTGCGTGGGGAGGGGTGTGGCAGGCGTGAATTGTTTTTAGAGTTATGTTAACTTAGCCAGTCGTTCAATCAAATGTGGTTTGAAGGGGCGAAGCCCCTCTTTTTAATATCATCCCCCTCTCCTTTGAAGGAGAGGGGGAACGAGGGGGTGAGATAGATAAACAACCTTTTAAGTATGCTAAAATAGTAACAAATGTGGTTAATCTTAATAGCTAGCTAGAATGCTTGATACCATCTGTTAGCTTCATCATTCAATTCTCGGTTTCTGTCTCATTACTAAGAATATCCCACCAAGAATAAGGAGACCGCCGGCTATCTCGTTAGCTGTTGGTACCTCGCCAAGGATAAAATATCCTAGTAGCGTAGCCCCGACAGGTTCACCAAGAATGGCTACCGAAACAAAGATTACTGGTATTAAGCGCACCGCCAGATTTAGAGTTGAGTGGCCGATGAGCTGTGGTATCAGTGCCAGTAGAATCATCATTGCATAGGTGGTGGTTGAATAGCCAAAAAGGTTGTAACCAAAACTCAACGTCGCTATCAGTAGTATTACTGCCGAACAAGTATAGAGGATGGTGAGGTAACTGAGGATATCAATCCGTGCTCTGAGCTGACGCCCAATAATGAGATAAGCACCCATGGCGAAGCCAGCTGTTAGAGCCAGCAAGTCACCCAGGATAGCCGGTGAACCAAAAGTAAAACCACCGTAGTTAACCAATATAACCCCTAGGAAGGCAACCACAATGCCGCCGATAGTTAATTTGTTTACTCTCTCGCCCCACAGAAAATACGAGATTACTGCCACAAAGGCGGGATGGGCAGTTACCAGAACAACCGAACTGGCGATAGAGGTATAACTGAGTGAGGTTATCCAAAGGCCGAAGTGTAGCGCCACGAAAACGCTTGAGAGCAGTATTAATAATATTTCACGCCTGGATAGTTTATTAAGGCTCTTCCTAGATTTCATTGAAGCAATCGGGATTAATATGGCAGAGGCTATCGCCAAGCGGTAGGTCGCAATGACCAAAGGTGGTGCATCAGCCAAACGAATGAAAATAGCTGCGAAAGAAACAGACAGCACACCGACAAACAGGATTACATACGGTTTCACGCTAATTACTTCCTAAATTAACTATTTGTGTTAGTAATGGTGCGATGTTATTTGTCCCATGGGTCTTGCTCTCGTTCAGATAGATAGGCGACACATGACCTCTCTTGGTTATTATTGCTATACGCCTACCCCAAGTCCCATGGCACCACTGTCTATAGTCAACATCCCATTAAAACCTTCTTGTCTTGCTTCTGTTTGTTAATTATATTGAGCCTGCCCCGTGACTTAGCTGACCACCATCAATGTAGAGAGTCTCTCCGGTCATAAAGTTGGAGGCTTCTGAAGCGAGGTAGAGCGCCAACAGTGCTATTTCTCGCGGTTCAGCTATTCGTCCTTTGGGAATAGCATCAAGAATTACCTTTCTGAATAAGGGGTCTCTCAATTTTTCCTCCATCATCTCGGTTTTCGTAGCACCCGGACCAATAGCGTTTACACAAATGTTGAACGGAGCCCATTCTGAAGCTAGACACCGAGTAAACGTACTCAACCCTGCCTTACTGGCACAATACACAGAATGGTAAGTGCTGCCCAGTTGAGCACTATTAGAGCTGATATTAACCACCTTGCCCTTCTTCTGTTTCAGCATGTGAGGTCCAACCGCCTGGGCAAAAAGAAAAACACTGGTTAGGTTAGTGTCCATAACCCGGTGCCACCATTCTAGAGTTATGGGCTTATCCCATTCATCTCCAGCTAGCTCCCATCCAGGGAACTTTATTCCGGGAACGAAAACAACCGGCCTCATGCCGCTGCTAATGCCAGCATTATTGACCAGGATGTCAATCTTACCAAACTGTGAAAGGGTCTGCTCTACTGTCCTTCTTACCTGATCTTCTTGAGTTACATCCGTAGGTATAGCTAAGGCCTTGCGCCCCAACTGACGGATCTCTTCCGCTGTCTCCTCTGCCAGTGCTTTCCTGAAATCAACCACTGCAATATCTGCCCCAGCCTCAGCCAGAACTAAAGCAATAGCCTTACCAATGCCACGCCCGGCTCCGGTAACAATGGCTACCTTACCTTCAACTCTGTACTCTTCGGTAATCATGATAACTTTACTCCTCCTTTTTGCTTTGGGGCAAAATCGAGGTCTCATTGCCCAGTTACTTCAATAAGCTCTTCTGCTCACTGGCTAACGACTTCTCATAAGCACACCTTTTATACCTCCTTTCCCCTAAATAGGCCTTCCCCGTCTAGGCTCGGAATGGGGCGTGATATAGGCCAAGTGACTCGACAATGAATCTATTGTTAACCTTACCTTTCAAACACATTTATCTGGGACTTCTCATCTGAACTACCGGCACCATGCTAGAATACCCACTGGCTAATTGTCAAGGTCTCTAACAGGTTAAAAACATGAGGCTTCTCTGAGGGATACTGAACACTTCACTACTTTGTTTAAATCTAAGTTTAGCATAACAGAGCGTCTAAGAGAGGCGAAGCCCCTCTTTCCAATACCCCCTCCCTCTCTCCTTTGAATGAGAGGGGAGCTAGATAAGTAATCTTTATAATTATTATGCTAAAATGAGGTAAGGAATGTTGTTGTCTGGAGTTTCTAGATGATTCCCATTAAGTTAGGCATGCGCAATTTTATGTGCTATCGGGATAATGTGCCGCCGCTCTCTTTTGATGGTATCCATACTGTCTGCATCTGTGGTGACAATGGCAACGGTAAGTCGGCTCTGATTGATGCCGTAACCTGGGCACTGTGGGGAAAAGCTAGAGCCAAAAGTGACGATGACCTCATTCACCAGGGTCAGGCTGAGATGGAGGTAGAGTTTGACTTCACTGTCGGCGAACAGCCCTATCGCATCATACGCAAGCACTCTAAACCCAGGCGACGAAGAGGCTCAGGGCAGACTATCTTGGAGTTGCAAATAGCTACCGGAAATGGCTTCAGGTCAATTACCGGCGATAATGTAACCCAAACGCAGCAAAAGATTATTGATATTTTACATATGGATTACTCGACCTTTATTAACAGTGTCTTCTTGCGGCAAGGTCACGCTGACGAGTTCACTATTAAACGTCCCAGTGAACGCAAGGAGGTGCTAGCTGATATTCTTGAGCTTTCCTTCTATGACCAGCTTGAGGAGCAAGCCAAGAACCTGGCTAAAGAGCAAGAGATAGAAAAGACGCAGCTAGAGAGCACCATTAAAGATATTTCAGATGAATTAGCCCACAAGCCGGTCTATGAAGATGAACTAGAGCAAGCGCAAAACGAACTCTCCCGTGTAGATACAATAGTAAAAGAGCGGGAATCCCGACTTAATCACTTACGCAAGGAAAAAGAAACCCTGGAGAACAGGAAACTTCAGCTAGCCCAGCTAGAGGAACACATAGTAAAGACAGAGAGAGAACTGGAGCGTTGGGATGACCAGGTTAAGCAACATCACTCCCACATCAAGGAGTATGAAGAGCTAATAGCCCAGCGCTCTACTATAGAAGAAGGCTATATCCAATTTGCTGAAGCCAAGAGATTAAATGACGAGTTTAACCAAAAATTAGGATTGCTCGTTAAGCTAAACGACCGTAAAAGCGAGCTAGACAGGGCTATTGAGAGAGCTCAAGCAGCTATGCTTACTGACCATGCCGTAGCTCAAAACAAAATCAGCGAACTGGAAGCTATTTCTCAAAAATTACCTCAACTCAGGAATGAGCTTCAGCAGATGCAGGCAGAGTGGCACCAGTTGACTGAGGCGGAGGAAACATTACGCCACAAGAGAGAGAATAGCCAGGAACTACGCACTCAGGTTCACTACTTGGAGACTAGTAAAAGCCGGTTGGAGAAAGAGATGGAGGAAATAGCGGAAAAACTCGACCTTCTGTCAACCCAGATTGATGCCAAATGCCCCCTGTGTGAGACCGAGCTGGGTATAGACGAGCGACGGCGAATTGAGACCAAATATGCTGCTGATAGAGACAGCAAATCCAATTCTCTGAAGTCAAATCAGGCTGAGCTAGCTGGCAAGAGGATGGAACTGGGGTCGCTGGAAAGTGAAATATCGCAGCTAGAAACCAGGTTAAACCGAGATAAAGCCTCAGCTCAGAGTAAAGCCAGCATCTTGAGTAAAGAGATTACCGAAGCTGAGGAGGCAAGCAATAAACTAAGAGAGAGGAGAGAAAAACTGGCTGAAATTGAACAGCACTTGGCCAGGAAGGATTTCGCTACCGTTGAACAGGAGGCTCTACATGAAGTTGACAGCGAACTAGCTAAACTTGGCTACGATTCACAGCGGCACGAGCAGGTGCGCCATCGCTTGGCTAAGTTAGAGCAGTATGAGACGGCAAAGCGAAAGTTGGAAGAGGCTGATAGACTCGTTACTCAAGAAAAGGAGGCGGCTTCTAGGGCTGAGCAAGCTGCTCAAGAACTACGACACAGCCTGGAGGTTGATAATCAAAAAAGACAAGACCTGACTACAGAGCTTAGTTTGCTCCCTCAGCTAGTTAGCGATTTAACCCAGGCTGAAGCTGAATACCAGGCGCTGGCTACACAACAAAAGCAAGCCCAGGAGGTGACGTGGAATGTGAAGGCAAAGCTACAGCGCTGTTCTGAACTGGAGATAAAAAAGGAGGAAAAGGAAAGGCTGCTGGGGCAATCTGCCAAACAGGAGAGGGTCTATAGAGACTTGGCTCAAGCCTTTGGCAAAAGGGGGGTACAAGCTCTGCTCATTGAAATGGCGCTTCCTGAAATTGAGACTGAAGCCAATAAACTATTGGGGCGTATGACTGATAATAGAATGCAGGTGAAGATTGAAACCCAGCGGGAAACAAAGAAAGGGGATTTACTGGAAACCCTGGATATCAATATCTCTGATGAGCTAGGAACGCGAAATTATGAAATGTTTAGTGGTGGTGAAGCCTTCCGCATTAACTTTGCCATTCGTATTGCTCTGTCCAAGCTGTTAGCCAGGCGGGCTGGAGCGCCGCTTCCCACTTTGATTATTGACGAAGGCTTTGGTACTCAAGATAGCGTCGGCATAGAAAAAATTAAAGAAGGGATAAATTCTATTCAGGATGACTTTGAAAAAATAATTGTCATTACTCATATTGAAGAGCTTAAAGATGCCTTCCCCGCCCGTATTGATGTTATCAAAACTGCCGCAGGCTCAACGCTCGAGGTCAGCTAGTTTACAAACCGAGGTCAGCGGCGATTCCCTTCATTGCTTCTACCCCAAGCTCGATAAACTCACCAAGTTCAAGCCCGATTTCACTGCATTTCGAGATATGCTGTCTATTCGTTCCGGCGGCAAAACTCTTTTCGGTAAATCTTTTCTTCACCGACTTAGCCTCAAGACCAGCCAATTTCTTATCTGGGCGAACCAGGGTAGCCGCAATAATTAAACCAGTCAATGGGTCAGTACAGAATAAAGCCTTGTCAAGCCTCGTCTCTGGGGAGATACCATGCGTTTCATTATGGCACAGGATGGCATGAGCCATTTCCTCGCTAACCCCCAGCTCCCTGGCCAGGTCGGCCCCCAGTTTACTGTGTGTGTTCATATCTCCCTCGGTAAGCTCCACATCTATATCATGAAGGAGTCCAGTAAGTCCCCACTCCTCTTCATCTTCACCAAAGCGCCTGGCTAGAGCCCGCATAATAGCCTCAGTAGCCAGCATATGTTTCACCATATTTTCGTTCTCTACATTAGCTCTAATGGAGTCAAGCACTTCTTCCCGTAACATTTGCTTCCCCTTGACTGCTAGGCAGTCTTAATAATGCACTTAATATAATACCTATAACACTGAGCACAGCGCAAGTCAGGAAAGTCGGGTTATAACTGCCAGACATATCAAATATACTCCCTGCCAAGACCGGACCAATTGCACCTCCGACTGTAAAACTGAACATAATCACCCCTATGATGGCACCAAGTGACCTCAGCCCGAATAACTCAGCCGTTACCGGTGACGTCAAAGCAGCCAAACCACCATAGCCAAAGCCAAAGACAATAGCAAACAGGTAAAGCATCCACACCTCTTTGGCTAACATAACCCAAAGTAAAGCCACCGCCATCAGAATAGAGCTGATAATAAGTGATGGCCTATTACCAATTCTATCACCAGCGTAACCTATTATAATCCTACCGGCAGCATTTACCCCACCGATAATAACTATGATATTGGCGGCAATTATTGGTGAAATTTCGAGCTCAATGGCATGAGGGACAATATGCACCATGATTGTATATAGATTGAAACCAAAACAAAGGAAGATTACACAAACCAACCAAAATTGCCTGGTGTGAATTGCCTCCTGAAGAGAAAACCCCTCACCTTGCAAATTTAGGCTCTCTCTTTTTACCTCATCCCCGCCGTAAGGCAACTGCCCTACCTGCTGGGGGTCACGCCTTAAAAACTGGGCGGCTAACATAAGCAACACCAAGACTCCACTACCAACAATCATGTAGGAAATGCGCCAGCCATAGGCAGAGATGAGTCGGCTAGCTACCAGGGAAAGCAACATTGTACCTATACCTGAGCCCGAAGTAACGATACCTGTCATCAAGCCCCTTCTCTTAACAAACCACTTGGGTATTGTAGCTATCAATGAAACCCAAGCGCCACTCATGCCAATGGCTATTATCACCCCGTAGAACAGGTATAGCTGCCAAAGAACACCAATCTGCGACATTAGCAAATACCCTAGACCTAAAAAGAAACCGCAGACTGTCATAACTACTCGGGGGCCAAAGCTATCATTTAGTCTGCCGACGAAAATACTTAGAAAGCCCCACAGAACCAAATAAAGAGAGAAGGCACCTGAGGCTGCTGCCCTTGTCCAACCAAACTCGGTTAATATTGGTTTGAAGAAGATACCAAAGGTATACTGTGCCCCGTGAGCTATTATCACAATGCAGAGAGCAGCTGCAATCACAACAAAGCCATAAAAAAATTTAGGCTTTTTACTTCCCATTGGTGGCAGAGCTTCATACTTACCCAAAACAAACTCCGGCTAACTGAAATACATATTTATTTAATAGAAAAAAGGGGAGGCTGATTGTGTATTCCTTTTTACCTGTGAATTGGACTGATGAATAGTGTTATTATAAGGCCGATAAGACCGACTGCCGCAGAGAGCAGGAAAGCTAGCTGATAGCTCCCGTTAATATCAAATAGCCATCCAGCTAGCACTGGGCCAATAGCGCAGCCAATTGTGGCAGCAAAGTTAACAATCCCGAGGAGGATACCAACTGAACTTAGCCCAAATAGCTCAGCTATTATCGGTGACATCAAAGCTATCATGGAAGCATAACCAAAGGCAAAGAAGGCAGCAAATAGGTAGAGCATCCATAGCTCTCTAATTGCCACGAGCCAGACTAGAGTCGCAAACATCAAAATAAAGCCAATGATAATCCCCGTTCTAGTCCCTATTCTGTCAGTAGCCGCGCCCATTATCGTTTTGCCAGCAATACTTACTCCACCAATAATAGCCAGAATATTGGCTGCGCTGGCGGCTGGAATTCCCAGCTCAATGACATGCGGCACGATATGTACCATAACGCTAAACACACAAAATCCAAAACAGAAGAACATGCCAGAAACGAACCAAAGCTGTTTGGTATAGACTGCCTCCCTGAGTGAAAGCCCGCTATTTCCCAATTGTAACTCATGTATTCCTCTTCCATTTTCACCGTAGGGCAACTGCCCTACCTGGGCTGGGTCACGTTTTAGAAACTGGGCGGCTAGGACAATAAGTACCAAAACTATACCACCCAGGATGACATAAGATAGACGCCAGGCATAAGTGGAGATAAGCCAATTAGCTAACAGTGGAGTAATCAACCCACCTATACCTGTACCAGCTACAGCGATACCCGTCATCATATTTCTTCTTTTTGTAAACCACCTGACTACAATTGATACTGGTGGGACCCATAAACCCCCCAATCCAATACCGATTACTACCCCATATAACAGGTAAAAATGCCAGAGAGCACTAATCTGTGACATTAGCAAATACCCCAGCCCTAAAAGGAACCCACAGAGTGTTATCACTATCCGCGGGCTCCACCTATCGGTTGCCCTTCCCAGAACTATACCTAGCACGCCCTCCACCATAATACAAAGTGAAAAGGCACCTGAAGTCATGGCTCTAGTCCAGCCAAACTCAGCTAACAACGGGCTGAAAAAAACACCGAAGGAATAATATGTACCCCCCATTACCATTAACATAACAAAGGCAGCCGCAACTATGACGTAGCCATAGAAAAACTTAGGATTCCTGGTGTCAGGCAAATTTCTCCTTCAGCCAAATGATGCTTGCATCAACAGAGATGATATCAACTTGGGCAATAGTCAACTGGTCAAAGCGTAGTTAATATCTTGAGGCAATACCCGGCCTAAATACTGCCCAGTGGCTGAGTCTCTCTCCTCAGCTATTTTCTCGGGTGTCCCGGTGGCTACTACATAGCCGCCGTAGTCGCCGGCGCCCGGTCCGAGGTCAATAATCCAGTCAGCGTTCTTTATCACATCCAGGTGATGTTCAATGACAATCACCGTATTACCCCCATCGACCAGACGCTGTAGTACTCGCAGCAGAGCTGCTATATCCTCAAAAGAGAGGCCGGTGGTTGGTTCATCAAGGATGTATAGTGTCCTGCCGGTAGACCGCCGTGACAGTTCCGTGGCCAATTTCACTCTCTGGGCTTCACCACCAGAAAGGGTGGGGGCTGGCTGACCGAGGCGGATATAGCCCAGCCCGACGTCGTTTAAAGTTTGAAGTTTAGCCTTTACCTTGGGGAAATGCTCGAAGAAAGCCAGGGCCTGCTCTACCGTCATATCCAGCACTTCAGCAATGTTCTTGCCCTTAAATCTAATCTCCAGTGCCTCGCGATTGTAGCGCTTTCCCTTACACACCTCACAGGGAACGGTCACATCGGGCAAGAACTGCATCTCAATCTGAATGAATCCCTCACCACGGCAGGCTTCACAGCGTCCACCCTTGACATTAAACGAGAACCGACCCGGAGCATAGCCCCTCATCCGCGCCTCAGGAGCAGTGGCGAAGAGCTCGCGAATGGGGGTAAAAGTGCCGGTATAGGTAGCCGGGTTGCTGCGGGGGGTACGCCCAATTGGGGACTGGTCAATATTGACTACTTTATCAATGTGTTCCTCGCCAAGAATACCATCACAGTTGCCGGCTCTCTCCCGTGACCGATAAAAGAGCTGTGCCAGCTTCTTATGCAGAATATCATCAATAAGGGTGCTCTTACCGCTACCGGAAACCCCGGTAATACAAACAAACCTACCTAGTGGAATGCGAACATCTATGTTTTTCAGGTTGTTCTCTCTAGCTCCTTTTATTACTATCTCTTCACCTGAGCCGGGCCGGCGCTTCACGGGTAGAGGAATCTGTTTTACCCCACTAAGATACTGACCGGTTATTGATTTCGTTGAGTTCATAATATCAGTCAGTGTCCCAGTGGCAACAATCCAGCCCCCGTGCTCCCCAGCTCCGGGTCCCATATCAATGATGTGGTCGGCCGCTCTCATCATGGCTTCATCATGTTCGACAATCAGTATGGTATTACCCAAATCTCTTAACCTCTTCAAGGTCTCAATCAGGCGGGAGTCATCAGCTGGGTGTAGACCCACGGTAGGCTCATCACAGATATAGAGCACCCCCATAAGCCCACTGCCAATCTGGGTTGCCAGGCGAATTCGCTGTGCCTCACCGCCAGAGAGGGTAGCCGAGGTACGCTCAATGGTAAGATAGTCCAGACCTACATCCTTGAGGAAACCGAGGCGAGCTTGAAGCTCCTTAATGACTTCACGGGCTATCATCAGCTCGCGCTCGGTAAGTACCCTATTGTTGCCAATCATAGTTACCCAAGCCAAAGCCTGGGTAACCGACATTGAGCTAACCTCAATAATATTTTTACCGTCAATGGTCACCGCCAACGACTCCGGTTTGAGCCGCTTGCCACCACAGACAGGACACGTCCGCGACACCATGTAACGTTCTATGTTAGCCCGGGAGTGCTCAGACTCTGTGTCACGGTACAGGCGTTCCATGCGGGGAATCACTCCCTCATAGCCACTGAAATATTCTCTGACATGGCCATACCGGCTTCGATACCTTATCGTTTCACCTTCTTCACCAAAGAGTAGCAGCTTTAGCTGATGCTCACTGAGCTCCTTAACCGGGGTATGAAGAGAAAAACTGTGGCGTCGAGCCAAAGACTCGAACTGGTCAAAGTACCAGGAGGAATACCACACGGGGTGAATTGCCCCTTGAGCGATGGAGAGTTCCTTATTGGGGATAATCAGCTCTGGGTCTATCTCCAGCTTAACCCCTAAGCCAGTGCAGGCCGGACAGGCACCATGAGGGCTGTTGAAGCTAAAGGTTCTGGGGGCTATCTCACCCAGGCTGATGCCGCAGTAGACGCAGGCAAAGTGCTCAGAG
>Ga0114919_10002530_pt1 | contig 14800 bp, 12 predicted proteins | sample BlataG_FD_88682 | JGI IMG/M metagenome (GOLD analysis project Ga0114919, IMG submission 88682) | Deep subsurface microbial communities from Black Sea to uncover new lineages of life (NeLLi) - Black_00105 metaG | ecosystem: Environmental > Aquatic > Marine > Oceanic > Sediment | place: Atlantic... | reverse complement strand
TACCAGTCATGCCACTAAGCTTCTCATACATACGGAAGTAATTCTGCAGGGTGACGGTGGCATAGGTAACGTTTTCTTGACGTACCCGAACACCTTCCTTGGCTTCCACAGCCTGATGCAATCCATCAGACCAGCGGCGTCCAGGCATCAATCGACCAGTAAATTCGTCGACGATAACCACTCGACCACCCTGAACCACGTATTGTTTATTCCGCTTGAAGAGATGCTCAGCCCGCAAAGCCTGCTCGAGGTGACCGAGCAAGCGCGCCTGCTCCGGGGTGATATCCTCCGGCCGATCGGGATCGCGCAACGATGTGCCTAGCAATTGCTCGACATGATCCTCACCAATCTCGGTTAGGGCAACGGTGCGATCACGCTCGCTGACCTCATAGTCCTCGGCGCGAATCTGATTCACGACCTGCGCCATTTGCACATATAACACCGGATCCTCTTGAGCCGGTCCGGAGATGATAAGCGGGGTACGGGCCTCGTCGACCAGAATGTTGTCCACCTCGTCTAAGATGGCGTAGTGATGACCTCGTTGCACGCGTGCCTCCAAACTACGAGCCATGTTGTCACGCAGGTAATCGAAGCCAAATTCATTATTCGTGCCATAGGTCACATCGGCAGCGTAAGCCAACTTGCGGTCGACGAGCCGTAGTTGATAAGCATCCTCTTGAGCAGATTCACGACTAGGGTCGTACAGTAATGCCTTTCGCCCACCCTCGGTACGAGCCGCTTGTTGCAAAACGCCGACGCTTAACCCCAAGAAGTGGAAAACCGGACCCATCCAGCGAGCGTCTCGCCGTGCCAAGTAGTCATTGACTGTGACCAGGTGAACGCCTTTTCCACTCAGCGCGTTGAGGTAGATCGGCATGGGTGCCACCAGCGTCTTTCCCTCACCAGTACGCATTTCAGCGATCGTGCCTTCGTGCAAAACAATGCCACCAATTAGCTGGATGTCAAAATGACGCAAGCCAATTGTGCGTACCGAGGTTTCGCGTACCACAGCAAAAGCTTCGGGGAGCAGGTCGTCTAGTGTTTCACCCTCAACCAGACGAGTTCGGAACTCATCTGTCTTAGCTCGTAGCGCTTCATCACTGAGTTCTCGCATTTGAGTTTCGAGCGAGTTGATATGAGCCACGATATCAGCGTAACTTTCAAGCTGGCGCCGAATCGGGTCACCGCCGATGATTCGAGCTATATTCTTGAACATCTTCTAGACCCTTCCGGCGGGATTATAGCACAGCGAAATAAAACAATATCCCGAACAGTTCCCTTTCACCCGCGTGGACCGTTTTCAGTACAGTCATGTGAAGTCACCAAAAAAGGTAATCACCAAAACTTGACCCATGCAGTATCAGCGATACAATAGAGCGAAGGGGCGGTGGCGGAATAGGCAGACGCCGGGGACTTAAAATCCTCTGAGGGAGACCTCGTGTGGGTTCGACTCCCACTCGCCCCACTGATCAGAAGCCATCTGGAAGTGTGGTTTCTTTTAATAACTCACCAGCTTGATGGTGACAATGTAAATTGGAAAAAGGCCGGTTTTGCAAACCCTGCGATCACTGTACAATCATAGTAGTGTCTACGATCCGTAGAAACGGAGGCTGATATGGTTATGCGCACCCGCTGGTTAATGCTGACACTGCTTGCATCCACCCTCACTGCATGCACGCTGCCTGGCTTTGCCTCTCCAACACCCTTCACCTTTCCCACACCCAACCTGACTCATACCGCGATATTCGCTGCCACGTCTACCAATACTACACCCCCACCCACACTTCCTCCTCCTGATACTACCGCTACCGAGACAACTATTACTGCTACAGGACCTGCGGTTACAGCTACAGGTCCTACCAGCACTCCGCTCGCCACAGTCACCACTGGTGCACTGAATTCACGACCCAATGGCAGCCCGGTTACCGCTGCCTTCTTGAGCGCGCCCCCGGTTATTGACGGTGACTTGAGCGAGTGGTCCACTACCGCCTATATAGCCAATGAAACGGTCCCCTTAGCTGGGGATAATTGGACAGGCGCGAGCGACTTGTCCGCCACCTACTACATCGGTTGGGACGTCAACTACCTCTACCTAGCTGTCAGCCGGACCGACGACACTTTCGTCCAAATCTCATGGGGCAGGTATATGTACCGGGGAGATGACATTGAAATTCAACTTGATACTGATCTCGCGGGCGATTATTACACAACATACCTGAGCAGCGACGACTACCAGATCGGGTTGTCGCCCGGAAATTTCGGCTCAATAGATTCCGAGGCTTACCGCTGGTACCCAAGAAACCTGGAATCGTGGGTGACCTCCGTCGTTATCGAGGCTGTGCTCACCAACGGTGGCTACGACCTGGAGGCGAAAATCCCATGGTCTGTCTTCGGTGTCACCCCTGCTAGTGGGAGCAGATTTGGCTTCGCCCTGTCCCTCTCCGACAATGATCTGGTCGGTGTGTCCACCTGGCAGTCCATGGTATCCAACATAAACACCCGTCGCACAGCCGACCCGACTACATGGGGCACACTGATCCTCGAATAAAAGCTCGGAGCCGGGTTTTTAGCCCGGCTCCGGTTCACGATTATCTTTCTCTCTTAGAACAAGACTGAAGCAAGCTCGTCTCTATATTGCCTAGTCAGCGGGTCGTTATCACCGAGCAAAGCGAATATCGCCAGCAGCACTTGCCTGGGTAAGTCTTCTCGATAGCCCTTGTCCTCCCGTAGGATATCTAGCAGTCCATCCATAGCCGCAGGAAGGTTACCGCGGGCAATTAGGCGTGTGGATTGATAAAGTCGAGCTTCCAGCGGATCATCTTCAGGATATGGTCCATCCCCTTCCACATCAGCCAGAAGCTTAGCCAGCGGCGTAAGACGTTCAGCTTTTGCCCACTCCGTGCCAGCGGGGAAATTTCCAAGGATCTGCGCCGGTTCTACCCCACGCCCCTGGATCAACAGACTTTCCACTAATCCCAGTGCAGCGGCTGAATTGGTCTCATCCTTAGCCAGTACTGCCCTAAAGGCCTCCTCCGCCTCTTGCCAGTGTCGTGTAGCTAACAGGCTTTGCGCCTTTTCAACTGCTCGCTCGGCTTCAGTTGGAGCAAGGCGTTGGATAAAACGACGCACTACAGGCTCGGGTTGCGCCCCTCCAAACTCAGTCTTTATTTGGCCATTTGAAAACGCTTTTACTGCCGGAATCCCCTGCACACCGTAGCGGATGGCGAGGTTGGGATTCTCATCCACGTTAACTTTAGCCAATCGGAATGTGCCACCGGCCTCGATCGCCAAACGCTCTAAAATCGGCCCCAACACTAGACATGGACCACACCAGGGTGCCCAGAAGTCAACCACTACTGGTAACTTGTGAGAACGAATAACAACCTCGTTTTCGAAGGTCGCTTCGGTCACGTCAACGATATTTTCTGATAACTCCACCGTCATCCCTCACAATACCTGAATGCGACTATTCTACTATACCAATGTTAGATATACATCTGTGGTGTTACTAGTCGTAGGGCTCATCTTGCGTACTTGGTTGCTCAACCCGCAAGACTTCACCGTGAATGTCGATCACCACACGGAAGCCAATCATGCCCAACCATGTTCGCGCTTCGTCAGGCATCCCGCGCTCGATCAATTCATTAAATTGACTATCGAGGTTCTTAAGCGAAGTTTCGATCATTGCCTTGGTGAAGATGTCATCCTGTCCGATCATCCTCATTGTCCCCTCACTGATCAATTCCTCATGACCCTGGATCATTTCGTACAGGTGCCTCAGTACTTGTCGATCAACATACTCGCTCTCAACATGACGACGAAAGCCATCGTCGTCCACAACATAGAAGGCTTCCCCACCAACAATGGTAACCTCCAATGTACGGTCAAACTCGTCAATAACCAATCCTGAGAACAAGGGATGACTCGCCATAACAGATTACACCTTCCGGTTGGCAATTCCTCTGGTGAAAAATCCACACCGATGGATGATTTCCGTACCTCAACCCACGATCGCCTTCACCTTTACCTTGATACCTGTGGCATAGAAGATCCCAACGCTCTTAATCGTTTATCCGGCTACGATGTATTCCCCAAATCAGAGCGTCTTACACAGCCTAATCATACCAAGATTACCCGCAATTAGTCAGGGCAAGAGCCCAAGTTAAATTCAAGTCGGCTTATGATGTGAATTTATATGCATCCTCGATCGAATGTAAGATGGTATCGAAACCTTAAGGATGAACGTTCACTAATGTGCCGACCGAGGCGAAGTTGTACAACCATTCGGCGTCAGGCGTACGCAGATTGACGCATCCATGGCTCATCGGGGTTCCGAAATTGTCATGCCAGTATGTGCCATGCAGCGAGTAGCCTTTATAATAATACATTATGAAAGGCACACCCGGTAGATAATAGCCAGGCCCGGACATTGGGGCTGCGCGGTACTTGACATAAATTTTAAATGAGCCTGTAATTGTTGGATGGGCTCTCGTTCCCGTTGATACAATGAAGCTCCTGATTGCTGTAGCCCCATTGTAGGCTGTAACCTTCTGGGCGGTGACATCGACATCGATCCAGCGACCCTCCCCGGCAAGTTCTCTAGGATCAAGAATGTAGGACCATGAGAAAGAAGGTCGTCTGGTGAGCGTGGCGGTAGGCGAAGGGGTGGTAGTTAGAGTAGGGGTTGCAGTCGGTGTAGGGGTGAGAGTCAATGTCGGTGTAGGGGTTGGGGTCGGAGTCATGGTGGCCTTGGCCAGTGGCGCAGATGCCATCTGCGGCTGCTGAGCGTCAGCCGGCTGGTTACCCAGCCAAACACCAGCACCGCCAACCAAGAACAACGCCGATATCAGCACTCGTCCCGAAAACAGGCGCCGCAACGTTAAGGCTTCCCAGGGGACTAATTTTAAAGCTAAGTCATCCGGGAGTCGAGCTTCACGAACTGCCTGCCTACGCTCACCCGGTGGCAAACGTCGAATGATCCAGCGAATCGCCTTGCGGGCCGGACGACTACGTGGGTTAAGCTCCAAGGCGCGCGCCACATATGCCAGACCAGCACGCGGCTCAGATACAGCAGCCAGGAAGAGCCAAGGCTCCTCCTTATCTGGCGCGAGGCTGATTGCTTGCCGAGCCAGCCTCCGCGCCTGGGCACGCTCACCTCGAGCTAATGCTGAACGGGTCGCTTCCAGAACATGAAGATAGTCCTTCTCAGGTCGACGATCAGCACTTTTCACGGCTGGTGCTCCCAGCTAAGATCTATCGGCTCGTTGTTCACATAGCATAGAATGCCATCTGTAATTCCTCGAGCGACCTTCTCTGGTTCCTTGGTCAGAATGTCCCTATCTAAATACATAAACCCGGTCTCAATGATCACCGCCGGCGTTTGGCTGTGGATCTCTCTGAAGGTGTGATACTCTGTCATATCCCGGGTGATGCTACCAGGATGGAAGCGAAGCCCAGTTGCACGACCGTAGCGATCCACCATGCAGGCTACCAACCGTTGAGATTTGTCTTGCACAACAGTTTCTATCGCCGCGGCAACTTTATAACCAGTAGCCAGCTCATTGATTGGTTCGCACGCATCGGCATGGATCGATACCAACGCTACCGCCCGGTACCCATAGAGTCGATCATCCCATTCTTCCAACAAGTCGACCTGCAAACCAGCCGCTTCCAAAGCATTCTTGGTCAATTCGGCCACCTGTTGGTTGATTTGTAATTCTGTTAATCCGTCGGGGCATGTTGATCCTGGATCGATGTAGTTGGTATCCGGGTGCAATCCGGAGTGCCCCGCCACAACCCCAATTCTCAACTCCCCTCCCTCAGCCATTAGCGCGGTGATTTCGCTCGCTGCAGGTTCGTCGGCGGCTTTTCGTTCCAACGCGGCCGCTAATTGACCGGCGAGTTCGCTAGGATTGAGGGCAGCCGGAGTCCAAGCGGTGAAAACCGTCGCCAGCGCGGCGGCGACAACCAGGGCCACAGCCAAATGGCGCATCACTTGCTGAGATGACGATATTGATTCATGATTGTGAAGATCTGCGCGTGATCTGCCAGACATAACAACCTTTATCCTGCTCTCTGCATGTAATTATATCAAGATGGTTTATCTTACCACGACAGGACCTGAGTCCTGAAGAGGGGCAAGCTTTATGCCACAAGACGAGTGCAAACACCGCGATGTTATAATCACTATGCATCCGCCAATCGTAGTTATCGACTATGTCTGCTGGTCGACCATAATTATCAATCCTGATCTTATCTAGTAGAATAACCCAGGCGTTAGCATCTCTTCTGCGTTACATCAAGGATGGATTCGATGTCAGACCTAGAGATTTCCCCTATTAGCAACGAACTCTCTCACCAGGAGATCCTGCGCTACTCTCGCCATCTGCTGTTGCCAGAGGTCGGTCTGGGAGGCCAAAAGAAGCTTAAGGCTGCCGCAATCCTGGTAGTCGGTACTGGCGGCCTGGGATCACCAGCGGCGATGTACCTGGCGGCGGCGGGCGTAGGTCGCATCGGCTTGGTGGACTACGATGTGGTTGAAATTACCAACCTGCAAAGGCAAATCATTCACAGCACCTCATCTATCGGCGAGCGTAAAGTAAACTCAGCCCGCGATCGACTACGTAATATTAACCCTGACATCGAGATCGAAATCTATGATGAACCGTTTACCTCGGAGAACGCCTTCCGTATCGCAGAGCATTACGACCTGATTGTTGACTGCACCGACAACTTCCCCACCCGCTACTTAATCAACGACCTTTGCGTGTTGACCGGCAAGCCCAACATCTATGGCGCAATCTATCGTTTTGAAGGCCAGGTGAGTGTGTTCTGGGCCAAACATGGTCCCTGCTACCGATGCTTATTCCCCGATCCACCTCCGCCGGGGCTGGTCCCATCCTGCGCTGAGAGCGGCGTCTTTTGCCTCGTACCAGGAACGATTGGAACTTTGCAGGCCAGTGAAGCTCTCAAGCTCATCCTTGGCATCGGCGAACCGTTGATCGGAAAATTATTGCTCTACGATGTCCTGTCGATGAGCCTCGAATATATACACCTGAAGAAAAATCCCCGTTGTAAGATTTGCTCAGTCGAGCCTGAGATCACTGAACTGATCGACTATGAAGCATTCTGCGGTACGCCATGGTTTGATCGACAGGAGGACCTCCTGGCTTCAGAATGGGAAATTGAACCCGTCGAGCTAGCAGAGCGCTTGCAATGTGGCGAACGAATCCGTCTGATCGATGTTCGGGAACCCCATGAATTGGAAATCTCCCACCTTGAAGGCGCTGAGGTGATACCCTTAGGGTCGTTGGCAGCTCAAATACACCAACTCGACAGCTCTGAGAATATCATTCTCATATGCAAAACCGGGACACGTTCGGCGCGCGCCCTCGAGTTGCTGGTCAGCGCTGGCTTTCGTAAGCTCAAGAACCTGCGAGGCGGCATCAATGCCTGGGCGCATGAGATTGACCCATCCCTGCCGGTATACTAAACTGTCATCCAGGCAAGTCCCGCCCCACTAGGAGCTTTCGTTGTGGGGTAAAAAAACTGAGATCCTTTATCTATATTGGGAATCAATTGCGATTATAAACCGGTGAAGGTGGGGACAAATCCGCTCGCATATCACCCTATTGTCGGAGCATCGTCGGCGGAACCAACAGTTACTAGAGGGAAAACCATCCAATGCAGGTAACCATTCTGCATTTTGACGTTGATCTTGATGGATGCAATTGTCGGCTCTTCAACATGGAGGGAGATAACAGATGAGGTCCTATACGCGCATTACCGTGTTGATCTTCGCTATCTTGACAATCATTGTTTCCGCATGCGGTCAAGTTGCCGCGACGATGGAGGCACCAACTGAGGAGTCGGCTCCTCAAACGACACCAGAGACTGAATTTCCGCTCGCTGATATCGTAAATGACGAAGGGGGTCCAGTCATCATCACCGGTGAAGTCGAATACACCAACCCCTTCTTTACAATCGGGGTTGCTGAGCCGATCGTCATCTTGGAAGATCAAGCAGGATTCGTCGATCGTGATCGGAATTTTATTTTTCCTATTGAGTCACAGGTCCTCGGACAGATAACTTCGGATTTTTACACTTCACCCTTCACTTACAGCCTAACTTTACCATCCGTGCCGAAAGGAACATGGCGCGATATTGACAATGACGGCGAAGAAGACACCGGTTTGATAATTTTCGCCGTCGCCTACTGGACCAACACTTGGGGTGACCCCTACTTGGAGAAACGAGATCAAGGAGGCGGTGGGTGGTCATCAGCTTACGCCTCGACCCGGGTGAGTGATGACCGTGATAATTACCTTGAAATCTACGGCGGCAAGTATGTGGTGTATGCCCTGGACGACCTGCAAGGATTCCCAGTGGACTTTGGGCAGGACGGAAAACTATTTACCGAAGATGATCCCATCGTTCAACTTCCACAGGGTTGGACCGTCGTCGACATAGATGACGAGCCATTCACCTTCGACCGCTCACGGGAACCAAAGATTGATCTCCTTGAACCAGAAAGCATCGCGTTATCCGATTTCTCCGATATGAGCTACACGGAAGCGTTCGACGCCATGTTGGAAAAAATGCGAACCGAATACGCTTTTACTGAGTATAAAGGCATCGACTGGGACGCCCTCGCTGAGCAGTTTCGCCCGCGTTTTGAAGATGCACAACGAAGCAACAATCAACAGGATTACTACTTTACCCTGCGCGATTTTCTTTGGTCGATACCAGATGGTCACGTGGCGATGGACTTCTCAGTATTGAGCGATCAATTTCAGATGGAAGTAATCGGCGGATTGGGTATGGCGATCCAGGAGTTGGAAAACGGACGCATTATCGTAACCTACCTTCTAGAAGGTGGACCAGCCGATGAAACTGGCATCGAGTTCGGAGCGGAGATTTTGGAGATCAACCGGACGCCGATTAGCGAAGCGATTAATGAGACAATTCCCTGGTTTTCACCCTTCAGCACCGAACACACCAAGCGATTGGAGCAATTGCGATTCGTGATCCGTTTCCCTATGTGGACTGAGGTCGAAGTTACCTATAAAAATCCAGCTGGCTCGCCGATTACCGATACGCTTACGGCTATCTTTGAGGTCGAGAGCTTCTTCTTCGATCCGTTCCTCGCCGATTTTACTGGCTTTGAGTTGCCGGTTGAGTTTGAGGTGTTGGATAGCGGTTATGGGTATGTTCAAGTCATTGATTTTTTTGATAACGAACTGCTCACTATTCAGCTCTGGGAACGCATGATCCAACAACTGAACGAGAACCAGATAACAGGTTTAATTATCGACCTGAGGTCGAACGGTGGGGGCAGCGGTTACCTTGCTGATCAGATGGCCGCTTACTTTTTCGATGAGGAACTTGTGGCAGGTAACACAGCTTATTATGATGAAAGTATCGGTGAGTTCTATGCAGACCCGGGCGATGAAGATGTCTTATTCCCACCGCGAGAGGAGTTGATCTATCTTGATTCGGTTGTCGCCATCATTGGGCCGGATTGTGCCAGCGCCTGTGAGTTCTTCGCCTACGATCTAACTCTTCAAGGTCGGGCGACGATCGTCGGTCAATATGCAACCTCTGGTCTTGGTGGTTCCATTGAGGATTTTGTCATGCCAGAAGACATCGATGTCAGATTCACAATTGGAAGGGCTATCGATATCAATGGTAACATCCACGTCGAGGGCAAAGGTGTTGTACCCGACATACACGTTCCATTAACTGAGGAGGTCGTATTCGCTATCTACCGCGACGGTAGGGATATAGCGCTGGAAAAGGCAATTGAGGTGATCAGTAGGTAGAAGGGTGTCTTAATTGTCTCCATTGAACAGCTTTTTCATCGCTCACGATCTGCTGTGAACCGATTTTCCGATTTACATACCCAGATGGGCGCTTCGACTTGGTACAGTTAACTGTGAAACCAACTACCATCCTCCACTTTATCGTTTCTGCCGCTATGATGGGCGCCTGTGCTCCGGCCCCACTACCACCACCAGCAATAACTCCAACTGCAACCACAGTTATCACGCCCACCAAAATCCCTACAATCTCAGCTACGCCAACGCTTGAGGTTGAGATTCAAGAGCTTTCCGTATTGCCTGGTGGTACTCTCGGTGACTGGACCGTGATCGGTCTGTTGGAGAACCAATCAGGCCAGCAGTTGACAGCGATCTCTGTCGAGATTTCAGTGTTGGACGCAACTGATACTTTGCTTAACACGCAGAATATCCCCATATTCTTATCCCATCTAGGACCGGGAGAAACGAGCCCCTTTAAAGTTCATTTTCTTGATGTTGGAATTGTTACCACCGCCAACGCCAAGATCTTTGCCCACGAGACGACTTCGTTCGGGAGGGCTCAGGTTAGGGTTGAAGATCTCTCATCGGTCCCGACTGGGGATGGGAGATTGGCGATCCTCGGAATGGTGGTCAATTCCAGCTCCAAGCATGTCATCATCCATAATCTGGGGATACTTGGGGTCGACTCTGATAGCCACTTGGTAGATTTCACATCAAGCGCCACAGTGCTCTCCACTCTGGACCCAGGTGAAAAAACTCCTTTCCTAGCCATTATGGAAGCAGATCCTGGGAAGGTCGAGTTCAGCCCCTATATAGATGCCACCACAACCCTGAAACCGGAGGAAAATGTATTCTCCACACCAGAACCTCCCAAAGTCCTGCTAACTGAGCAAGGAGCACCTCTGGTTGTGGGTTCCATACGGAACGATGACAATAGATCTCGTTGGGCAGCTCTTCTTCTGATCTTAAAGCTTGAAGAACAGATCGTCACTGTCGCACCAGTCAGACCACCCATACCTCTACAGCCGGGAGAAAGCCTGGCATACGCCATCAGTGACTTCCCCGGGTTGATGGCTCAATTGGCACGGTGCGCATCTCATGCGGGCACATTATCAGCTGAGATCATTGCTGACCCACTCGCTTCACAACCAACTGATCGGATTACAGTGCCGATGGAACTACGGATCACCCATTTTGAGCCAATAGGTAGTTCACTTATCCTCAAGGGGGTGATCTCAAACTCCGGAGAGATCGATGTTGAGTCGGTTACCGTCCTGGTTGCTGTCCGCTCTACAAGCGGAGAACTGCTCACAGCGGGATGGTCTACTATTGCCCAGACTTTAGCTATCAATGATACATTGGAATTCATCCTACCCCTCAGCCTGCCCCAAGGCGTCGATCCGGCGATGAGCGAGTATGACTTGCAGGTCGTAGGTCTCGCACCTTGATGACCATAGAGCCGGTTGAAAAGAGGATCTGCCAGCAGGAAATGGGGGTATATTCCCTTTGTCGCGGGGGATTATTTTCAGTGCGATCAGATATAGTTGGCGGCTCCACCAGATGCGGTATAAAATACGATAGTCCTAAACGGTCTGAGGGAATATATGAACAACCTAATAAGCATCCTAGTGGTCGATGATGAGCCTGACACTTTGGGATTGATTCAACTGACACTACAAACCGCAGGTTACCAGGTACAGACAGCACCTGGGGGTCAAGCAGCTTTGCGTATCATCCGTCAGGAACCACCCGATCTGGTTATCCTCGACATCATGATGCCCGATGTTTCTGGATTCGACGTTATGCGCACACTTCTCGAGGACCCAATCCCTCCACCGCCAGTGATTTTTTTGACCGCCAAGAGCGGAGATGAGGACAAAGAAGTAGGGATAAGCCTTGGCGTTACCCACTACCTGTTAAAGCCAATCACCCGCGGAATCCTACTGGACTCCATCAACCAAGCCTTGGGCACACCAACTGAGCCCGAGTTACCCCTTTAATTGCAATGAGTCTACCAACAAGAAAGAGGGGTGTATGGGGCTGTCCTAAAAGGGCAGCCCCTATCGAGGAGCTAGATCTAAAATGCTCGACGGGGGTCTGCGACCCCCGGGTCTGCGACCCCCGCCATAGGCTAATATACTTATCGATGAGCAAGAACATCAGCAGGGTCACAGACCCTGCTGGAACGAGAAGAGGGTCTGCCCAGTGATCTTTTAGGGCAGCCCCATATGCCGTTCCCTTTCTCGCCCTTGGGCATTTTTCAGTGAAGCCTTGAAATAAATATTCTGAAAAACAGTCGCTAGCCGGTCCAATTAATTATTTTGCGTAATCGACAGAACGTGTCTCGCGAATGACCGTTACTTTAATTTGGCCAGGATACTGCATGCCTTCTTCGATCTTCTTGGCCACCGAGCGAGCTAATCGAGCGGCTTCCAAGTCATCAATATCCTCCGGTTGAACAATAACCCGAATTTCACGCCCTGCTTGTAGTGCAAAACTTTGAGAGACGCCAGTGAACGAATTGGCAATTTCCTCCAAGGCGCGAATTCGCTTGAGATATTGTTCCAGGCTTTCGCGACGAGCCCCTGGTCGAGCACCGCTGATGGCGTCGGCCGCTTCTACGATAACTGCCTCGACCGAGTCCTGTTCGACTTCATGGTGATGGGAAGCAATGATATTGACCACTTTCGGGTTTACGTTGTTACGGCGAGAGAAATCTGCACCTATAGCTGCATGAGTCCCTTCCACATCGTGGTCCATCGCTTTTCCCAGGTCATGGAGCAAACCACCCGCCTTCGACGCCTCAGTGTCAGCGCCTAGTTCTGCGGCGATCACTCCCGCCAGTTGCGCCGTCTCGATGGCATGGGCTAACTGATTCTGACCGTAGGAGGTGCGAAACTTCAACCGTCCTAGTTTCTTGATTATCTCAGTATGCAAGCCTGGCACTCCCGCCTCAAAGGCGGCTCTTTCACCTTCCTCAATGATCACCCGTTCCACCTCACCTTGCACCTGGCTAACAATTTTTTCTATTTGAGCAGGATGGATACGACCATCGAGCACCAACTTATCCATCGATCGACGGGCTACCTCCCTCCGCACAGGGTCAAAGCATGAGATCGTCACCGCTTCTGGGGTATCATCAACAACCACATCCACGCCGGCTGCTTGCTCGAAGGCACGAATGTTCCGACCATTGCGCCCGATGATCCGTCCCTTCATGTCATCCGAAGGCAATGGAACTAAGGACACAGTAACTGCAGCAACGTGTTCCGAGGCTACCCGTTGGATGGCATCTGCGATAAGTTTCCGCGCCTTCCGGTCACCCTCAACTTGAGCTTCCTCCTCAATTTGACGGATGATACGGACCATGTCCCCTCGTGCCTCCTGTTCCACCTCCTCTAGAAGCTGCGCCTTAGCCTCTTCCTGGGTCATACTCGAGACGCGCTCCAACTCCACCACGGTCTCAGCGTGAAGCTTCTCCAATTCATTATCTCGCCGGTCAAGGGTGCTATGACGCTTATTAAGTACCTGATCACGTTTCTCAATCTGTTCCAAACGCTTGTCAAGGTCCGCTCGGCGGCGTTGTAAGCGATCCTCCTCCTTTGTGAGCTCTGCCCGACGGCGTGAAACATCAGCCTCGGCCTCATCACGGATGCTTAAGGCCTGATCACGTGCTTTGAGTTCAATGTCACGCGCACTGGCTTGCGCTTCCTCCAAGATGCGATTGGCCTCAGCTTGACGACCTTTAAGATCTCGCTCGATCTGCAATTGCCGCAGGAAATAACCGATGACTGCACCGGCGAATAATCCAATCACAAATACAATTATCCATGTGATATCCACTTTGAAACCTCACTTTCGTCTTGAACACCAGTGGTTTCACGCCATACGCGTTCCACCACCGGGGAAATTGTCGTATGATTAAAACCGCGTCGAGACAAGTAAGCCCCCACGCGCTGCTGAAATTCCTTATAGTCTGAATTCTTCCACCGCCGAGCCGCTTTACCCGCAGCTTTATAAGCCGCATCCTCGTCGCTATAATCCTCAAGGGCTGCCTCGATCGCTTCCCGTGGGACCCCCTTCTTCCTTAATTCAAATCGTAAGGCCTTAGCGCTACGCGGTCGAAACTCACGGCGATTCTCCACCCAGGCTTCAGCGAAGGCCCAGTCATCTACTAAATGCGCCTCTCGCAGTCTGGTAAATACCGCCTCTTGTACCGCATTCGGCACCCGATTCCGATTAAAATTAATGCCCAGCTCATGTTCGGATCGAGGCCTGCGGCTGATTAAACGAAGGGCGCGTCGATAGGCCGCCTCTTCATCATCCCGTTGTTTCAAACAAGCGATATGATCATCCGATAATACCTGACCAACCTTCAAGCCATCGACCAAAACCCTGGCCAAACTGAAACTGTACGCACCGTCCAGATGAACATTGAGACGATTACGATTCTTTGATTGCTGCTTGAAGGCGGTAATTACACCCGCCACTTCCAACTCCTCGTTTAATAACTACAGCCGCGAACCGGGAATCCAGTTCACGGCTGGAGGCAACATGCCCAATATTGGGAATCTCGCGGTGCAGATTCGACGCCGCTTCGCTATGTCGAGCCAGCTATAGCGAGGCTTAGGATTACGCCCCTCTGGGCGATTTCAAACTCTCAGTCACCTTCTGCTCGATCATAAAACTGTCCAGCGTAGTCAAATCTCATTCCAGAGATCATTCACGATGCCGCAGCCGCGCCTGGTCATTGATACTTCGTTATTGGCGCAGCTATTTCTAATACTTCGCGCGAATCCTGCTCGCGCTGCTAATTATCAAGGTCCACAGGAGCCGCCTTCAGGCCAGCGGCGACCCGAATACCGGCTTCCAGTTCTTCCACCAACTCCGGATTATCCCTCAAATATACCTTGGCGCTCTCCCTTCCTTGCCCCAACCTCAGTTCACCATATGTATAATACGAACCCCGCTTGTCTATCATC
>Ga0114919_10002529_pt1 | contig 14800 bp, 17 predicted proteins | sample BlataG_FD_88682 | JGI IMG/M metagenome (GOLD analysis project Ga0114919, IMG submission 88682) | Deep subsurface microbial communities from Black Sea to uncover new lineages of life (NeLLi) - Black_00105 metaG | ecosystem: Environmental > Aquatic > Marine > Oceanic > Sediment | place: Atlantic... | reverse complement strand
GGCTATAAACGAAGAGATGATATAACAGCAAACCTGCGATTATAAGAACCTCTCCAAGCGTATCGCACTTCCCGGTCGCATGCAGCCTCGTGTAAAAATCGGGCAATCTCAGTAATCCAATTATGCCCGTGAACATAAAGAAAATTCCAGCAGCCAAAAATAATATCACTATCACATCTATTAAGACCATACCTCACCCCTCTCTAAATATTTTGCGAAGGCTAAAGTGCCTATGAAGTTTAGTACTGCGTAAAGAAGTGAGATGTCAAAGAACAGAGGTCTTTCGAAATAATAGCCGATGATAACTAAAAGAACGATTGTTTTTGTCCCTATTACATTTATCGCTGCCACACGATTAAACACGCCGGGTCCAAGCGCTGCTCTGTATAAACTCAACAATATCGTGAGTGCGATTAACAGTGCGATTGCTAAAAATACTTCTATCATTTTTCGCTGGTTCTGGTTAATAAACCAGTTGATTGATGTGATATAAATAACTTTCGGAATTATTCTGGTGTTGCAGAAATAAAGCAATATGAAGAAAATAGCAAGGAACACAGAAGAAGAGGGCGTTTGCTCAAAAGTACCTAAAAGTATCGAAAGTCTTTTTATGCCATATTGCGAATGTGTGAGTATATGTGATGGAGGTGAAAAAAGAAAAAGATGGCTAAAAGGGGCGAAGGGCGTTTTATAAAGGGTAAAGATATCTGGGATTTAGATTTCAGAGAAATAGTGGTAAAAAAGGAAACAGTTAGAAAATTCGCCTATATGCATAGAGGAAGCGTTAGGGTGGCTCTTGGTAGGATATGCACTAAAGAGGACTTGGGGAAGAGGAAAAGGGAAGTTTTGAATCTGCCCCTCCCTTAATTTTTTTTCTTCCTTGGGGCAGAGAAATGAAAATTGAACTCGAAGAACAAGAAGGGAAGCTTTTTGAAGAGATTATCGCACTATATCACGAAATAAAAGAATTAATGATTTATGCTGAGGAGATAGGAGGGGAAAGTTTCACTTCAGCTACGGAAGAATTTAGGCATGCCTTTGATCATTTAATGGGAAGTTTTTAAATAAATATAAATAGATATAGCAAATTGTGATTGTGGACGTGAAAAAGAAAAGATGGAAAAAACGAGCGAGGGGCGTTTTATAAAAGGTGAAGATATCTGGGATTGGGGCTTCAGGAGTATAGTGATGGATGAAGAGTTAGAGTTAGCCAAGAGAGTTGTCCATAAGCATCATGGAGTGACAGCACTTACGGCTACGGCATCGGTTGGCACCATTGTGTCTTTATTTGGTCTTTATTACGGTTTTTTATACCGATATTGGGTAATTGTCTGGTGTAGCCTATGTTTGTTAGGGATTATCTTTATAGATTTGTGGAAAGTATCTTTGCGAGAAAAGCGAGAAGCAAAAAGAAAAGAAGATGTTTCCTAAGCTAATTGAAGTTTTGAAAGCTGTTATTGAACGTTATCCTGCTAATTGGGCGGCTAAGATCATCATGACAATCGGTGTTTTTATAATTATGCCAATAGAGGGAGCAATCCCGCATTATACAAATTTTTCTTTTTTGCTTGTCCTGCTTATGTTTTTCATTGCAATATTTTTTAACTTAATGATTGAGAATAAGCAGAAGGAGATAACAGAAGAAATTTTAAAGTTCCCAAAGTAAATAAGTAAAAAAAGAAAAGGGGTGGAGTAAAAAATAGGTGAAAATGGAAATTAAATTTGATGAAGGAGAAATGAAGGCTTTTGAAGAGGTTATAGAATTATACCACCTATCAAAAAAATTGATGATCTATTCAGAGGAAATAGGAGGGAGGCGTTTCACTCCGGCTATAGAAGAATTTAGGCATGCTTTCGATCATTTAATGAGAGTGTTTGCATTTAAATTAGGTTTTAAGCCCACAAACGCAAACTATGCACTTGAAAACCTTGGAAGAGCTTTGGGTCATCTTTACAGAGCAACTTGCGATTTATTAGATTGGCTTTCAATTCTTTTTAAGGAAAAAGTTCTGGATGAATTAAAGAGCTTTTCAGCAAGGACAGTGCAAGAGATATTTCCAAAATATTATCAGGAGATTAGACCCTATATAGAGATTGAAGCTCCTTTAGAAATATCTAAATTGAGGGATAAAAGGGATATAGCGAAACCGAGTAAAAGCAACTTAAACGAATTTGTTGAAATCTTTGGAAGATTAAAATCCTATTATGAGGAAATACTCGAAATTAAACCCAGTTTAGTTGAATATGAAAATAAAATCAGAAATGAAAAAAGAAAATCCAGGTTGTGGCAAATTCTTATTCCAATTATTGCAACGGTTATAGGAATTATAATAGGCATGTTTTTATCAGTGTCTTAATTCTTTCCCTTTTGCGGAACTAATTAAATAAAATCTAATAGCATAGGGGGTATTCCACAAATTGTGGCGTTTGATGCACAGAAGAAGAGGGCGCTTGAGAGATTGCGGATAAGGGGGGCAGACGAAGAAATAGCGGGGGTACTAGAGAAGATAAACAGCCTCGAAGATTTCTTTACAACAAGCAGTTGCTCTGGCCGAATCGCTTTGATTTGTTTGCCTGAGATAGGCGCTAAGCGAGAAGCGAAGTTTATCGGCAAGTGGCATCGCCCATTGACGAAGGAAGAGGTATTGGAAGCGATAAAGATAAAAAGCAGTGCAGGTGTTTCTAATAAAGGCGAGGTATGGCTATTATCGCAATCACCGATATTGCATGTAGCATGTAGAGGTTTAGAGAAGGCAAAGGTCTTATTGAAAATAGCGATTGAATCAGGCTTTAAATACAGCTCCATAAAAGCGATTTCAAATTCAAAGGGTAATGGAAAAGTGGTGGTGGAGATAGTGAGCACGGAAAGGATGGACGTTCCGTTGGGTAAAGACAGTGTGATGTTTTGCAGTGAATCTTACATGGATTTTATCTTATCGAAGGCGAATTTCATGCTCGAAAGGGGGAAAGAGAAGTTGAGGAGGTTTTATTATGGGTTGAATGAGCTCGAATAAAACCTTTTTGTCTAAATCTGCATACTGCTCCTCGAATTTTGATTTTTCGGCTTCTATTCGCTTTAGAAGGATGTTGGCGACTAATGACGAAGGCGGTTTGGTTATCATTTTTAAGTCATTCAAACATCCTCCTTTATGGTTTTGGATACCCAATCGAAAACAACTTCTGCGAGTTTCAATGCTTCCTCGTATTCTTCTTCACTAATCGGCTCCCTTTCACCGGGATATCTCGCTTCTACTGCATAGTCTGTTAAATCTATCACTCTCTCAACTTCTGCAGGTATTTCAATTCCCGCTTTTGATACCAACTCTAAAAGTCTTGCAATAGAATGTGTCCATGGGAACTCTTTATCGAGACTGATAAGCAATGCTTTTAAGGCTTTTTCTGCTGATTGCTGGCAGTCAAAACAGAGGTCTTCATATACTATTTCTTCTGATATTTGCCCTACTCTTGCTCTTTCTAAATTGCTTCTTGCTCTTCTCAGCCACTCCATCACAAACACTTTATTTTTCATATATCACCCTTCCAAACTTAGCAATCTCACTATAAACCAAGAACCACTTATCTTTCAATTCGTTAAATTTATCTGGCGTTTCTATAATGACATCCACAGATGCCCCTACACCAAAAAGTTTACGGTAAATCCTCTGGGCGAGCTTTCTTCTATGCTCAACACCTTCTTTCAGTACACAAATATCGTAATCACTTTCTTTTTTCTCCTCTCCTTTCGCTCTCGAACCGAAGAGGATAATCTTATCGGGGTCTGCTTCTTCCACAATCCTTTTTATTATTTCATTCAAAGTATCCTTCATTCAAATGACCCCCTCTCATATTTTCCCCTCCCTTTTAAAACTATACTCACCGTTTTCACTCACAATAATATGGTCAGCAAAATGCAAATCTAACTCGTTTGCGAGAAGTTTTATTCTTTCTGTCAATTTAATATCCTCACTGCTGGGTTCTGGATTCCCATTAGGGTGATTATGAGCCACTATAAAACTTACCGCATCGTGAATAAATGCAGGTTGGATTATATCCTTCGGATGAATATAGGAAACATTTTCTCTACCGATAGCAATTGTTTCTTGAGCTAAAAGTTTGCCTTGCCCATCAAGATATATACCACTTATATGCTCCTTTTTAGCCTTTCTCAAATCTTTTAGCAATTCCAATATCTTTTCATACGAATCTACAATTATTACCTCCTCAGCGGGTTCCGTAAAAATCCTCCTTGAGAGCTCAAACATTGCTGTGAGCTGCACTGCTTTTATTTCACCAATGCCCGGAGTCTCTTGCCAGCCCTCTAAACTAATATTCGGAATCTCTTCCAGCTTATATTTATGAATAATCTTGGAAGCAATTTTTATCGCATTCTCTCTTTGTGTGCCAGTTCCGATCAATATAGCCAACAAGTCTAAATTACTTAGTTTCTTGACGCCTATTGTTAACAATTTCTCCCTAGGTCTAAGAGCTGTTGGTAAATCTGTAATCTTTTTATGATATCTCTCGTTCATTTATTACCTCCGTTATAAAGGAACCGAATTTTGCCTCTGCTTCTTTCAGTTTTGCTAAATTTAACCTGTACACCCAGATTGCTTTTTCTCGCTGGATAAACATTTCTTTCTCAGGTGCATCTTCAAATTGCGGATAAATAAGAATCCCTCTCTTTACATCGTATGCGTCTAAGTAGGCGAGTAATTGGTAAAAGTCGTCAGTTGTCGGCGCTTCTTTATACTTCGCATCCCCAACGCAAACAACTTCACCATTTTTAAGAAAAAGATAGTCGGGGTCAACAAAAATGCTTTTATTATCGAAGAGCAATTTTTGAATCCTCTTTGTCCTTATCTCTTCTGGTAATTCATCAATCAATGTCCATCTCACATATTTCTCAAAAACATCATTCATGTCAATCACAAATGCTTTTAATTTAACTTCTTTCCCAGACTTGTATTCAAGTTTAGAGTGCGTGATAAAGAAAATGCACAGGTTTAAAATATCATAATAGTATTGCCTGGTAGTAGGGATTTTATTTTGGTCTAAATCATCTTCAACTTTCTCTAAAAAGTTTTTTGGATGAGATAGAGCAATAGATGCAAAATCTCGGTATCTTTCAAAAAACGTTGGTATAGCATTGTTTGGTATTTGGTCACTTTTAAAAACCTCAGAAAGTGTGAATTTGATAGCCATATTCTCAGGTATGTTTTTGGAAAGGTCATAATAAGAACACCAGACTTCGTTTTTCTTTCCTAAAGCATGGTTTTTGAGGATTGTTTCCTTTACAAGAATTTTTCCTTTTACACTTTTTCTATTCTCAATTTTTGGAATCGACCTTTTGAGAAAACCAGTAGTCCTGATTTTCTCTAACTCATGAAGAAGCACGTAAAGTAAAAAATGAAACATATTAGGGTATTCGATTCCCCTTTCTCTACCAGTTTTAATAACCCTTTCGAAGTCTCTTAACTTTGCCTTCTTCCCTTGTGCTCGGAATAACATATATAAGAAATCTTCAACTGCAACTTTTGGACTTACCACCAGCAAATAATTTTCATTCAAAGGAATAAAGCCTACAAAATTCTTTGCTTTTACTTTTATTCCTCCCTGGGATATATCAATTATTTCCACATAGTTTTTACTTTCTTCTGTAATCTCGAAAATAGGAAGAAAAGGATTGTCTTGATATTCCTCTACTTTGCTTATATCCTCCCATTCACTGAGACTAATCTGTTCCAAGTTCTAAACCTCCAAAATATATCTCTTTCGCATTTTCGTAGTCCTCCTCCCTTATGTTCCCAAAGTATTCTTTAAGAAGAAAATCGAGTTGATGTTCCCATAGAAGTTTGAGGTCGTTCCGGGTCTTAACATCCTTAAAATAAGCGTGCCCAAGAGGAAAAATGCCCTGGATTTTTTCAAACACAAAAACAACCTTCTCTACCAAGTCATCTTCCACTTTGTTTTCTTTAAGTATTTTTCTTAGATTCTCAGTAGAGGGTGGGATTTCGAAGAACTTGAAACGGCGCATGAATGCAAAATCAATGTCAACAGTGGATTTATCAAGCGTGTTCATCGTGCCTATGAGGTGAAGGTTGCCTGGAACCGTGAAATCAGTTCGAGAATAAAGAAGTTTTACAACATCTTCCCTATATTCAAGTGCGGAGAAAATTTCACCAAATACCTTTGATAGGTCCGCCCTATTTATTTCGTCGAGGATGATTACAAAGTTTTCATCAGGTTTTCCCGCAGCTTTTTTGCACATTTCTTTGAATATTTGGTCTCTTATTTCAAAAATTACATTTCCACTATTGTCCGATTTGGGAAACAAGCCTTCCACAAAGTCTTCGTAACTATAAGAGGGATGAAATTGAACAAAAATGACATTTGTTTTATACTTTTCTTCACCACCAGCCAATTCTTTTGCCAAGCCTTTAGCAAAATATGTTTTGCTTGTTCCAGGCGGACCATAAAGGACTACCTGCTTATAATTGGATAACGATTGAAAAATTTTATTCATTTCAGGGTCTTCAATATCAATCTCAACAATCGGCGCTGTTTCTCTCGGGGGATTCCATACTTCAAGACATATCTTCATGGCTTTGAATAACTCATTCCAGTCGGGAATCTCAAGCCGCAGAGTGCTCTGAAAGGTTGGCAAATGTTTTGTCAGCACATAATCCAGATAATCTCGCTTCACGTGCGTTGGGCAGTGTGGATTATCCACCACACGTTTTACAATTGCAGGTCTGTATTTGAACTTCAGGTAAACAGCTTCGAGGTCTTTTGGCTCTTTTGAAAAATTAGCAATTCTTACGGCATCTTTCTCTGTAATCTCCTCTGAGATTGAAGGTATTCTCGCATAACCGCCTAAACTTTTGTCACACATCCAATGACAGAACATATCAAACTTGTTATAATCGCTAAACAAGGGTATCTCCATGTTTTCAACGAATGCCTTCAGCTTCTTCATATTCTCCAAATAATTATCTAGTAACCTGTCAATAACGTCTCCTCCTACGAGATACTTTACGGTATCAACTGTTTTGTTGTTAATAACCAGAAAATAAGGGTCTAAGCAATACAGCGTTGGAGAAATCAAGCCAGCTTGAAATCCCTTACTGTAACTGCTATTGACAAACTCTTCAATATGCTTGGGATTTTTGTCTGTTATTAGACCATCAATGAGTTTTAAAATAGCTATTGCCACATCATGCCAGTTTTCCCGGCTCTGCCAGCCCGCTTCCTCAAACCATGTCTTTACATCTTTGATTATGAATCCCCATACACTTCTCCTATATCCCTTTTCCCTTGTTGTTTTGTTGTCAAGATAAGGCAACAATTTATAGAGAACATCGTCAGTGATGTCTTCTCCACGTTCATATTTCTCCTTAATTTCTGCGAAATATTCTCTGACTTCTTCTCTTTCCTTTTCATAAGCCTGAAGATGTCTCTGTCCTTCTTCTTTGTTGAAGTAGGTTTCCTCAAATTCATCTATAAATCCTTTTATTTGTTCTTTATCTACCATCCAGATTCGCCTCCTTCTATGCTAAGAAGTTGTTCTAATTCGGTCATTGCTTGTTGATGTAGAGATTTTGATTCTCTTGAAAGAGAGATTATTGTTCTCATATTTTCTGATATTTTAGTTCTTTCAATACCGGGCAGAATCGGAACTAATATTTCTTTTAAAGCGGATTCGATGACTGCGGGGTAATTGGCATTACTCATTCTCTGCTCTAATTGCATTATTCCAAATCTTGTTTTTAAAATTGCACAAAGGTAGTATATATCAATATTATCTAATTTGGTTTGAGAAACTGAAAATCCGGTTGTTCCTATACAGCTATCATAAAAAGAATCAACAATGGCAATAGCACCTCTATATGGTCGTGTAAGCGGAATGAGTAAATCATCTTCCTTTAAAAGCTTTCTAGCTCTACTTGGCGCTTTCCTTCCTTCGATCTCGGAATGAGCCGCAATATATCCATAAGTTAAATCTATATCATCTATCTCAATATATTTGAATTTCTGTATGTCCAACCTCTCTGGGTTGAATGTTGAATTCGAGAATGAAACTAATTCTTCTAATTTTTCCTTTGATACTTGCGCCTGCTCCAGCAATCGAATAATGTATTGATATTTGGGATGATAGAAATGAGCGTCCAGTCTCTTGTTCATCATGTGGGATTCTTTTTTAGTGTAAGTAAATGAGACAGTAAGAGGCACGTCAAAATCCACAGGCAAATGCTTCGCAAAAACGGCAGCAATCTCCTCTTTCTTCCTTTTCGCCTCCATTTTCCTTTCAATGGATTCCTTTAACTTCTTCCCAACAGATTCTTGCTCATCTCTCGGTGGCAAAACAACAGGTAAGTTTCTGACATCGCTGGGATAGAGTCCAACTGTTTGTCCTCTTACCGAGTATTGTAGGAGAAAGCGTACTTCTGGAAAGTTTAAGTATGCTAACAAATAGAAAGGATTAATTTTGTCTGGATCATGCCTAATTCGTATTAAATGACCAATATAAATTGCCTTCTCATTATCTCTTAAAATCACCATACTGCTATTTTTACCAATATAGCCCTCAGCATGAGCATCAGCCAAAAGTAATATATCTCCATTTGCCAGTTGTTTTCTTGGAAGGTAATCTGAACTTTTTGATGCACTTCTCAAATCAATCAAAAAATCCGCTGTTAAACAACCCGGCACAACAGCATAAATATCCCCAAAATACTCTTTTATTCCAGTACCTTTTTCTACAGGAAGTTCTAACACTTCTTCAAGGCCCACAACATCAAATCCCTTTGAGTTAGCCACTTTATTAAGGTATTCCAGTGCATCTATCTTTTTTGGATGCACAAAATACATGTCCAGCCTCTCATTTTCAGAGAAATAGTCTTTTGTTCCAATGACCGATACCGAGGATACTTTTGCAACTGTCATTGCTCTTCCTCCACTTTTTCTATTTCTCTTCTCCAGATATCACAATATCCTTTGGTGACCCAATCGCATTCTTCTTCTGATTTATCGCACATTCTGCCAAGACCGATATACCCCCTATAATCGCAAAGAGTTTTTCCTAAATCGTTGTTATCTGGGTCTGGAGGAGTGTCCTTTTTATTTAGCACATATCCAAGTTTTAGAGGCAAAGAGCCAAATATATCATGGTCCTCTGGCAGATTAGACATCTTCTCGTAAAGAATAACCGCGGTTTTTACCCCTGTCCCTGCCGCTTTAAAAGCATTATGTGGAAATTCCACCACAGCATGAACCTTTGAGTTTTTAAACAAGAACCGTCTTACATACTCATCTTCATTGTTTGAGAGCACACCAGTATCAATAACTGTGAATACTTTTCCACCTTCTTTAACCATCCTTAAAAATTGCTCTAAAAACAGAACCTGCTTTGGTAACTGTTTCTTAAACAGCAGAGGTTTTCCCTCCGCATCGTAGTAAATTGTATGTTCTTCAGCCATCAAAGAATCTTTAAAGGTTAATTTATGGTCATAATCAAATACATCTTCTATTTTTATCCATTCTCTCCCTAATTTATCACAAATCTTTTTGGTTAAGAATTCTCCTATAACCTTGCCTTCACCTTCAAACAGGACCTCATTAGCGATTTTTTTGATCTTAGACTTTGGTATTCGGTCGATGTTTAAATTTAAAGTATCTTGATTTATTGCAATATCCCCTTGGTTGGTAAGAGAGAGTTGTCTGATTTTAGAATTATTGGCTTCTGTAAGACTTGTTAGCTCCAATTCCTTTAAACATTGAAGATAGAAATCTTCCACTCGCATTCCGAATTGTTTTGCTATCAGTTTCTCCAAAAGCCCCTTTGTTAGGTCACCAATCCAGGCTTCCGTAGCCAATTTGTATTGCCCAAGTATATAGGGGTCATTTATTTGAAGATTCTCACCTCTTCCAAAGGGAGGATTAGTCATAATCAAATCGAATCCATTTTTCACTTCTTCATTTATTTTACTCCACCGGAACTTCATTATTTCATTGATGGAGTCAAAATCCTTCAATCTATGCAGTTTTTGAATGGTAGACCACCAAGTCAGGTTTAGTTCGATATGAATTTCTAATAATGTGTTAATCACCTCTATCAGGTCTATAACCTCTGGAGATGATATATCTATCTCGTATTTACTTTTGAAATACAGAATTGAATCCCTTTTTGATTCAACCAAGTCCAATTTGTCTTGCAATTCTCCCTGTTGAATCCTTCCTTTTGTCTCGGCAAATTTAGCCTCAAACTCATCAACAAAATCTCGAATCAATTTCCAGTGCATCAAAACGCCAAAATGGTTCAAGGAATCGGCATTCGCAATATTCGTTGCTCCATCTCCATGAAATAGCATATTCCAACAGGCATAGCCCGCTACCTCTGGTGCTATATCAATACCGTATAAATTTTTTGCATAACTGTCTTGCAGCTTTCTATCCAATTGTTCTGGGGAAATGAAAACTTTCTCCATGTAAAATCTTCTCACTGATTCCACCCAATAGATTAAAAATCTTGCAGAGCCACAACAAGGGTCACAAACGTTTAATTTGGCGAAGTCAACAGGTTTGTTTTCAAGAAGAGCACGCATTATTTCCACATTAATGAGAATTATATTCTTGGGGGTGAAGAATCGCCCATCCTGTTTATCAAATTCTCCACTCGACCTTGCCATTGTTTCATAAAGAATCCCTACGAAGTCCTCTTGATCCAGTCCTTCGAGAAACTTTTTGCTTTTCGTGATGTAATTTACCATGTAATTAATCCTCGCCTCTGGCTGGGCGCTGATTTCTTGTAGATTTGCTTCGATTGTATTCCGTAATAATGGACTTATTTCTGGATGCTCTGTCCTTAGTCTTACTAAAGTAGCGTCAATTTCTTGTTTTGTAGTCCTTGCGAATTCCGTAGCTGTTTGTTCAACAGGTTTTGCAACGCTTAGTCTTGTTGCTGATTTATATTTGTCGAGGAGTGTAAGAACGAAAGGTAATAATACTTTGATGTTACCATTTACTGTTTTGTAAAGTTCATTGTGCACATTTCTTATTTCTTTTGCTAAGGACATGGTTGGCTAACAATACCATAGATTATTGTAATATAAATAACTGTTGGACAAAAATACACTCTTCATTCCTTCATGAATCTTAGCAAACATCAGTTTGCTCATCTCATCGAAAGAAACGGCAGGGTCTCTTTTTCCACCTTCCCAAATCTCATCATGGCATCTCTGGAATTTATTGTGCAATTCGTTAAGGCTTGCCTCTTTGAGGTCGAAGAACACGCCACCTCCCTTTTTGTATTTGTATTTCTCAATTAGCTCGACATAAACTTTTGCTCTAACTTGCTCCTCAGGATCGGTAAATTGATACGTTTTTTTCTCCTTTAAGCCTTCGTAAGTTATCCTTCCAGCTTCTCTCGTTATGAGTTTCTTTTCTTCACCTGCTGCTAATATATCCTCTGTTGTTTTGTATTCTTTTGGCATTTTAACTTCTATTCTAAAATCACATTTTGGACTTTTTCGTGAGAATACTTTGCCAATCCTTAACTAAATCAAAACCTTTTTGCCACCAATCTTCAAAAGGAGGCGTATTTTCAGTCTCTTTTATTTCAGCATATTGTCCTTTATAGATGGAATTGATTGGAGGTATATTAAAACAAATATTTTTTGAGATAATCCACCTATCATGAATATCATGGAAAAGATTTTTCTCACAAATAACACGCAATTCTACATCAATACCTCTATTCCGAATTTCTTTTTGGAATCTGGCAAAATCTCTTTTTAATGTATCATTTACATTATCTGTGAGTCCCGTTAAAATTCTAATTTCCTTTATTTTTGTTCCATCTGCTTCTTCGGCTAATGGTTCGAATCCTTTTGCACTAAAATGCTTATCAAACCACCAAATATATTCTTTACATTTTCTTAAACTTTCTCTTAAAGCTTTTATATTTGAATAAGGCGTTTCGGGTGAGAGAAATCTCTTTGTTGGTTTATCTTCATTCTCTATTTTTGGATTGTATAAAATTGTAATCTTTTTAGTTCCTTTACTATATTTCAGAATTCCACAATAATTTAACAGCATTAAAAAACCGCCCAAATCTGAAAATTTGAATTCAGGACTTATGCATCTTTCTAAAAGAAGTAAACGATACAAGCTTTCTCTATCTAAATTTTCTCTCCCCCAGAGTATTTGACAGATAATTTGAACAGGCTCATATGATTTTAGAGATTCTGTGACAATATTTTTAGCTTCTTTTTCGTCTTTCAATACGAACCTGCATTTATAGTATTCTTCACCTTTTTCAATCAATTTTCCATCTTTTTGAAATCCAATATCCCCAAGAAAAGTTAATATATTCTTCAATTCGCTTTTATTCCATTCATTTTTGTCTATACATCCCTCAGCCAATCCCTTTACAACTTCCTCGCATTTTTTCCAAGATTCTTTCAAAATTGTAAAATTTCGTACCTTATTCATCCCCTATATTCCCCCTCTTTATCTCGTCTATGAAAATCCTAACAACCCTTCTTAATTCTTCTTCGGGCATTTCAGGAGAAATATTGATACCTAAGAAAATATTTACCTGAATCGGGTTTTTATATTCTTTCTCAATTTTCACCTCCTTTTCACCTTCTTCAACCTTTGATATTCCTCCCACCGACATGGAAATATTTTGTTTTTCATCCTTTTCAATTACCTTAAAAGTAGCCATATATTCTATCAATTGTCGTAAAGCTGGCTCGTCTTGTGGAGATGCCTCTGCTTCTACGCCTAATTTAGAGATAAGTTCTTTTTCAGATATTTCTGACTTAACTTCTAATGATTTCTTTGTGAGTTTAGCAAACCAAGTCTCCTCAAATAGCGGTTTGAGGATTAATTTTGCACTTTCAGAATCCCATTGATATTTATTATTCCAATCTATAACTTCGTTCGACGGCATATACTTCCCTCGTTGACCTTTGACACTTTTGAGAAGCCCTACCGACTCAAAAAATTTGTTACATCCGCTTACTCTACTTTTACCAATCGATACCAATCTAGCCACTTCTTCATATCCAACAGATTTAGAGCCCTTTTCACTTGCAACTACATATCCCCTCAAAACTTCGAGTTGCTTATCTAAAGTTAGGTGAGCATCCGGCAACGGATACTTTATTTTCCTTTTTTCTCTTTTCTTGCCCTTCAACTCTACTTTTTCTTCACTCATTTTTTAATACCCCCTACCAATTTTTCTATTAATTCAATATCAGGTACTATAATCCTCGAATCTTGAATTTCTCTATATAACTCATAATGGCTCTTTGTTACCTCAGAAAAACTTTTAAGTTCAGAATTAGAAGCACAGATAGCAATCAGTTCATTGATTTCATTTTCAAAGTTTTCTTTTCTTTCCAATGCCATTTTAATTCTCTCGATAAGCTTACCGAGCTTAAAATATAAGGAAGGTGTGAAAGTGGGCGATTTAATCAACCCATGTTTCTCAAATGATTTTGCGGACTCTGATTCTATTTGTTCTAAAATCTCTTTATTTATCCTATACACCCCTCTTTCTGCTTCTTTACTCACTATTCGAGCATACTTTAGCCAGTCCAGAAGTCGTTTGCCATAATCCTTTTTAGTCAAATTATTCCAATCCCTTTGTAACTCGTATGCTAAAATCTCTCCAAGATCTACTGCTTTTATCGTATCACTCTCAGATAATCTCTCTATAATTTTTCGATAATAGCTTTTAAACAAGCATTTCCCAAACGTCTTTCTCCGTTCTTCCTCAGAGCATAAAGGATCTACAAATATCTTACCACTTTCAGATAACGTAAAACTTTGTCCTATTTTTTCTGTTAAACCGAGAAAAGTTGCTGTGCGTAACTCACTTGATAATCTACCCTCTGTTGTCTTGGTATTTGATGATAATTCTGACAATGTCTTACCATCCGAAATAAGTTTAGATAGTATCTTCTTAATTTTTGCAATTCTCACAGTGGGAAGCGCTATCTCTTCGATTTCTTCTAATTTCACTTCTTTAATACTAAATATACCATCGTGATATACGCCAAAGCATGCGAAAGATAAAATCTCTGCGCAGCAAGAACCGTGTCTCGCGAAAGTTTGAGGATGCGTCCACCTCTTATCAAATTTTGAGGCTAATCTTTCGCCTATTTCATCGTTTCTGATAACTCCCTTTGCCTTAGCCAAATCTAAAACAAAGCTAAAAACTACATTATCCTTAATGTTCTTTTTAACAATCTTTTTCATTTCATCTATATTATTCCTCGCACTTGCCCTGCCAAAATTTATCCCGTCCTCTGTTAAGTGAATTATGTCTTTTTCTGGTTTAATCAAACCTAAAATTTCAGCTGTAGGAATTATGTTAACATAAGCGGATTTACTTTTATTATGGTGTTCGTAGAAAGAACTCATACTGCATTTCTCATCAGGATAAATTTCCCCTATTAACTCTCGTACTTGTGATGTCATAGCATAAGGTATTATCACTTTTGTCATACTTATAATATTATGAAGGAAGTATTTAAACCTTTTAGTGCTAAGGTGCTAATGAACATAACTCTTCATCCACAAAACTCATATAACCATCACCACCTATAATAATATGGTCCAATACTCTTATACCCACCAAATCACATGCTTGAACCAACCGATTGGTAATCTCAATATCCTCCTCACTCGGCTTCGGCTCACCACTTGGATGATTATGCACGAAGATTACCGCAGCAGCAGACTCCTTTATCGCCTCTTTTACTACTTCTCGCGGATGCACTACGCTTGCCGT
>Ga0114919_10002528_pt1 | contig 14806 bp, 12 predicted proteins | sample BlataG_FD_88682 | JGI IMG/M metagenome (GOLD analysis project Ga0114919, IMG submission 88682) | Deep subsurface microbial communities from Black Sea to uncover new lineages of life (NeLLi) - Black_00105 metaG | ecosystem: Environmental > Aquatic > Marine > Oceanic > Sediment | place: Atlantic... | reverse complement strand
CGCCGCAGCGGAGCGCAACGTAGCCGTGCATGTATTCATGGACCGTGAGTGCAAAAAGGACCACAGGCAGACGCAGAAGCAGGTGGACGATAAAGTCGGTGTCGAACAAGGCCGATTCCCCTCCGCGGGACGAGAAACTCGTCTGAGGCGCAGGCGCCCGGAAGGGCTACAGTGTATCGCCCGGAAGATGGGAAGTCAACTTTCGGCGCAGCAGGGCTTCGGCGGGCACAAAAGACTGGATGACCTTACCCCGTGCGGGCTATAATCATGCCTTAGCCCAAGAAACGCGGAAGACAGGGGTTTTCGATGCGATTCGCGAAGTTGCATGGCGCCGGAAACGACTACGTCTACCTCAACGGTTTCGAGGTCGAGGTGCCCGAGCCGGCGGCGCTGGCGCGCCGGATGAGCGAGCGGCACTTCGGCGTCGGCGCCGACGGGCTCATCCTTTGCCTTCCGCCGGAAGGCGAGGGCGACGTCCGCATGCGGATCTTCAACGCCGACGGCTCTGAAGCCGAAATGTGCGGCAACGGTGTCCGGGGCCTGGCCAAGTTCGCCGTCGAACAGGGCCTGGCGAAAGGCGACACGGTCCGTGTCGAAACGCTTGCCGGGATACGCGAAATCAGGCTCCAGCGCGACCTTGGCGGCCGCATCATCAAAGGCGCGTGCGGCATGGGCCGGCCGAGGCTGGCGGCCCAGGACATCCCCGTCCTTCTGGACGGGGAGCGGGTCGTCGATGTGCCGCTGACCGTCGGCGGGCGGACCCTCTGGATGACCTGCGTCAACATGGGCAATCCCCACGCGGTCTTCTACGCGGATTCGGCGGCTGATTGGCCGCTCGAGACCCTCGGGCCCAAGATTGAGCACCACAAACTCTTCCCTGAGCGGGTCAACACCCACGTCGTCGAGGTGGTTTCGCTCGAGGACGTGGTGATGCGGACGTGGGAACGCGGAAGCGGCATGACGCTGGCGTGCGGCACGGGGGCGAGCGCCGTCTGCGTGGCGGGCGTCCTGACGGGGCGGACCAGCCGCAGAATCCTCGCCCACGTGCCCGGCGGCGACCTGGAGGTCGAGTGGCCCGACGACCGGGCCGAAGTGCTCCTGACCGGCCCCGTCGAGCAGGTCTTTACGGGCGAGTGGCCGGACGACAATCCGGCAACGCTGTGATGGAGCAAACAACCCACTGCCGATGAAGTCAACCTCAACCGCGGTCATTGCGTTATTCGCGCTGCTTATGTGCGTCCTGTCTGCGTTCGGAGAGATACCGGCGTTCGCGCCGGAGCAGATAGGCGGCACGCTGCGGCGGCATCTGAGTGCCGAACCCCAGACGCTCAACCCCCTCGTCACCAAGGACGCGTACCAGGGCATCATCAACGGCCATATCTTCGAGAGTCTCATCACTCGTGACCCGGACACCCTCGATTGGAAGCCGGAACTTGCCGACCGCTGGGATGTTTCCGAAGACGGCAAGACCATCACCTTCCACATTGACCCGCGGGCGAAGTTTTCCGACGGCACCCCCGTCACGGCCGACGACGTGGTCTTCAGCGTCAACACGATCCTGAACCCCGAGATCGATGCCGCAAACCTCCGCTCGTATTACGAGGACATCGAGCGGTGCGAGAAGGTGGACGAACGGACCGTCCGGTTCGTTTGGAAGAAGACCTACTTCAAGAGTTTCGAGGTCAGCGGCGCGTACGCGCCGATCATTCCGCGCCGGTTCTACGAGTTCAAGGACCCCAAGCAGTTCAACGATATCAGTGATAAACTGCTCGGCTCGGGGCCGTACAGGTTCGACAAGTGGACCACGGGCCAGCAGATCGTCCTGGTGCGAAATGAGAACTACTGGAGGCGGCCGCGCGCCTTCGACCGCATCACGTTCCGCGTCATCATGGAGCCGCAGGCCTACGTCCAGGCGTTCCTGGCGGGGGAACTGGATTACATCAGCGTCCGGCCCGAGTGGTGGATCAAACTGAAGAAGAACCCTCGCGCCGGCAAGGACTTCCAGATGCTCCGGTACCAGCCACCGGCCGGCTACCGTTACATCGCCTGGAACAACGCCAGGCCCCCGTTCACCGATTGGCGCGTCCGCCGCGCGATGACGCACCTCATCTGGCGCGAGCAGCTCGTCAAATACCTCTTGTACGACATTGCCCGCGTCACGACGGGGCCCTTCTGGACGGGCAGCAAACAATACGACCAGACGATCGAGCCCTGGGCGTTCGACCGGGCCGAAGCGCTGCGGCTTCTGGCGGACGCCGGTTGGGAGGACCGCGACCAGGATGGCTGGATCGAGAGCGCCGACGGCAAGCGGTTTGAATTCGAACTGTCGATGCCGGCCGGCTTGCCTGTCTACCGCGACATGGCGAGGGTCCTGAAAGAGGAATTCCGGCGCGTCGGCATTCAGATGAACGTGCGGTTCTACGAGTGGGCCGTGTTCATCACGAAGCTCGACAACCGTGACTTCGACGCCATTTCGCTTGCGTGGACCGGCTCGGTCGAGGGCGATCCGAACCAGATCTGGCATTCGGCCCAGATCGAGGGCCGCGGCCACAACTTCATCAGTTTCCGCAGCGCCGAGGCCGACCGTCTCATCGAACTGGCCCGCGCCACGCTCGACGAGGACAAACGCAACGCCCTCTACCACCAGTTCCACCGCCTCCTCCACGACGAGCAGCCGTACAGCTTCCTTTGGACCAGCGATGCGCTGGCGCTGGTGTCGGCCAGGCTCAGAAACGTCAAGGTCCACCGGCTGGGCCTGTACCCGTATGAGTGGTGGATTTTGAAGGACAAGCGGCGGGGCAAGGGGGTCGGGGGCTCGTGAGAACCTATATCCCCAAACGCCTGCTCCTGATGATCCCCACGCTGGTTGGGATAACGCTCCTGGCGTATGCCATCGTGCGCCTGGCGCCGGGCGACCCCATCGAGGCAATGATCCTGGCCCAGTCGGGCGACATCGACCCCAAGGTCATGCGCCAAAGCGCCGAGCGCATCCGCGAGCGCCTCGGCCTGAAGGACATCAACTACTGGGGCGACGACGTCGCCACCCACTTGGAGCAACTGGAGAAAGGGGACGACGCTGCAAAGGGCAGGGCGGCCGCCGAACTCGAACGCATCACCGGCAAGACGTTCGCCCGCGACATCGATTCCTGGAAGAAGTGGTGGGACGTCAACCGATTCGACTTCGAGAAAACGCTGATCGACCCCGCCGAGAAAGTCGTCAACGTCTTCCACGGGTACGGGCGATGGGTCGGGCACATCGTTCAGGGCGATTTCGGCGAGAGCATCAAGTACCGCAGCAGCGCCTACCGCACGCCGGACGGCCACGGCAGCCGCAACCCCATTCACCTGTTCCTCGAACGTATCCCGGTGACGCTGACGCTGAACGTCATCGCCCAGTTTTTCATCTTTCTGATTGCTATTCCTGTGGGTCTGACAGCAGCCCGGTATCGGGGGCGACTGTTCGACCGCGGCTCGACGCTCATCCTGCTGGGCTTCTGGAGCGTCCCGGTTATCCTGTCCGGGACGTTGTTGCTCGTGTACCTCTGTAAGGGTGGGGAGGGGATGGAGTGGTTCCCGCTGGCCGGGCTTCATGCCCTCGACGCTGAGGACCTCGGTTGGTGGGACTACCTTGTCGATACGCTCTGGCACGCGACGCTTCCGGTCGCGTGCATGGTCTACGGGGGGCTGGCCTACCTGGCGAAACTCGGGCGGGCCAGCCTGCTTGAGAATCTGCGGGCCGATTACATCCGCACCGCGCGGGCCAAGGGATTGCCGGAACGCCGCGTCGTCTATCACCATGCCCTCCGCAACAGCCTGTTGCCGATGATCACGACCGTTGTGTTGATGCTGCCCGCGATGATCGGCGGCAGCGTGATTGTCGAGACGATTTTCACCATCCAGGGGATGGGATTGCTGACCGTTAACGCCGCCAAAGCGTACGACCTGTCGGTCATCATGACCTCGACACTGGTCTACGGAACGTTAACGCTGATGGCCCTGCTCATCGGAGATATCCTGTACGCTTGGGCGGATCCGCAGGTGCGGTATGAGTGACGCCAGAACAACCGAGGCCGGCGGGCCCACGGGGGCGCCCAAGTCCTACGGCGCCATCGTCTGGGGCCAACTCAGGAAACGCCCCAGCGCCATGATCAGCCTTGCAGCGATCGTGCTCCTGGCCCTGGTGTCGGTCGCCGCGCCGTTCATCATCGGTGACATACCCATCCGGTGGGTGGAGAACGGTGAGACGAGTTGGCCGATCTTCCGGTATCTTTCGAATTTCGAATACGCAGCCATGCTGGCGCTGGCGCTCGCTGTTACGGTGCCCCTGACGATGCGCCTGCTGCGCCCACGGGCCCTGAGCGCCGGCGCGAGTCCGTTCACCTGGGCGGTGCTTGTGCATGCCTGCCTGTGGCTCATCATAACGTTCGCGCTCGTTTCGTTCCGGGAACCGGAGCGGCGCTACGGATTCTATCTGGAGCGGGCCGACCAGGTCGACGCGGCGTGGTTCCCCGCGATTGCTTATCCGCGGAACCCGGGGTACAGGGAACTGGCCTTCAAGAATCAGTCCCCGTCATGGGAGCATCCGCTCGGCACCGGCCGCCTCGGAAACGACATCCTGATGGGCGTCCTGTACGGGGCGCGGACGGCCATGTCGATCGGGTTCGTGGCCGTGGGCATCAGCATGAGCATCGGGGTCATTCTGGGTGCGCTCAGCGGGTATTTTGGCGGATGGATTGACTTGGTGCTGATGCGGATTGCCGAGATTTTCATGTGCATCCCGCGGCTGATCCTCATCATTATCATTCTGACGGTCATTCCGTCGAACTGGCCGCCGCTCTGGATGGTGGTCTTTGTGCTCAGCGTGACGGGTTGGACGGGCTCGTACCGGATGATGCGTGCGCAAATGCTGCGGATTCGCACTGAAGACTACATGACGGCTGCGCGGGCTCTCGGCATTCCGCTGTGGCGATTGCTCGGCCGTCATGCCGTGCCGAACGGCCTTGCGCCTCTGTTGGTGGGAGCGACGTTCGGCATCGCGGGGGCGGTGTTTCTCGAATCGTCGCTGGCGTTTCTGAACCTGGTCCAGACACCGAGTTGGGGCGAGATGCTCAACAACGGCCGCCAGCATCCGGAACACTGGTGGGTCTGGGCCTCGGCGGGAGCGGCTATCTTCGTGACCGTTTTCGTATACAATCTGCTGGGCGAGGGCATCCGAGACGCCATCGACCCGCGACTGAAAATTTAGCCGCCGGGTTTGTCGCAGCGGAGCGAAGACCCGCCTCAGGAGGGCCCGGAGTGAGGGAATATCCCGTGCCGCAAACAAACGACATCCTGCTTCGCGTCGAAGGACTGACGACTCGCTTCTTCACGGACGAGGGCGTCTCCTACGCCGTTGAAGACGTCTCGTTCGAGGTTCCGCGCGGCCGGACCCTCGCCCTGGTCGGCGAATCGGGGTGCGGCAAGACGGTCACGGCCCTGTCGATCCTTCGCCTCGTGCCCGACCCCCCCGGCCGCATCGTCGCCGGCAGGGTGCGCCTCGACAGCGCGGACCTGCTGGGCCTCCCGGAGGAGGAGATGCGCCGGGTGCGCGGCAACCGGATCTCGATGATCTTTCAGGAGCCGATGACCAGCCTCAACCCCGTTTTCACCATCGGCGACCAGATCATCGAAGCCGTCATGCTTCACCAAAAGGCCGACCGCGCCGCAGCGCTCGAGCGGGCCGTCGCGATGCTCCGCAAGGTCGGCATCTCGGATCCCGCTTCCCGCGTTCGGGAATATCCGCACCAGATGTCCGGCGGGATGCGCCAACGCGTCATGATCGCCATGGCTCTGGTTTGCGGGCCGGAACTCCTCATCGCCGACGAGCCCACCACCGCCCTCGACGTCACCATCCAGGCCCAGATCCTCGACCTCCTGCGCGACCTTCAGCGCGACACCGGTCTCAGCATGCTGATGATCACGCACGACCTGGGAATCGTCGCCGAAATCGCCCACGTCGTCGCCGTCATGTATGCCGGCCGCATCGTCGAGCAGGCCGGCCTCCGCAAACTCTTCAAGAACCCCCTCCACCCTTACACGGTGGGGTTGTTCCGAAGCCTGCCCAGCCTTGAGCCGAGCGATACGGAACTGGCCGTCATCCCCGGTTCCGTCCCGAGCCCGCTGGCCGTTCCGCCCGGGTGCCCGTTCCATCCGCGTTGTCCGCTTGCCGATGGCGTCCGATGCCCGACACAGCGGCCGCCGCTCAAGGCCAAGGCGAGCGGCCACCTCGCCGCCTGCTGGCACAGCGACCGCGTGGCCGAGATGCGAGAGCGAAAGGAGGCCCTGTACGGAACATGATGACGCCTCCTCCAGACCGCAAGGATGATGCTCTCCTGCTCGAGGTCCGCGACCTGAGGACCCATTTTCCGGTTCGTCGCGGCCTGTTCGGCCGGACCATCGGCCACGTCCGCGCCGTGGACGGCGTTTCGTTCACCATCCGCCGCGGCCGAACGCTCGGTCTCGTGGGCGAATCGGGGTGCGGCAAGACGACCACCGGGCGCACCATCCTCCGCCTCATCCCCGCCACCGGCGGTTCGGTCTTCTTTGAGGGCCGCCCCGTGTTCGACCTTGAAGCCTCCCGGATGCGCCGCATCCGACGCCACATGCAGATTATCTTTCAGGACCCGTATGGCAGCCTGAACCCGCGGATGACCGTCGGCGCCATCGTCGGCGAACCGCTCAGCGTGCACGGCGTTGCCCGCGGCCGCGATCGCGAGCACAAGGTCGCGGGGCTTCTGGAGCGCGTCGGCCTGGACCCGGCCGCCGTCAACCGCTATCCGCACGAGTTTTCGGGCGGCCAGCGCCAGCGCATCGGCATCGCCCGGGCTCTGGCCCTCGAGCCGAAGTTTATCGTCTGCGACGAACCCGTCAGCGCCCTGGACGTCTCGATCCAAGCCCAGATACTCAATCTCCTCGAACGCCTCCAGAGGGAACTGCATCTGGCGTATCTGTTCATCGCCCACGACCTGGCCGTCGTCAAGCACATCGCCGACGAGGTGGCCGTGATGTACCTGGGCCGAATCGTCGAGCGCGCCCCTGGCGACGTCCTTTACGCGAACCCGCTGCACCCATATACGAAGTGCCTGATGTCGGCGATACCGCGGCCCGACCCGGACGCCCCACGCCGGCGGGTCGTGCCTCGCGGCGAAGTGCCGAGCGCGATGAACCCGCCTCCGGGATGCCCGTTCCACCCGCGCTGCCCCTGGGTGTTCGAGCGGTGTGCGGCCGAGACGCCGTCGCTTCTGCCCATGCCGGATAACCCGCAGCACCTGGTCGCGTGCCACCTGCACCATTGAGCCGCGCGGCAGGGCCGGGTAAACTTTCGCCGGCAAGCAACCGATAAGAGGGAAAGCGAGAGGAGGCCCCATGACGCTCCGCATCGGATTGGCTCTCTGGACGATCGTCATGTCGGGCGCCGTTGCTTCGGCCGCCGCCGAGCCCGCCCAGTCGCTGCCTGCGCTGGCGCTGGTGCCCGAAGAAGCGGTCGCCTTCCTCCATTTGCCGAACCTCAGGACCGCAGACGACGATCTTGCGCGGTTCGCGGAGCGCACAGGCTGGCGGCTCGGCGAGAGGGAGCGGCCCATCTTGAATGCCCTGGTCCGCCGGACGGGCATCGAGGCCGGCCTCGACTCCGACGGCCCCGCCGCCGTCGCTTTCATGGACCCCAAGCGATACCGCGGCCGCTACACGCTCTATGTCCTTCCGGTCGCCGACTGGGACGCGCTGCTCCAGACCACCGCAGCCGAGGAGATGGCGGACGACCTGTATGCCCTGACGGGGACGGCCGGCCCGCGCTACGTCCTCAGGCGTGGGCGCTTCGCCCTCGTGACGAGTTCCGTGCGAACGATGGACACTGTGGCCCCGGCCGAACCGATTCTCGGTTCCCTGCTGCCTGAAACGCTCGCCCGCGCCGCCGGACCGAACCCGATGCTTTACGTCAACGTGCATCGCCTGACCCGCGCCTACGAAAGCGAAATTGTCTCCTGGTTCCGCGCGGCCAGCGGCCAACTTTATTACGAACCCTACGCCCTCGCTTACGCCGACATGCTCATCACGTATATGCTCGGCATCGCGGACCTCATCGATCAGGTGGAGACGGCCGAAGCCGCCGTCCGATTCGGTCCGGAAGGGCTGGGCGTGGACCTCGCGGTGCGGTTCGTCGAAGGGGCGAGCGTCGCCGAGTTCCTCTCCGCCCAGGGACCCGGAACCGCCCCGATCCCCGCCTGGGGCGATACGCCGCCCGCCTCCGCAACGACCATCCGCATCGACCCTGAAACGCGGACGGACTTCGCCCTCCGGGCCACCCGATTCTTCCTGGAAAAGGCGCCCAGGCCCGAGCCGCTTCCCGAAGCCACCAAAGACGAAGTATACGAGGCCGTCCAGACGTTTGTGGAATCCCTGGGCGACCGCGTGATGTATCTTTCGAGTCCGGCGGCCCCGGGGCTGGGTGTCGCAAGCCAGGCCACGGTTTACGAACTGAAGGACCCCGAAGGGTTCCGGAAGGGCGTCCAGATGCTGGCGGCGGCGTGGGAGAGACTCGCGGACCAGTTGAACCTCTACCTGAAGATCAAGGCGCTCCCCGACGCCGGACACATCGGCGGCGTCCCCGTGACGCTCTATGTTCCCAGGTTCCGTTTCGGTGCTCCGCCGCGCCACGTAAAGTTTCGCAAATGGCTCCAGGGCCTTTACGGGCCCGAGGGCCTGGTCTATCGCGTCGCCGTTGTCGGGAACAAGGCGGTGGTCGGAACGGGGAGCGACCTTGCGCTTTTCCAGGCGACGGTCGAGCGCTTGGCCGCCGGCAAACCGGCCGAGACGCCGCCCGCCGCCGCCCGGCTCCAGAAACAGTTGCCCGCCTCGCAGAACGTGTCCATCGCGATGAGCCTTCCGCTGTTCCTCCGGCAGGCGCTGCTCCGGGGCCAGACGCCGCCCGAACAGGTCGGCACGGCGGACCCCGGCAGCGAGTTGGTCGGTCTCAGCCTCCGTGCGGACGGAGCCACTCTCCGCGCGGCTTCCTACTGGCCGCACGAACAATTGCGCCTGGCGCGAGAACTCATCGAGCGCGTCGCGCCGGAAATTGCCGAGGTCCCCGAATCGCTCTTTGAGCCGAGCGAGGAAGGCCCGCCCGTTGAAGAACGTGCGCCGGCGCCCGCCGCCCCTGAACCGGAGGCGCCCGAACCCGCTGAGCCGCTGCCCCCCGAACCCGAGGCGCCGGCGGAATAGTTCGAAGAATGCCCCTGACAGGCAGCAGTCCGGTCACGCCCCCCCGAAGAAGGTCCCCAGAACCATCAGCGTGTTGAACGCGCTGTGCGCGACGACCGGCGCGAGAAGGCTCCGCGTCCGGTAGGCGGCGTAACCCAGCCCCAGCCCAAGGATAAAGAGGCCCGGAACCGCCTGCGGTTCGGCCAGGACATGGACCACCGCAAACAGTGCGCTCGTCGCAATCAGCGCACGAAACGGACCGACCGCCTTCAGAAGCGTCGTCTGAAGGATGCCCCGATATAGGAACTCCTCGCCGAGCGGCGCGAGAACCGACGCCTGGAGAACCGTCAGCAGGAGGGCCCACCACTGCGGCCACTCGCGCAGCGCCGCGAATGACGGGTGCTCCACGGACTCCAAACGGAAAAGCCACATCAGGAACACGCCCACCGCCGTCCCCGCGACGCAGAGCGGCAACACGATAACGACAATACCCAGGCCCCGGACGATCTCGGACCAAACGCGGCCGATGCGCACCCCCACCGTCGCAGCCGCACCGCGGCCAAACCGGAGCACCACGGCCAAGCCGGCCAGAGGCGGCACAATTTGGGCCAAAAATACGCCGGGGCTCAACGAATACGGCACGTCCAACGGTTCCCACGGCAACAGACCCTTTGCCGCCATCCGAACGTAAACGTCACCCAGAAACAGCGCCAGAAGGAACGTTCCAAGGAATAGGAGGAAGCCGAACTGAACGGACCAGCGGACCGCCGGCATCGCCCTGTCCAGCGGCAGCGGAAGCGACCGTCCCGAAACCCACCAGCGCCAGACTCGCCGAAGCGCCATCAGCGCGGCCGGCAGGCAGACGAGACACGCGATCCACAGCCACAGGTGCGGAGCCAGATCGCGCCACGTCACCACGTCCGTCGTGTCCATCGGGACCCTTGATGCGTGTGCGGAGACAGGGCAGGGCGGCTCCACGGCCGCCGCCAGTCTATTGTGCCCTCACATAGACCTTCCGCCGCCGCGGACCGTCGAACTCGCAAAAGTACACCGCCTGCCACGTCCCCAGAACCGGCCGCCCCTCTGACACCAGCAGCACGATCGAAGGGCCGAACAGACACGACTTGATGTGGGCCGCCGAGTTCCCTTCGGTGTGGTGGTACGCGTCGTCGAACGGCACAATCTTGTTCGTCTCGGCCACGATGTCGCGCGTGACGCTCGGGTCGGCGTTCTCGTTAATCGTGATGCCGGCCGTCGTGTGCGGCACAAACACCACCGCGATACCCTCCGAGACGCCTTCCTTCGCGATCGCGTCGGCCACCTGGGACGTAATGTCAACCATCTCCACGCGCGACCCGGTCTTCACGGTCAGCGTCTGCATGTCATGCCTCGCTCGCTAATATCAGCCTTTCGACGGATTCTAGGCGGGAGCCGCCATCCTTCAAGCAAAAAGGTTGACTCTCGGCCCGGGGTGCGACAAGATTTGGCCCGGCTGACCGCTCGCTTACGCTCGCGGCTAGTCTCGCGCTCACAACCAGCCGTCGAGATTGGTGTAACTAGCCGCGAGCGTAAGCGAGCGGTCAGCAACGACCAAAGGTCGCCCCATGCCCGATATCCTCGAAAAAATTCTTCAGGTCAAACGCCGCGAGGTGGCCGGTCTCGCGCCGCGCCTGGCCGACTTCAGGGCCGCGTCGCGCGACGCGCCACCGCCGCGAAGCCTCGCCGAGGCCCTTCGGCGAGCCTCGGATGAGCCCGTCCGCATCATCGCCGAGGTCAAACACAAATCGCCGTCGGCGGGAGTGATTGCCGAGCCGTTCGACCCGGTTGCCATCGCGCGGGCCTACGAGGAGGCGGGAGCGGACGCCATTTCCTGCCTGACGGACCACGAATTCTTCGGCGGCGATCTGGAACACCTGCGCGCAATCCGCCAAGTGGTCGGCCTGCCGGTTCTCAGGAAAGATTTTCTCCTCGCGCCGGTCCAGGTTTACGAGGCGCGAGCCGCCGGCGCCGACGCGATCCTGTTGATTGCCGAAGCCCTCGAGGCGTCTCGGATGACCGATCTTGCCGGCCTGGCCGCCGAGTTGGGCATGGATGTCCTGGCCGAAGCACACAGCGAGGCGGCACTCGAAAAGACGCTTGGCTGCGGCGCTGCCCTCGTCGGCGTCAACAATCGAGACCTGGCGACGTTCCAGGTCCGTTTGGAGACCACCGAGCGCCTGGCGCCACGTGTGCGCGAAGCGGGTCCTTGTGGCAAGGACGCCTCGCAGCGCCGCGTCCTCGTTTCGGAAAGCGGCATCCAGACCGCCGCCAACGTTCGCCGCCTCGTCGCCGCCGGCGTGGACGCCATCCTCGTCGGCGAAAGCCTGCTTCGGAGCGGAGATGTTCAGGGCAAGATCGCCGAGTTGAAGGGCGGGTAGCGCACCCGCGCTACGCTTTGCCGCCGGAAGCGTCGGCGAGGGGGACCAGGGCGGCGAAGTCGCACAGGCGCGCCATCGCGCGGTTGCGGGTCGGGATGCCCGACTCGTGAACGGCCGCAACCGGATTCAAGCCGCCTGTCACGACCAGGCCGGCGCGACCTTGAGCCGCCGGAACGTCGAGAAGCGGGCGGCTTCTTGTTTTGCACTCGGAGTGCCCCTAGACCAGGCCCTGGGCCTGCATCGCGTTGGTGACCTTCAGGAACCCGGCGATATTGGCCCCCGCGACGAGATTGCCTTCCTGGTCGTATGCTTCGGCTGCCTCGACACACTGGTCGTAGATGTTGTCCATGATTTGGTGCAGCCGCCGGTCCACTTCCTCGAACGGCCAGGCGAGGCGCATGGAGTTCTGGCTCATCTCGAGGGCGCTGGTTGCCACGCCGCCGGCGTTTGCGGCCTTCGCCGGGCCGAACGCCACACCGGCGTCCAAAAACGTCTGGATGGCCTCGGGCGTCGAGGGCATGTTGGCGCCTTCGCCGACCGCGATGCAGCCGTTCTTGACCAGTTGCCGGGCGGTGTCGGCGTCGATTTCGTTCTGCGTGGCCGAGGGCAGGGCGACGTCGCACGGCACGGACCAGATGTCCCGCCAGTCTTCGATGTAGGCGGCGGACTTGTGCTCGTCGGCGTATTCGCGGATTCGCCCGCGCTCGACTTCCTTGATGCGCTTGACGGTGTCGGGTTTGATGCCCGCTTCGTCCACGACGTAGCCGTTCGAGTCGGACATCGCGATGACTTTGGCCCCCATTTCCCGGGCCTTTTCGCAGGCGTAGAGGGCAACGTTGCCCGACCCGGAGATCACAACCCTCAGGCCTTTCCAGTCCTTGCCTTTCGCTTCGAGCAAGCGCGAAACGAAGTACACGAGGCCGTAACCCGTGGCTTCGGTCCGCACCAGCGAGCCGCCCCACTCCAGGCCCTTTCCCGTAAGGACGCCGGTGAAGGTGTTCGTGAGTCTCTTGTATTGCCCGAAGAGGAATCCGATCTCGCGCGCCCCCACGCCGATGTCGCCGGCCGGGATGTCCGTGTCCGGGCCGACGTGGCGAAAGAGTTCGTTCATAAAACTCTGACAGAAGCGCATGACCTCGTTGTCGCTCTTGCCCTTGGGGTCGAAGTCGCTGCCGCCCTTGCCGCCGCCGATCGGCGTCGTCGTAAGGGCGTTCTTAAAGACCTGTTCGAACCCCAGGAACTTGATGATGCCCAGGTCCACCGACGGGTGGAACCGCAGGCCGCCCTTGTAGGGACCGATGGCGCTCGAGAACTCGACGCGGAAGCCGCGGTTGACGTGGACCTCGCCCTTGTCGTCCATCCAGGGGACGCGGAAGATGATCTGCCGCTCCGGCTCCACAATCCGTTCGAAGATTTTCATCCGGGCAAGTTCCGGATGCTTGTCGACGACGACAGCGATGGACTCGGCCACCTCCCGAACCGCCTGGTGAAACTCTTCCTCACCCGGGTTGCGGGCCGTGACGGTCTCCATGACGCTTTCAACGAACTGCTGGCCCATCTTCTCTCTCCTTTTAGTCGGCGGCCCTCGGCCGTGTGCCTCGGTTGCTTGCGGTGCCGAAAAACGCCTGGCGGCCCCTCGCCGGGCCATCGTCCCATCATAGGGGTTCGAGGCAAGGAGGCAAGCGAAGTTTCCGCATCTTTCCACCTGATTGTTCCCCATCAGTGGCACACAGTTGCCGCATAGTCGCTCGCTGCCCACGGCCGCATCCCGGCTCGTCCTTCATCCCGGCGCGCCGGGACGAAGGTTGACCTGGCGGCCGCGTTTTTCTACACTTTGGGACCTTTTATCTTGAGGGGTCCGTGAACGAGATTATCGCCAAACACAGCCTGGGCCCGGGCATCTTTCGCCTGGAGGTGGCCTACCCGAAACTGGCCCGCAAGGCCCGGCCGGGCCAGTTCGTCATTCTGCGCGTCTCCGAGGACGGCGAACGCTTCCCGCTCACCATTGCCGATTGCGATCCCGAGCAGGGAACCATCACATTGATTTTCCAGGTGGCCGGCAAATCGACGGCCCTTCTGGCGGCGATGAAGACGGGCCAGGCGATCCTGGGCGTCACGGGACCGCTCGGTGTGCCGACCGAGATTGAGCGATTCGGGCGAGTCCTCTGCGTCGGCGGCGGCATCGGCACCGCGCCGCTTTATCCCATCGCCAAGGCCCTCAAGGGAGCGGGGAATCACCTGACCACCATCCTCGGCGCCCGCTCGAAGGACCTGGTGATCCTCGAGCAAGAGTTTCGGGCGCTGAGCGACACCGTCTGCGTGGCGACCGACGACGGCTCCTATGGCCGGAAAGGTTTTGTCACCGATGTCTTGACGGATGTTCTGGCGGGCGGCGAGACGTTCGAGCGGGCCTGGGCCATCGGCCCCGTTCCCATGATGCGCGCGACGTGCGAGGTCACACGCCAGGCCGCTATCCCGACCGTCGTCAGCCTGAACCCAATTATGGTCGATGGGACGGGCATGTGCGGCGGATGCCGCGTCATCGTCGGCGGCGAAGTGAAGTTCGCCTGCGTGGACGGCCCCGAGTTCGACGGGCACCTCGTGAATTTCGATACGCTGGACAAGCGGCTGGACACCTACCGCGAGCAGGAAAAGCGCGACTACGACGCCTGCCGCATCGGCCTCGACCAGCCTCACCGGAAGGACGCCTGAGCCAGTGGCGGACAAGAGCGGCAACCGAGCGGACCGGCCCAAGCGCGTGCCCATGCCCGAGCGTCCGCCCGAAGAGCGACGCAACGACTGGGACGAAGTGCCGCGCGGCTACACGCCGGACCAGGCCCGCCAGGAGGCGAGCCGCTGCCTCCTCTGTAAGAAGTCGCCGTGCATCAAAGGCTGTCCCGTCGGCATCGACATCCCCGGCTTTGTAAAACTGATTGCCGACGGCAAGTTCGAGGAGGCGGCCGACCGCATCCTGCTCGTGAACGCCCTGCCGGCCATGTGCGGGCGTGTCTGCCCCCAGGAAACCCAATGTGAAGTCATGTGCGTCCTGGGCAAAAAGGGGGAGCCGCTGGCCATCGGCAACCTGGAGCGCTTCGCCGCCGACTGGAAACGGGAGCAGGGGACCTGTCCGGTCCCCACGCCGCCGGACCCCT
>Ga0114919_10002527_pt1 | contig 14819 bp, 18 predicted proteins | sample BlataG_FD_88682 | JGI IMG/M metagenome (GOLD analysis project Ga0114919, IMG submission 88682) | Deep subsurface microbial communities from Black Sea to uncover new lineages of life (NeLLi) - Black_00105 metaG | ecosystem: Environmental > Aquatic > Marine > Oceanic > Sediment | place: Atlantic... | reverse complement strand
TTCAGAGAAAATTTGGACTAAATTAATTATTTAAAACAGATATTTTAGACGAAGCCCTTTTAAAATAGTTTTAAGGGGCTTTTTTATTTTAAAACAGGTTCTAACATCGTCCAGTTCCCGGAGCCTCACTGGCTGGGTAAGCCTGGCAACCCCGGCTGCTTGGTTACCTTCGCTCCTAACACACCGCGCAGGCCCGCCCTACCGCTTAAGGGCCATGGGCGGCGGTCCGTTTTCCAGTTGGCTGAGGTGGCAGTGTCCAGAGATCTGTTTGCTGCCATTCTGGAGCGCATAACCAGGTTAAGCCTATCACCCGGCTAAGTGCAGCCGAGGAGATACAGGCAGCCAGGTGAGAAAGATGGGGATAGTATGACCTCTTTCGTGATGGAGAGCTTTGCCAACGTTGATGGACAAGGATTCCAGGAGCAGCGGTATACGGCTCGCTCGTGGAGGAGGCTATTGCAGGGCTCCGAGATGTGTATTGACAACCAAGTGCCCTGAATGTACTATCAGCGACTAGAGGGATGAGAGCCGGGATGCCTGATTGCGAATTGAAATGGGAAATCCCAAAGGATATCGATCGAGGTTATGAAGGAAGATATTCTTGAACAAATGGCAGCCGACTACCTGAACCTGTGTGGTTATTTCACTCAGACTAATATAAAATATCGACCCTCAGAAAGTGACCCAGAGTGGAAAGGCAAAGAGGACGGTGTTTACAGCGATATTGATGTCATCGGCCTTAATCCCCTTGTGCCACCTCCTCGCAGAGTCGTCGCAATAAGCTGTAAGAGCTGGCAGGATGGCTTTTGGGCACAATGGGAAATCGAGGCGATAGCCGACCGCACTCGAAAGGTTGGGGGTAGGGAGAGATGGAAGACCTATCGCGAGCTTACATCACCAAAATGGGCTCGCGCTTTTCGTAAGAAAGTCAAGGAACTCACCGGAGAATCAAGTTTTGAGCATTGGATTGTGTGTACAAGGTTTGGCGATCCGGAGCACGAGAAAGCCTGGACACGCAACGCCGAATTTCGCAAAAACCTCACACCTCATTTGCGTATTGTCTCGCTAGATGGAATTTTTCGCGAGACTATACAGAAGACTGGTACGACACCAGCGAACAGTGAACTTGGCCGCCTGATTCAACTCCTTAAGGCTGCCAACTTGGATTTCGCCAGCTGCCCTGTGGTCAACTAGGATGATCATCACATAACTATATGGTCGGAAATTGAGAACTGGACAAATTGCTTGAGATGTCACGACCTACCGTACAATTGGGCGAATGTTGAGCTGGAGACCATCAACTATCAAGTAGCTTTACGTGCACTTATATCTAAGTTCGTGTAGAAAATTCCAAGAGAAAGGAGGACACTTATGGAAAACTGTAGTTTACTTGGCGGCTCCAATCAATTTACTCTTCTGGTTGGCGTTCTTGCCGCAGTCTTGACCCTTGGCATATTGACTACCAGGCTTGTCGACTTGTTCCATCAACAGTTGAAATGTAAACCCAAAGCGCAAGGAAAGGCTGGGAGATATCTAAAGCATCTCTCAAGAGTAACACTGGTTCAGCTGAGCATAGCAGCGGCAATATCGCTCAGGATTTTCCTGACAGCATGGCTCAGTCAGTCTACTTTCTGGTGGTTTGACCCGACCATAATCGGGATTCTTACAGGGACATTCATATATTGGATATGGATTCACATCATATCTTTCGGGGAGTGGTACAATTGGAAATCGCCAAGGGTAAAGCCGAGATCAGAGACTCGCTCTATGGAAAGGAGGGTGTTATGAGGTTGGAAGGTAAGGTAGCGATTGTCACCGGTGGCGGCAAGGGGATCGGGAGAGCTATTTCTCTGGCCTTTGCCAGGGAGGGAGCTGACGTGGTAGTGGCTGCTAGAACCGTGTCAGCTCTAAAGGAGGTGGCTTCGGAAATCGAGGCGCTTGGAAGAAAAAGCCTTGCCGTAGTCACGGACCTCTCCGATCCCGAGCAGGCACTGGCAATGGTGGATAAAACCCTGGAGGAGTTCGGCAAGGTCGATGTGCTGATGAATAATTCAGGGATAGCAGGTCCCACGGCAACCGTTGCAGATATGGAACTTGAAGTGTGGAACCAGGTGCTAGCGGTAAACCTTACCGGGGCAATGCTTTGTGCCAAGCATGTTCTAAAGAAAAGCATGATTCCTCGTCAGAGCGGCGTCATCATCAACATGTCCTCTGGGATGGGGAGGAGAGGGGTTGGCTTGAGGAGTCCCTACAGCACCTCCAAGTGGGCCATCATTGGCTTCACCCAAGCCCTAGCTTTGGAGGTGGGCAGGTACGGAATCCGGGTGAACTGCATTGCTCCTGGTCCTGTGGAAGGGGATCGTACTGAGAGGGTGCTCAGGGAGAGGAGCAAGGTTTTAGGGATAGCCTTCGAGGAGATTATGGAGAGCACCAAGGCGAGTTTACCCTTGGGTAGGATGGTGAAGCCTGAGGAGGTGGCAGAATTGGCGGTGTTTCTGGCTTGCGACCAGTCTAGCGGTATTACAGGTCAGACTATCAACTCCGCTGGCATCTCAATGAATTAAGCCCTTGTGATTGTTTTAGAGGCGGCTTTGCCGCCGACGTCAGAAGGGGTAACAGGCGGCGCAAGAAGGGGGCAAGGGCGGTGGCCCGAGAGCGAACGCGGCCGCATGCCCGAAGGGATCAGCCGCTCGCAGAGCGAAGGGCCAGCAATTGGGTGTCGTGCTTGTCACACCACTGGTCGCCGGCCTTGGATCATACCAGGAGGTTACATAATTGCAGTATAGGCTACGTGAGGTTCTGTCTAGTTTTGAGTCAAGTGGTGGATCTAGAGGCTTTAACGCCCGGCGGGGGAAACAGTGTTTGTAAGTATGCCTTTTTTGCTTCTTTATATAGGTATTCACGTTGATAATAGTTAGGAAAGTAGTGCTTGACGAAGGCGTCAATCGAAGTAAAGCGATGGCCTTGTTTAGCCATCTGCCGTTTGCTCTCGCTTTTTTCTGGGATTTCTCCTTTACCTCTTTGCATTATCTGCCTCCATATAGTCAGGGTTAATGTCTGGATTGAAGTAGCGCTTCTTGTTTACCCAGACAAATCCATCCGCTTTAGAAATGACCGCGACGTCTATTGGGCCACCAACTGTTTCCCTTCCTGGAGAGACCCTGCGCTTAAATGAAGCCAAGCTGGCCAATGTCTCAGCCATTGAGGCAAGCTCGGCTTTGGGAAGCACTGGAACAACGTCAAATTCAATTGGCATACTGCGACCAAAACCCAGATGCCATATATGCGACTGGTAATCATCCTTGGCTTTATCGATTTTCTTGTTTGTTTGTTCCTGTAACGTTTGTCTTTCTTTATCGCTGATGCTACCTACTTTGTCGATAATATCTTTGCACAGGTTTTTTACTTTCCGTTCGAAGTAGTTGACTACTTCTGTTTCAAAGGCTGGATAGATTCCGGTCAAAAATGTCTGTATCTCCTTTTCCTGTGCAAACGGGAAGATCCTACCCTTATTCGCGGAGCTAATTACGTTTTGCCGCCTGTAGTACCAGTCTTTTAAACATATTAACCTGTCGCCTAGTATCCCACCGACCTGGTATGATTCGAGCGAAGGAAACTTATCATCTCCCCCAAAACCTGCAATCACCACCCCAGAGTAATTACCAGTCTCTGCCCAAATTGCCCCTGGGGACAAGTAGTGCCTAGCGAAGGAATTGATAGCGATTCTATTTACAGTTTCTTTTAGGGCTGGAGAAATTGGCAATTTCTCGAAAATTCGGTTTTCGGCTTCCTTGATGACGTTTCCGTATCTACGCTCGACGTCCTTTAAGTAGTTATCTGCGATAGATTGATATTTCTTGTCGTTTTTCAAGTAGTCGCTGTGATAATTCAAGACAGTGTGCATAGCCTTTTCCGTCATTGTTCTGATTTCTTTGTCCGTGATATCCTGGCTTTTGGCTATTACTTTGCCTGCTAAGTGGATAATCCAATCTCTAATAGTCCCAAAATGACGGCTAATAATTAGATTGAAGTATTCTTCTTGCTCTGATTCGGAAAACAAGTCTTTAAACGAATTATTGGCATTATTCAGGAACCTTATGAAGCTGTTGGCATAAGCCTTAAGTGTCCTGAGGCTTCTTTGCCGCAGCACCTTATCCCTGTAGATTTCAATCACAGTTTCCCAGGGTACGCCCATAAATTCCGCATTCTGGTAGACCATTATTCCTACAGGGTGATGCCTGCCAAGGGAAAACAGTTTCTGGGCAGAGTGAAAGACCTTGCCTTCGCCTTTGCCTGTTGTGACCGCGCTATCTGCCGCAAGGGCAACTGCCTCTTTATTCATTATTGCGATCTCTGTGGTCATGCGGCCTCCTCTTCGCTAGTTGGGTTGGTGGGGTGGGCGTGGGGTTTTGTTGTGGAACGTGATACGAATTCTGTGGAAGTGTGGGGCAAACCGGCTGGGCGACAGCCAAGGATGGCGCGGTTTAACGGCATTGTTGCTGCCTGCGGGATCAGGAGAACAACTAAACGGGTGGGCCTTTTCATGTCCTGTTTAGCCTGGTTCCTAATGGTTTCTTCAATCTATTATACTCCCGGGTGATTGAGAATAAAAGGTCTTGAGATTACAATTTGGAGAGCGTTGAAGGGGGAGGGGCAACTGGATTGTTGGCAGGAGTGTGCTGGTCTTATGTTTTGCCCCCCTTAATCCTAAACAGCTTAAACACTCCTTATAAAGGCTAAACTATCTATCTTGGGCTGTGTTAGATTTCGGCGACGAATTGGCGGCAGTGTAGGCAAATCGTGCCGACTCGGACCCACTTTCGCTTGATGCGGACGTAGTACGCTTTGACATCCCCTTTCCTGATGCGTGGCTCGCCTTTTCGCTTTCGGCCTTTGACGCCATTCGGGCAAAAGTAGTGCGGTTGAAGTTTCATTTAAGATATACCATAAGGATAGGGCGGTTTCGGAGTCGCCTGTTTTTCGGAAAACAGTTCATATTTCAGCTCTCAGTTCTCAGCTTTCAGCTAAGGTGCGGCCAGAGTAAGCCTCTGGGTATAGCGAGCCTCTCTTCGGCTGTAATCAGCCTGGATGGCCATGACACGATAGAGCTTACTCGAGATCCCGCACCGCTCATCAGTGACGGTGATGACATCGTATAGCTCCTGACCACAGTTGACGGGGACTACGAGGTTGCCACGCTTCGCTCGCAATGACTCCTTACGGAGGATGGCATCGGCTCTCTCCTGTGCCCTATCGGCATTTTCCAGGTTAGGGTCATAATCAGGCTGGAAGTTGTCTATAGCGAGCTCAAGGTTGTCCCAATCAAAGGCTGAGGCGATGATGTTGGCGTCGCTGGCATCTCGGCCGATGGCTCGGGCATGAGTGAGAGGAGTCGATAGTCGATAGTCGCCAGCCAGGATGCGATGAATTGCACCCTCACCCTGCCCCTCTCCCTTCGAGGGAGAGGGGAATTTGTAGGAGTAGCAGGACTGGTCGGGGTATTGATGGTCTGGACCTCTGGGCTCCTTGGTGGTGGCGACGGTGTAGTCTATGTCGGGGTAGTATCTCTGATAGTCGAGCAAGTCAGGGACCATGGCTAATAACCTTCTCACCGCGGCATCCCCTGGCTGCCCGGGGTTGACGATAAACTCAGGCTTAAGGGCATTGATAGCGGTGCTGCGGTTACAAAGGTTGCAGAGGCAAATACCCCACCTGCAGAGCATACGCTTAATAAGCTGCCAGACAGTTTCGGGCTCTACCGGGAACCATTCGAAGTTCCACCTCAGCTGGGTGCGGGCGAGCCACCGGTCGGATAATCCCCAGCCATCGAGGCAAAGCAGTCTGAAAGTCGACAGTCCAGGGCTGCTAGTCCACTCCCAGCCATCTATCCAATAGACGCCGGCCTGGGAGGCTTCGTCACCGGCTGAGGTCTTGTAGCCCAGTTTAAGGACCACTTCGCTTCGTGGTTTGAGGTTGGCCAGGTCTCCGCTGCCTGGGTTGGCATATTGGCCTTTATGGTTATCCAACTCAATAACTAGAGGGTAGCGTGTAGCGGGTAGTGATTGGGTTAATGAGACGATATCAGCGGTTAGATCTAAGGGATCTCCGGCTGCCCTGGGAGCTCGCCACACACCGTCGGGACGCTCCAGCCACCAATACGAGTCAGTAGTCGCTAGTCTTAAGCCATAGTCGCTAGTCAAGTTGAGGAAGGGCTTGGGCTCGGAGTAGGCCATCTCAGAGAACTCAGAGGCTCTAACGGCATGGAAGCGGAGAGGGCGGTTGTAGGAAATAGTGCCACTGAAGGCCTCCACGGTGGTCATCTGGAAGGACTCGTATGCCTGGGGCGAGGCTGGCAAGTGGACATCGGGGTATTGAAACTTAAGGCCTTCAGCCTCGGGGGCGGTAGCGAAGTACTGCCAGGCGAGCCAGCCATAGGTGGCAGAAAGCTCGGTGCGAAATAGGGCATAAATTCGGTAAGGGTAATCTGATTTGCCGGCAGCAAAGATGATACACATCTTGTTGGTATCAAAGGTGGCTCCAAGGCCGTAGATATCCCAGAGGCCGTTAGTAAGAGGTTCGGAGTGAGGATATTCGCTCTTACTCTGGTCTGAAGTATCCAGGACGATGGCGTTGAGCTCGCAGTTAGTTATGACGCTGTTGGCAATGAAGCAAACCACGATATTTGATGTTCCCCACCAAGCGGCCGCCATGGAGGTGGCGTCCTGGTAAGTGGAAAGCTCAGCGTTGGTCCAGTCTACTCCATAATTATGGGAATATAGCTTCCTGATGGTGTTATCAGTCTTGCGGTAGAAGATATAGACCTTAGCTCCATAAGCGGCGATGGCACACGGCCCCTCAGCATCGGTGGCAGCCTCCGTCCACTGAGTATAATCGGAGCTCGGGCCAGGGTTGGTGATCTTCTGGCGATAAAGGGTGTTTCCGCTGACTCTGATGCGGTGCATGCTCCCCTGGCCGTCAAAGGCGATGCCATGGTGGTTATCCGGCTCTGTGCCTTGATAGAGCCTGGTCCAATGAAGCCTCTGGATGCCCTGCTCGAAATCATAGACTTTGGCCTCGACGTAGGGGAGGCGGTCGGGCTTCTTCTGGGCAGCTAATAAAGAATCAGTCAACTGTCTCATAGTCGATAGTCCTTTGAATGGTCCTTTTGCTGACGTTGAAGATGTTTGCTAGTTCCTTTTTGGGCTTTCCTTGCCTTGTGAGCTCTCTAATTTGCATATTGCGAAGCTCTTTGGCAGGGCAACTCCCAGGGATTTCAAGCACACATTGAGAGAAGGGGCAATTCAGGCAGATTTGTATTTCATCTTCCCGAGCTTTGCCTTTTATTAAGGGACACTTTGTCGCTTCCATAGTTCCTTCGTTTCACTCAGGACAGGCTCTTTCCGTGTGGCTTTTTAGAGATGAGGACACAGCCGGCAACCAGGGCTACCAGTCCCCAGAATTCGTGATTGGCTGGGGTTAGGGTGAAAGGACCGTGGATCAGCTCGTCCAGGACCAAGCCTGCCCCGGCTCCTGCCAGGGCAAAGCCGATGATGCGGAAATAATATTGATGCCAGGTCATTTCTTCTCCCCTGCACGAGTTGCACGATCCTGAAGGGTCGCACTACGCCTCGCACTACGTTCTTTTGCCCGAGTGATGGTCCTTTCGCCGAACCACCATAAAATTATTGGGATGGCCAGGCCGAGAAACCACTGCGGGGCGTCAATGCCCTGGGTAACGACCTGGGCGATGGTGGCGGCGAAAATGACGGTTACAATGGGCCTGGTGGCCTTTCTGAAGATTTCTGAGATATCCATTTTTTTCACCCTCACCTTAATCCTCTCCCATCAAGGGCGAGGAGATTCTTCGCTACGCTCAGAATGACAGAAGGGGAGAGGACCCAGCTACGACCCCCTTCGAAATTGCCGATTTTAGGGGGGTAAAATCTCTTTTGCCACATAATACCCATGTTTGCCTCTATTCCCACAGTTCTTCAGTCACTTGAGGGGCTCTGCGGGCTAAAAATGGGCTATATCAGCACCCCCAGGGTGTCAGGGACTCTTTTGCCCGCTTTTTCATAATGTCTAGCCAGGTGACGGGCTGCCTTAATGATTTCCTCGGGGTCTGCCTGGACCCTCTCCCCCCGATATCCGCCCCGGCTTAAGGCTGCCACCGCTGCGGGCATGCGGTCCCAGTTGACGGTCTTCTCGATATCTAGGCGGGGACTAGCCCCGCCACTACGGATGGCTCGGAAGATTGCCCTGGTGTGATGGGGAAGCTTCCAGGTCTCGGGGTCCTCAGGGTCTCCGACGATGGCGAAGGCCTCCTTCGTAGTCGATAGTCGATAGTCCTTAGTCATTAGTCCCTCCCGCCCCCTGACTGGCGACTGCTGACTGCCGACTTCCTGACTATCGGTGGTGATTTTTTTTTCCACTGCTTCTTTGACTTTGCTCATGGTTTCCTCCTTGTTAGGCCTGATAAATCAGGCAACTACACTGTAAATACTGCGATGATGCAAGCGTCTCTGGGATTGTCGCCAGGGATAGCCACGATGACATGCCTGCCGACTATCATCTGGTCTGAGGCGATGTTCCTGGCTACGGGGATATTATCCAGGTAAGCAGCAATCGAGCCTGCGAGCTGGACCTCCGCGCGGTAGTCGGTGGAGTTGAAGCTCTTTAGGGTTCCGATGCTGAGCATAAATCAAACCTCAAAAGTCAAAAATCAAAATGACAAGTCAAAATGTAAAACTTTTTGCATTTCATTCGGTGTAAAGCTCCTTGGTGATCACTCGGCTGGTAATGGCTTTGAGCCTCTTCTCCTAGCGGGCAAGCCTCTCCCTTCCCCACTTGAGGAAGTTGATGGTGGCGTGTCGGCCTGCGATGGTGGCTCTGTCCACGGTATAGACCGAGGCCGAGGTGGCCAGATAGCCAGTGGCGCCCAGGACGATGATTTCTTCGTGTTGCTCCGGAATGGCAGAAGCCAGGGCAATGCAAGTCCAGACAACTGAGCCATCATTGACGGTATCGCCGAGGGTGGTGGGCCAGGTTGGTTCTGAGGCGCCTGATGTGCCTGCAGTGGTGCAGACGTAACGATAGCCATTAAAAGTGGTGGGCCAGACGTAATCACCCAGGATGTAAGCGGTTGAAGCCTCCCAGGGAGAATCTAAACAGTGCTGCTTTCCCCACCTGACCCTGGCGTCGTTTCCATTGCCCACGTCTTCCATATAGAGCTCATCCATCCACTGGGTGAACTTCTGCAGGTAAGGCGGGTGCTGGCCGATGGGAAACTCCACGGAGTAGACCTTTAGTCTCTTGGTAAGGCTGGAGATATCCAGAATAGCAGTGCCGTCTTCGGTGGCGATATCGTCCTGCTGCTGCAAGGGATATGCCAGGGAGAACTCCCGCACTACCCGCTCGATAGCTCCGTCCACCTCATCATCCGTCCAGCGATAGTTAGCGGCATCGGTGTCCTGGAGATCCTCTCGGACTCTGGCTCGCATTGTGGCTAAGTCCATAGTCGCTAGTCCTTAGTCGATAGTCGACAGTCACCGATCCTGACTGAGGACTGATGACTGCCGACCGTCGCTTCCTTAGTCTCTCACCCCGCTAAGCATGGCTGCCTTGGGCAAGCCAAAGAGGGCCAGTGAGGTGTACCACTTAACCCTGGTTCGGGAAGCGTCCTTGGTCTCCAAAGAGCCAAGTCGCTCCACCTGCAGCATCTCAGGGCTGGACAGCCCGCAAACTCCGCCCTCGCCCATCTGGAAGGCAAAGATGGTGGAGCAATCGACGGATCCACCAATCACCTTGTTATCCGCTATCCAGTCGTTGATGGCGATAGGGATGCCGTTATAAAGCTGGATTTGCTCCATAAACATGCCTGGCCTGGTTTCCAGAACGGTTCCTGAGACTCTGATAAGGTTCTGGAGCTTCCTGCGTGACCTGCGGCTCATTAAGAGCATGCCGGGCTTGCCGCCCCTGATCAGGTCAATGAGCTTGTCCAGGTTGGTGAGGCTCAATGTGCCGCCATCTGTCCCTGAGGCAAGATGATGGCCAGCATAACAGGTCCAGGTGACCGTGCCGTCGGTCTTGGTGGCTCCCTCGGTGGTAGGCCAGACGGGCTCGCTGGCTCCCGAAGTGCCAGCCGTGGTGCAGACATACTTGAAGCCGTTTTCCTTGCCCGAGGTGGGGTTGACGGTGTCGCCCAAGACATAAGCCGTGGTTGCCGCCCAGACAATGCCCGTAAGGATCTTATAAAGGCCATCGGGCTGGTTGGTGTCTACGACTGAGTCCCCGTTGACAAAGGTATTCTCGAACTCGTGCCTCAGTGCCTTGGCCTTCTGCTCGATAACGGCAGCCTCAAGATCCTGGACATTGGAGCGGGTAGCCTTGAGGAAGTTATCCACATCGGCATCGCCGCCCAGGACGCAGAGGCTGGCAGTGACCTGCTCAAAGGTTGGCTCTGAGGTAACCCAGTCTCCCGTTACCGGGGCATGCCAGGCCACGGTGGGCAAGGTGAGCTCCCGATTGTATTTCAGGCTATTGCCCACGATCTGAATGAAGGGTAGCTCCTGCAAGACGGGGCTATCCTTAACGATGGTCTCGATGATTCCCTTTAACAGGATATCGGTCGAGAGTTTACTGGCTTCTAGTAAAGATATGCTCATAATTAACTACCTCCTGTTGGTCTTATTCCAGCGGCGATCTTCTCCCTGGGGGAAAGTCCCTCAAGTGATATCTCGCCCCTGGTGGGTGCCCCTGCGGGCACTTTGGTCCCGGCTGCCTCGGCTTCCATGGTCTTCTTGACCGCCTCGACGATGGCCTTTCCTTTCTCGACGGATTGTTCTATCTCCGCGATAGTCTCTCCGACGACGATGCCCTCTGGGATGGTGGGGTTAAGGGCCTTGGCCATACCGAGGTATTTGGCTACTGCCTCGCTTTTAGCTTCACTGGTGGCCGCCAGCTCGGCAGCGGAGGCTTCCAACTCCTTGGTTTTGCCTTCAAGCTGCGTGGTGAACTCAGCGACCTGAGCCTCAAGCTCAGCTACCCTGGTATCCTTGCCTGCCATGGCTTCCTCTAGAGTCGCCCTGGCGGTCTTCTCCTCATCAAGCTGAGCCTTGATAGCGGTCAATTCATCGGCTGCCGAAACGTTGTTCCCGGGTACTTGGTTATCCTTATTGTCGTTGTCCATGTTCCTCCATATTTGAGTTATTATTCAGGCACTTCCATCTCAGCGGCAACCGCTCTCTCTCTCGCTCCTCCGCGAGTGGAGGCTGCCCTAAACTCCCGATTCATTTCCAGGATCCTCTCCCGCTCCTCAAGCCAGCGCTTAAACTCCTCGTCAGGATCCATTATGCCAAGCTCATCCATGGCAGTTCTTCGTGAGTGGACTCCTGCCTGGACAAGTAACTGTTCGTTCTGAGCCTGCCTGGCTGTATCCGCTGGCACTATCGGCCCCCAAACTACTCTGTGGGTTATGCCCTCAAAGCTCTGGCCCAGGTATTTCTCGGCCAGCTTTAATATCATCTCTGTCCTCTGGTGATAGGCGTTGGTCCTGATGGTCCTCTTCCGGGTTACCTTCTGAATTAGCGAGCCTAGCTCGACCTGGAGGGCTGCTCCCGATAGCTCTCTTTCCGTGCCGCCATAGGCTGCCCGGGGGCATTCCGAGATATCGTGGAGGCAGCGGTAAACCAAATCTATGAAGTCTATGTGAAGCCTGATACCTCCGCCCTGGAGAAGATCTAGGAGGTAGGCTTTGGCGTCCTCGGGAAGGGTCCATACCGCCCCTGGCTGGACCTTGATATCCTCGGCTGAGCCGACGTTCTCCAGGACGGCGATGGGATTCCCTGACAGCTCGAGGATCCTCGATAGCTGGCTCAGAGCTCGGTTTAGCTCCCGCTGCGGCTGGATAATATTGGGGGTATCGGAGGTACCCCAGAACTTCTTCGGCTCTCTGAGGTTGGGGAAGAGGATAAAGGGAATGAAGCCATAGGGATTGGGTTTGGACTGGATGCGATCATTGTCCAGGTAAAGCTCGAAGTCCTTGGCGGTCCAGAGCTCAGTGATAAAGGCTTTCTTCTTGGGGGGAGCTACTCCATAGAGCAACTGAATCTCGTCTGCTGTCAGCTCATATCTTGAAGCTACTCGCCACACCTTGGCCAGGTCGTCTCCCAGCCACCAAGCGAAGATACCGGAGACATCGGGCGATGTGATCCTGATGCGTTTCTCATCTGCATCCCAGATAACCTTGTAGCAGCCATCGCCCAGGATGGCAGTGTCAATCTCAGTTTCCCAATCTAGCTGCTGGAGGTTATTGTCCTGGTAAACCTGGTGCAAAAGCTGCTCTGCTGTTCTGACTTTAGCTTTCAATTCCTCGCCGTCCCCTGTGGGATAGCAAGCGAAGGTTAACCCCTGTATGAGATAGCTGGTGACTTTATCGATAGAGGTCTTGGCGTAGTTGAATACCAGTTGCCTGTTTCGCGATGTCTGCTGCCAATGCTTACCCTGGTAAAAGTCCAGGTTTTGGCGGTATGTGGTTAGCCTGGCAGTGTCCATTCGAGCTAGTTGCCCAGGGTTGAAATCATTCATCACGTAACCCTCCCTTTGCTGTTCTGGGGCTGAAGTCCCTGGCCCCTTCTGCTGCCAGGGCCAAGCTCATAAGGAAATCGTCGTGCCCCTCGGTGGGATCGACGTAGAAGTTCATCGTCTGATTGGGGCGGTATTGTGCCCTGGCTCTCTCTAGCTGAAACATCATCTCTTTATATTCCTTCGAGCCGTCCTGTTTATAGAACTTTAGCCTGCCACTGTTAGCGAATGACAGTAGCTCGAAGCCCATATCGGACTTACTCTTCTGAGTAAAGGTGAACGGCTTTACCCGGGACCCGAGCTCCTTTCTCAAGAAGCTGGCCACGGGCTGCCCGATACCTGTAGCGTCAACAACAACTCTCTGGCAATTCCACTTTTTAAGGATATCCACCATCTGGGGATATAGCCGGCTGTGAGGAATCCCTGTCCACTGGTATTGCTCCACCACTTTCAGGGTTGGCTCGGCTAACATAAGCTGTGAGCGTTGGGCTACGTCCATCTCAGCGATGGTGATCACGGTGGAATCGAGCTTCGGTTTGGCTGCCATGAGGGCTGCCTCTCTGGTTTCCTCTCTCTCCCCGGCCAGGTCTATGCCGGCAATGTATTGCGTTGTGTGATCCTCGGGCTCTTTCAACCGTGGATGCGTGCCCAGCATCAAGACGATTTGCTGGCGGGTGAGGAATCCTCCTCCACCGCTAATAGGAAGCAGCAAATACTGGGTTCTGAATAGAGGGTGATTTTCACCGAGCCTGATCCTCTCCCCCTTGACATATCGTTTATAGGCGTCGTTGTATTTGGCTACTTGGAGCCAATCGTATCTGAAGTGGCGCTTGATGCCGTCCCTCTTCTCAAGTTCAAGGTTGGTCTGCTTTATCTCCTCAAGCAAGGTGGCGTCGTCCCAGGTTGTGCCATAGTGAATGGTGGTAACGTTGGTGGATGATCCCATGGGGCGAAACTCCTTGGTATATTTCTCCTTACTAACGTCCTGGGATTCGTCTATCTCTAAAAGGATATCGGCGGTGTGTCCTACCACTGAAGCTGACTCCTCGGCTGATAAAAATACCTGTCTGGCACTGCCCAGGACGATGATATAACCCATCTCGGTGTGATAGATGCCATCGAAGCCGAACTCGTCCAGCCTCTCCTTTAGCCTCTGCATGGATATGACAGTTTGTGGCTTAAAGGTTGGTGAGCATTTAACGAGACTGCCGCCCGCGGCCATGTGTAGCGTTAGTAGAAGGACTTCCAGGTGAGCTGATAGCTCGTTCTTGCCGCCCTGGCGGGCGATCTCCACGGAGAAGGTCAAGCCTTTGCCTTTCTGGACACTGTCCACAACTGCTTTAGCTACTTCCTGCTGATATGGTCTGAGCTTCATTTACTTGCTACCTTTATACCTACGCCTATGCCTAGAGGGATCGCAACCTCGGTTAGCACTTTAGCAATAGCTTCCTTAAGGGACCTCTTCTGCTCCTTGCTGATCTGATACCTGGTTCTTACCAGGCGGGCTATGGTATTGGCTGCCTCGAGGTGTAGATCTATCCTGTCGGGCTCGTTCTCCACTAATTCCCTCAACTTAATCCTCAACAAAGAGATCTCCTGGTCGACGCCCTCAACATAGGATGCTTCCTCGAGCTCCACCTTCTCCGCCTCGGTCAAGGCCCGGCTATAAAAGCCGTGCTTACGGGCGTTTTGGTTGCCTTTTGGTGCTCCTCTTTTTCCCATTGTCCTCTGCTTTTACCTTTAGCAGTCCATAAACGAGTGTATGGGCGGCAAGGTTGTAGTCCTGCCTTGACAGGGCTACTTGCAATAGCTTTAGCTTTGCTGGCATACTGCTACACCTCCTTCTTTACTATGTCCCGGGCGAACTTCTCCTTCACCGCCTTGGATATCCATGTGCCGATATCAACCCCGGAGACTGACGCTCCGCCTTTAGCCAGGCGCCGAGCCTTGGGGTCAAAGTTCCTGATGTGGTAGCCCTTAACCTTCTTCTTTGTAGATGTGTCCATATTTCCCCCTGAGAAAATCCGAAGCTAGCACTGCTGCCCGCGGGTCATAAGGCTTCGCTTCTCTCCCTTGCTTCGCTTCGCTTTGCGGCAAAATTTGATATCTCGTGCTCCTGCTATCGCCTAGCCTGGTAATGGCTATATGTGCCCAGTTCGTGCTGTGAGGTATGTCGTTTGTATCTGTCATAACTTGCTCCCCGAACTCCCAGTTAACTGTGGATCCGTCGACGATAA
>Ga0114919_10002526_pt1 | contig 14825 bp, 9 predicted proteins | sample BlataG_FD_88682 | JGI IMG/M metagenome (GOLD analysis project Ga0114919, IMG submission 88682) | Deep subsurface microbial communities from Black Sea to uncover new lineages of life (NeLLi) - Black_00105 metaG | ecosystem: Environmental > Aquatic > Marine > Oceanic > Sediment | place: Atlantic... | reverse complement strand
TTATTGTGTACGGGCTTGTCCTTGGCATAGTTCGCAGCTCCTGTGGGGGTTCCCCCTAATATGAAGCTGCGATGCCTCTCACGCAAGTAATATGTTAGTGTATTTATGAAGTTGTGTACTAAGTTCGAAGGTCTCCAGTTAGTGTGTCTTTTCAAACAACTCTCCATGTCCGCCGCTTCCGGAAACGTAGTGAATGGAACGAGTCGACCATTCATTACTCTCTCCTTCGATTATCTGGTATCGAGGCGATAGAGGGTCACACTCATTGGGGGAACCTTCAGGTAGGCCCGCAGCCGCCTAACCTCCGATTCGGCGATTTCCACGTCGGTCCTGCCACCCGGCTCGTTATAAGCCATTTCATCCGGGCCAGTTATAACCCAGCGGATTCCCCTGCCGGTGAGTTGTGCACCCTCTATTTTGATAGGGAAACGGATTGCATCGCGTGTCGGATTGACAACCGCGACGATGAGGGCGGTGCGGTCACTTGTCCAGGCCGCTGACACGTCCAGCGGTTCCGGAGTGCCTCCCACCTCCACAGGGATGTTACCGTACTGCTGCCTGTACAGCTTCAATACAAGACCTGTGGTAGCGAAAGCGGCTTCAGTCTTCGAGGTCTTGATGCAGCCGATCACGTTCACCGTCTGGGCGTAATTGGCCATGAATATTATGTCGTTGTTCCTGTAGTACTCGTGCAGTCCCCGGGCTATGCCCAGGGCGTCCTTGAGGAAATACCGGGTACCGAGTTCACCGTAGACGTGTGGTCCGTACCAGTAATTCCATTCATCCAGAGCTATCTGGATGTCACGTCCCGCCAGCTCCGGAAAGCGCTCGCGGTAATCGCGGTGTGCATCGGCTATACGCCTGATATGTTCCGCAGCCCAGGCAGTGTGCCCCATGAGTCCGGGCCGTTCCTGGCAGTAGAAGTGTTCGCTGATAAGGTCCATATGTCCGGCCGACCCCGGCATTACCGCTTCGTCCCATCGTCCTGTCGAGCCAACTGCCACTACCCGGATGCCCGGATCGGTCGATCGCATTGCCTCGACCGTCCGATTGTGCTTCGTGATGTATTCATCCACGGGCATATATCCTAGCTGCCACTGGCCGTACATCTCGTTACCGACCGCCCACCACCGAACGTCGAAGGGCTCAGGGTGGCCATTGTCTGCCCGCAGGCGGCCCATTGGAGTGTCGGCTGAGCCGTTGCAGTATTCCACTTCTTCGACAGCCATTTCGACGGTTCCGAGCCCCGTGTTTACCGTAACGTAGGGCTCGGTGTTGATGAGCTCACAGAGACGAATGAATTCGTGAATCCCCATGTCGTTGTGCTCGATCCCCTGCCAGGCGGGATTCTTGCGCGGCGGACGCCGGTCGGAATTTCCGATCCCATCCTTCCAGTTATATCCACTGACGAAATTGCCTCCCGGCCAGCGGTAAACGGGAGCATCCAGCTGCCTGAGCAGATCGAGTACGTCGGAGCGGAATCCTCCAACGTTATCGGCGGGCATGAGGGAAGCGGTCCCGATCCGCAGCTGCCCGGTACCGTGGGCAATGATCTCGAACCGGCCTTCATCGGTCGATCCGCCGGCCGTGAACTCAAACGGGGTCTTCGACCAGTCCAGATCGATCCCTTCGATCGTTACAGTTTCCCGTTCCCCGGGGCCCTCTCCCCAGATCAGACTTACTGTGACCGGTCCGGTCCAGCGGTATCCGGCCAGGATGATGCGTCCGGTGTAGGCCTTCCCATATACCAGGCCGAGCCCACTATGGATGAGTCCGGCACCCTGTGTCAGGAGCACCGGTGTCTGCTCTCCCACGTATGGATTGCGGCGATCCATCCGGATGTTATCGGGGTTTCCGATGATCCTCCACGGGGAGTCTTCTCCACCAGGACAGTACCAGAATTTGCGGTCCTCGATCATCTCGGCCCAGATCCCTCCGTAGATGCACCTGCCCAGATGTTCGATGAACTGCCCATAGATATAGGGAGAAATAGGAGTGCCGGTCACAGAGGCATTGATCGCTACAGAGGGTGTGAGTTTTCTCGATTCCAGCAGTTCCAGGTTCAAATCATCGTACCAGGCACTCCCGGTCGCCGGACCCCATCCTCCGAAAAGGCAGTTGATCTGGACCGCGTCATTCGAACCGGTCTCGAATTCGAATTCCACAGAAATCCAGTCGGATGTTCCCTTCACCGGCGGTGATTCGGCACCCGGGATACCGTGTAGATTGAAGAGTGCGCCCCGACCTGTGCCGACCTCCAGATCCTCCGTGCGAATCCAGCCGGAGAACCTGTAGCGGGAAAAAGGCTTTACCTCAACTTCGCAGCCCCACGCGATATCGGCACCCCCTTCCGAAGAAAGCAATACGCTCCGCTCTCCGGTTCTGCCTGTAAGTGCGTATCCGAATTCTCCCCGTCCGCCCCAGCGGTAAGGCCTCCAGCCGGCTGGTCTGGCGGTGGGGCGTTCGGGATTCGGGGTCTCGAAAGAAGCGTTGGCCAGGTGTGGGGGGGAGACTCTGTCAGCCTGGCATGCGGGAAGGAGAATGAATGTGCAGATAATTAACACGGGCATGAATCTGCGTAACCGGCGCCTGAGGGACAGGGTAATAGCGGTTATCTGGCTCATCTGATTCGCCATTCGTGGATGCCTCCGGCCCATTCGGGCTGGGACTTCATCTCCAGTCGTAAGGCTGTGGTACGAACCGTCTCGAAAACAACCCGGTTCCATCTGTCTATATCCACGCCGTATTCATCTTCGGTCCAAACAGGCCTCCAGTTCTCCCCTTCTTTGAAAAGTATTCTCCAGGACTCGGGGGGGCGGCACTCTCCTCTGCCCGTATCGTCGAACCAGTAGACCTCCACGATGGAGACTTCCTGAGGAGCGTCGAAGTCGTACTGTATCCACTCGGTGGTACCCTTGTTGGGCCACCAGTGGTAATAGGGGACCTCGTGATCGCTGGATCTTCTCGGCTCCAGCAGGTCATTAACAGCCCTGCGGTTCCTGCCAGAGGAGACCGAAACTCTACTGGTGCTGGCGATTGTGGGCAGTCCGAGGGGCCTGACCGCCGACTCTTCATGGGGCAGCCATACCATCATTTCACCTCTGCCCCTATGCGCCCAGGCATAGTAGGGGATGGCGGTCAGTTTCTCCGGTGCCGAAAGAACAGTCTCTATGTCCTCTGCCTGCCGGTACGCATGGACTTCTCCTTCAATCAGGCCCACACCGCCAAGGATTTCCGGTTCAAATCGGGCTGTCAGTTCAGTGTCGTCGGGCAGGAGAAGATTACGCACGTGGCCGTCCTCGGAATCGGGCCACTCAACACAGTAAACGATCGGTCCTCTCTGCAGTGCCACCCTGCCTCGATTCACCTCGACCGAATCATGAGCGGCCACCCTGCGAACCGGCATCGGAAGGATCAGATGCACTGTGTCCCCTGATCGCCAGCGTCTGCGGATACGTACGTACCCATCCTGTATCCGCAGTGGAATACGACTGCCGTTGACGGTCAATTCTGGTGATTCATCTGCAAGATCAACAAAGCTGTAGAGGTCGCCCGGAACCGGTTTCCCCCGAGCCCAACCGGGGATCCGCACGAAAAGATTCCATGTACGCATCGCCGACTGATCGGGTTCCACTGCGATCTCAATGTTGCCATCCCATGGGTAACCTGTCTGCTGGGTCAGCTCGATATTTCCATATGGAATTTCAACGCTGGCATGGCTACTGGCGAACAGGTTCACATAGATCGAGTTGCCGCGGGTTGCGTAAAAGTAGCCTGGCACCGAGGCGATCAGACGCGTGACATTAGGAGGGCAGCATGCGCAACCGAACCAGGGACTGCGTCCATGCTGCCCTACAGATTCGAGCGGATTTGAATAGAAGAACCCGTCACCCTCCAGAGATATGCCTGAAAGGAATCCGTTGTAGAGCGTGCGTTCCAGTACATCGACATATTTTGCATCCCCGTGCAGCAGGAACATGCGGTGGTTCCAGAAGATGTTGCCGATGGCCGCACACGTTTCGTTGTAGGCGCTCATGTTTGGGAGCTGGTAGCGGGCTCCCAGAGCCTCACCCGAACCTGTGGCGCCGATGCCGCCGGTTATGTACATCTTTCTGCCGACCACATCTGTCCAGAGCCGGTCCACCGCCGACAGGTATTCTTCATTCCCTGTGAGCGCCGCCACATCGGCGATTCCGGCGTACAGGTAAGCGGCACGAACGGCGTGTCCAACGGCTTCGTCCTGCTCGACTACGGGAAGGTGATCCTGATTGTATTCGCCTCCAAGCAGCCTCCCGTCTGGGGCTCTGCCCCGCATCTCGAGGAAGAACTTTGCCAAATCCAGGTAGCGCCTCTCTCCGGTTACACGGTACAACTTGACCAGGCCCATCTCTATGACCTCGTGGCCGGGGGGTGCCTGGATTGCGTCTGGTCCGAAGTCGCGGTCGATGAGATCGGCGAGTTTCAGAGCGATGTCGAGCAGTTCACGTTTGCCGGTAGCCTGGTAGTAGGCCGTGGCGGATTCGAAGAGGTGACCGGCGTTGTACAGTTCGTGGCTGCTGCGGATATTTACCCATCGTTCGTCTCTGAACCAGTTCCTCAATCTGCGTGCGTCGTTGGTACGTGCCGTATAGAGGTAGCCGTCCTCCTCCTGTGCCGCACCAATCAGAACTACGATGCTGTCTATGTAAGCCTCGAGAGCCGGATAGGGATGGAGCATCAGCGAGAGGGCCGCGCCTTCGATCGACTTGTAGATATCCGTGTCGTCGAATGGGTAGCTGCCCTGCTGCTCACCGTCCATCAGGCCGGCCGCGACCGCGAAATTATCAATCCGGCCGTTCTCTTCACACTGCTCAAATACGTGAGGGATGGTGACGGCCCTGTTCGTCTCCAGACGGGCAGCCCAGAAGTCATCTGTCAGATTGACTGCGTTCAACGGAACAGCCATTACGGGGTAGTCGGGTTGTGCAGGTTCGCTACATGTTGCTGCCAGCAGAGAGCCGGTGATAGCGGTCACGGTCAGCAAGATACGATACACGTTCTCGCTCTCTTTCTGTCTGGTCTCCATGTCAGGGCTCACTCCCCCTGAGTTCACGTTCAATTAATCAATGAAGGGACGTATATCGGTTGCGGTCATGCCGGCCCTTCGAGCGGCTTCGAGTCCGATCTCGCCATCCTCGAATACCTGGCACGCACCTGGTCCCACATCGAGTCGCCGCGCCGACGGTTGCGAACGCCTGCTGCCATGCATCGATATGATAGGGCATTGTATCGGCCAGGGTGCCGTCGCAGTCGAAGATGAGTCCGCGGATGCCCTCTGCTACTTCCAGTTCCCGCATCAGAAGGGATTCTCGGTGGGGTAGGGTGTTCCCTCGGGATAATTGAATGAGATATCCTCAACACCCAGCATGCGCATTGCGGCAAAGAGCGGACGTCCGGCATGACGGAAGGAGACGGCAGCGTGGTGCGGGAACCTCTTCTCGATCAGCACGTAACGGTAGAAGCGCCCCATTTCCCGGACTGCGATCACTCCGATTCCTCCGAAGGAGTTCGACGGGATATCGAGTACCTCACCTTCTGCCACGTATCCTCTAAGGTGCCCATCTGCTGTGGATTGCAGTCGGTGGATCGTGACCTCTCCAGGTCTGATCTGCCCCTCCAGAGTGCCGCGGGTGATGTCTGGTTCGGAATCGGGCTCCATCAGCCGGTGCATGATCAGCTGGTACTTCATGGTCTGGTTCACAAGACAGCTCCCCGGGGTGTTCCCGCAGTGGAAGCCCATAAAGAGGTCGGTCGGTTTGTAGGTACCGGCGATTTTCCCGGCTCCGGAGATCAGATCGGTGGGGACGGTATTATTGATGTCGAGCAGGGTAACTGGCATCTCTGTGGCGCAGGTACCCATGTATTCGCTCAGCGCTCCGTAGATATCCACCTCACAGGCGACCGGTATACCCCGGGCAGCAAGCCTGGAGTTGACGTAGCATGGTACGAACTCGAAATACTTCTCGAAGGAAGGCCAGCACTTGTTCGCAAATATCCCGTAACTGGAGGCTCCGAGGTTCTCCTCCATGAATCGCGTCAGGGCGACTTCGAACTGTGCAAGCCTGGGCAGCAGTTCGGGGAATGAGTTTCCCGCTGCAAGCTCCTCGTCCATATCGGCTGCAATTCTCTCCACCTCCTTATCTCCCTCCGCCTCCCGGTATATGTCGTACAGGTCCAGCTCGCTGTTCTCCATCACCTCTACGCCAAGATCGAAAAGGGGTTTTACGGGGGCATTGCAGGCAAAGAAATCGTGAGGCCGCGGACCGAAGGCGAAGATTTTCAGTCTGCCCAGGCCGAGCACGATCCTTGCCGTCGGCACGAAATCGGCAATCATCCCGGCCACCTCTTCCGGACTGCCGACCGGGTAATCGGGCAGGTGCACCCGCATCGATCGCAACCCGATGTTGTAGGATGAGCTGAGAAGACCGCAGTAGGCGTCTCCCCGGCCGCCCGCCAGGTTCTCTCCACTCTCCTCGGCAGCAGCCGCGAACATGACCGGGCCATCAAACTTCTGTGCAAGCAGAGTGGTGGGGCCTTCAGGACCGAAGTTGCCTAAGTAGATTGCCAGGGCGTTTACACCACCTTTCTCTATCTCCTCCAGGGCCTGGAGCACGTCGTGTTCGTTCTCGACCAGAGTCTGAAGCTCGATGACAGGCAGTTCTCTATCCCTGCATGCAGCTGCCACCCGAACCCTGCGCTCGCGGGATAGCTCCTCAGGGAAGCAATCCCTGCTGACCGCGATCAGTCCTGCCTTTACCTCGGGTACATTTGAAATCTCCGCCATCATCTTCTCCTCATCCGGGAATCACATCAGTCTGATTGACCGTAGTATGCATTCTGGCCGTGCTTGCGTTCGAAGTGCTTCTGAACCAACCATGGTTGGAGACTGCCTGTATCTGGATCGATCGCCAGGGTAATCGCGGCGGTCCTGGCCAGTTCTTCCAGCATTACGCAGTTTTGGACCGCCTTTTCAGGGGTCTGGCCCCAGGTGAAGGGTCCATGGCGGGCAACCAGCACCATCGGGATCTCCTCCGGAGAGAGATCCTCAAACCGCCTCACGATCAGATTCCCGGTCTCGGTCTCGTAGTCAACCACAGCCGCCTCCTCACTCATCACATCCGTGCAGGGGATGTCTCCGGCCACGAAGTCGGCGTGCGTTGTACCAAGAACGGGGATATCCTGCTCGGTCTGAGCCCAGGCAACCGCATAGGGAGAATGTGTGTGTGCGATTCCACCGATGCCTGAAAAATGTCGATAGAGAACGATGTGGGTCTTCGTATCGGAAGAGGGCCTCAGCTGTCCATCCACAACCTGTCCCTCCAGGTCCACGATAACCATATCCTCCGGTTTGAGTTCCTCGTATGGAACACCGCTCGGTTTTATGGCGATGACTTCGCGGTCGCGGTCGATGGCACTGGCATTGCCGAAGGTGTAGACCACGACACCACGCTTGGCGAGTTCGATGTTGCAGCCCCATGCCCTTCTGCGCAGTTCCTCGTACGGATCCATCTGTTATCTCCGGATTGTGAATGCTTCATCGATGAAGGTCCCCAGTCTACTGTAGCGTTCGTACAGATTCCGGTACCTGGCTGCGTTCTCAGGATCGGGCCGGTATTCGGCCTCGAAACCGTTACCCATAGCCTTCTGGGCTTCTTCAATAGTCTCGTACACACCCGCCGCTGTGGCGGCTGCCATGGCGCTTCCCAGAGCGCATACCTGCTCGGCCTTTGCCACCCGGATCGGTACGTCCAGTACATCAGTGACGACCTGCATCACGAAGGAGGATTTCTTCGGGATACCGCCCAATGCTATCACACCTTCTATAGGCACGCCCTCGGAGGTGAACCTGTCTACGATCGCCCTCGCGCCGTATGCCGTGGCCTCCACCAGAGCCCGGAAGATGCGGGGTGGATCCGAACCCAGCGTCAGACCAGTGATAGCACCCTTCAGCGCCTGGTCCGCGTCTGGGGTACGCCTGCCGTTGAACCAGTCGAGAACGACTATCCCTCCTTCGTCGATCGGAAGCCCGGCCGCTTCCTCCGAAAGAAGGGGAACGATGCGATCCACTGCCGATCTGATAGCATCGTCCTGAGTTCCGGCAGGGATTCCCATTTCTGTAATGAACCGCTCAAGTGGCCAGGAGAGCAGCTGCTGAAACCAGGCATAAACATCTCCGAAGGCGGATTGACCCGCCTCCATGCCAAGCATTCCAGGGATGATGGAGCCATCTACCTGACCGCAGATCCCCCGTACCAGTCTGTCGCCAATCGCCTCTGTCGGTGCAACCAGCATGTCACAGGTAGAAGTACCCATGACCTTGCTCAGAACATACGGGACTATCTCTGCCCCGACGGCTCCCAGGTGGGCGTCGAAAGCACCTACACCGACCGTAATCCCCTCTGGAAGTCCCAGGCGCCGGGCCCACTCAGCCGATAATTGACCCGCCGTGGTGTCAACAGTCCAGGTCTCGGAGTAGAGGTGCTCGCGTAATCCTTCCAGTAGCGGGTCCAAGTGTTTTAGGAATCCCGCGGATGGCAGCCCCTCGAATGAAGCATGCCACATTGCCTTGTGCCCGGCAGCGCAACGACTCCGTTTAATTGAGAGTGCATCGGTGTTGCCGGTGAGAAGGGAGGGTATCCAATCACAGTGCTCGACCCACGACCAGGCTGATTCGTAGATGTCCGGATCGGAGCGGACGATATGGAGGACCTTCGACCAGAACCATTCGGATGAATAGACTCCGCCCACGTACCTGGTGAAATTCTCGCCCCCCCACGTGCGTGCTTTCTCGTTTATCTCCTCAGCTTCCGCCACCGCGGTGTGGTCCTTCCACAGAACAAACATGGCGTTCGGATTATCTTTGAATCCTTCCAGGAGAGCCAGCGGCGTACCCCTGCTATCCACCGCTACCGGTGTGGAACCGGTTGTATCCACGGATAACCCGACAACCTGACCAGCGGTGCCGGCCGGCGCTTCCTCGAGGGATCTCTTTATAGTGGTTTCCAGGCCTTCGATGTAGTCCAGCGGGTGCTGTCGGAACTGGTTGGAGGCAGGATCGCAGTACAACTTCTCACTCCAGCGCGGATATTTTGCGACGGCACTGGAAACTTCCGAGCCGTCCGCGGTGTTGATGATGACCGTCCGTATAGTGTCAGTGCCAAAGTCCACACCGATCACAAGCCTGTCACCGCGCATGCTTCCCTCCGGTTTCCGGGGTATCCCATGTCAAATGCTGAATAGGTTTACGGTCTTATCCTACAATGCTAGTGGTTTCAATGTAAATTGAACCGGAGTGCAGGAATCCGCTTGCTGACTGTCTGATATAGCAGAGAAAATCGGACAGAAAATGAATGGTTGAGGACCGGGATCGCGAGCATGAGCCTCAAGTTCCTCCATGCTGGTCATATCTGAAGAGTCCTTTGCGTGGAACATGCAATCCGGATGCTGTTATGATATGCACGAATGAGCTGGAAAGACGTTACTTTGGGGGAGAGTGGTATGAGAAAGTTGACCCTTGTTTTGCTGGCAATCCTTCTGGTGATCCTACCTGGAACAACCGTGGATGCGCAGGTACCGACCGCTGCACCGGAAGCCGTGGTTCTAAAGGCGCGGCCCCTTCCTCTGAGCAGCGTCAGGCTTACTGGTGGACCTCTTAAGAACGCCCAGGATCTGGATGCCGCATATCTGCTCCAGTTGGAACCGGACCGGATGCTGGCACTCCTCCGCCAGCACGCCGGACTGGAGCCGAAGGCCGAAAACTACGGTGGGTGGGATGGTCCCGATCGCCAGATAACGGGTCATATCGCCGGACACTATCTGTCCGCCGTAAGCCTTATGTGGGCAGCTACGGGCGATGTCCGGTTCAGGGAGAGGGCGGACTACATAGTCCAGGAAATAAAGGAGATACAGGGCCAGCACGGTGATGGCTATCTGGGTGCGCAAACAGATAGAGAGGGAGTTCACGGCAAGGTAATTTACGAGGAGGTCGCCCGTGGAGAGATCAGGTCAAGGAACTTCGACCTGAACGGGCTGTGGTCCCCCTGGTACGTTCAGCACAAGCTCTTCGCCGGTCTTCGGGATGCTTACCGTTACACCGGAAACCGCACGGCTCTGAACGTGGAGACCCGGTTCGCCGCCTGGGCCGAGCACATACTCTCCGATCTGGATGACGCCCAAATTCAGCAGATGCTGGCCGCCGAGTTCGGCGGAATGAACGAGGTGACCGCCGATCTTTATGCCGACACCGGTGACAGCAGGTGGCTGGCCCTATCTGACAAGTTTTATCACCGAGCCGTAGTGGATTCTCTGGCGGCCGGATTTGACATCCTCCCGGGCAAGCACGGCAACACCCAGGTCCCCAAACTGCTGGGTTCCCTGATGCGATATATCTACACCGGGAATCAGACCGACGGCAACGCCGCACGGTTCTTCTGGGATCAGGTTGCCCTGCATCACAGCTTCGCTACCGGTGGGCATGGTCACGACGAGTACTTCCAGCAGCCGGATGAGCTCAACGACATGGTAGAAGGGCGGACCGCCGAAACGTGCAATGTCTATAACATGGTAAAGTTGACGCGCACCTTTTTCTCGGTTGAGCCAGATATCCGATTCGCTGATTTCCACGAACGGGCCCTCTTCAACCATATTCTGGCCTCAATCGATCCCGAGGACGGTCGGACCTGCTACATGGTGCCGGTTGGAAATGGTGTTCAGCGGGAATACCAGAATATGACCAGGAGCTTCACCTGTTGTGTCGGGTCGGGGATGGAAAGTCATGCGCTCCACGGCCTCGGCATCTATTACGAATCGAACGATCGGCTCTGGGTGAACCTCTTTGCTCCTTCCACAGCGGATTGGGAATCGATGGGTGTGCATCTGGTAATGGAGACAGATTTCCCTGAGGGGGAATCGGCATCGCTGCGCATCACGGTCAACTCACCTAAAAGGTTCACTCTGGCCCTTCGCCACCCCCCGTGGGCGGATGCGGGTTTCGAGGTGAAGGTGAACAATCTTGCTGTTGGGGACCTGCCCGCAGCGGGCAACTACATCGAACTGGACCGTACCTGGAGAAGTGGAGACACAGTGGAAGTAATCCTGCCGAAGACCCTCCGCCTGGAACCACTGCCCGATAACAGGGACCGGGTGGCTCTGATGTGGGGTCCTCTTGTACTGGCAGGCGACATGGGTCCTGAACAGCCGCGCCGAAGAAGACGAGATGAGGAAGCCGCTGCTGAAGAACCGGAAACACTGAAGTTCGTTATCGGGGATCGGCCTGTCACAGATTGGCTCGTACCGGTTGCCGGTAAGCCGGGGACCTTCCGAACAAAGGATGTAGGCCTGGAAGAGGAGGTTGAATTCGAACCGTTCTACCGCCTGCACCGTCGCCGCTACGGTATCTACTGGGATATTGTCCGAGGTTCAATTAGCCAAGAACTGCAATAATGGAAACCCACCGGGAGGATGAGCCCTTGATCAATCCGCATCGCATCGAGAGGAACATCGGGAGGGAGAGCGGAGCCCTGTAGCCCGATCTCCCTCCGGTGATTCAGTATTTCCGTATCCAGATGTAGTCGAATCCGAATCGGCCGGCTTCAACACATTCCAGGACCAGTTCGTGCGCACCCTCTACCAGCGTTCCCCGTTTGAAACCCGTGTTCAGCAGGCGTCCCCAGGAGGCACCCGGTTGGGCGTCCTCCATAATGAGGTTCCCGCCGGTCACACTGCGCGACATCGCTTCAAGGTGGTGGAAGGTGGAGTTGCTGGCTCCCCCGTAAGGTTGCGGTTCGTTCACAGGAAGATCCCTGACCACGAGTTCAGAGGTCTGCACACGGCGGTGATCTCGAGGTCCCAGCCGGTCCCCGGAGCAAGGTCGGCCGATCGTTCGTAGAGAGTGCCGGAATCTTCCGAGGAGGGGCCGGTGAGTCCGGCCACCACGGCTCGCAGGTCCTCTTCCGCCCGTCCGAGATCACGGTTCGGATCGAAACTCCTGACCCGGGTGCCCTCCTCATAGAGGCGTATCTCAATGTGGTAGAAGTGTAATTCCTCCAGGTTGCCTTCCCAGGTGATGGTCAGTGACCGGCTGAACGGGATCGGCAGGTAGTCGGCATCCTGCTGGCGGAAGGCATCTCCACAATCGATATCCAGACCCGCCTTTTCGAGGAACACATCCGATTTGCCGGCCAGGAAGGTAAGTGTATCATTCTTCATTCCTTTGTGCAGCAACACCGGACTGGAGTAGACTTAGCCGAACCGCAGTGGCGGTAATCCACAGCAGGAGCGACAAAGATGGCGGAATATGCGATCCCGAAGGATAGGAACTTGAGGGCAACCAGACGACCAAGGGTGGTATCCTCGGCCTTATAGACGACACCCATACCGCCTTCACCGATTGTCTTTAAAATCTGATAATGGCCAAGAGTTCGTCCGATCATAATGAAGCAAAGTCTAGGGGAATTCTGTCGTATTTATCAACAGAAAGCCCGCTAAGTCATTGACCTGGCGGGCTATTAGTGGACTTGAATTATTTTGAAGTTGGAGGCGGCACCCGGACTCGAACCGGGGATAGAGGTTTTGCAGACCTCCGCCTTAGCCACTTGGCTATGCCGCCTCGTAATTGTGTTTAAAATAATGATATAGGTATCATTACGCTGTGATAATTCTTAAATGATTTTGAAGATCGGGATCGCCAGCGTATAGGTGATGAGGGGTATTAGAATCGCCCCTATCCAGTTCATTGCAAAGCCCGCGCGTGCCATTTCGGGCAGGGTGATCCGGCCCGAGCCGAACACGATCGCGTTTGGCGGTGTCGCCACCGGCAGCATGAATGCGCATGAGGCCGAGAAGGTCGCCGGTATCATCAGCAGAAGCGGGTCGGCCTGAAGGGCCACCGCGGTGGCACCCATGACGGGCATGAAGACGGTGGCGGTGGCGGTGTTGCTCGTGATCTCGGTGAGGAAGGTCATCAGGACGCAGACCAGGATCACCATCAGAGGGATGGGTATGCGGCCCAGTACCTGAAGCCTTTCTCCTATCCAGGTGGCCAGTCCGGTGTCGGCGAATCCGCTTGCCAGGGCGATCCCACCACCGAAGAGGAGCAGTACGCCCCACGGGATGTGGACCGCCCAGTGCCAGTCGAGCAGGAAGTGGCCCTTTTGCAGGTCGGTCGGTATTGAAAAGAGCAGGAGTGAGGCGGCAACCGCTACTGTGGCATCATTGACTCCCTCCAGCCCCAGCAGAGTGGTCCAGCCGGGTATGGTGACGAACCCGAGCTGAAGGTCCGCGCGCCAGACCCATCCCAGCGCGGTGAGCAGGAAGATGATGCCGACCCCCACCTCGCCCCGGCTGACCGGTCCCAGGTTGCGGCTCTGCTCGGCAAGTGCTTCCTGCCCGGCCTTTGACACCGGTCCTGCGGGCACCTTGTAGGCGACACGGGTCAGGTAGAACCACGCCGCCGGCAGGAAAATAACGGTCAGGGGCAGGCCCACCATCATCCACTGGAAAAAGCCGATGGGGGGAGCGTCGGGGTAAAGGGTTGAGAATGCGCCGGCGAGCACGATGTTGGGCGGTGTGCCCACCAGGGTCGCAAGCCCGCCGATGAGGGCGGCATAGGCGATCCCCAGGAGAAGCGCGGAAGAGGTAGCCTGTTCTTCGGTGACTTCGGCCGGTGTATCGGAACCGCCGATTTTGGCCCCCGGTGACACCTCGAGAATCACCGCCAGGACGATGGGAAGCATCATCATGGTCGTGGCGGTGTCCGAGATCCACATGCTCAGGAAAGCGGTGGCGATCATGAATCCCAGAACGAGGCGCCGTCCACCAGTACCCACGGTGCCGACGATGAACAGCGCGATGCGCCGGTGCAGGCGCCACCGCTGCATGGCCATCGCCAGGAAAAAGCCGCCCATGAAGAGGATGATGTTCCTGTTCATGTAGGAGGGGGCCGTTGCGTTTGTGCTTTTGATGCTGAGGAGGGGGAAGAGTACGAGGGGAAGCAGTGCCGTGGCGGCCAGGGGGAGCGCCTCGGTCAGCCACCACACAGCCATGAGCGTACCCACAGCGAGTACGGCCTGCGCCGGTGCATCGAGTGTCGGCAGAGGGGCGGCCAGGACCAGGAGGAAAGCGATTGGACCCAGCACCAGGCCCAGCCGCCGGCGCGTACCCAGTACCTGACGCTTCAGATCCGGCAGCTTCAGGGCCGGAGGAACCTCGGGTGCGCGTTTGACGATCATAAGATGGAGCGAGAGACGGGACTTGAACCCGCGACAATCACGTTGGCAACGTGAGGCTCTACCAGCTGAGCTACTCTCGCGTCATGAGCCGCTTCAAGACGGACGCGCCCGGAATGAAAAGGTGTACCAATCCTCAATTTGAATCAACCGCGAAATTTGCCGGTGGGTATGTCGGCTCGAACCGCTAAGATAAAGGGATAGAACTCATACTCGATGCTGTGGGAGCGTCCCGATGCCGAATGTTTCCAGGAAAGATCCACGCAGCCTGTTCCAGCACCTGCCTTCAGTCGAGGAGCTGCTGAAGGTACTCCGGAAGGGCACCGGTGCAAAGCTTGTGCCGGATGCGCGAACCCACCTGGCCAGGAGGACCATTGAGAAACTGCGTGATCTGATAGGGGAGGGCTCGTGGCGACCCTCTTCACGTCAGGAGGCGCTCAAACGCGCCAACGCCGATGTCGCTGCTGCGGCTGCCCGGATACTCGGCCCCCACCCGCGGAGCGTTATCAATGCCACCGGGGTGGTGCTCCACACCAACCTGGGCAGGGCGCCTCTGGCGGC
>Ga0114919_10002525_pt1 | contig 14829 bp, 10 predicted proteins | sample BlataG_FD_88682 | JGI IMG/M metagenome (GOLD analysis project Ga0114919, IMG submission 88682) | Deep subsurface microbial communities from Black Sea to uncover new lineages of life (NeLLi) - Black_00105 metaG | ecosystem: Environmental > Aquatic > Marine > Oceanic > Sediment | place: Atlantic... | reverse complement strand
TGATACTTGCAGCAAAAGCCAGATTCTTCGCTTCGCTCAGAATGACAGTTGGTCCAGACATTCATTTTGTTAGGCGTTCTAAGTAAAAATTTTTAAAAATTTGTGGAAGCGCACGCTTTTTTAGCAGAAATTATAGAAAGGCACGCTTCTAAAAGGGCCTTTCATGGTCCCTTTGGTGGTACCAGGAAGCGAGTGTTACGTTTTGGCTTGAATTAGAGCCGTTTTTATGATACAATAACTCTGAAATTCTAGGCGTCTAAGAGGACGGATATTGTTATGAAAAAACTGGTCTTTGCCATTATATGCCTGCTGCCGGTTTTCGCCATTCAGGCGAAAACTATCACCGTTGATATCAATGACCCTGCGGCGGACTTCAACAGTATCCAGGATGCCATCAAAGACGTTAATACGCTGGGCGGCGATACCATTTGGGTCGGGCCGGGCACCTATAAAGAGAACATAAACTTCATGGACAAAGCCGTCACGGTTACCGGCAGTAATCCGGACGACCCAAATGTAATCAGTTTAACCATCATTACCGCCGAGGATGGCTACTGCGTGAGTTTTGACTTTGGCGAAACAAGCGGCTCGAAACTCACCGGCTTTACCATTGACGGAAATGATACCTGCGGCGGCATCTACTGCTACACCACCTCGCCGGTCATTATAAAGAACATCATCAAAAATTGTACGACTTCGGGTATCACCGGAGAAAATAACGCGAAACCTTTCATCATGGTCAACACCATAACCTCCAATGCTCAAACAGGCATATACAATTGCCACGGACTAATCAGCGATAACACGATAACCCACAATAACGTAGGTATTGCCTATTGCAATGAAACGACAACGGTAATCAACAACGTTATCTCAGATAACAACAACACATCTCCAGGTTGGGGTGGTGCGCTGTACCAGTGTGACGGCGACATAATCGGTAATATAATCTCTAACAATCACGCCGCTGATAATGGCGGAGCGCTTTATCAGTGCCATGGCAAAGTGACGGATAACATCATTGTTGGAAACAAAGCGGACAATCTGGGCGGTGGGCTCTTTAGTTGCAGCGGCGATATCGGCCATAACATCATCGCCGCGAATCAATCACAGTACGACGGCGGCGGCCTGAGTAACTGCAGAAACGGATACATATACAACAATACCATCGTAGGCAACAGAGCCGCGGTGGGCGCAGCGATGAGCTACTGTACAAGCCCTATCCAGAATAACATCATAGCATTTAACGAGGCCGGCGAAACCGGCGGCATCCACGGCGCAAATAACAATTCATACAACACTTTTTGGGAGAACGATGGCGGCCACTTCGGCGGCGGTGCGGAAGCGGGCGAAGGTGATATTATCGCGGAACCACACTTTGCAGATGAGTGCTACTGGGACCCCAACGGCACGCCTGAAACAAACGATGATTTCTGGTGTGATGGCGACTATCACTTAAAATCGGAGATTGGCAGATGGGACCCAAATATCCAGATGTGGGTCAAAGACAGCGTAACAAGCCAGTGCATAGACGCGGGCGACCCTAATTCAGACAACTGGAAAAAAGAATTATGGCCGCACGGCAAGCGGACAAACACCGGTGCTTACGGCGGAACAGTCCAGGCAAGTATGTCTCCTTTGAATGTCGGAAATATCATCGATATTGGAAATGTCGCCGACCTGAATTTCGACGACGTTATCGGCTACAGGGATATGAAGCTGTTCACAAACAAATGGCTGCGCAGCCAGGTCCTGTTATACGAAGACCTCGACAGAGATGGGTTGGTCGATTTCGCAGATTATGCGATTCTCGTGGACAATTGGCAGCCGCTGCTGCCGCCCTCGCCTAATCCTATGACCTGGGCGACCGAGCCTAATGCAGCTTGGGACAGCACAATTGAAATGGAAGCTACCGTCGCGGCTCCAAGCGACGGCAGCATCGGCGTGGAGTACTACTTCGAGGAAACCAGCGGCAATCCCGGCGGCAGCGACAGCGGCTGGCTGGTAAGCAATACCTATATTGATGATGACCTGAGCCCCGGCACCGAATACTCCTACAGAGTCAAGGTCCGCAACATAAACAACAAGCACGAGACCAAGTTCTCAGCGATACGTTCCGCAATTACTTTCTCGCCGCCGAGTCCCAATCCAATGACCTGGGCAATGGAACCTAATGCAGCATCAGGAAACTCAATAACAATGGAAGCCACCGTCGCCGACTCTACCGACGGCAGCGGCGTGCAATACTACTTTGATGAAACCAGCGGCTACCCCGGCGGCAGCGACAGCGGCTGGCAGTCCGAACCGAGTTATACAGACTTTGGTCTGGCCCCCTTCACTCAATACTGCTACAGAGTCATGGCCCGCAATACAGGCAATCAACTGGAAACCGGGTTCTCGGAGGAACTTTGCGCAACTACCCCAACCGACGACACCACTGCCCCGAGCCCGATATTGTGGGAAATCGAGCCGCACGAGGTCTGGCACGGAGGGTCAGCTTTTAATTACTGGGCTGAAATGGAAGCCGAAGAAGCCACTGACGACAGCGGAGGAGATGTGTGGTATTTCTTTGAGTGCACCACAGAGCCCGACTACAACAGCGATTGGCAAATTGAATGCGAGTACAAGGTGCTGGTAGGTATGTGGCACCAGGGCCATTGGTTCCGTTTCAAGGCACGTGACGAATACGGCAACGAAAGCGATTGGTCGTCCGAGCTCCAGAGCCACTGAGCACAGGCACCCCGGCCCGCCGCAGCTACCTGCCATCCAGCATCGAGCATCGAGCATCCAGCTTATCCCAAATTCCCCAGATAATCCTTGATTAAGCAGACCATCAGCATTAAAATTCAAGTCTTTGTCTGAAAAAAACCGTCAGCAAAGCCCCTAAACCGAAAGGAGGCAACAATGCAAAGCCGCATATCAATACTGATAAGCCTGATTTTTCTTATGTTCCTGTCGTCCTGTGTCCTGACATCCCAATCGGCTGCCTATGCCTCCGCAGGACGCCTTACGGTGGAACCTCTGGCAAAGATCACCGTCGAAGCAGGCCAGAATGCCCGAATCGACACCCCCGTATCTGTTTCGCTTGACGGGATGGGCACCACTAAATTGGCGCTGTATGAAATCAAAGGTTCCAAGCGCACCGCCGTAGCCGCGCAGATTGAGCCGGGTAATCCTCCTCGACTGTGGTGGATACTGTCCGGCACTACACCAGCCGGCAGCAAACGCACTTACGAGCTGGTTGAGGGCCAAGCACATTCAGCGCCCGGGGTCAGGGCGGAAAAGAATGATAAGGTTGTGCTGATTAAGCAGGGAGCCGCGAAAGTTCTAAGCTATAATCACGCAATCGTGCCGCCGCCGGCTGGACAAAGCGAACTGTATAACCGCAGCGGATTTATCCATCCGCTTTGGTCGCCGAGCGGCTCCGTGCTGACAAACATTCATCCGAAAGACCATTATCATCACGTGGGCATCTGGATGCCCTGGACGAAGACGACGTTCGAGGGCAAGGAAGTGGATTTCTGGAACCTCGGCAAAGGCGAAGGTACGGTGCGGTTCAAGAGATTTCTTTCGACGACGAGCGGCCCGGTCTATGGCGGCTTTGTAGGCGAGCATGAACACGTCGCGTTGAAGACGGACCAGGGCGAAAAAGTTGTGCTCAAGGAAGTCTGGGATGTGCGTGTGTATAATATTGGTGGCCCGGAAAAAGGATACTGGCTGTGGGATTTTGTATCGATTCAGCGGTGCGTGGCGGATAGTCCGCTTCATTTGGAGAAGTATCGCTACGGGGGATTCGGATTCAGGGGCGCGGCGGAATGGAAGGGCGAGAATGCTGCGTATCTGACCAGCGAGGGCAAGACGCGCAAGGACGGTCACGCGACGCGGGCGAGATGGTGCGATACGGCAGGGGTATCCGGCGGGAAATGGAAGGGCGTGACACACTTTAGTCATCCGAAGAACTTCCGGCATCCTGAGCCGATGCGGATATGGCCTGAATTTCATAAGGAGGTGTTCTTCAACTGGGCACCTGAACAACTGGATGCTTTCGATATGGAGCCGGGTAAGGACTGGGTATTTCGGTATCGCTTATATGTACACGAAGGGAAAATTGATGTTGAGAGAACCGAGCAGCTCTGGCACGACTATGCGGAGCCTCCGGAAATGAAGGTGGAATTCGTGCGGCCCAAAGATGCCGTCGTGCTGCTTGACGCCAGGACGGAGCTCTCGAAGCACTGGACGGCGGGTAAGGACAAGAATGATGAGGAGAAGAAAATCGGCTGGGACGTTGAGGGCGGCGTGGCGATGATTGCGCCGAAGAGCGGGAGCATCTGGACGAAGCAGGATTTCAGCGATTTCAAGATGCATATCGAGTTCAAGACGCCGCAGATGCCGCCTAACGTTAGGGGGCAGGGGCGCGGCAATAGCGGGGTGTATATTCAGAGGCGATATGAGATTCAGATTCTGGATTCTTACGGCCTGCCGCGGAAGAACAACGAGTGCGGGGGGATATATAAATTCAGAGCACCGGATAAGAACATGTGCAAGAAGCCGGGCGAGTGGCAGAGCTATGATATTATCTTCCGCGCGGCCCGGTACGAAGGCAAAGGCGAGGACGCAAAGAAAAAGGATAACGCGCGGATTACAGTGCGGCACAATGGTGTGTTGATTCATAATAATGTGGATGTACCGAACAAAACCGGAGCGGGCAAGCCGGAAGGGCCTGAGCCGGGGCAGATTCTGCTTCAGGACCATGGCAACGCGGTGTCGTTCCGCAATATCTGGATTGTGCCGATGTGAAAATGTGACAGATTTATCCCTGGCTAACAGGAAGAAAGGTTGGAGTAAACTATGAAAAGCAGAAAAAGATTTATCAGCGGGCTGTTGGTGATTGTCGTGATTTGCGGTTGCAGCGTTACCAGGGGCGAAGTTTTTTCCTGGGCGGACAAGAAAGGCCAATACCTTGATTTGCTTTTTGGCAGCCGTAAGGTGACGCGGTATATGTACGCCTACGACACATCAACAGAGCAGCGGGTCTTTGAGACATATAAACCGCTGCACCATGTCTTCGACGCCGAGGGCAAGAATCTGCTGACCAATGGGCCGGACGGCGAGAATCCCTATTCGAAAGGGGTCAAGTATCCGCACCATCGGGGGATATTCATCGGGTGGAACAAACTGGAGTGTGGGGGGCAGCAGTATGATACGTGGCACATGAAGGGCGTGGCCCAGGTACATCAGAAGTTCCTGGAGCTGGAGGGCGGGCCGAGACAGGCGAGCTCGACGGCGCTTATTCACTGGAACGACAAAAACGGCAAGGCGATAGTCGAGGAGAAGCGGCGGACGACGGTTTATCGGCAGGACAAGCCGACGATTTTGTTGCTGGATTTCGAGACGGAACTCAAGGCGGTCGGGGGTGAGATTTATCTTAACGGCGACCCGGAGCATGCGGGGTTTCAGTATCGGCCGCATGACGATGTTGCTAAAGGCGGAGCCGACGTCAAGGCGACGTATCTGTTCTATAAGGAGGGGATTGACCCGAAAAAGGACAAGGACTTACCGTGGGTGGCGATGTCGTACGGGTTGAACAACAAGCGCTACAGTGTGCAGCATATGAATCATCCGGACAATCCGAAGGGGACTATCTACTCGGCCTATCGTGACTACGGGAGATTCGGTGCGTTCTTCAAGCAGAATATCAAAGCAGGCCAGACGCTCAAGCTGCGCTATCGGGTTTGGGTAGGCCAGGGCGAGATGCCGGAGCGAGCTGAATTGGCGAGGAGGTATTCGGCATTTATTGGGCGGTAGCAACATAAGCGGGCGAGTTATCGGGATAGGACAAGGCAATATCATCATAGAAATCCCGCAACCATCCGTTGACGAGGTGCCCTGCAAGTATGCGTATGTCCTTGAGTTCACTGACGTTAATGGAAAGAAAGCGGTATTTTGGTGAAAATTTTCAATTGCGTGTGAATTCCCACCGGTTATAATGTTGAAACGCTTTGAAAGCATCGAGGCAGCTAAGTCCAGTTTCTAAGCGTAAGTCGTTCTAATAAAAACAGTTACATTATTGTCGTCCTCAGGACGAGGGAAATTGCAATAAAACGGTGCTCGCAAGCGTTTTTTCTTTGGAGCGACGCACTTTATGGAAAGCTCATAATTTTCAGATAAGGAGGTTAACAAATGGCAAGACCTGTAACACTATTTACCGGCCAGTGGGCGGATTTGACGCTGGAGAAACTGGCTAAAAAAGCGGCAAGCTGGGGATATGACGGACTGGAACTGGCCTGCTGGGGAGACCATTTCGAGGTTGACAAGGCATTGACAGACAGGAGCTACTGCAAGGCCAAAAAAGAGTTGTTGAAAAAGTACGGCCTTAAAGTCTTCGCAATCTCATCACACCTGGTGGGTCAGGCGGTTTGCGACAACATCGACGAACGTCATAAATCAATCCTGCCTGAAGATGTTTGGGGCGACGGCGAACCTGAGGGCGTTAGAAAAAGAGCTGCTCAAAAAATGATTGACACCGCTAAAGCGGCCAAGCGACTTGGCGTGAAAGTGGTCAACGGCTTTACCGGCAGCTCTATCTGGCATTTGCTCTACTCGTTTCCACCGATTGCGCCGGATGCGATTGAGCAGGGTTACAAAGACTTCGCAAAAAGGTGGAGGCGTATTCTTAATGCTTTTAAGGACCTGGGTATAAAGTTTGCCCTCGAAGTTCACCCGACAGAGATTGCCTTTGATATCGCATCGGCACAGCGCGCCCTCAAAGCCCTTCGAGGCCACCCGGCCTTTGGTTTCAACTATGACCCAAGTCACCTCGGTTACCAGGGCGTTGACTATGTTAAGTTCATCCACACCTTCGGCGACCGCATCTTCCACGCTCACATGAAGGACGTATGGTGGGGTCACGGCGACGGCACAGTTGGTGTGTTCGGCGGTCATACCGAGTTCGCCGACCCTCGCCGCTACTGGGACTTCCGCTCGATTGGTCACGGTGACATCGACTTCGAGGAGATTATCGTCGCACTGAACGATGTCGGCTACCAGGGACCGCTTTCGGTTGAGTGGGAAGACAGTCGAATGGACCGTGAACACGGCGCCAAAGAGGCCTGCGAATTCATCAAGATGGCCAACTTCAAGCCGTCGAAGGTCGCCTTCGATGCAGCGTTCGACAAAGATAAATAGGAAGGTGAAAAATCAGAAAAGGTTCCGAATTTTGTGACGTATCGCAGAGTCGGATCCGGACCGGCAAATTACGGGGAAGTTGGTTATGACGGCCAAAGGTAAGATTGGCCGGCGTCGGTTTATTACAAGGACGGCCGGACATACAAGGGCTGCACTACCGATGGAGACTTTCGCGAGCTGCTCGCCAGAGACGACATTGACGCGGTGGTGATTTCGACGGCCGGACCACTGGCATGCCATTACGGTTATCCAGTCGGCCGAGACGGGCACGGACATTTACCGCGAAAAGCCCCTCTCGCAGACAATCGCCGAAGCCCGTGGCACTTGTAGGATTGATTATTGATTGGTGATTATTGAGTACGATTACTACGCAGTACGAGACAGGCGTCTGGGAGTTTTATTATGAATAGAACAAAACTTAATCGACGGCAGTTTCTCAAAAGCGCGACTGGGATTACGGCGGGAGCGCTTGCATTTGGCTATATTGTGCCATCCTCTGCGTTGGGTAAAGCAGGCAGTGTCGCCCCAAGCAATCGAATTGTAATGGGCTGTATCGGTATGGGCGGCATGGGCAGAGGCGATATGCGCGGCTTTCTGGGCAAGAAAGAAGTACAGGTTGTTGCCGTCTGTGATGTTGACAAGAGTCAGCGCGACAAGGCCAAGAAAAGTGTGGATGAGAAATATAAGAACAGCGACTGCAAGACGTACCTGGATTTTCGCGATGTAATCGCACGCGATGATATCGATGCCCTATCGCTCGCGATGCCGGACCACTGGCATTCGATACCTGCGGTTATGGGCGCCCGGGCGGGCAAGGATATTCACGCTCAAAAACCGCTGGCCCGCACGATTCGTGAAGGCCGGGCTATCTGCGATGCGGTAAAGCGCTACGGCATTGTCTGGCAGACGGGAAGCCAGCAGCGTTCCGGCAGGGACTTCCACCGCGCCTGCGAGTTGGTCCGCAATGGACGAATCGGCAAGGTGCATAAAGTCGAAGTAGGTCTGCCGACCGGCGGCAGCTCGGACAATAAGCCGGTACAGCCGGTTCCCGAGGGCGTTGACTGGGACTTCTGGCTCGGCCCGGCTCCGTGGGTCCCCTACAGGGGCATAATGCACTGGAACTGGCGGTGGATGATGGACTATTCGGGCGGCCAGCTTACCGACTGGGCCGGACATCACATCGACATCGCCCACTGGGGCCTGGGCCTTGGACGCACCGGACCGGTTGAACTCGAAGGCAAAGGCGAATATCCCAAAGACGGTATATACGATGTCCCAATGACGTACAAGTTCACCTGCAAATACGCCAACGGTATTGTAATGACCGTTGCCAACAACAAGCAGCTCGCGCAGGGCGCAAAGTGGTACGGCGATAAGGGATGGATTTATGTCAAGCGCGGCAAGCTTGAGGCCGAGCCCAAGAGCGTCCTGCAGGAAGTCATCGGCCCGGACGAAATCCCTCTTTACGAAAACCGCGACCACAAGCAAAACTTTCTGGACTGCGTCAAGACCCGCAAGGAGTGTATCGCGCCTGCGGAAATCGCGCATCGCTCCATCAGCGTGGCCCTTCTGGGTGAGATAGCGATGCTCACCGAGCGCAAACTCAAATGGGACCCCGACAAAGAACTGTTCATTGGCGATGAACAGGCCAACAGGATGCTCTCTCGGTCGATGCGCAGTCCGTGGCGTTTGTAAAATGATTATTGATTATTGATGAAAGGGGCAAAAATGAATCAAGTATCAAAGGCCATTAACATCGCTTTACTTGTCGTTTTGTGCCTTGGTTTGGTTGCAAATGCAGTTCCTTTGAAGGCGTTAATTGTTGACGGCCAGAACAATCACAACTGGAAGGGCACCACGCCGGTTATGAAGAAGATTCTGGAGAATACAGGCCTTTTCGAGGTGGAGGTTGCCACCTCTCCGGCCAAAGGTCAGTCTATGGCCGACTTCAAGCCGGATTTCACGAAGTACGATGTGGTGGTCTTGAACTACAACGGCGCGGACTGGTCCAAAGAGACGCAGGATGCTTTTGTTAAGTATGTGCAGTCCGGCGGCGGAATTGTTGTTGTCCACGCAGCATGCAACTCCTTCCCGAAGTGGCAAGAATATAATGAAATAATCGGTCTTGGCGGATGGGGCGGCCGAAATGAAAAGTCAGGCCCCTATGTTTACTTCAAAGACGGCAAAGTTGTCCGCGATACGAGTCCGGGCAGGGGTGGCGGCCACGGCCCGCAACACGCCTTTCAGATTGTAACCCGCAAAAAAGACCATCCAATTACCAAAGGTTTGCCTGAGAAATGGATGCACGTCAAGGACGAGCTTTACGGCTGGCTTCGCGGCCCGGCCAAGAATTTGACTGTTTTGGCAACCGCCTATGCCGACCCTAAGCAGCGCGGCAGCGGCAGAGACGAACCGATATTATTTACCATCAATTATGGCAAGGGAAGATGCTTTCATACGGTCCTCGGTCACGCTGCTTCCCAGATGGAATGCGTTGGCTTTATCGTAGCCTTGCAGCGGGGCACGCAATGGGCGGCGACTGGCAAGGTAACACAGAAAGTCCCCGAGGATTTCCCGAGCGCAAACCAAGAGCGCACGTGGAAAGACTTTACGAAACCAAAGTCTATTAACAGTGAAGAAAAATGAAAGGAGCAGAAATGAAAAGAAGAACATTATTCATCGGCGCTGCTCTGCTTGCGGTATGGTGCTTGCCATTTTTCACAAGTGCCTTGCAGGCAGCCTCGCCAAAAGAGCTGCGAAAATTGTCTCCGGAGGAGGTGCAGAAAGTAGAAAGTGCAGTGCCCAGCAGGGCAACCGTCAGACCAGCCAAGCCAAGGAAGCTGCTGGTTTTCTGGCGGTGTGAAGGTTTCTTCCACAAATCTATCCCTGTGGGCAACAAAGCCCTCGAACTTATGGGCAAAAAGACAGGGGCATACGATGTCGTAATTACCGACGACTATTCGGTGTTCACGCCGGAGAACCTCAGGCAGTTTGACGCGGTGTGTCTGAATAATACGACCGGGTTGAAGTTCGACCTCAAAGAGACCCCCGAGCGGTGCAAGGCCCTGATGGATTTCGTCAAAAGCGGCAAGGGCATTGCAGGCATCCACGCCGCGACCGATAACTTCAAAAAGTGGCCGCAGGGCGAAGAAATGATGGGCGGCAAATTTACCGGCCATCCCTGGGGCAGCGGCGGAACCTGGGCGGTCAAAATCGACGAGCCGGACCATCCGCTTATGAAGGCCTTTAAGGGTAAGGGCTTTAAGATAAAGGATGAGATTTATCGAACCGACCCGCCGCTGTATTCACGGAGCAAGCAGCTTGTTTTGATGAGTCTGGATATGAGCGACCCGGCGACAAAAAGCAAAGCATCCAAACCCACAGACGCGGATACCGGCATCAGCTGGGTCAAAACCCTCGGGAAAGGACGCATATTCTACTGTTCGCTCGGACACAACGACAGCGTTTACTGGAATCCGGCGGTGCTGCAGCACTATCTCGACGGCATCCAGTTTGCATTAGGTGACTATAAGGTTGACACGAAACCGAAAGGAAGGGCAAATTAGTTCGGGAAAGGAAACAGAAATGGAAAAATTATTCGAGCAGGCAAAAACGTATGATTGGGGCCAGAGCCGCGTGGCGCTTACGGAAATAAGCGAGCTGATAAAGAAAGCACACGGCAACAAGGCGGAACTGGACAAGATTGAAAAGGGCCTGCTGGGCGTGCTCCACTCCAAAGCAAAGCGTGCCGGAAAGCAGTTCGCCTGCAGGCAATTGAGTCTCATCGGCACCGAGAAGTCCGTGTCCAGCCTGGCTATAATGCTCTTCGGCGAGGAGACCTCGGATATAGTAAGGTACGCCCTCGAACGCATACCCGGCAAGGCAGTAAATGATGCTCTGGGCAAGGCGCTGCCCAAATCAAAGGGCAAAATGAAGGTCGGCATAATCAACTCGATGGGCCAGAGGCGTGCCGGCCCGGCCGGCACTCTTGCCAAGCTGATTTACGATTCGGATAAAATGGTAGCAAGCGCAGCGGCGGCGGCTCTTGGCCAAATCGCCGATACCCAGGCCACTAAAGCCCTGGCAGCCGCCAAGGGTAAAACGAGCGGCAAACTGCAGATGCAGGTTCTGGATGCCTATCTGAAATGCGCCGACAAGCTCGCAGCCACAGGCAAAAAGACCAATGCGTTAGCCATCTACAGAGAGCTGCAGAACAAAAGCCTGCCGAAGCCAATCCAGACCGCCGCTTTGCGTGGCTTGCTTAACACGATGAAGGGCAAGAAGAAATGAAAGCCAGGCACTTGCGAATTAAGTTCGTAGCTGTCCTGCTGTTTTACTCGGTCGCTGTTTGCTTTGCCGGCTCTGAGCAGGTCGAGGACGACCCTATCGGCATAGTCCTTGACATCCTCAAAAGCGACGACCAGGAAATGCAGGCCGTGGCCATAGCAATGGTCAAGGAAATGCAGGGGCCGCAGATAACCAAAGCTTTGGCCAAAGAGCTGCCGAATCTTTCAGCCGCCAGCCAGGTGCAGTTGCTCTCGGCTCTGGGTGACCGCGGCGACCCTGTTGCACTGCCGGCCGTTATTGCCGCCATAAAAGCCCCGGACCAGTCCGTTCGCATCGCGGCTCTCAAAACGCTGGGCCAACTGGGTAATGCTTCGAGCGTCGCCGGCCTGGCACAGAGGGCGGCGTCCTCAACCGGCGACGAGCAGAAGGCCGCTCGCGAGAGCATATATCGTCTGCGCGGCCCCGAAGTTGACACGGTGATTCTTGCAGAACTTGACAAGGCGGAGCCGCAGGTCAAAGTCGAGCTCATCAGCAGTATTGGAGAGCGCAACATTTACGCAGGTCTCGGTGCCCTGCTCGAGACCGCGAAAGACCCGGACCGCAAGGTTCGCGCCGAATCATTCAAGGTCTTAAAGGTCATCGGCAAGCCGGGCAATCTGCCGGCGCTGGTCGATTTGCTTATAAATGCCCAAAGCCCATCAGACCGCATCGCGGCTGAGAAAACTGTGGCGGCTGTCGCCCACAAAATCCAGGACAAAAATCGCCAGGCACAGGTCGTGCTCGATAAGCTGCCTTCGGTCAAAGACGTCAAAAGCCGCTCGGCTCTGCTCAGCGTGCTCGGCAGGATTGGCGACAACAGCGCTTTGCCCGTCCTCCGCGAAGAGTTAAACAGCGATGGTCTCGACATCCGAACCGCCTCTATTCGCTCGCTCTCGTCCTGGCCTACCCCCGAGCCGCTTTCGGACCTGCTGAGTTTGGCACGCAATTCGGAGGGGCCGCTGCACAAGATACTGGCCCTGCGAGGCTTCGTCCGCCTGCTTGGACTCGAAAGTAACCGGCCGGCAAAAGAAACCCTCGAAATGTATAAGCAGGCAATGACACTGGCGCCAAATCCAATGGAAAAGAAAGGTGTGCTCTCGGGACTGGCCAACATAAAATCTCTCGAAGCAATGCAAATGGCCGCGGCTTATTTGCAGGATACGAGTTTACAGCAGGAGGCCCAGGTTGCCGTCGTTAAAATCGCACAGGGTATTTGCGACAGCTCTTCTCGCAAGGAAAGAGTTACTCTCGAAAAACCTGTCAAAGATTTACTGGAAAAAGTTGTTAAAATTTCAAAAAGTGAGTTGCTGCGTCAGCAGGCACAGGAATTAATTAAAAAATTTGAGCCATCGCCAGGTGAAGTGAAGCAATAGGAGAGTCGCTGTTTTGTTGCAGGTCCCTCGCCAGAGGAGTGCCGGGTTTAATCAAGCAATAAAGCTGGCTATCAAGGAGAAAAATTATGATTATGGAGTTGAAGGACAAAGGCCTTAAGTGTCGTCTTGGAATGCACAGCGATAAAGCTATTACTTTTGTGTTGCTCTTTGTTGTTTCTATGACCCTTTCTTCGTGCGGAGGTTCTGTCAAGGCAGTCCCTGCCGGTGCAGGTGCTGTTAAAAAGGATTTTGTTGCCGAGGCAAGGGCGGCAATTGTCAGCGCCGATAGGTTTATGGGCGACTGGCAGGGGAGCTGGAAACTGAACGACGGAACCGATTCGGGTCCGTTGGTTGCTCAGGTGATATCGCTGGGTAAGGGGGAGTATCGAGCGAAGGTTCTCGATGTTTTTGATCGGCAGACCGAGACGATAGCTATTCTCGACGGCAAGCTGGAAGGCGAGGCGGTTCGTCTGGCGGGGCAGGCTAATTACAGGGACGGGACATTCGATGTGAAGGCAGCGATAGAGGACGGGAAGTTCACGGGCAGTTTCATGGGGCAGGGAGAGGGCAGCTTTGCTTTGGAGCGGGTCTTCCGCGTATCGCGCACGATGGGGGCCAAGCCGCCGAAGGGCGCGATTGTTCTTTTCAACGGGAAGGACTTTAAGGAGTGGAAGCGAGCGAGGGTCAAAGAGGGTGAGGACGACACTGTGAAATGGAAGCTTGTGAACGGCGCGATGGTTGTGACGCGCGGGGGCGGCGGCAATATAATTACGCGGAAGACATTCAATGATGTTAAGCTGCATATAGAGTTTCGCAGTTCTTTTATGCCTGATAAGCGCGGCCAGAGCCGGGGCAACAGCGGGGTTTATCTGCAGGGCAGATACGAGTGCCAGGTGCTGGACAGCTACGGTCTGGAGGGCAAGGACAATGAGTGCGGTGGGATCTACAAGGTCAGGGCCCCCAGCGTGAATATGTGTGCTCCGCCGACTCAGTGGCAGACTTACGATATTACGTTTACGGCGCCGAAGTTCGATGCGGAGGGTAAGTTGACGGAGATGGCGAAGATGACGGTGGTGCACAACGGCGTATTGATTCAGTACAAGACCGAGGTCGGCGGCTCGACGACCGCTTCTGCGGGCGGCAAGGCGAGCGAGCCCGGGGGCGTTTATCTGCAGGACCACGGCAATCCGGTTGAGTACCGCAACATCTGGCTGGTCGAGCTGTAGCAGTTTGGAATAATAGTTTTTGTAGATTTGCGAACAGAATTTGCTTATTAAGGAATACCGATATGAAAGAGAAGAAGAACAACAGTAAGGAGCCGGCCAGAAGCATGACCCGGCGTGATTTTATGGGTGGTGCTGCCGCTGCAGCCGTATGCTCTATTGGTTTCCCGAGCCTCATCCGGGCCCAGGGACTCAACGAAAAACTCCAGGTGGGATTCATCGCTGCGGGTGGACGGGCTGGGGCCCATACGTCCGCAGCCCATGAGGCAGGCCTTCAGTGTGTCGCCTTCGCCGAGGTTGACAGAACCCGGTGGGACGGTGTCCACGGTAAGAAAGGCTGGGAGAAGGTGCCCGGGTATACGGATTGGCGGAAGGTGTTCGAAAAGCACGGGAAGGAACTCGATGTGGTTTTCGTGGCGACTCCGGATCACACACATTTTGCTCCGTCGATGACCGCCGTTTCCATGGGTATTCACTGCTACACCGAGAAGCCGCTGACTTGGTCGGTTCGCGAGGCGCAGCTGCTGGCGGCGGCCTACGCCAAGAACCCCAAGGTTGTGACCCAGATGGGTAACCAGGGCCATGGCGAGAATGGATGGCGGCTTGCATACGAATACGTTAAGGCCGGCGCGGTCGGTGAGATCAAGGAGTTTCACACCTGGACGAATCGCCCAATCTGGCCTCAGGGCGGTGACCGTCCGACTTACACCAGTCCGGTTCCC